>JACCDS011825749.1_pt1 | contig 15498 bp, 9 predicted proteins | sample 7446441 | NCBI WGS metagenome assembly JACCDS01 (sample SAMN15323445, study PRJNA562643) | freshwater metagenome | isolation source: river surface water | place: USA:Blue River Watershed | collected 2017-08-17
ACATCTAACCTTCCTCTAAGACAGTCTCTTAAACTTTCAGGTTGATCAAAAATCTCTTTTAACATAAAGTGGTCAAATCCACCTTTTTCTATTTGGGCCAGCTCCAAATCCAATTGTTGGATATAGGGCGTAACGGGTTCGTTTCCTAAATTTTTTAATTGAATGTCATCTTTTGAAATAATGGCTAATTCGTAATCATTGACATAAATGACACGCTTGGTATATTCAATGATGGGTGAAGCATCGGAAGCTAAAAAGTGCTCTCCATTTCCTACACCTATCACCAAAGGGCTGCCTTTTCTCGCAGCGATTAATCTGTCCGGAAATCCTTCCTCCATCACAATAATAACATAAGCTCCACTGACTCTTTTCAAAGCAATTCGCATGGCTTCTTCTAAGGTGGAATGATTATTGATTTGTATGTCCTCGATAAAATTGACTAAAACCTCCGTATCTGTCTGACTTTCAAATTGATATCCTTTTTGGATTAATTCTTGTTTTAAGGAAGCGTAGTTTTCGATGATTCCATTATGCACCAAAGTAAGTCTACCACTATTGGATCGATGCGGATGTGCATTTACATCTGAAGGTTCTCCATGTGTGGCCCATCTGGTATGACCAATTCCAATAGTGGATGTTTGTACTACTTCCTCCTTCCATGCTTCTAATTCACTTACTCGGCCTTTCTTTTTATAGGAAACTACATTGTTTCCATAAAGTGCAATGCCAGAGCTATCATAGCCTCTGTATTCCAATCTTTTCAATCCTTTTAAAATAATTGGGTACGCTTTTTGAGTTCCGATGTAAGCAACAATTCCACACATAAAGAAAATATTTTAATTTGAACTTTTTGGATAATGAGAGTTGAATTTTGAAATACTAATTTTATGCAAATATCTCTATTTTATCATTTTTTTCAAATTTATATGTAATATATTACTGATATTTTTCGCGTATTATTTTGTACTTTTTTTATATAAACGATCTAAAGTGTCATTTTTATTGAGATTAGCGTGAAAGGGCTAGCAAGGACATAATTATAAATTTGTGTAATTTTAATTCAAATCAAAAATTCTATGAGGCAATATATCTACTTAATTATTTTATTTGTATCAACAACTTTCCATTTAACTGCGCAATCCTATCGCATAGAACCGTTGAATTGGTGGGTTGGTATGAAGAATCCAAAGTTGCAAATTCTGATACAGGGGAATGATGTAAAGGGAGCTGAAGTCATTTCCACAAAAGCTGGATTGACTATTTCAAAAGTTCATTCTGCAGATAGTCCTAATTATTTGTTTTTGGATTGTATGGTAGCTTCCAACGCACAAGCGGGTATTTATCCCTTGATTTTCAAAAAAGCTGGTAAAGTAATTCAAACGGTTAATTATCGTCTCGAAGCACGTGAGAAAGGCTCTGCTAATCGCGAAAGTTTTAGTCCCAAGGATGTTATTTATTTGATTACTCCCGATCGTTTTGCTAATGGAGACGAGAGCAATGACGCCGCCCCGGGTCTGTTAGAACCTAAACCTCATCGGTCTGAGATGTATGGTAGACATGGAGGAGATATCAAGGGGATTCAAGATCGATTGGATTACATTAAAAATATGGGCTTTACGGCAATATGGAATATGCCATTGTTGGAAAATGATCAGAGGAGAGAAAGTTACCACGGCTATTCAATCACCAACCATTATCAAATTGATCCTCGCTTTGGTAGCAATGAAGAATTTAGAGAATTAGCAAAGCAAGCGAAAGGCAAAGGAATTAAAATGATAGTTGATATCGTTTTGAATCATATTGGGGATGGCCATTATTGGATGAAAGATTTACCATTTAAAGATTGGATTAATTACGGTGGAAAATTCATTTCTACTACACATCACCGAGAAGTTCAGCAAGATCCACACGCCTCCCAAGCAGATGTGAAATTACAAGTGGAAGGTTGGTTTGTTCCAACCATGCCTGATTTGAATCAAAAAAATCCATTCTTGGCTACCTATTTAATCCAAAACTCGATCTGGTGGGTTGAATATGCACATTTGGGTGGATTAAGAATTGATACGTATCCATATTCTTTGAAAGAATTTGCTAATCGTTGGTCGACAGCTCTATTAAATGAGTATCCCAATTTAAACATGGTAGGAGAGGAGTGGTCTAGTAATCCAATTATTACCTCGTATTGGCAAAAAGGAAAATTGAACTCCAATGGCTTTGTGTCAACTTTACCTTCTTTGATGGATTTTCCTCTTCAAACTGTTTTAGCTGAGTCTTTAAGAGAAAATGATCAAGAATGGGGTAAAGGTTTGATGAAATTGTATAATGTTTTGGCGAATGATTTGGTTTATCCTAATCCTTATAATTTAGTTGTATTTGGTGACAATCATGATATGAGCAGATTTTTTACTCAAGTAGGTAATGACATCGATTTATTCAAGATGGGTATGTCTTTTATTTTAACCACAAGAGGCATTCCGCAAATTTATTATGGAACGGAATTGTTGTTTTCGAATCCCAAAAGTACTGAACATGGAGAAATTCGGGCTGATTTTTACGGGGGCTGGAAGGGTGATATAAAAGATGCAGTATCAGGCAAGAATTTGACAAATGATGAAAAAAATGCGCAAGATTTTATGCGCAAAATACTGAATTGGCGTCAATCAAATGCGGCTATTCACCAGGGTAAATTAATTCACTTTGCGCCTGAAAATGGCGTTTATGCCTACTTTAGATACAATGATAAGTCGAAAGTGATGGTATTAATGAATAAAAATACCAAAGCTACTTCGATTGATTTAAAACGTTTTGAAGAGATTTTACCAAAGAATGCTCAAGTAAAAGATGTGATGAATGATCATTCATTTACCTTAGGGGAATCTTTGCAAGTGGCATCTAAAACAACTTTAATATTAGAAATTGTAAACTAAACCTGAATATGAAAATAATTAAAATGATTTTGTGTGGGCTTATTTTAGCTCTGCCTGCTTTTGCTCAAAAAGCAAGCAAGGAAAAATGGGAAAGTATTTTTAATGGAAAAAATTTAGAAGGCTGGATTCCCAAAATTCGAAATTATCCTTCAGGAGAAAATTTTGGTAATACTTTTCGTGTAAAGGATGGAAAAATCACGGTTGCATACGATGCTTATGAATCGTTTGATGAAAGATTTGGGCACTTATTCTATAAAACACCTTATTCGTATTATAAAATCAGATTGAATTATCGATTTGTTGGGGAGCAGGCAAAGAATGGTCCTGGCTGGGCAACGAGAAATAGTGGTATCATGGTGCATGGACAATCGCCTGAATCAATGGGCTTAAAGCAAGATTTCCCAGTTTCTATTGAAGTGCAATTATTGGGTGGGAATGGTAAGGATAAACGTACGACTTGTAATTTATGTACTCCAGGCACAAATGTGGAAATGAATGGAAAATTGTTCACACCACATTGTATCAATTCCACTTCTGAAACCTATCATGGTGATCAATGGGTTCAAGCTGAAGTAGTTATTTTGGGCGATTCGTTGATTCAGCATTTTGCGAATGGTCAAATGGTTTTGTCATATCAAAAACCGCAAATTGGAGGTGGTAATGTGAGTGGACAAGACAAAATCTTTGGTGAATCAGGTCAATTACTAAAAAAAGGCTATTTTTCATTACAAAGTGAAAGTCACCCAGTCGAATTCAAGGATATTCAAGTTTTAAATTTGGAAGGGTGTATGAATCCAAAGGCAAAGAACTATCAATCTTATTTCGTATACTCTAGACCAGATCTTTGTATTTTTTGATTTAAGTCGGACCTGGGATTACCAAACGAATTGACAATTGTCAATTCGTTTGGTAATTTTTGTTCATTCACTTAGTGCAAGCACTTGTTTTACAAAAAATACTTGACATAAATTTGCCACATTATTTAACCCTAAGTATTTTTTAAATGAAAAAACTAACCATTATAGCAGGCTTATTAATGGCTTCTGCTTCGATTTTTGCACAATCACCCAAATTATCTCTACGTGGCACTTTGGCTTTTCCTACAGGAGATTGGAAATTATTACAAAGCACAGGTGGACTTGTTGAATTACAAGCGAACAAATCTTTATCTGACAATTTTAGTCTTTTTGGTTCAGTAGGCTACGGTAGATTTGCAGGAAAAGATGGAATTGATGGATCAGGTATTTTGCCTATTTTGGCTGGTCTAAATTTTGATGGCGCTAAATTTCACGCTGGATTAGGCTTCGGTTACACGAGTGTTGTGGTAGGAGGAGGCTCCTCTGTTGGTGGATTTGCTTTTCGTCCCGAAATTGGAATCAATGTGTCCAATAAACTACAATTAAACTTGAATTATACAAGTGCTAATACAAAAGATTTTTACGTGAATTATGTAGGAATTACGCCTGTAATTAAGTTTTAACAATTGATAAAAAATCCTTCGTGAAAAACGAAGGATTTTTTTTAGGGCAAATTAGCGATGCTTTTTTTAATTATGCCCGTCCAAATTTCATAACCTTTGGAATTGAAATGAAGTTTGTCATCGATGTATAAATTGGACTGGTATTTTCCATCAGGACCCAATAGCTCCTTGGCTGTTTCAATGAAATAAAGGTCAGGTTTGGTCCGACTAAATTCAGCAATCAACTGATTCGCTTCTTGAATTTTGTCCCAAACTGCCCACCTTTTTTCGTTGGGAGAAATAGCTATGTAATAAATGGGAATATTAGGAAATTTGATCCTAATAATTTTTACAATGTATTTGTAACATTCCAAAATTTGTAAGGGACTTTTATCACCCGAGGAACCACCAATGTCATTGCTTCCCGTGTACATATAAATGGCTTTGGGATGATGTGGATAAGCAATTTTAGGGATGTAATAGGCCATTTCAGCAATTCTAGATCCTCCAAACCCCCGATGAATAATTTCAGCGGGTGCTAAATCTTGCTTAATTGTTTTCCAAAGTCGGATATAAGAACTCCCGGTAAATAACAAGGCATTATCGGAGTATTTTTCTTTTTTATCTGCTTTTTCAAATGCTTCAATTTCTTTCGCAAAACGGTTGATCTGGCCACTTGATTTTGATTGTTGAACAAAAGCGTATAACCAAAGCGCTACTTCTTCTAAAGAAGATTGAATGGCCATTTTATTATTGTCAAGGGTATGTCCTAAACCCTCTGACAATTTTATGCCGGTAGAAACTCCTTGCCTTAAGGCTTGTTCGTATATAATAGAACTTCCATAGGTAAAACCGTGGTAAGAATAGGAGGAATCATAGGGGACTGTTTTATCCGCTGTTCCGTGTACATTGAAAACTGGAACGTCATTTTTTTGGATCCAATTTACATTCGCCATGGATCCCCAAAAATTAACTACGGCATGCACTTTTGAAGAAAACTCCTCATTTCCTGAAGTTCCTTCCACTGTTCCATTTTTAGCTAGATCTACAAAATCGGGTACTTCATTTTGATCTAAATAGGCTAGATGCAGCGCGGTCATACTACCTGCTGATCCACCGCTAATCACAATTTTAGAAGTATCAATACCCCATTGATTCGCGTTTTTCCGCATGAATCGAACGGCGGCTTTTCCGTCTTGTACGGCCCTAATCATCGATTCAAAATAATTCAAGTTGGATCTAGGGGCCTCCACGCCTAATCGATAATTGATTGAAGCCACTACAAATCCTCTCTTTGTCAGGAATTCAGAAACTGTTTTGGAATAACCTGTCCTCTTATCTCCATTGACAAATCCTCCGCCATGTATGAAAACGACCAATGGCCTTTTTTTCAAGGTGTCTTGTTTTGGGGTATAAACATCCAATGTTAAAATTTGATCCTCTCCCTTAATGTTTTTTGCCATTCCATAAGGAATATTCAGTAAGGTGTCAATGGAAGTGAAAACTTCATTTTTATACCTAATTTGTCCCCAAAATGGGAAAACAATGAAAGCAAGAAAAAGTGTTAAAATCGTCTTTTTCATCCGTTTTTTGAAGATTTACGAGATTTTTTTTGATAAACAAGTGCTTCTAGAAAATAATAATCTGCATATACAATAGGAGCATCGATTTCGAATCCATTGGGTAAGCCACCTGTACTATGTTTTAGTAAAAATCCATGATTACTACCTATGCTTGCCAAATAGGTAGGTGAAGAAAGACTTTTTATGATTTTTTCTGCTTTCTGTGCATATTCTTTTGAGTGCTTTGATTTCAATATAACTAATTGATATAAAGCGCTCGCTGTCACAGCTGCGGCAGAGGCATCTCTTGGTACATTCGGTATTTTCGGATCATCAAAGTCCCAATAAGGAATCAAATCCGCAGGTAAATTAGGATGCGAAAAAATAAAATTTGCAATATTTTCGGCTAATTGTAAATATTTCACATCTCCAGTTTCCCTGTAACACATGGCATATCCATACAATGCCCATGCTTGTCCCCTAGACCAAGCAGATTCGTGTGAATATCCTTGATGGGTATTTTTCTTAGTCACTAATCCAGTATTTACATCATAATCAATCACATGATAACTACTGAAATCTGGCCTAAAATGATTTTTCATGGTGGTGTTTGCATGGCTAACTGCAATGCGATAAAAACTAGAATCATTGGTTTGTCTAAATGCCCAAAACAATAATTCTAAATTCATCATATTGTCTATGATGACAGGATTATTCCATTTATCCTTGCTATGATCCCAAGAACGAATCACACCCGTTTTAGGATTAAATCGGGTGCTCAAAGTTTTCGCAGATTGTATCAAAATATCTTTATAACTAGACTCATTTGATTTCAATCTCCATCCATTTCCAAAGCTTCCTAGCATTTTGAATCCCAAATCATGCGTACCTCCGTTAAATTGTTCTTTTTCAATTTTTTGGGTATAAAATTCTGCATTTTGCTTCCATTGTTCCTTACCTGTTAGCTCATACAAAAGCCAAAGATTTCCAGGATAAAATCCCGAACACCAATCTCTTGGCGCCACTAAAATCAAAGAATCGTTCCGAACAGTTCTAGGACTAACTTTATTGCCAGCGGATTTGCTTACCTCTTTTAACTCTTTTAAAGATACATTCATTTGTTCCTCCAATTTACTCAATAGGGTCTTTTGAGCAAATGCGTGAAAGGAAATGAAAAGAAATAAAACATATATTTTAGTCATATTATTGAATGATAAATTGATTTTTCCCTTTCAGAGATTTGTCGATTGCCTTAAAAAGAATTCTTTGCACCGGTCTATTATTCCATTTTGTTTTGAAACTTTTGTATTCAGGTCCATCTGTGGATGGTAAATCGATGGAAACTGTCCATTTCTTTGGATCGTATTTGATGGTATGGGAATCTCCTTGATTGGTGATTAAATTGACAATTCCTTGTTTAGATAAGTCAATGTTACAAAGAGTTATGAAAGATTGTTCTAAGGGTGTTTGGTTGATAGCAAGGTCATAATTATCCTTTATTTCAATTTGATTTTTTACCTTATCAAAATGGATACTTCTTACAAAAGAATTGATTCCAGCTTCCTTTGGATAGGCCTTTGATAAATCCAAGCTTATACCACTTATTTTTTCATTCATTACATGACTTAAATTACTTGCTTCAAATTCTCTTCCAGCTTTTTGTCCCATTCCATTGATGATAGGTAAATTATGGTATTCAGATTGGGTGAACCATAAATTATACCTTTGTGCCGAAAACGTTCTAGCAGTATAATTACCTCTTCCAGCATCGATAATGATTGGTTCTCCTTTCGCATAAAAGATGAAATCTCCGACATCATTATGATTATGCGATTCAGCATTATGTCCACCATGTACGGCGAAAAATAGGTCCTTTTTTCGAGATGTAAGAACTTGTATATCGTTGAACCAATAATCTGTCAAATTGGGTTTTTCTATTTTTTCCTTTGGCATGGATTGATAAGCCATTAAATTCCATAATTTTCGATGTTTGTGGTAGCCACTGAAGGTTATCGCAGGTTCGAAATTCTGACTTGCCCAAAGGCCGAAATTTGTTAGTGATTCATCTTTTATTACTTTCCCAAACCTATAAAGCATAATTCCATCGGGTTTTACCGTGGGGTCTGCATCAGCAAAATTGACAAAATAATCATTGTTAATGTGCATCTTGTAAACGTAAGAAGCCATTTTTTGGATAAATGGTTCTTGGTAAATTTGACATTTTTCATTGGTTGCTGAGGCTAAAACTTGCAAGGCATCAAAGGCACTTGCGCCAGCAGCGAACCAATAGGATGGACCTTCATCGCAACCTGCATCTTCACCCAAACCATTAAAGTATAAATCCAAATAGCCCATGTGCGTATACAGATTATTCGCTCTTTTTGTCTCATTTTTTTCTACTAATAAATTGGCTAACATGACATTTGACACAATCCAAGGATTCCAATTATTTACGGGTTTTGTTGTGCTTAAATAGCCGTAACGTTTCTGGTCCAAGAATGGCGTTAAAATTTTCTTGTTTATTTCGAAATAAATTCTGGGTCTGAGTAATTTAGAAATCTTATCCAATTTGTCTCCAACAAAGTAGTCTGTTAAAGCCAATCCAGCAGCCGTTTCTGCCCCAAATAACTCAACGATTGGATCTTCTACATCTGGTAAATTAGTTCTCGCTTTTTGCGTACTCAAATGCGCTGGAACACCCCAATAGGTTTCTTCGCAGATGGACCAAACGTAATTCATGATTTTTTCAGTAAATCGGCCTTTGTCCTCTAATGTTTCTGCAAAAACCAATTCCATTAAACTATTTCTTTTCCCAAATGATATTTTACCATGCTCCTCTCTATCTCCTGATCTGATATATTCCATTAATAAGGTGGCATCTATGTTAGGGATGGGTTTTTTTAGGACAATTTCCGCGCGTTTTATAATTTCCTTTTGTTCCTCTAGCGGGATTAATTGGCTCCATTCTTGGCTTGTTTTTGGATAAGGCTGATAGTTTTTTTGTGATACTAATGCTTGTAAAACGATTTCCTTAGAAAATGATTTTGTGAGAAAATTGCGTTCTGTTACTTGGCCGAAAGAACAAGTCGTTGTCAATGACAGAAATATAAAAAGGATCTTTTTCATAATTGATTTGAATCTTTTTGAAATAAAAATCCCGTAGGATAAACTCCTACGGGATGAATGGTTGTATGAATTACCAACCTGGATTTTGCTTCATGTTGGGGTTTAGAGCAATTTCATTGATTGGTAAAGGCCATAAATAATCTTTGGCTGGATCAAATTTTCTAAAACTTGCCGCTTGAGTAATGATATAATTATCTGGAGTCAAATTAACCTTAACCGTGGTGCCAAATTCTTTAAAGAAATAATTGCCTAAAATAGGTTTAGGTAATTCTATTTCAGCCGTTTTCCAACGAATTAAATCCCAATAACGGAAACCTTCTTGAGCTAATTCCACTCGTCTTTCTCTTCTAATTTCATCCCGAATTGATAATCCATTGCTTTGTGCGAATGCATTGGATAAAGGAGCCACGCCGCCTCTTTTTCTTAGTTCGTTGATGGTTAAATTCAAGTCGCTATCCGAGATCGATTCAGTTAATTCATACTGAGCTTCTGCATAAATTAACAAAACTTCAGCGTAACGTATCAAGTTTCTATCAATAAATGACGCTTGGTTATTCCAGTCGACAATATTCCAATATTTTCTAAAAGTAAATCCTGTTTTAGCAAATACCAATGAGGAAATTTTAAATATTGGATTGGTGAAAATGTATGAATCACCAGTTTTTAAAACATCGTCTGATAAGCGTGTATCACGATTGACAAAAACATCAGTGGAAACAACAGGTGCTTTGTATAATGGCGACTTTGAAATCGGTAATCCATCTTTCATTAAATAAGAATCGACCAATGCTTTTGTTGGACTCTTATTGCCATTTTCTAGAATACCTCTACAATAAGTATGTGAAGTAACACGATCTGTTAAGCTAACTCCATATTGCTTGACCAAGATATTTTCTTTATTAACTCTCCCTTCTCCTTCATATTGGAACAGATTAAAATAAGGCCCTGTATACAATGCATGTTGTTTACTGTCAATGACAGCTTTTGCTGAGTTAGCGGCAATAGTTAAGAATTTTTTAGCATCTCCATAATTATGGAATTTTGATCTAGTCCCTTCAAATAGTGCTACACGAGCCTTAAAAGCTAAAGCTGCGGTATTAGCAATTCTACCATAATCAGCTGTACCTAAAGTAGTTGGAGTAGGTAATTTAGTCGAGGCAAAATCCAAATCACTGAAGATTAAATTTAATACTTCATCTCTAGAAGCAGATGCTGCTGTTAATTCTGGAGAATCATCTGTAAGCGTTTTTGTAATTAATGGGACACCTCCATAGCGTTGCAACAAATTAAAATAGCCCCATGCTCTAAAAAAACGTGCTTCAGCTAAATAGCGATCCAAAGTAGCTGGCGCGATACCTGTTTTAGGTCCTTTTTCTAAAATATTGTTAGCCGCCCTAATCAATGTGTATTGAGCATTGAAATCTGATGTGGCGGTTGCAGGAGCAAGTCTAGATCCATCACTAATGCTATTCGAAGCCAAGCCAAAAGCGTCATCAGACATGTTGTCATCAGTATTAAAATCTGGCAAGAAAGTATATAAATAGTTATTTGCTGTTTTAATATCAGATTCTGATCGCCAAAAAGTAGCATCAGAAATATTGGTTTCTGGTAACCTTTCAACTTCACAAGAAGCGAAAATCAAAAGGGAAGCACTTAATCCTAAAATATGTTTAATTGAATTTTTCATTTCAATGTAATTTTAAATGGTTATGAATTAAAACGAAATATTTAAGCCTACCGACGCTGTCGAGAAATAAGGGTAATCATTGTCCGTATTGTTAGCCGATTCAGGGTCAAACAAGGTTCCAAATTTTCCCATCGCAGAGACAGTAATGATATCCTGTCCTGAAACATATACTCTAGCTCTTGATACACCCGCTTTTTTAGTCAATTTACTTGGGATCGTATAACCAATTTGAATGTTTTTTAATCTAGCGTATTGTCCGTTGAATGTCCATTTGTCAGAAGCGCCAAAGTTGTGCGTCGCACCAACGTAAGGTCTTGGAAATAAAGCGTTGGGATTTTCTGGGGTCCAATAATCTCTGTGGATACCCATGGCTTGTTTCCAAGTTACCAACAAAGGTCCAACCGACTCAGATCCTGCCAAGAATTCACGTTTTCCCACACCTTGAATAAACGAAGAAAAATCAAATCCTTTGTATTCGAAACCTAGTGTGAATCCGAACAGATATCGTGGGCTAGAAGAACCTAACATGACTAAATCGCCATAATCTGCTTTAGAACCTTTTCCAACCGTAATCACTTTGTCCCCATTTTGGTCGATGTATTTTACGTCTCCAGCTCCGGTTCTGTTGTCTTGAAAAGCGGAACCTTTAACTTCATCTGCGGAACTAAAATAACCTGCTGTTTGATATCCCCAAATGGTATTGATAGGATAACCCTCAATTAAGCTATTGTTTCCTCTTGAAATGACAATTCGATTTGAAAATGAAACTAACTCATTTTGATTGTCTGAAAAATTAGCCCCAACCGTATACTTGAAATTATCTCCAATTTGGCCTCTGTATTTCGCCTCTAATTCCCATCCCCATGATTTTAATTCTCCGTTATTTTTACGAGGAGTAGAAATACCGATGGTAGCTGGAAGTTGTTGAGGCGTTAACATGTTGCGATTTGATTTCACATAATAATCGCCACTGATTTGTAATCTATTTTTCAACAAACCTAAATCAAATCCACCGTTTGTCGTTTCAATGGTCTCCCAAGATAAATTAGTAGAAGGTAAAGACCCTTGGTAAATATATGAGGTTCTTGAATCTCCTAACACCAAGGCGGAGCCTCTAGACAATTGATTGACATAGTCGTAATATCCAAGTGTGCTACCTAAAGCGCCCCCTAATGTTCCCCATGATGCTCTCAATTTCAGTTCTGAAAAGAAAGGTAATGTTTCAGAAATCCATTGTTCACGATGTAAATTCCAACCCGCTGAAACCGAAGGGAATATTTTGGTTCTTCCATCCTCAGCTAATTTTGAGCTTTCGTCTTGTCTTAAAGTTCCTTCAATTAAATATTTATCATCATAATTATAATTGAATCGACCGAAAACTGATTGGAAAGCATAGGTAGCTATCGACTCAGAATTCGTTTTTGTTTTATCATCTCCCAAGTTCAAGGTAGGTAAATCATTACTTACTAAGTTAGATGCTCCTGCATTTGTACTCACAAATCGGAAATCCTCCCATTGGTATCCAACTAAAGCACCAAACGTGTGCTTTTTGATTTTCAAATCATAATTTGCTAAAAATTGCAAGTTGATGTTTTTGGTTACATCGTTAGTGATAGAGTATGAATTGACTTGATTGACATATCTATTCACTGCGAAACGACCCCATAAAGGTACCGTTCTATTAAAAATATATCTATCACCTCTTCTATATTGTGTTCCAGCTACCGTTCTTAAGGTTAACCCTTTTACTACATTGGCAAGCTTGAAGGTAAAGGTACCGTCAAAGAAATTTCTACTTAGGTTATTGTAACCACCTTCCGCTAAATTTGCGTAGGTTGTGGCTCCAGAACCTGCTCCGTTATATTTACCATCTGGAGTAAAAAATGGCGTGCGGGTTCTTAATCTATACATGTCATAAATTAATCCTTGACCACTAGCCCCCCTAGAAGATTGTTCAGTCAATTCATTCGTATAGGTTATTCTAGAATCTAAAGATAATTTCTTGGTCAATTGAGCACCTAAATTGACTCTGAAATTATATCTTGTTAATTGATCTGGTCCAATTTTAAATAAACCTTTCTTATTGTAATATCCCCCAGAAATCAAGAAATTCAATTTTTCACTACCACCTCTTGCGGATAAATTATGCATCGTCATTGTAGTGAAATCTTTCAAAACTTGTTTAGTTAAGGGTTCTTGATTATAAAATAACCACTGAGTAGTATCTGCTGGATTGATCAAATAGGGTACATTGTTTTTGATCTGTTCTAAATCAAAGTCAGAATATTCAGGTCCAGAACCCGAATTTTTTCTTGCTAAATTGGCAAACTCTGCTTCTTGCAATAAAGTCATTCTTTCAGGAATGTTAGCCGCCCAATCTATGCCCGAAATTCCAGAATAGTCAAATACCACTTTTCCTTCTTTTCCTTTTTTCGAAGTAATTAAAATGACACCACCAGCCGCTTGAGCGCCATAAATGGCCGCTGCAGCTGCATCTTTTAGGATACTTATGCTTTCAATATCATTTTGATTCATTGTTTGCAATGTGATGGAAGGAACTGTAACCCCATCTAAAATGATTAAAGGATCCACTGATCCATTGGCAGTTGTGGCTCCTCTAATAGTGATACCTAATCCTTCATTTCCAGGTTGTCCGTTGGTTCGAGTAACAATCAAACCTGCACTAGTACCTTGTAAAGCGGATTGTAAACTAGTTGTAGGTCTATTTTCAATCATTTTCGAATCTACCGTAGATACAGCCCCAGTCATATTGGCTTTCTTTTGAACACCATAACCTACTACAACCACTTCTTCAAGATTAGCGGCACTTTCTTCTAAAGTAATTTCAAGGCTTGACTTTGTTCCAATGGCTAGCTCTTTACTTTCAAATCCTACTGAACTAAATTTTAAAACAGTTTTATTATCTACTCCAGACAAATTAAATTTTCCATTTGCATCGGAGGATGTGCCTCGATTGGCTATACCTTTAATGGTAATTGAAACACCTGGAATGGCATCTCCTTTTTGATCTTTAATAACTCCTGTAATACTTTTTGTTTGGCCTAAGGCAATTGATGAAACTCCAAGCCAACAAATTAGTAATAATAAGTTGCACCTAGAGATAATTTGATTGTATAATTTTCTCATGATTAAATTTGGTTTTTTTAATTTAAAGTAGAAAGTTACAGTATTTTACTTTGTTTTTAAAAAAATATATGAAACTCCTGAAATTACTTACTACCTTTTTTTTGATGCTTATTTCGAATGATTTATTGTCTCAAAATGATAAAATAGTTAAAGCTGAACGTATTTTTAAAAAGGCAAAGCTTTATTCTGTGATGAACAAAGTACAATTGCCGCCAAGTGGAGATAAACATGATTATATGAGTCAAGGGCCCTATTGGTGGCCTGATTCAACCAAGTCGGATGGTTTACCTTATATTCGCAAAGATGGGCACCGTAATCCTGAAATCAAATTGATTACGGATTCTGATGAAATGGATGAAATGATTGACGATGTTGTTTTACTTACTGAAGTTTTTGAACAAACAGGAGAAGAAAAATATGCCTCTTTTGCGTCAAAATTAATATACCATTGGTTTCTTGATCCTTCTACTAAACAAAATCCCAATTTAAATTTTGGTCAAGGGATTCCAGGAATTAATACGGGACGAGGTATCGGGATAATAGAAACAAGGTATTTGTTTCAAATTACGAATGCTGCTCAGCGTTTGTTGAAATCGAAAAGTTGGAGTAGACTGCAACATAAAAAACTACAAGTATGGTTTTCAGATTATTTGGCTTGGTTATTAAACAGTCCGATTGGACAAGATGAAGCTGATGAACTCAACAATCATGGCACCTATTATGATGTACAGGTAATTGATTTTGCCCTGTTTGTTGGAAACAAAAAACTTGCACGTAAGCAATTGGAAATAACGAAAGCGAGAATTATTTCGCAAATTAAGTCAGACGGTTCGCAACCGCATGAGTTAAAGCGAACCAAATCCTTGGGGTATTCGATCATGAATTTGGAAGGTTTTTTTTATTTGGCTCAATTTGCTGAAAAATTGAACATCCATTTGTTGGATTATCAAACCGCTGAAGGTGCCAGACTTCGTAAAGCTTTTGCATTTTTAAAACCTTATCTTAATAACCTCCAATCCTGGCCATACGAACAAATTGCACCCGTGGAGCCAGAATTGTTAGAAAAATTAAGAAAGATGATAATCCAATTAGATAAGATGACGGTTCATAACTAAATAATGCGAATTATGAGTTAAAAAACATTTCTTTCAAATCACCCAAAGCTTCATTTAGGACCAAGGCTTAATCCCAACGAAAGATTTGAACGAAGCGGCAAGGCGGTTCTTTGACAATGCGCATGGGCGTTGTGCGAAAGGGTCAAAGAAAATAGCCGTGAGCGGAGTGAAAATCGGTCCGTCAGCTGACGGATTCGTCTTGGATTAAGCAAAAGAAAAAAGTTTTTTTGTTTCTTTTTTTTCAAAAAAAGAAATACCACGAAAAAAGAATTAGCCCATCAATTGCATTTTTGTAAAAGAAATTGGGCAATAGCAAATTCTAGCTCGCATTTAAACATACGTTTAGGACAGACCTTATTGATCATTTTAATTCTTAATCGGCACAAATAGGTATTTTATGTATGTCAAAAAATGTGACCCCAGAAAGAATCGAACTTTCATATTAGGTACCGGAAACCTACATTCTATCCATTGA
>JACCDS010425657.1_pt1 | contig 15496 bp, 10 predicted proteins | sample 7446441 | NCBI WGS metagenome assembly JACCDS01 (sample SAMN15323445, study PRJNA562643) | freshwater metagenome | isolation source: river surface water | place: USA:Blue River Watershed | collected 2017-08-17
CCAGATTCAAAAAGGTTGACAATTTCGCGCTTAAATCCTTCTGAATAAATACGAGATTTCTTAATTTGGTGTAAATTCGCTTTCATATAATTTGACTTTTGTGGTCAACCTATATCAGGGACGTACATTCCTGTTCCCTCTTTTCTCTTTTCTCTTTTCTCTTTTCCTGTTTCCTCTTTTCTTGTTATGTCTATTTGTTTCTTCTCACAAACTGAAAATATCAGCTACTTGAACATTAAAATACCTAAATTGCAGGGGGTAAGGGGACGCATTTCCCCATAAAAAAGAAAAATTAAAATACCTTTCTTTTTATTGATAATTTCTATCTATCAACTGATATTTATAAAGATTTTCTGTTACAAAAAAGAGAGAAACCTTGCTCGCATCTATCTTAAGATACTATTCAGATTTTTAAATGTAGAAAAAGATATATATCAAGCATTGATTCGCATTTATACCTATTATTTATAGGTCTAAATTTAGTATATAAAAACTTTTTTATAGATTTGAGAAAACTATATCAACAAATGTTTAAAAAAATACTCCTCTTGACTTTTATAAGTCTTCCAACATTTATGTGTTTGGCTCAAACCAATTCAGCCAACTATAATGCAAACAATCGTTTTGAACAATTAGAATCGACTTTACCAACACCCAATTCTTATAGAACCGCCAGCGGATCACCTGGTAAGGAGTATTGGCAACAAAGGGCAGATTATGACATTAAAGTGGAATTAGATGATATCAATAGAAAAATCATTGGTTCGGAAACCATCACCTATTACAATAATTCACCTGACGAATTACCTTATATTTGGTTACAATTGGATCAAAATTTATTTGAAAAAGGGTCCAATGGAAATACCTCCAAAACAGGTGGCATCAACGGTACAATTAGTGCCTCAGCATTTAAAGATTTAACCAATCCAAAAGATTACGGATACAAAATAACATCGGTTAAAGATATCAAAGGAAATGCTCTTCGTCATACCATCAATCAAACAATGATGCGCATTGATTTACCTACTCCCCTAAAGTCGGGTCAATCTGTAAGTTTCTCAATTGATTGGAATTACTTAATAACAGAATATTATGGCCGTTCTGGCTATGAATTCTTTGAAAAAGATGGCAATGCCAATTATTTCATAGCTCATTGGTTCCCGAGAATGGCTGTTTATAATGATGTTTATGGATGGCAACACAAACAATTTTTAGGACAAGGTGAGTTTACTTTGAACTTTGGAAATTATAAAGTTGAAATCACTGCTCCGAATGACCACGTCGTTGGTGCATCTGGAGAATTACAAAATCCAACAAAAGTATTATCTGCAACTCAGTTAAAACGTTGGGAACAAGCTAAATCAGCTACTAGACCTGTTTTATTAGTGAGTCAAGAAGAAGCTGAAAAAGCGGAAAAAGGAAAGCCGACAGGAAAAAAAACATGGATTTTCAAAGCTGACAATGTAAGGGATTTTGCTTTTACCTCTTCTAGAAAATTCATTTGGGATGCGATGCAAGTAGATGTAGAAGGCAAGAAAGTAATGGCGATGTCCTACTACCCTAAGGAAGGAAATCCACTATGGGGAAAATATTCAACAATGGTAGTTGCTCATACGTTAAAGTCATACTCCAAGCGCACTATTGCTTATCCTTATCCAGTAGCTATCTCATGCCATTCAGTTGCAGGAGGAGGAATGGAATACCCTATGATTTCCTTCAATGGAGGACGCCCTGAACCAGATGGAACTTATTCTGAAAATGTTAAAAATGGAATGATTGGAGTTATTATTCATGAAGTTGGGCATAATTTTTTCCCAATGATTATTAATTCAGATGAACGCCAATGGTCTTGGATGGATGAAGGGTTGAACACTTTTTGTCAATATTTAGCTGAGCAAGAATGGGATCGTAACTTCCCTGCACGTCGTGGTGAAGCACAAAGTATTGTTCCATACATGAGATTAGATTCTAAAAGCCAAGTACCTATTATGGCCAATTCTGAGAATATTATGGAATTTGGCAATAATGCCTATGCTAAACCTGCAGCTGCTTTAAATATCTTGAGAGAAACGGTCATGGGACGTGAATTATTTGATTATGCTTTTAAAGAGTATGCACGTAGATGGGCATTCAAACAACCCTATCCTGCTGATTTCTTTCGAACATTAGAAGATGCTTCGGGGGTAGATTTGGACTGGTTCTGGAGAGGTTGGTTTTACGGCACTGAACCAGTTAATCAATCCATCGAAACTGTGGAGTGGTTTGGTTTAGATAATCAAGATCCAACCGCAAAAAAGGCAAACGAAAAAGCCAATTTTGACACTAAGCGACAAACCATTTCAAATATCAGAAATAAAACGGATATCAAAGAAACGGTAGTTGAGAAAGAAAATGACATGAATGATTTTTACAATACATTTGATCGTTTCGCTGTTTCAGAAGATGAGAAAAAGAAATACCAAGATTATTTAAAATCATTGACAGAAGAAGAAAGAAAATTAGTGGCTGGAGGAAAAAACTTTTATGTAGTTAATTTCAAAAATAAAGGAGGATTACCTATGCCTGTTATTGTAAAATTAACCTTTGAAGACGGAACGGATCAAGTCTTAAGATTTCCTGCAGAAATTTGGAGATTAAATGATGTTCAGGCAAAGAAAATCATACCTACGGATAAAAAGGTAACTAAATGGACCTTGGATCCATTCTATGAAATTGCAGACATAGATACGGATGACAATTCTTATCCAAGAGAGCCTGCGCAACCAACAAGACTTCAATTATTCAAAATGAATAGACAAGGTCCATTGAACCCAATGCAAGAAGCACAGAAATCTAAATCAACTGGAGCTGCGCTAGGTGGTGCGAAATAAATTTGATATTATTTAAGAAGAGCCTTTGTCGATTGTAAAAGACGAAGGCTTTTTTTATACAAAAAATAATTTCAGACTTGCAATGATTAAAACCAAACCCAACACATATTTAATCCATTTGGGGGAAGCAATCGTTGAACCCCAGGTTGATCCTAAAAGGCCCCCAAGTAAAGAAGCCAAAATCATCCAAAAAAAATCTTTTTGTTCAAGAGCAATCCAATTTTTAACAGCTAATAATCCAGCCAAAGAGTTAACAAATATAAACAATGCACTTACTGCCGCTGTTTCTTTCATGTTTGCCCAAGCAAACAACAAAATAATAGGACTTAGCAAAATCCCTCCTCCTATACCAATCATTCCAGATATCAAACCAATAATTCCACCTATCAACAAAGCCGCCCAAACAGGTACACTCTTTTGATTAGCCTTAGGCGCTGATTGAAACAATATTCTTAATACAGCGATAAACAAACACACTGCAAGTACTTTTTTATAAGCTGAATCGCTTAAAATCCATTGAGAGCCCACATAAGACATTGGAATACTTCCAAGAGCAAATGGCCAAAAATTCCGCCATTTAAAAAAGCCTTTTCGATAAAATTGAAAAAAGGAAATTATTGAAACACCTAAATTTAATATCAAAGCACTTTGTTTCATGATAACAGGGGCAATGGAAAACAAAGCCATAACAGCTAAATATCCGCTTGCTCCTCCATGACCTACTGAAGAATATAGAGATGCCATCACAAATAAGGCCAAAATCAATAAAGCTGATTGTTGGATAACTAAGTCTAACATGAATTATTTGATCATCAATTGGAAATAAATCAAAAATTTCTCCCAATCAGGAACACGAACCCGTTCATTCTGGATCACATGAACTGAGCTAGATTTAATTTTTTCAAATAAACGAATGTAATATTCGTAGGCCAAACGAACACCCTTTTGCGCATTGGAAGGTAAATTCTTGATCCCCCTCAATCCAGCATCAAAATCCAATTGAATATCATCTTCTATTTGCTTCTTTTGTTCTTCAGAAAAAGTCAAATAATCAATTCCGGGAAAATATACCCGACCACGCTCCTCAAAATCAGACCGAATATCTCGTAAAAAGTTGATTTTTTGAAAAGCTGATCCCAAAGCACATGCATCGTTTTTTAGAAAATCGAAATGCGCTGGATTTCCTTTGCAAAAAACACGTAAACACATTAATCCAACAACTTCAGCTGAGCCATAAATATATTTTTTATACTCAAGTTCGTCGTAAACCGTTTCGGTTAAATCCAATTCCATGGAATATAAAAAAGCGTCAATAAACTCTTTATCAATGTGGTATTCACGGACTACCGACTGAAAACAGTGAAGGATTGGATTCAAGCTAATGCCCTCCTCTAAAGCAAGATAGGTGTCTTTTTTAAACCTTTCAAAAAGCATTTTTTTATCATGTGAATGAAAAGTATCTACAATTTCATCAGCTAAGCGAACAAAACCATAAATCGCATAAATTGGATCATGTACCTTTTTTGATAAAGTCTGAATACCCAATGAAAATGATGTAGAATATGCCTTGGTAAGGAGTTTACTACAAGCCAATGAAACATGTTGGTATAAATCCATACTAAACGCTTTTAAGTTCCTTGTCTAATTCCTTGGCAACAACCAAACCAGAAATCAAGGCTGGAGGTACTCCAGGACCTGGAACTGTTAATTGGCCAGTGTAAAATAAATTTTTTAAATGCTTGTTTTTCAAGCTTGGTTTTAAAATGGCGGTTTGCATCAACGTGTTTGCCAAACCATAAGCGTTTCCTTTGAAAGCGTGGTAATCATTTTTGAAATCTTTGTGCGCATAGGACCTTTTAAAAACAATCGAGTCGCGTATTGAAGTACCACAATATTTTTCCAAACGATCCATTAGCTGATCAAAATATTTTTCCCGAGTTTCTTCTGAATCTTTTAAATCGGGAGCAACGGGAATTAATAAAAATAAATTCTCACAACCCTCTGGCGCAACACTTGGATCTGTAACTGAAGGTGCTGATGCATAAAATAAAGGATCTGATGGCCATGAGGGTTCAGTATATATTTCGTGAGAGTGCACCGAAAAATCTCTATCGAAAAATAGATTATGATGCTTTAATTTTGGTAAGCGTTTAGATATTCCAAGGTAAAACAAAATCGAAGAAGGTGCCATTACACGTTTATCCCAATATTCTTCTGAATAATTTCGATAAGTATCTCCTAACAAAGTTTCAACATGATGATAGTCGGCACTCGCAACAACAGCATCTGCATAATGAATCCCATTTTTAAGTTGAATGGATTTCACACGTTTATCCAGTACATCAAATCCTAAAACTTCTTGATTATAATGAATTTTCACTCCTTTTTCTTCTGCTAATTGAACCATCCCTTCAACTATTTTATGCATGCCTCCCATGGGATACCATGTTCCCATCGTAATTTCAGCAAAATTCATCAGACTGTACATTGCTGGAGTATTTTGGGAGATTGCTCCTAAAAATAGAATGGGAAATTCCATGATTTTCAAAAGTGTGCCTGATTGGAAATACTTTCGAATATGAGTATAAAATGATTGGAATACATCCAAACGGATGACATCAATCAATAATTTCAAACTCAGAAACTCAGAAATTTTTCGAGAAGGCTTCCAAACAAAATTGCTTATCCCAACCTGATATTTATAAGAAGCTTGGTCTAAAAATTGATCTAATTTATCTGAGGCGCCTGGTTCAATACCTTCAAAGAGTAATTTAATTTCTTCCAAATTTGAAGGCAAATCGATGACCTGACTAGGAGATAATATTACTGAATAAGAAGGATCAAGCCTTTTCAAATCATAATAATCGGATGGTTTTTTACCAAATAGAGAAAAATATTTCTCAAAAACATCCGGCATCCAATACCAACTGGGGCCCATATCGAAAACAAAGCCATGTTCTGTAAACACTCGAGCTCTACCACCAGCTTGTTCATTTTTCTCGAAAACTTCTACTTCATAACCCCAATCTGCTAATTGTGTTGCAGTGGACAAGCCTGAAAATCCAGCTCCAATAACAATTACTTTTTTCTTTTTCACCATCTTTTTAATGATAATAGTAATTAACAAATATAAGCAATTTGCGGAGCTTATTGCCTCCAAAATTGAACTGCTTTTGAAATTAAATCCCTAGTCAAATAAAAAGAAAAAGTCAGAAATTATCTGACTTTTTACTCATTTCCTGTTAACCTAAACCTATTTAAAATTTTAAAATCAATAAGCGTACATTTTTAATTGACCCTTTAATTCTTTTCTTGCTATATGAATCCTATTCTTTACCGTTCCAATAGGTAAATCCAGTTCTTCAGCAATTTCGTGGTATTTAAATCCCTCAAAATACATGAGAAAGGGTGTTCGATACATCTCTTCTGTATTAGCCAAAGCCTTTTCTAAATCCTCTTTTACAAAAGAATTTAGAGCCAGGTTACTTTGTAAGGATTCTGTTGAGTTGATGAAGTGTAAATTTTCAGTTGTGTCTATAAATGTATTCCGACGAACCATGCGTTGGTATTGAGTTATGAAAGTATTCTTCATAATTGTAAATAACCAAGCTTTCAGATTTGTTCCATCCGAATATTTATCTCTATTGGTATACGCTTTCACAAGCGTATCCTGTATTAAATCGTTGGCGTCATCTGAATCTTTCGTTAAACGAAGTGCAAATGGTTTCAAAATCTTGGAGAAATTCCCAACCTGATAAGTAAATTCTAAGGCAGTCATTTTGTATCGATTTAAGTTTTGTTTAACAAATTTATAAAAAGATTAAACAAAACAAACATTTTGTTTAAAAATTTTATAAAAAGATTAAACAATATGGTGGCTTTACTTCATAATTTTGTCAACATTATACGTGTATTCATCACCAATTAAGGTGATTTCATCCATCGTGTACAATTAAAATACCTCATTAAACAAGAATTAGGCGTATATTTAAAGCCTGAATAAATGAGTAAACTATTTTCATGCGAAAAAGCATTCTATTTTTTTTCTTTTTGAATTTTCTTGGCTCTACACTATTTGCTCAAAACAAATGTGATTGCACATTGAGAGGAACAATTGTCTCTGAGGAAACCAAACAAAAAATAAGCAATGCAACTATTTATTTAAAAGGAACAAAATTCGGGACAAAATCAGACGAAAAAGGTTTTTACCAATTAAATCATATTTGCCCGGGAACCTATCGCCTTGTTTGTGAAATTAGTAGTTTCAACAAAGTTGAAATGACCATTACATTGAAAGAGGAAAATCTTCAAAATATCTCCTTGCATGAACACGAAGAGCATTTACAAGAAGTGATTGTTTCTGGTAAAAAAACTGAATCAAGTAGTCAAATGACTGGGCAACTTTCTGAGGAAGAGAGAGCTCAAAAAAATGGATTAAGCCTTGGAGAAATGATCAAGGGGATTAGTGGTGTACAAAGTTTACAAACAGGAAGTACTATTTCAAAACCTGTAATTCATGGAATGCACTCCTCAAGAGTAATTATTTTAAATCAAGGCGTACGACAAGAAGGGCAACAATGGGGAAGTGAGCACGCACCAGAAATTGACCCATTTGTATCAAAAAATATCCAAATCATCAAAGGGCCAGCAGGGTTAAGGTATGGAGGAGATGCCATTGGAGGAATTGTACTTATGGAGCCAAATGCTTTAGCGGATACTGCCGGAATTAAGGGCGAAATTCAAAATATCTATTTCACGAATGGTAGACAATGGGTAGTGTCAGGTAGCCTTGAAGGCGGAATTAGTAATTATAAGGGTTGGGGTTGGAGAATTCAAGGAACCATTAAAGATGGCGGTAATATTCAAAGTGCTAATTACTACTTGGCTAATACGGGAGTTAAAGAAGAAAACTTTTCTGGTCAATTGGGATATAAAACTAGAAATTGGGGCTCGGAATTATATTACAGTAGATTTCACAACATCATTGGTATTTATTTAGGTTCTCATATTGGAAATGTCGGCGATTTGGAAGCCGCAATCGAACGGGAAATTCCTTCAAAAATTTATACTCCCAGCGAATTTACTCGACAAATAGACCGACCTAATCAGGATGTATTCCACGACTTATTAAAAATAAAAAACTTTTATAAACTCGAAAATGGGTCAGCCATTCGAGGAACTTTCGCTTATCAAACGGATGAAAGATTTGAACTTGATGTTTTAAGAGCTGGGAAAAATGTCAATAATTTACGATTTCAATTAGACACATTCACTGGAGAGCTATTATTGGATGAAACAAATGCCACAAAAAATTGGAAAGGTCAATTAGGACTAACCTTTTTGAATCAAGGCAATATAACTTCTGGCAAATCAGTCATGAATCCAACTATTTCAAATAGTTTATTACCCAATTATTACCAAAGTAACTGGGGATTTTTTGGCATTGAAAGATTGGTAAAAGAAAAATATGAATTGGAAGTTGGCCTTAGGTATGATTTCAAAAACCTTGAAACCCATCGTACACTTATCAGTTATTCAGGATTTTCTAAAAGAGAAAACTATCATTACAAAGGATTTTCGGGTAGCATTGGAACAAAATATCGTTGGTCAAATAATTTTGAAAATCACCTTATTATTGCTAGAGCCTTTCGAGCACCAAGTGCAAATGAATTGTTCTCGTATGGGGTCCATCATGGAGCTGGAGCCTTCGAAATTGGAGATCCATTTTTAAAGGGGGAAACAGCGACCAATTTCAGTTTAAATTCCATTTTTAATAAAAATAAATTAGAACTTGAAGTTGGATTCTACTATAATTACCTTCAAAATTTTATTTATTTGAGACCAATGGTAGAAAATGGGATACCGTATTACATTCAAACGGTCAGAGGAGTTTTCCCAGGTTTTGAGTATCAACAAATCAATGCTACATTTCAGGGAATTGATGGAAAATTAACCTATCAATTGAATAACCATTGGTCATTCACTCATAAAACGAGTATCATTCGAGCATTTGATGTAAAAAACAATCAATACTTAGTTAACATTCCTGCTGATAGATTTGAATATCAAATTAGATTTCAATTTAATCAATCTCGACAATACATTAGTGCAGGTTTAACGGATGTCGCCATGCAAACAAGGGTTGAAGAGGGTTCAGATTATGTTAATCCACCCAAAGGATATCAGTTAGTGGAACTCAACTGGGGCTTAAAAGTTCATCAATTTGATATTGGTATTCGAATAAGCAATGCACTTAATTCTGCCTACAGAGATTATCTAAATAGATTCAGGTATTTTACCGATGATCAAGGAAGAAATATTAGTCTAAGGATTAATTATCGTATATAAATGGTATGTGAAGAGGTAAAGAGAAGACTGAAAAAGAGAAAAGAGAAAAGAAAATCCAGGCTCCTCATCATTCCTAATTAATTCTCTTGAAGCCTGAAAGTCGATAGCCAGAAGTTAGAGAAAATCAGCTTGTTGATTGAGATTATCAAGTTGCGGTTAGAAAAAATCAAAAAATTAGTGTTTGGGGGAATGGGGCCCCTTACCCCCTGCAATTTATGTGTTTTTAATATAAGCTGTTTGATAAAATTAGAAGTAGAGGTGAGAGGTATCTTCTATAAAATTTAGATACTATCACATAAATTCATAATTATAAATTATTTCCTCAACCAGGCCTCTGGATTCTGACGGATGGTATTTTTCCAAACTTGGAAATTAATTTCAGCTGTTCCATCATCATCGGATGCTACAGAACCAATTCTTTGCCCTGTCTTAACTCTTTGGCCCGTACTTACCGAAACATTATCTAACTTACTATATACCGTAAAATAATCACCATGCTGTATAGCCACTACCATATTGATTCCTGGAATATTGACAACTGACTGAACCACCCCCTCATACACAGAGTGCACAGCAGAACCTGGAGATGTTTGAATGTCAATCCCATTATTATTAATCATAACCCCTTTTAGAATCGGATGCTTGTGTACTCCAAAATGATCTGAAATGAATCCAGACGGAACAGGAAATGGCATCCTTCCTCTCAAAGCACCGAAAGAACTTGCCAATTTTGCCTCCTCTGCATTCATGTAATAAGTATTACTTTCCAGTGCAGGCTGTTTAACCTCAGGCTTTGCTACAGAAGCCTCTTTGGTTTCGGATTTTTCGGATTTAGTTATTTCAGATCCAGATGCGTTCTTTGAGGTTTCTTTTTCTGTTTTTTCAGCAAATTTAGGTAAAGTCCCATCCGTCTTTAATGTGGGTAGTGCAGGTTTGTTCACCTCCATTTTCTTGGCTTGCTGAGCCATTCGAAGTTTTCTTTCTCTTTCTTGACTTTTTTGAATTTCACGAGCAACAATATTCGTGATTAAATTATCCAATTTACGTATGGCTAATTTCTTTTTCTCCAATTCTACTCTCAACTTCTTCTCTTGTTGTGTCAAAACGGTAACAACCTTGTCCTCTTTGGTTTTTAAGACCTCAAGTGTTTTCTTCTCTTTCTCTTTCTCAAAAATAACTTTCTTTTCCTCTTCCTTTTTAAAAATAACTTTTTGTTTCTTCGTCATTAAGTCTTGACGAGTTTCAAAAATTTTGTTCGCTTGTTTTTTTCTATTTGAAGAAAAGTGACGTAGATAATCAAATCGTTTCACAAATTCCCCCAGATTATCTGATAAAACTAAAAAAGTCAATTTATTGTACACATTAGAAGTCTTTTGAGCTTCATAAAGCATAATACCGTAGGCATGTTTTAAGCGTTTTAATTTTTCGGCTAACACATCACTTTCTTTCGTCAGCTTTTCAGCCTCTTGCGCTAAAACAACTTGATTTTCAGATAAAATATTGATTTGTTTTTTTTGAACACCAATCTGCTCTTTTAAAACATTTAATTTCCCTATGGAGGCATTTTTCTTTTTTGAAGTGCGGGAAATGATGGAATTCAACTCCTTGATTTTAGCCAAGTTATCTTTCTTTTGTTGTTCCAATTGAATCTTTCTATCCACTTGCGACAAAGCACTAAAGCCAATACATAAACAAAAAACAAGAAGAGTATTTTTGAACAATTTTAACATTATTTTTTCAATAATTTTTCAGGAACACGGAAAGGAAATTGCAAAGGTGTATCCAATAATTCTACTTTAGAATATTTAATACTAATAATGGTCTGTTTTATTTGATTCTCTTTATTTTTCACATCCAAAGTTATAGAACTTGAAAAAGGAAATAATAGTTGATTGATGGTAGAAAAATCTTCATAATCCATCACCAATTTGTTATTTGAAGGTTCATCACTCACCAATAATTTCTTTAATTTTCGATTGGGTCCCACAAAATTATCTATCTTAATTTGCCCCTCCTCTTGTTTAAAAACAAAGTTGTCATTCTCTCTAATTACCCTAGAATTATTTTTCTTAAAGGGTTGATTTCCAACGATCAAAGATTGTAAAATATTGTAATCAATTTTAAAACCCATCAAAACACTTAAACTATCATAAGTTAAGTCAAAATATTCATTGTTGATTTTATGATAAAACTGCATACGATCCTTTGTGAAAAGTCCTGTAGCTCCTGTAATCATGGCAACAGACACATTCACCCAAATTACGCTATCTTTTTTGACCCGAATGTCAACGGTGTAATTATCTTGATTATTACTTGTTTTCCATGACACTTTCGATTTCGCCTTCAAGTAATTAAAATTCAATTCCTCAGAGCGAAGTTTTAAATCAGGATTTTCAATCAAATTTTCCACATTGGCAGATACTAAAGTATCTTTTTTTATAGAGTCTATTGAACCAATTTTCGGTATAAGAATTGAATCTATTTTAACCTCAGAGACAGCCGGAATTATTTTTTTCGAACAAGAAAAAAATCCCAATGTAAAAAGGATGAAACTAAAAGAAAAAAAGACCGCCTTTACTGGCATAAAGAAAATTTAATTTTACAAAAATATCTCAATTTTCTGAAAAACGCTTCATCTGAATTTTTTTATCCAAAATTAAACTTGCCCCCGGAAAATTTTTCGCCATTTTCCAAGCATTAACTGCCTCTTCAACCCTATTTAATTGATATAAAGTATCTCCAAAATGTTCCCAAACCACAGAGTTTTCTTTTTTATCACCCTTAATTGCTTTTTCCAAAAAGGGTAGTGCTAAAGCAAATTCATTTTTCTGAAACAAAACCCAAGCATAGGTGTCCAAATAAGTGCCGTTTTCTGGAAATTGTTCTACCAATTTTTTTGCCATAGAAGATGCCTTCTCTAAATTGGTTTTTCTAATAGACAAATAATAACTGTAATTATTTAATACATGTTCTTCATTTGGGTCGATAGAAAGTACTTTATCAAAACTTGCGTCAGATTCTTTGTAGCGGTTTAAAGCATGGTAAGTATCTCCTAAAATAGAATATAATTGAGCAAACCAATCGTCCTTAACTGTCACATAAGGCATAGCTGATTCCAAGGAAGCTACTGCTTGAAAATTTTTACCTAAAATATGCTGAGCGAATCCTAATTGAAAATAGAGAAATCCTTGATTTGGAAATAAAGTTAAAGCTTCTTCGGCATGTACTATGACGCTATCCATACGATTTAATTCAAAATCAATTTGAATAATTCTTTGCCAAATTTCAAATTGAGTTGAACCCGCATGAATTGACTTGATAAAAAAATCTTGTGCCTCTGCTAATTTACCTTCACTAATTAATACATCTGCTTTCAGGGATAAAAATTTAGCATCATTTGGGAAAACGATTAAGATTTGATCGATCAAAATTTGAGCTTTTTTCAAATCATCTTTAGATTTTATCAAACTAAAAATATTCATCGTCATAGCTCCCACCATTTGGGGCTCCATTTGCGAATCTTTCAAGCTATTTGATGCAGACCTTAAGGCTAAATCTAGGTTTTTATTTTCAACATAGTATTTACTTAAAAAAAGGGCAATTTGACCCATCTCAGGATATTTATTAGCTAATTGAATCAATCTTTCTTCTGCATTATTCCAAATAGCAAAATCAATTAAATCGAGCATTTCCCAAGAAAATAACGTTTCATCCGGAAAATCAACTAGCAAGTTCTCCCCTTCCTCTATCATTTTATCAAAAGAATGTTGCTTCAAATATATCAACTGTTTCATACGATAGACTCCTGGGAACTCCTCCAATTGAGAATGATTGATATGAGATAATGCTTGCAAAGCTTCCGTATATTTCTCTTGATACAAATAAGCTTGAGAAAGCCGAATATTTACCTCTGATTGTTTATCATCGTATTGTAAAAGTTGAACTAAACATGGAATAACCTCCTCATATTTTTTATTAAGACTCAACAAATCCGCATATAAAAGACCATAATCCAAAGAATGGGGAGATAGTCGGTTAGCTTCTTTCGCATTTTGCAAAGCGCTAGCCATATTTTTAAGTTCTAAATGTGCTTTTGCTAAATAAAAATAGATAGCAGGATTATCTTTTACATTTTGAACCATCCCTTCCCAAACCATCACTGCCTCATTGTAATCAGATTTGAGATAAAGGCGCATTCCTTCCGAAAAAGCATCTTCCAAAGCGGCCATTGAAGGGCTTTTAGAAGTATTAACAGAAGATTTTTTATCTTGACCAAAAACTTCATAGCCAAGGCCAGACAACAAAATAAAGAAAAGATAGAAGCTGAAATTTTTCATATTGAACTTGAAGATACTGAATAGATTAGAATCTAAGCAAAAAAAATAAAAATCAGGAGATAAAATCGAAGATAATTTGATACATTAGGGTTAAATATTACATAACATGAAATTATTTTTAGCTATACTTCTTCTTTCAAGTGTTTCTATTTTTGCACAAGAAAAAACAATGACTTTTGAAGAATACGATCCAATTTCAACATTGGTGGTTCCCGAACATCAAATTACAAAAGCCAAATTTCCATTCATAGACATTCATAATCATCAAGGAAATATGCCCAATCAAGATTTATCCTTTTTGTTAAAACAAATGGATAGTTTGAATATGAGGGTGATGGTGAATTTAAGTGGGAAAGGGTTTCAACGAAACGCGACTCGTGAGTCTGGAACTGAATTTTTAATACAATCTGCCAATGCGGGCAAACAAAAGACGAATAATCGGGTAGTTGTTTTTACCAATTTAAATTTCAATGATATAGATAATCCCAATTGGTCTGCAGAGACAGTAAAAGCGTTGGAAAAAGAAGTAAAAGCGGGTGCTATGGGTTTGAAAATTTACAAAGATTTAGGTTTAGAAGTAAAAGATAGCAAGGGAAATCGATTGGCAACAAATGACCCTAGACTTGACCCGATATGGGCAAAATGTGGGGAACTCAATATTCCTGTATTAATTCACACAGGAGAACCTATTTCATTTTTTGATACCCATGACAAGACAAATGAACGTTGGTTAGAACTAAAACAATTCCCCACTAGGGCAAGACCATCTTCCAAATATCCTTCATGGAAAACAATTATGGATGAGCAAACAGACATCATCAGAAAGCATCCAAAGACAAAATTCATCTCAGCACATTTGGCTTGGCTCGGAAATAATCTAGGTGAATTAGGTAGATTATTAGATACTTATCCTAATATGTACACAGAAATTGGGGCTGTAATTCATGAATTAGGAAGACAACCTAAAAATGCAAGACAGTTTTTAATTAAATACCAAGATAGAGTATTGTTTGGAAAAGACATTTGGACAACTTCTGAATATTATACCTATTTCAGGTTATTAGAGACTGGTGATGAATATTTCCCTTATTATCGTAAAAGACATGCATTTTGGAGAATTTATGGCTTAGAATTACCGGATGAGGTATTAAAAAAAGTTTATTACAAAAATGCTTTGCATCTTTTGCCTTTAATAGATAAAACTCCATTCCCCAATTAAATTTTATCTAAAGAACGATTTAAAAAAGCTAGCCAAATTTTAGCCCCATTTTGATTCCAATGTGAATCTGATTTAAAGTAATTTTGAGAAGCATTTACTTTTAAAGAATCGGAAGGATCTACAATTTCAACCTTTAATTTTGGATGTTTTTTTAGTCGATTCAACAACTGATTAGTAGGCATTTTTTCTGTTTGTAAAATAGCTACAGGATTAGCTGGAATACTAATCAATACTTTTTTAAATCCTGCCTTTAAATAATAATCATTTATCTCGTTCAAATTTGCAACAAAATCGTTTAATTCTTGATCATTGAAAGGATAAAATGAACTACTTGTTAATGTGGGGTCAATCGTTTCTTTTAAATATAAAAAAGAAGCATCTTGTGCCAAATAGGCAGCATTATCAATTCGATTAAAAAAATTAAGATTGATTGTCGCTTTGAACTCTTTAAGTTTCTGATAAATTCCACTACTAAAAAGGATGAAATCAAGGTTAGTTTCTAGCGTAGGGTGGTAAAAAACTTTTTTCACTCCATCATTGATATCGTTCAATGATGGTAAAGGGATTTTATTTTGTTGTACTACCTTTTTTTGCTTTGACGAATCCGCAAAACCAATTCTAGTACTCACTTCGGATAATTTCAACCGTAAAAAGGCATTTCGCTCAACGCATTCAATTAATAAAATAGCTTTAGAAGATTTCAATCGATTTGAACTGAGCAA
>JACCDS011838117.1_pt1 | contig 15495 bp, 17 predicted proteins | sample 7446441 | NCBI WGS metagenome assembly JACCDS01 (sample SAMN15323445, study PRJNA562643) | freshwater metagenome | isolation source: river surface water | place: USA:Blue River Watershed | collected 2017-08-17
CCGTTTCCGCGGCAGGGGCAGCCGCCTCGGGATTCAAACGCGGCTTGAAACGGATCTTCGGCGCTGCCGGCGGTTCCGCCGCCGCTTCCGCCGCGGCCGGCGGAGCGACCGGCGCGGGCGGTACCGGAGCGGCACCCTCCGCCGGGGCCTCCGCCGGCCGCAGGCGTGGCTTGAGGCGCAGCGCAGGGGGCGGGGGCGTTTGCTCGTCGCTCATGGCGGCCACGAAAATGAAAATCCACCGAAGCGCGAAAACAAAAACCTGCGGATCGCCCAACGGCGTCGCCGCGACCTCAAATTCGGCGAACCCAAAAGTTTCCCTCGCGGTCGAAACGAGCGCTCCCCACCTTAACCGCTCGCTGACCCCATGACCAAACCGTCGCTGCTCCTCGTGCTGCTCACTGCCGTCGTCACCCTGACTTCGGGATGCTCGCTCTTCCGCAAATCCGACAAGCCGAAGGAAAATCCCGCGATCGCCGGCGACGTCGAGGCCACCTTCCGCCGCCGCTGGGTGGAACGGCGCGTGGGTGAGCTCGCCGCCCAAGGCACCGCCGCCGAAGCGGCCCGCGCCCAGGCCGAGAAGGAATTCTCCGAGCGCTACGGTTTCGGCAAACCCGGCTCGAAGTAAGCTCGGCCCCGCCGGCATTTTCAGGCCCGGCCTTGGCTGCTCCCGCTGCGACGCCCGACCAGATCCGCGGCGCCACCGCGGCCGGTCTCTGCTATTTTCTCTGGGGCCTCGTCCCGCTGTACTGGACGCGCCTGGCCGCCGTCCCGTCCGTTGAGCTCATCGCCCACCGCCACGTCTGGTCGCTGGCCCTGCTGCTCGGTATTCTCGCCTGGCAGGGCGGTTTTGCCGAAATCCGCACCGCCCTCCGCGATTGGCCGTCGATCGGCGTCAATCTGCTCAACGCCGCCCTCCTGACCGGCAACTGGCTCGTCTACGTGTGGGGCGTCAACACCGGCCACGTCATCGAGTGCAGCCTCGGCTACTTCCTTGTGCCTCTCGTCAATGTCGCCGCCGGCCGCTGGATCCTGCACGAGCAACTGCGCCGGGCCCAATGGGCCGCCATCGCCCTCGCCGCCGCGGGCGTCGTGCTGATGTTCGTGCAATTGGAACGTCCGCCTTGGATCGCCCTCGCCCTCGCCGGCACCTGGGGCGCCTACAGCCTGAGCCGCAAACGCTCGCAACTCGGCGCCACCGCCGGCCTTGCCACGGAGTCGCTGCTGCTCGCACCCGTCGCGGTCGGGTTTCTGGTTTGGCAATTTGCCGGCGGCCAAGGCGTGCTCGGCCGGGCCGAACCGGGCACCCAAGTGCTGGTGCTCTGCTCCGGCGTCATCACGGCCGTCCCGCTGTTGCTCTTCGCCTACGGGGCGAAACGCATCCGGCTCTCGACGCTCGGGCTGCTGCAATACCTCGCGCCCACCGTCCAATTCATGCTCGGCGTCTGGGTTTACCGGGAGCCGTTCTCCCTCCAGCGCGGCCTGGGCTTTGCGTTCATCTGGGCCGCCCTCGCCCTCTACACGGCCGACAATCTGCTCGCGGCACGGACGCGCCGCGCCCCCGCTCAGTAACGGCGCGCCACCAGGCGGCCGAAGTTGTCGTTGAAAATCACCAGGCGGTTCTCGGTGTCCACGGAGTGCAGCATCACGCCGGACGTCGCGTCGACCGCCGTCCCGAAGGTCAGCACCTTGTCGTTCACCATCACGCGCGGCGGCACCACGGCCGAGATGCGCAGGTTCGCCACAAAACTCTCCACCACCGCCCGCTCGGGCACGTCGGCCACGGCGGCTTCCACCGCGGGAGCCGACACCGTCGCCACCGCGGGAGCGGCCACCGCCATCGGTGCCGGCACGAACATCGGCTGCGCGGGCTGCTCCGCCACGGGATTCGCCGCCAGCGCCGGACGCTCGGCCATCTCGGTGAGGAACGGGGAAGCCGCCAACGTCGCCACCGCCGGCGCCGCGTCCGCCGCACCCTCGCGGGCCGCCACGGTCACGATCTGCGGGCGCTCGACCGTCAAAATCGACTGCTCCATCGAGGTGCCGGACGCGACCACCAGGGTCTGAAAAAGGAAACCGCCGGTCAGGACCACCGTCGCGGCCACCGCCGAAAGAATCACGCGGCCCTGTTTCGTCGAAACCGGAGCCGTCCGCACTTGGGGCACGGGCACCACCGGAGCCACCACGCCGTCGGTCCGGTTCGCACCGGCCGCGCTGCCCGCCGGCAACGTGTAACCCAGATTCGCCAACATGGCCTTCACTTCGGCTTCCGACTTGGCCGGAGCGGCGGTGGCGGTGGTCGGATCGACCGGGCGGGTGGGAAACTTAACGGTGGGGCGGTTCTCGCTCATGCGGATCAGCAAGACAGAGGTAAATTTTTGGGGAAACTCCGGAGCCTACTTACAGGCATGGGAAGAAACGCTCCCCGCCGCTCCGCGTTTCCGGGGGACCGCTACGCCCGGCCCCCCCGCATCGCCGCTCACTCCTTGCCGAAACTCAGCAGCTCGATCTCGAACACCAAGGTCGCATTCCGCCCGATCTTCGGCGGCTGGCCGCGCGTGCCGTAAGCCAATTCCGGCGGAATGATCACGAGGCGTTTTTCGCCCTTCTTCATCAGCTGCAAGATCTGGTCCCAGCCCTCGATCACCGCTTCGCGCCGCACCCGGAATGTGAACGGCTGCGTCGGATCGCCGGTCTGGTCGAAAATCTTCCCGTCGATGAGCCGCCCGACATAGAGCACGTTGACCTTGTCGCCCGGCTTCGGCGTTTCCGTGCCTTCGCCCGGCCGCATCACGATGTAGCGGATGCCCGTCGTCGTCTTCTTCGCTTCGGGCCAATTCTTTTCCACGAACTCGCGGTCTTCCGGCGGCAATTTTTCGCGCTGCGCCTGCAGCGCCGGCGCGGCCAGCAACGCCGCGAAACTGAACAAAAAGAGGGAGCGGGCGGAGGTTTTCACAGGGTTTACGATTGGGACTTCCGGCATCCGTGGCATCCGTGTATTCCGTGGTCAAAGGTTTTCCCCATGCCCCGCCCCACCGTCGTTATCCTCTGCCCCAAGGAATTCAAATTCACCGACCACGCCGCCAGCGTGGAGCGGCCGTTTCTCGCCGACGTCGCCGAGGTCGAAACCGTCTGGGTCGACTTCAACGCTCCCTTCCCCGCCGCCGCCGCCGCAGCCGACGCGTTGATCTTGTGGCACGGCCCGCACCTCGGCGCCGATGTCGTCGCCCGCATGCCCCGCTGCCGCGCCATCATCCGCAACGGCGTGGGCTTCGACACCGTCGACACCGCCGCCGCCGCGCAAGCCGGCATCCCCGTTTGCAACGTCCCCGACTACGGCACCGAGGAAGTCGCCGACCACGCGATCGCCCTCACCCTCGCCCTCTACCGCCAACTCTTCCCGCTCGACGCCGAGGCCAAGCGCCTGGGTTGGAAAATCGACGTCGCCCCGAAGATGCGCCGCCTGCGCACCCAGACCTTCGGTCTCGTCGGCCTCGGCCGCATCGGCACCGCCACCGCCCTCCGCGCCAAGGCCCTCGGCTTCCGCACCGTCTTCTTCGATCCCTACGCGCCGACCGGCACGCACAAGGCCGTCGGTGTCGAACGCGTCGGCAGCCTCGCCGAATTGCTCGCGCAAGCCGACACCCTATCGATCCATTGCCCGCTCACCGCGGAAACGCGCGGGTTCATCGGCGCGAAGGAAATCGCCGCCCTGAAACCCGGCTCCTTCCTCGTGAACACCGCCCGCGGCGACATCGTGCAAAAAGCACCCGTCTTCGCCGCCTTGCATTCCGGCCACCTCGCCGGCGCGGGCCTGGATGTCGTCGAAGCCGAGCCCCTGCGCACCGCCGAAGAAGCCGCGACGCCCAACCTCATCGTCACCTGCCACGCCGCCTTCTGCTCGCCCGAAGGCATGATCGAAATGCGCCGCACCTCCGCCCAAATCGCCCGCGCCGCCATCCTCGGCCAGCCGGTCTGGAACCGGGTGAACTGAGGCGGTCGAGCGTCGTTGCGCCCTGGGCAAAACGAGCCGCGCACCGCTCGCGCTGACACCGCCTCACCGCAATGCCGTCACGATGCTCTCCGCCACGGCGCGGGCCAAGCGCTCCGAACCCGCGGCCGTGAAATGCACGTCGTTGGGCCGCCGCTCGGCGTCCACGTGGGGCGCAACCACCGCGGCGAGGTCGTCGGTTGCAACGCCGTTTTCCGCCATCACCCGGGCCGCGACCGCGTTGTAAATCGCGAGATCGCCGAAGCGACGGTCGGGCGCGAGGTTGCCGCCGTTCGGCACCGGCGTCGTCGTGGCCCAGATCAATTTCGCCCCCGTCGCCCGCAGCCGCGCGACGAGTTGCCGCAGGTTCTTTTCGTACTGCTCCGGTGACGCATGGCGCACGCCTTCGGGCGGCAATTTCGCGTCGTGCAGGCCGAAATTGAAATGGATCACCGCCCACGATCCGCGCCCGAGCCACGCATCGATTTTCGTCAGCGCAAAGCCCGTCGAACTGCAGTTCACCGGCGGCCGGTGCACGTTGGCCCGTCCCGCCAGCGCCGCCCGCACCGGCAGCGTGTAGCCGATCGAAATCGAATCCCCGAGCAGCAGCACCCGCGGCAAGCCAGGCGTATCCACGATCGCTGCCAAAGCCGGATTCGGCGCCGGTTTGTCCCGCGGCGTCTCCACCGCTGAAGCCACGGCGCTGCAAAAAATCAAACCGGCCAACCGCGGCCAAACGCATCTTAGGTTCATGGAGTAGACCGGCATTCGTGCCGCGCTCACGACTCCGCGCGAGGGAAATTCCGTTTCCGCTTCGCGCCGGATCGCACCGGCCGCGTTTCAATCCTGTCCCGGCAAGTTTCGCTCGCCGCTCCGGCGGTCCCCGCCGCGGGATGCCGCGCGAGCAATGCCAGCGCCGCCGCGAGCAGCGTTTTTCCCGGCTCCGTCCGGTGCCACGTCGAGGCCCCGGAGGGATGCGGCAGCGGCAGGCACGTCGTCGCGTGGCCGCGATACCGGATTTCAAAGGTGCGCCCGATCGTCTCCGCCAGCGGCCGCTCGCCGAGAAATTGCCCGATCGCCAATTTGCCCACGGGCAACACGAGCTGCGGTCGCAGCAACGCGAACTCCTTTTCCAGCCAACCCGCGCAACGCGCGATCTCGTCCGGCGCCGGCACGCGGTCGCCGCCCTCGGGCCGCTTGCCGGGAAAACAACGGCACACGGCCGCGAAATAAATCCGGTCGCGCACCTCGTCCTCGGACCAGCCCAGTGCCGCCTCGAACCACTTGAACAACGTCTTCCCCGCCGTCCACGCGAAGGGCCGGCCCAGCTTCGGTTCCTTGTCCCCGGGCGCCTGCCCCACGAGCAGGATCCGCCCCGTCACCGCGCGGCCCACCACCGCCGGCCGGTGCATGCGCGGGCATTGCCGGCACGCACGGACGGCGGCGAGATGGCGTTCGACCGCGGCAACCGTAGGCATGGTCCCGCGACGTTAAGTCGGACGGGCGCCAAAGCGAAAGCCCGGTTTCCGCTTCCGCTGATCGGCGGAAGCGGGCTCCGGTCTTTCAACCTTCACCTTTCAACTTTCAACCCGGCGACGCCGTAGGCGTCGCCATCGGCTCAACGCCGGCTGCCGAAGCGCCGGTAACCGCTGCGCGGCTTCAGCACGCCCGGCAACCCGCTGCGGCCGCCGCCATGCTGCACCGGCGGAGCCGGGCGCGCGGTGAGCGGTTTGTAGTCGAAACCCTCGAGCTTCAATTCCGGGATTTTCTGCCCGATGAAGCGCTCGATGTCGCGGATGTCGCTCGCGTTCTCCGGCGTCACGAGGGTGAACGCGTCGCCCACGGCCTGGGCGCGGCCGGTGCGGCCGATGCGGTGCACGTAATCCTCGGGATTCTCCGGCACATCGTAGTTGATCACGTGCGTGACGCCCGCGACGTCGATGCCGCGCGCGGCGATGTCGGTCGCCACCATGATCTCGTACTTGCCGCTCTTGAAACCGGCGAGCGCCTCGATGCGCTGGTTCTGCGAGCGGTTCGCGTGCAGGACGGCGACGCTGTGGTTGGCCGCCTTCAGCCGGCGCGCGATCTTGTCGGCGCCGTGCTTGGTGCGGGAAAACACGAGCACGCTGTCGAAATTGGTTTTCTCCAGGAGCGCGACGAGCAGTTCGAACTTCTGCTCGAACGACACGAGGTACATCGCGTGGTTGACGCTCGTGTTGACGGAGCGGTTGACCCCGACCTCGACGCGGGCCGGGTTGCGCAGCGCAAAGGAGGCGACGGCCTGGATCTCCGGCGGCACGGTGGCCGAGAAGAACAGCGTCTGCCGGTTCTTCGGGCAGCGGGCGATGATGTCCTTCACCACGGGCAAAAAGCCCATGTCGAGCATCCGGTCGACCTCGTCGAGCACGAGCACGTTGATGTCGCGCAGCGTGATCGTGCCGTCCTTGAGGTAATCCACCAGACGGCCCGGCGTGGCGACGATGATGTCGACGCCGCGCTTCAGTTCCGTGCGCTGGACGCCGTAGCCGACGCCGCCGAAGACGGCGACGGCGCGGAGATTGGTGAAACGGGCAAAATCGCGGAACGCGGTTTCGACCTGCGCGGCGAGTTCGCGCGTCGGTTCGAGGACCAGCACGCGCGCCGGCATCCCGGGGCGGTGGTTGGCGAGTTTCGAGAGAATCGGCAGCGCGAACGCGGCGGTTTTGCCGGTGCCGGTCTGGGCGGAACCGATCAGGTCGCCGCCGCCGAGCACGACGGGAATCGCGCGGAGCTGGATGGGAGTCGGGTCGGTGTAACCGGCGGCTTGGATGCCGCGGAGGACGGACTCGGAGAGATTGAGAGCTTTGAAAGGCATGACGGACTTCGGACGGAACGGAACATTCTGGGCGCAGCGAAGAATCCAGGGGGACTTTCGATGCAGAGGGGCGGTCGCAACCGCCGTGGATTCTTCGCTCCGCGCAGAATGGCGACCCGGAGGAAGTGGAAAACAAAAAGGACGAAGCCCCGGAGGAGCTTCGTCCCTCGAAAAACCGTTTCTAGAAAAACGACTTAGTAACGACGGTCGCCGCGATCGCGATCGCGACCGCCGCCGCCGCCGAAACCGCCACGGCCACCGCCGCCGCCGAAGCCGCGACCGCCGCCGCCGCCGAAGCCGCCACCCGGGCGCTCTTCCTTCGGACGGGCTTCATTGACGGTCAGCTGACGACCACCGAGATCGGTGCCGTTCATCTTTTCCGCGGCCTGCTTGGCCTCATCGGCCGTGCCCATGGTGACGAACGCGAAACCGCGGGGGCGGCCGGTCATCTTGTCCATCGCGACGTAAACGTCGGTGACGGCGCCGAACTGGCCGAAGGCCGAGCGGAGTTCGTCTTCGGTCGTCTTGAAAGACAGATTGCCGACGTAGAGTTTGGAGTTGCTCATGTGATGTCTCGTAGATCCACCGTCCGCTGCCAGTCCGTTCCCACTGTGGGTTTCGAAATCATCACTTAAGCCAAACGCTCAGCCAACGACTCACCAGAAACTGTCACCTAACGCTTTCTCTAACGAAGGCCCACGACCGTGCAGAGGGCGAAAGGTGACGCAAGGGAATTCTTGACGGCGGTCCGAGCCGCCCGCCAACCCGGATCCGCAGCGACCTTCGCGCCGGCGCGGCGCCCGGTTCGCCCGAATTGCCGATTCTCAACCGCATAGCTAGGCGCTGGCCACCGGGAAAAGAGCCGGAATCGCTCAGCCGGACTCATGCCAGTTGAGCGAGCTTCCTAGCGCGTCGTGGGGCGAACCGTTCGGTTTCGCACGCACGATGCGACAATTACGTTTCCCCTACTTCGGTTCGATCTCTCAACCCTCAACTTTCAACTCTCAACTGCGTGAGCCCGGATCAGATCGAGTACTTCTCCTTCACGTCGTCGGGAATCGGAGTGGCACGCCCCGTCGCGAGCGTCACGAGCACGTAATCGCAGTAGCCGTCGCACACGCGTTTGCCGGTCGGCAATTTCTCGATTTCGAAGGCCACGCGGCAGCCCGTCTCCGTGAACTGCATGATCCAGCACCGCACGTTCATGCGGTCGCCCCAACCCAGCGGACGTTTGTAGTCGATGTGCGCCGTGGTCATCCACCAGCCCAGGCCGCGGGCCGCGAAGGCCTGCATCGACATGCCGTAGTGCTTGTCCATCTGCTCGAATCGCGCCGCGAGCACGTAGTCCAGGTACCGCGTGCTGTGCACGTGCTGGTAAAGGTCGATGTCGTCGGGCCGGACCGAGAGCTCGGTTTCAAACTTCGAGAAAACATTCATGCGGGATCGCCCGAAAAAGGCGCAAGCGGCGGAAAAATGAAACGCCCGATTTTCCCGCGGCGCCGCCCGCGCCTCACCCGAACAGGCCGTCCAACAGGCGCCGGTCCCGCTTCGTCGGCCGCCCGCTGCCCTTTTCCCGCGCCAGGATCTGCTGCACCTTCTCCACCTTGGCTTTGGCGAATTCCTCCGGCGGCGTCAGATCGGTGCAGAACTGCGCCACGAGTTTCGCCCCGACCCGCGTCCGCGGCACCCCGACCACCTGCAAGGTCCGCAACACCAGGCCTTGGCGCACGAACACCGTTTCTCCGGGCCGCACATCGCGCGCCGGTTTGGCGGCGAGGTCGTTGATCGTGACGCTGCCGGCGCGGCATGCATCGGTCGCCAACGCCCGCGTCTTGAAAATCCGCACCGCCCACAACCACTTGTCGAGGCGGCCGGCGGAGGCAGGTTCGGGATTCAAGAACAGCAAAACAAAAACGGCCGCGCGCGTTGTCAAACGCGGCGGCCGGCGGAGTTGCGGCGGGCCCGGGGCCCGGGGCGATGGTCAGGCCTTCTTCACGCGGGTGAATTCCTGCCCGAGCCAATCGTCGAGCAGCGCCTTCTCGTGGCGCATCGTGTCGTCGCGGAAGCCGCCGTGGATCTTCATCAGGAACGCCAGGTCGCGCAGCTCGCGTTTGCCTTGGGCCACGACGTTGCCGGCGGCATCCGTCAGCTGGAACGCGATCACGAGCCGCGGCGGATAGATGTCCTTCACGATGCGGACATCGCCGAACTGCGGGCCGCGCCACGGCTCGAAATCACCGGCCATGTCGATGTCGGTGAACGTCACCGCCAGCTTGCCGCCCGCCGGCACGTACAGCGCGCCGCGCCGCTGCAAATGCTCGCGCAACTGGTCGAGGTAGGTCGTGCGCTCGTAGTTGCCGTAATCGCGATCGCGCACGTCGGTGAACTTCGCCGGTTCGAGGAAGACAACTTCGACGGCCGGCGCCGGCGCGGGCACCGGCGTCGCGGAGAGTGCCGGGGCGGCCCCGGCCCCCGTCGTCCAGCCGGCGGCCAAGCCGGCCCAAGCCAAGAGGAGAATGCGGGAGGTTTTCATAGTGCGTTTTGAGACGGTGAACCGGGCGCAAAGTTCCTGCGCTTCGCCGATCAGCAAGCCGCCCGGGTGCGATAGTGGCGACGCTTTTGTCGGCCCCCGGCCCTTGCGTTCGCGCGGTTCCTTCACTCGCGATGCGCCGCGATCGTGACTTCGACGAACTTGCTGGTCGGCGTGTTGCTCTGCGCCGCCGTCGTGCCGATGGGCACGAGGACGTTGGCTTCCGGGAAATACGTCGCCACGCAACCGCGCGGAATCCGGTACGGCGCCACCATGAATCGCCGCGCGACGCGCGCCACGCCGCCGTGGTCGTTGCGCAAATCGACCCATTGCCCCGCCTGCAATCCCGCCGCCGCGATGTCCTCGGCGTGCATGAACACCACGCGACGGCCGCCGAAGACCCCGCGGTAACGGTCGTCGAGGCCGTACACGGTCGTGTTGAACTGGTCGTGCGTCCGGATCGTCATCATCACGTACGCCGCGCTCCCGGCCGGCCGGTCGAGCCAATGGCGCGGGATCGGCGCGACGCCGAAGTTGGCCTTCCCATTCCCCGTTTTCCATTCGCGGCGATCCCGCGGCGCATTCGGCAAATGGAACGGACCGCCGCGCACGCGCGCATTGTAATCCTCGAAACCCGGCACCACGCGCGCGATCCGGTCGCGGATCAGGTCGTAGTTTTCCGCAAAATCGCGCCACGGGATGCCCGTGCGGGCCGACGCCGTCGCCGCCACCGCCTCCGCCAGCCGGCACACGATCGCCGGCTCCGAAAGCTGCAACGGCGACGCCGGCTCGAGCCGGCCGCGCGACGAATTGATCACGCCCATCGAATCCTCGGTGGTGACGAACTGTTCGCCCGTCCCGCGCGGGTCGCGCTCGCTCCGCCCGAGGCAGGGCAGAATCAACGCGGTGCGTCCGGTCACGAGGTGCGCGCGGTTCAACTTGGTCGAAACGTGGGCCGTGAGCGCGCTGCGCCGCAAGGCCGCCGCGGTGAACTCGGTGTCGGGCGTGGCCGAAAGGAAATTGCCGCCCATCGCGAGGAAAACGCGCACGCGGCCGTCGTGCAGCGCGCGGATCGTGTCGACCGTATCCAAACCTTCGGCACGCGGGGAGCGGCCGCCGAATTCCGCGTCGAGCCGGTCGAGCCACCACGCCGGCATTTTCTCGTAGATGCCCATCGTGCGGTCGCCCTGGACGTTCGAATGCCCGCGCACCGGGCAGACGCCCGCCCCGGGCCGGCCGACATGGCCGCCGAGCAGGAGGACGTTCACGACCTGCCGGATCGTCGCCACGGCCGCGGGCTGTTGCGTCAGGCCCATGGCCCAGCACGCGATGGTGGCTTTCGACATCGCCGCGATCGCCGCGGCGGCGCGGATGCCGGCTTCGTCCACGCCGCTCGCCACCGTAATCTCGGCCCACGGCGTCGCCGCGAGATCCGCCGCCAGCGCCTCGAAACCGTGGGTGTGCTCGCGGACAAAGCCGTGATCCACGACCGTCCCGGGCGCGGCAGCCTCGGCTTCGAGCAAGGCCTTGGCCACGCCCTTGAAGAGCGCGAGGTCGCCGCCGATCCGCGGCTGGAGCCAGAGGTCGGCCAAACGCGCGCCGTCCCCGGCCAGCGTTTGCAGCACCTTCAGCGGGTTGAGAAAATCCTGCGGATTCTTGAACCGATCGGTGCCGATTTCCGGGAGCGGGTTGACGGAGACGATCTTGGCGCCGCGGCGTTTCGCCGCCTCCAGCGCCGCGAGCATGCGCGGGTGGTTGGTACCCGGATTTTGCCCGATCACGAAGATCGCCTCCGCGCGGTCGAAGTCGGCCAGTTTCACCGTGCCCTTGCCGATGCCGATGCTTTCGCCGAGCGCCACGCCGCTGGACTCGTGGCACATGTTCGAGCAGTCGGGCAAATTGTTGGTCCCGAAACGCCGCGCGAAGAGCTGCCACAGGAACGCGGCTTCGTTGCTCGTGCGGCCCGAGGTGTAGAACGCCGCCGCATCCGGCGTCGGCAAGGCCGCGAGCTCCGCCGCAATCAGCGCGCACGCTTCGTCCCACGCGATCGGCGCGTAGTGGGTCGCACCCGGCCGCAGCACCATCGGCTCGGTGAGCCGGCCCTGGGCGTTGAGCCAATGGTCGCTCTGCGCGGCGAGCTCGGCGACCGAGTGGCGCGCGAAGAACGCGCGGTCGATGCGCAGCGGCGTCGCCTCGTCGGCCACGGCCTTGGCGCCGTTTTCGCAAAATTCGAAGACGTGCCGGTCCGTGTCCGGGCTCGGCCACGCGCAGGATTGGCAGTCGAAGCCGAGGCGCTGGTTGACGTCGAGCAAGGCGCGGACGCCGTTGCCCAAACCCATGGCGCCGACGAGCCCGGCCGTCTTGGCCACCGCGGTCAGGCCGGCGGCCGCCGGGCTCGGCTCGCCGAGCCGGGGCGGCAAGGTCTCAAGCGGCGGCTGGGCGGCGGGCAAGGCGGAATCGGGCATGGGGCCGGCAAATCAGACCCGCGCCGCTCAGCTCTTCAAGCCCTGCCGGATCATCGCAACCGCGATCGCCGCGAGCAGCATCGAGATGATCTTGGAGATCGCGCGCATGCCCGTTTCGCCGATCAGGCGGCCGAGCGGATCGCTGTAAGCCAGGGCGAAAACGACGATGACGAGGTTCGCCACCAACGCCGCAAACGCGATCAGCCAGCCGTGCGTCTGGGAAACGAGCAGCAGCGTCGCGATCAGCGCCGGCCCCGCGATCAACGGCATGCCCAGCGGCACGACGCCGAAATCCGCCGGGAGTTTCTCCGGCTCGGCGACGGAATGGACGAGATCCTTCGCCGCGAGAATAAAGAGGATCAACCCGCCCGCGATCTGGAAGTCGCTCACGGAAATCCCGAGCGTCGTGAAGATGCTCGCGCCGAGAAAGAGAAACAGCAGCGCCACCCCGCCGCCCGTCGCCGTGGCCTGGCGCGCGATCCGCTGCCGCTCCGCCGCCGGCAGGCCCTGCCCCAGCCCGAGGAAAATCGCCGCCAACCCGATGGGGTCGATCGCGACAAACATCGGGATGAACGCTTGGACAAAGGCGCTGAGCCAACTCGGCATCCCGCAGAAATAGGCGAGGAAGGACCGGGAGAGGAAGGACCAAAAGGCAGATCTTGGCTCTCAGGTATCAGCGTTCACCGATCAGCACTCCGGGGTTTGTCCTCCCGATTTCTTCCTTCTTCTTTCCCTCGGTTTCTTCTTTTCCGATTTCTCCGGTTTCCGGTTTCCCAATTCCGGTCTCGTCGGCCGCCGCCTCGGACCGTCCTGCGCCGGCGGCACAGTTTAGTCTTTTGGTCCCTTGGTCTTTTGGTCTTTGGTCTCTCTCTTCCCTCGCCGCATGAAGATCAACGCCACCCTGACCCCGCAGAAGCTGCAGAAGAAAACCGCCCGCGTGTTCGAACTCGCCGGCCAAAAAATCCGCGCCCTCGACGCCGCCTGGGATCCCACCAAGGGCACGCCGGTGTTCACTTGGAAAGGCCAGTACACTTCCCGCGGCTGGACCGAATGGACCCAGGGTTTCCAATTCGGCATGGCGTTTCTGCATTTCGACGCCACCGGCGACGAGGCCATGCTCAAGCTCGGCCGCGCCAAAACCGTGAAGTACATGGCGTCCCACGTCTCGCACGTCGGCGTCCACGACCACGGCTTCAACAACGTCTCCACCTACGGCAACCTCCGCCGCCTCATCCTCGAGGGCCGCATCGCCAAGGACCAGGGCGAGCTCGACTACACCGAGATCGCCTTGAAGGCGTCCGGCGCCGTCCAGGCCGCCCGCCACGTCCCCACCGCCTACAAACAGCCGTGGTCGCCCGTCCCCGGCGCCGCCGGCGTCGCCCCCAGCGGCTACGTCTATTCCTTCAACGGCCCGCAGTCCCTCTTCGCCGACACGATCCGCTCCATGCGCTCGCTCGTCGTCGCCCACCAGCTGGGCCACGTGCTCATGGGCGAAGGCGACAAGCCGACCAACCTGCTCCACCGCGCCGTCGAGCACGCCGCCACCACGGCCCGCTTCAACGTGTTCTTCGGTCAAGGCCGCGACAGCTACGACGTCCGCGGCCGCGTCGCCCACGAATCCGTTTTCAACCGCAACGACGGCCAGTTCCGCTGCCCGAGTTCGCAACAGGGCTACTCGCCGTTCACGACCTGGACGCGCGGCGCCGCCTGGATCATCGCCGGCTACGCCGAGCAGCTCGAGTTCCTCGAAACGGTGAAGGGTTCGGACCTCGACGCCGTCGGCGGCCGCCGCGCCGTGACCGACCTGTTCCTCGAGACCGCCCGCGCCACCAGCGACTACTACATCGACGGCTACGCCGCGAAAGACGGCGTGCCCTACTGGGATTCGATGGCGCTCAACAGCCACAAGCTCGGCGACTACACCAAGAAGAACGCCGATCCCTACAACGCCCACGAACCCGTCGACAGCTCCGCCGCCGCCATCGCCGCGCAGGGCTTCCTCCGCCTCGGCACCTACCTCGCGGCAAAAGGCGAGGCGGCCGCGGGCAAAAAGTATTTCCAGGCCGGTCTCACGATCGCGGATACGCTCTTCGACGAGCCGTACCTGTCGGCCGACAAGAAACACCAGGGTCTGCTCCTGCACAGCGTGTATCACCGCCCGAACGGCTGGGACTATGTGCCCGCCGGCCGCAAAGTGCCGTGCGGCGAAGCCTGCATGTGGGGCGACTACCACGCCATGGAGCTCGCCCTCCTGATCCGCCGCCTCGCCGACGGGAAGTACTACACGTTCTTCTGAGCGGCGGAGTGCATTATCGCCGCGTGCTGTTCAACGAGCCCGTGGGTTACTAGCTTGGATTTCCGGCGTTTTTGCCCGGTCTGCTGCAGAACCTGCTTGAAAAAGAGCGATTATGTTCGATATTACTCGGTAAATTATGGGTGTTCTCGAAATCATTGCTGAACGTCGGCTCGGAGTCGCCCAGTTGGCATCGCGCCCGGCGCTGCGCGCTTCGCTTGCCCAAGCCGACCGGACTGCCGGAAGTCCCGCGCCAAGCGCCGACGAAAGAAGCCGGATCGGATCCATCGTCGACCTTTGCTTCGAATATGATCGGGAGTCCGATCCCGACGAGAAGGCCAACATACTCCGCACCCTCGAAGAGATCACCGCCAACGCGCCGCTCGAATTGCCCGCCACCACGGTCGAGCAATGGGACGCGCAACTCGTCGCCGAATCGCCCGCGCAGGCTCAGGCCGCCGCCACCGTTGCGCAGCGCCTCGCGGCCTTTCGAAAAAAATACTTCTCGCTCCGCGCGAAGGCAGGCCTCGAAACTCAGGCCGCCGTCGCCAAAAAGTCCGGCCTCCGCCGCAGCTACATCGCGGTCATCGAGACCGGCGATCACTTCCCGCAGCAGAAGACGCTGCAAAAACTCGCCGGCGCCTTCGGCGTCGATGTCGGCGAACTACTTCCCTGATTTCCAGGGATGCCCGCCCGCCGCGAGCAACGCCTTGAGCTGCCGAATGCGGTGATTCGCCCGGTGAATGTCTGCGACCGACACCTTGTTGGTCTTCTTCCAAAACAGGTCCACGATGTAGATGCTCTTTCCAGCATCGTGCACCCAGAAGATCGCCCGCAACCAACCCTGCTGGTTGATGGCCTTACCCTCCACCCGCAGTTCGATGCCGTCGCCGCATGGCTCAAAGCTCAGGTCTGACACGTCCGGATAAAATCGCAGTAGCCGAACGAGTTTGATCCCCTCCCGGAGCTGCGCCGGCGACAGCAGCTTCTTCGCCTCACGCTGGACGAGAGGAAGCGGAAGCAGGCGGTAGCGTTTAATTCTTGGCGGAAGATGCATCGAATTCACAGATGGATTCTCGGAGCGGTGATTGAAACACGGGGCCGCCGCCTCTCGGCGACGGCCCCGTGTTTTTCTTAGCTCAGCTTCTTTTTGCAGGTCCAGTTGGGCCAATTGTCACTCTTGTGACGGTTGTTTTCCCAGTGGAGCGGCTGGAGGTTGCTGAGTTCATCACCGCCGCCTTGGGCGACGGGCTCCACTTTTGCGCGGCGACTCAAGAGATTCCTTCCCAAACTGGGCACAACCAAAGCCCCATGCGTGATTATCGCCAACCAAACGCGACGCTGGGGAAGCTGCAACCAGCGAGG
>JACCDS011924039.1_pt1 | contig 15488 bp, 15 predicted proteins | sample 7446441 | NCBI WGS metagenome assembly JACCDS01 (sample SAMN15323445, study PRJNA562643) | freshwater metagenome | isolation source: river surface water | place: USA:Blue River Watershed | collected 2017-08-17
CTTCACCCATCACAATTTTGAAGTGATAAATTAAAGCTTCCATGTTATTGTAAACATCCGCTTTTGGAGGTAAGTAAAATTCTGGTACATCAGCATGGAAAATTCCTTTCGGTTCTTTTTCCATTTTAGCTAAAGCTTGTTCAATGATTCTTAAGCTTTGCCAAATCTCTTCGTTACGAACCATGAAACGATCGTAAGTATCACCTGTGGTTCCAACTGGAACTTCAAAATCAAAATCTTGGTATGAAGCGTAAGGAGCAGTAGCGCGGATATCATAATCAACACCAGCTGCACGTAAACACGGACCAGTAAATCCGTAATTCAATGCTTCTTCAGCAGAGATACCACCAACATCTTTTGTTCTATCGATGAAAATTCTATTTCTGTTAAATAAATTTTCAAACGATTTCATTACTGCAGGAAACTCCGCTAAAAACCTTTTAATTTTTGCAATTGCTTTATCGTTGAAGTCTCTTTCAAAACCTCCCACACGACCAAAGTTTGTCGTTAAACGAGCACCGCAAATTTCTTCGTAAATTTCATAAATGTTTTCACGCTCTTGCATCAAATACAAGAAGCCTGTGAATGCACCTGTATCAACACCTAAGATACCATTGCAAATTAAGTGGTCGGAAATTCTTGCCAACTCCATAACAATTACACGCATGTAATCTACACGCTTTGGTGTTTCTACGTTTAGTAATTTTTCTACTGTCATGTGCCAACCAAAATTGTTTATTGGCGATGAGCAATAGTTCATTCTATCGGTGAGTGGAGTAATTTGGTAGTATGGTCTGTGTTCTGCAATTTTTTCAAATGCACGATGAATATAACCAATAGTAGATTCGGCACTAACGATTCTTTCACCATCCATTTCCAAAACGTTTTGGAATACACCATGTGTTGCAGGGTGCGTAGGACCTAGGTTTAAGGTCGTGGTTTCTTTTTCTAACGAATCGTCTCCTAACTGAATATGAGCCATAATTTTTTTAATTTATTACCTACCGAAGTAGCTATCGTTTTTATCAATTCTATTAGGGTCTTCCAAAGGATATTCTTTTCTCATTGGGAAGGCAACCATGTCATCAACATTTAAAATGCGTTTTAAATTTGGATGACCTTCGAAAATTATTCCAAAGAAATCAAACGTTTCACGTTCTTGCCAGTTAGCAGATTTATACAATTTGCAAACGGTAGGAATACGTGGGTTAGATTCTGGAGTATACACTTTAATTCTTAATCTATAATTTGCTTCCATGCTGTGTAAGTGGTAAACAACTGCCAATTGTTTTTCATCAGCATAATGTACACCGCACACATCCGTTAAAAAACGAAAACGATAAGCATCATTTTCATTTAAATAAGTTAAGATGGGAAGTAATTGATCTTTGGTTGTAGTAAAAGTGAGTAAGCCATAAGGTTCTTCAACTTTTTGAATAGCAGAGCCGAACTTGTTTTCCAAGTCGCTAAGCAAAGCGTTTGTATCAATTGTTATCATTATTGAATTCCGTATTGAGCCAACAATTCTTGGTATTGAGGAAGATTTCTTCTTCTCATTGGTTCGTTTTTAACAAGGTCTTGAATCCTGTTAAAACCATCGATAATAGCTTCTGGTCTCGGAGGGCATCCAGGAACATAAACATCTACCGGAATAATCTCATCGATTCCTTGCATAACGCTGTATGTATCGAAAATTCCTCCTGATGATGCACATGCACCTACAGCAATTACCCAACGAGGTTCTGCCATTTGCAAATACACTTGCTTTAAAACAGGTCCCATTTTTTTAGCGATGGTTCCCATCACCATTAGTAAGTCGGCCTGACGAGGTGAGAAACTTGGACGTTCTGAACCAAAACGAGCAAAGTCGTAATGTGAACCCATGGTTGCCATGAATTCAATCCCGCAACATGAAGTTGCAAATGGTAATGGCCACAAGGAATGCGAACGTGCTAATCCTACTACTTTATCTAAACGTGTAGCATAGTATCCGTTGCCTTCTATGCCTTCTGGCGCTTCAACAATTTTTATGTCGCTCATAATGTTAATTTACGAATCAAAAAAACGCTCATCTCAGTTATACTAGATGAGCGGCAAATCTACAACAAATATTGATTTTAAAGGTTTTAAACGATAAAATATCCTTTATTTATTCCCAGTCTAAAGCACCTTTTTTGATGACATAAACAAAGCCTGCTACTAGCAAGCCAATAAATACGAACATTTCCACTAAACCTTGTACTCCCATCTCTCTGAAATTCACTGCCCAAGGGTACATAAAGATGACCTCTACGTCGAATAAAACGAATAAAATTGCCACTAAGAAATACTTAATAGAAATTGGTGATCTTGCGTCGCCTTGTTGCTCTATACCGCACTCAAAGTTTTCTAATTTATCTTTCGTTTTTCTTTTAGGACCAATGAAATGCGTAGCCAACATGGTTACCCCCACAAAGCCTAATGCCGCAATAAATTGGAGTATAATTGGAAAATAATCGGATGGTAAAAAACTGCTTTCCATATCTATAAAATTAAAAATGTCCTCAGTAGTTATTACTGAGGACACAAATGTACTATTTATTTTATTTTAATCCTGCTAAAACGTCTTTTGCTTGTTTATCGTTAGGGTCTATTTCTAACACTTTTTGCCAGTATGTTTTAGAGCTAACCTTATCATTTGCAATGGTAAAATAGTAATCACCTAAATATTTATATGATTCGATTAAATCTTTCGACGATTTTTTAACGTCAAATTTAGGGTCAGCCAAGGTTAATTCAATAAATTTCTCATAAAAAGGTTTAGCTAAACCTTCAGATTTCCCATCAGTATCATCAATCCTATAATTATTTCTGGCTCTGTATAACCATGCTGTAGCGAAATCGTCTTTTTGTTGAATAAGTTTTGAAAAAGCTGAATCAGATTTAACAAACTCTAAACCAAAGTAGTACGCTCTTCCAATATAGAAGTAATCTACTGGGCCAGGTTTTCCACCTTCAATTTTCTTTTCATAAGCTTCAGCAGCTAACTTATATTTCTTTTGTGAGAAATAAGCATCCGCTAAATCACCATATAATTCTTTGGTTGTGGTATCCATTTCAATTGCTTTTAAAATGTTCATCATACCCAAAGAGTCTAATTTATTTTTTACTTGTAATTTACCTAAGTACGAATAGTCGGTACCTAATATCTTACGTGGATTCATTGAAAAGAATTTGTTCATAGCCGATAGACCAGTTTTGTAATCCTTTATCTCGTAAGATGAATAACCTAATAATCTGTAGATAATATAATCTGTAGAATCTTTTGGAATAATTTGCTTTATCAAATCAGCAGATTCTTGGTATTGTTTTCCAACATATAAGAATCGAGCATAACGTAATTGAGAGTTTGTTGACTTATCAGTTAAATCCATGTATTTTTTATAATTCTCAACTGCATTCTCATACTTTTTAGCACTTAATTCTAACTCGCCATATTCTCTGTAAATTGGCGGGTAATTAGGGTCTATACTGATGGCTTTTTCAAACGCTGTTTTTGCTTCTTGGTAATTTAATGCTCTAGTATAAAGCTTACCAGTACGAACATGAGCATTCACGTAGTTAGGATCTAACTTCAGAGCTTCGTTATAATATTTTACTGCATCAGAACCATTCGACTGTTCCATATAAACATCACCAATGTTTACATATATTTCGGGGTTTTTAGGTTCTAAAATTTTTGCTCTATTTAAATAATTTAGAGCTTCGTTATAATTCTTACTACCAAGTTCTGCATAAGCTTTACCAATGTATTTTAATGTTTGATAATCTTTTGCCATTGTTATCGCTACTGCTTTTTCAAAATTAGCCTTAGCTTCTTCGTCGTTACCTGTATCAAATGAAATTGAGCCTAACCCTACTAAATTTAATGCAGAATTAGGATTTACAGTTAATCCTTTTTCGAAATAATATTTTGCAGAGTCAATTTTATCTTGACCATAGTAAGCTCTTCCGTAGTAGAAATAATTATTAGCATCACTAGGGTTGCTAGTGATTAAGCTTGAAAATATTTTTTTAGCATTTTCAAATTGTTCTACTTCAATTGCACGAATTCCCTCGAGAGCGGTTTGCGCTTTCACAATGGTCACTGTACAAAAAACGGCAAAAATACCTATGGCAATTTTCTTCATTTGTTTGTTCATCTTTCTCTTTTTTTATTCTTTGTTTTTATTCGGTTGATATTATTCTTATTGGAGCATTGGCTGGCAATAGACCTGCTTTTAAAATTATTTTTTGTCCTTTATCACCACTTACAAAAGAAGCAAATCCTGTTGCTAATCCTGCTCTTGGTTCTCTCGAAATAGTGTATACATTTCTAATCAAAGCGTATTGTTTTGTAGCAATATATGCTTGATAAGGTTGATAAAAATAATCATCACCGGCATCTCCCGGATCTCCTTTAATTCCTATAATATTTATATTTTTTTTAAAGTTGATGGTACTAGAATCGTCTCTATCACTTATCCAATTTAATCCTATAATACCAATGGCTCCTTTATTATTACTAACGTAATTAATTACTTCTTCGTTTGTTTTAACAGCGTAGCCACTAATATCTTTTTTACCTACAAGGTTTATCATGTATTGCACGGTGCTGCTTTTAGCATTATCGAAAACAATATCAATTTTGCCTAAACTCGATTTTTTATCGAGCTGATTCCAACTTGTAATGTTGCCACGAATTATTTCTCTAACATCAGCCAATTCTAGCGTTGTATCGTTGTTTGCTTTATTAATGATTAAGGCAACTGCATCGCTTGCAATTTTGCTAGTACGAGGAGTGATTTTAATTTGTTTAAAAATGTTGTTTTCTTGCTCATTCAATTCACGTGGTAACACAATGAGTTGTACGCTATCATCAACAAACTGTTGAACCAATTCGCTTTCTGGTAAATAACGAATGTTTATATCAGCTTTAGGATATATCGTTTCGAAAACTTGTTCTTGAGAATCAATTACAGGCAATAAAGTTTCGTCGGCTGCAATTTTAACTGAACCAGATGTTGTTGTACTAAGAACCTTGCCGTTTTTATCTACTTGAGTACAAGCAGTAGAAAATACAGCAATGCATATAATTATGAAACTAAAATACCTCTTCATCATTTCTGTTTTTATATTTTATGATGGAACGATATAAACGAAAACAGGAATAGACTATAAATATAACGCCTATTCCTGCTTTAATGTTTTTTGAGTAATCTGCTAAGAAACTCGGTACTGTAAGGCAAACAATCCCAATGGCTGCATAAACTAGCGACATTAAAATTCCAAAAACAAACAGAACACTTTCTCTTGCACTCACCCTTGTATTATATTTTTACATTAACTTAAAGTTAACTGGCACGTTAAACTGTACACGTACAGGGCGTCCATTTTGTTTACCTGGTGAAAATTTAGGTAAACCTTTTATCACACGTTTTGCTTCTTCATCACAACCCCCACCAATACCACGGATAACTTTTACGTCGGAAATGCTACCATCTTTTTCTACTACGAAACTAATGAACACTCTACCTTCGATGTTATTTTCACGTGCAATTGCAGGATATTTTGTGTTTTTTGCGATGTAAGAGATTAACGCCGACTCACCACCTGGAAACTCTGGCTGTTGCTCAACGGCTAAGAACACTTGTTCTTCACCAATTACATCTCCAGTACCATCTTCTAATCCACTTAAATCAACCTCCGCGTTTGGATCACCTTCAACAGTTTTTGCACCTGCATCAACCTCTTGTAATTTATCCTGTGTTGGAGGTGGTTCATCTGGAACTTCCTCATCCGGTTTAATTACCGGTGGAGTAAACTTAATTGTCGACTTCAACGGTGGAGGTGGAGGTGGAGGTGGAGTTGCAGGCTGGTTTTTATCTACTGGAGGTGGTTCCTCTAGGTCAGTAGTATTATTTACCAATACAACTTTATCTTCAGGAATTGCATCAGAAATTAATTTTATTATCAAAGGCGCACTTACAGATAATGTAAAAAGCACAATCGATAATACAATTCCTAAGAACGCATTTCTTGGATATATTTTGCGGATCTCAAAAGCTCCGTACTCTTGGTTTCTACCTTTGAATACGAGGCTAAGCCACTTGGTATCGTATAAATCTATTTTAGCCATATTCTTAATATAAGAACTATAATGGAGTCTCTTTTAACATATCAACTTCAATTGGGGTTATGTCGACAATCGCATAACGACCAATGTTGCAGATATTCATTTCATCCAATATGTCCACTAAATTTTTGTATTTAGAGTCGTCGTTTGCTTTAATAATTACAATTAAACCATCTTTATAAGCTTTAATTGCAGCAACTTTTTCTCTAAATTCTTTTTCATCTATTTTGTTAGTTTGTAATTGCTCTTTGTAAATAGCGATTGAATCTACTCGAGCATTTCTCATGCGGTTTTCTTTCAAAAGGGTAGCACGAATTCCCGCTTTACCAAAGTTTGTTACTTGTGGTGTTCCAGGCTCTCCGGTTTTGTCATCAACAAAATAGTAAACTACTTTATTGTCTTTTGTTAGAAGAATAGTCATTGCCTGAGAAGCTTTTACTTTTGTTTGTTCTTCTTCAGTTAAATCCTTTTCTTTTACCGGCATGTTTATCTCCATGGTTTGTGGCTTATTCATCGATGTTGTTAACATGAAGAACGTAATTAAAAGGAAGCCTAAGTCTACCATGGGTGTAAAGTCGACACGTGTCGATTGCTTTTTACCCCTGACTTTCTTGCCTTTTTTACCGCCACCCCCTCCGGTGTCTATATCTGCCATATCTTTATCTAATTAAATTAGAAAATTGTGTTAAAAATTAATTGTCGGCTTTTTCTAAGCTCGTAATAAAGTTGAAACGATTCACTTTCTTATCTTGTAGTGTAGAAATTACTTGCTTTACTACAGGATAACCAGCTTCACCATCACCTTTCACAGCAACACGTAAATTTTTATTAGTAAAACGCGCTTGTAAAATCCAATCAGCTAATTCATTGTTCAATGAATCGCAAGGAATACCAGGTTGTTTAAACTCTTTACGTTTATCTGCATCAAGGTCTAAGTATGAACCAAGTTGTTTAATTGACACACCAAACGAACTCAACAATGAAAATTGTTTTTTCTGTTCTGGTGTAAATGTCACTTTATATTTCTCAGCCATTTTTTCAAGGAGGGTAATTTTATTTTGATCACCATCCATTGCAAAATATACTTTCGAATCTTTGTCAATAGTTAACAAAAGAATATCTGTTTCAGGAAGCTTTATTTCCGAGATCGATGATGGTGTTGTTACAGTCACCGGTTCATCGGGCTTAAACTTAGTTGCCAACATAAAGAACGTAAGCAGCAAGAAGGCTACGTCGGTCATTGCCGTCATATCTACTACTGTACTCTTACGAGGAACCTTTACTTTTGACATTTTGAGTTATTTAAATGAAATAAAATTATCTGTGTTTAGCTGTGAACGTTTGGATGATACTGTATCCAGCTTCATCAATTGCGTAAGTAATTGCATCAATTTTTGATGTAAATACGTTGTACATAATTGTTGCAACAGCTGAGTTACCGATACCTAACGCAGTATTGATTAGGGCTTCCGAGATACCGTTTGCAAGAGCTACTGAGTCAGGAGAACCAGCAGTTGCTAAGGCCGCGAACGCACGAATCATACCAATTACCGTTCCTAATAAGGCGATCAAAGTAGAAACTGATGGCATCGTAGCGATGATCACTAAGTTCTTCTCTAAACCTGGTAATTCAAGTGTTGTAGACTCTTCTAATTCTTTTTGAATAGAAAGCACTTTTTGATCTAAATCTAAACCAGTAGTGTTTTCCATTTCTTTGTACTTAACTAATGTAGAGCGTAACACGTTAGCTACTGAACCTTTTTGTGCATCGCACTCTTTGATTGCAGCATCAACGTTGTTGTTGTCTAAATGAGTTCTGATTTTACGAACAAAAGATTCTGCTCTTCCTTTACCTTGAGCTTTAGCAATTGTTAAAAATCTTTCGATTGAAAAAGTAATGTTCATTAATACCAATGATAATAGGATTGGTACGATGAAACCACCTTTGTAAATTAAACCTAATACTTGTCCTGCGCCTTCGCTAATTGGGTGATTGTTTGGATCACCACCTTCAAAGTTTGAAGGGTTACCCATTACAAATTTGTAGATTAAAATACCCACAACTAAACACAATGGAATAGTGATAGATGCAAAGATGGAACTTAAACCATTCTTCTCTTCTTTTGCAGCAGTTGCTACTTTTGCCTCATTTGCCATTTTTAAATTTATTTGTTTTTTAACTGATTGTTTAACGTTCTATTATTTATAAAAATTGCCCTATAAACAATTATAGGGCTCACAAAATTATAATTTTTAAGCAATAAAAAAATTTTAAGATGATTTATTCACATAAATTTAACATTCTGACAAAAAGATTACATTTATGCTTATAATCAAGCCTGTAGCTTAAAATGGTAAGTCGTCGGCGCTAGCTTCTAAGCTATCCATATTAAAAACAGGTGGTTCGTTATTAGCAACAGGGCTATTTCCTGCCATCACTTTATCAATTTTCCATGCTACAATATTGGTAATATAGTCTTTTTCGCCCGTTTTTCTGGTATATGGTTTACCCGATAGGTTAAAAGCGACCTTTATTTCATCACCTAATTTGTAATCATCAATTATAGAGCATTTGTCTTGGTTTAACTGAAACTTCACATATTGTTGATAGCCTCTTTCTTCGGTTTCAACCACAAACTCTCTTTTTTTAAATTTATCTGTTATTTGTTGAGTGTCAAATACATCGACTAATTTTCCTTGTACTTCTAATGCCATATGGTTATAATGATTTTAATAATTTATTCAAATCTATAATTTTTTTTGAATTTAGATTGATGGTGCTAATTCTGGTGGCACGACTTAAGTCGTGCCACCACTTAAGTCGTGCCACCAAAAACCTGCATAAAAGCAGGTATATAAAAAAACCTGCACGAATGCAGGTTTTTTTGGTTTGTATATCTTAAAAGCTACATTATACGCTTTGTGATACTTTTGGTGCTGCAGCTAAAATTTCTTCGCTTGCACCATCAGCATATTGCTCAAAATTCTTAACGAATTTACTTGCTAAGTCGTTTGCTTTTGTATCGTATGCGTTCTTATCAGCCCAAGTGTTTCTTGGATTTAAAATTTCTGAAGGAACATCAGCACAAGAAACAGGCATTTGTAAGCCGAATACAGGATGTTTTTCAAATTGTACATTATCCAAACCTCCATTTAAAGCTGCCGTAATCATAGCTCTTGTATAGCTTAATTTCATACGACTTCCAACTCCGTACGAACCTCCAGACCAGCCAGTATTTACTAACCAAACATTCACTTTGTTTTCGGTCATCTTTTTACCTAACATTTCTGCATATTTCGTTGGGTGTAGTGGTAAAAATACTTTACCAAAACAAGCAGAGAATGTAGTTTGAGGTTCCGTTACTCCGGCCTCTGTACCTGCAACTTTTGCAGTGTAACCTGAGATGAAATGATACATTGCTTGTCCAGCATCTAATTTAGAGATTGGAGGCAATACACCGTATGCATCACATGTTAAGAAGAATATGTTTTTGGGAATTCCTGCAATTGACGGTTCAACTGCATTCTTAATATGGTTAATTGGGTATGCAACCCTAGTGTTTTCTGTCTTCGAAATATTTGTAAAATCTACTGTGCTAGTACCATCATAACATACAATGTTTTCAAGTAATGCACCAAACTTAATAGCATCCCAAATTTCTGGTTCTTTTTCTTTTGTTAAGTCAACACACTTCGCATAACATCCACCTTCTAAATTAAATACAGAATTATCTGCCCATCCATGCTCATCGTCGCCAATTAAACCTCTGTTTGGATCTGCTGATAAGGTAGTTTTACCTGTACCCGATAATCCGAAGAAAATAGCTGTATCGCCATCTTTACCAATGTTTGCTGAGCAGTGCATTGATAATACGTTTTTATCGTGTGGTAAAACAAAATTAAGAACACCAAATATTCCTTTTTTGATTTCTCCTGTGTAACCAGTACCACCAATTAAAATAATTTTTTTGCTGAAGTTAAGTATCGCAAAATTATGTTGGCGAGTGCCATCAATTTTAGGATCAGCTTTAAACCCTGGAGCGTTAATGATTGTCCATTCTGGGTCGAAGTTTAAAATTTCCTCTTTTGTAGGACGTAAAAACAAGTTATTAGCAAAAATATTGTGATATGCTTGTTCTGTAACTACTCGAATGTTTAAACGGTATGTTGGGTCGGCACATGCATATGAATCTCTTACAAATACCTCTTTACCCGATAGGTAAGCACAAACACGATTGTAAAGTAAATCAAATTTAGCTGGGTCAAACTTAATGTTTACATCACCCCACCAAACTGAATTTTCGGTTATCTCATCACAAACTACGAATCTGTCTTTGGGAGATCTTCCCGTGAATTCGCCTGTATCAGCAGCAAGTGCTCCAGAATCCACCAATGTTCCTTCTCCCCTAGTAATTGCTTCTTCAACAAGTTCTGCTGGAGTTAAATTCCAATAAGCCGCAGCTACATTGGCTAATCCTAAATCGGCAACGGTAGCTTTAGCCGATTTTAAACCAAATTCGTTAGTCATATTAATTGCTTAGTTTTTGTGTTTTATTAATAGGGGCGCAATTTACGACTTTTTGATATAATTTGAAGTCTAAAATTTATTTGTTATACCATTAACCGCCTGCCTTTTTAGCTTTGTAGCCCCATTGTAATAGGAGTGCCAATATTTTATCTCTAAAATCGCCTTGTATCAATATTTCGCCATCTTTTACGGTACCACCAACCCCACATTTTGATTTCAATTGTTTGCCAAGCGACTCTAAATCGTCGGTTTTACCTATAAATCCAGTAATTAAGGTAACGGCCTTTCCTGCACGTTGTTTTTTGTCCAACATTACCCTTAAATCTTGTTTTTCGTTCGACAAAGTTTCTTGTTCTTCATCTCCGTTTACTTGATAATTATAATTGGGATCCGTTGAGTAAACAACTCCAATGGTATTTTTATTTTTTTTAGACATAACTAGGTACGATAACTTTTATTGCCAATGGTATAACTTCTACAGAGATTATTTTATCTCCCATTTTAGGCTCACCATCTAAATGAATTGGCGCTGCCATATCTCGTTCTATGATAATTTTTTTTGCTTGAAATATTTCAACATATCGTGAACTCTCTACTTTTTTTGTGAACATTTTTGATGCTGCAAATGGCAAATTATACCATGCAATTGGTTTCACAACAATTACATCTAATAAACCATCTTTTACATCAGCTCTTGGAGCAATGTATGCACCATTACCGTATTGTGCTGAGTTCGCAACACTTAAAATAAATGCTTTTCTTGTTATTTCTTTTCCATCTAAATTAATTTTATAAGTTAATGGAATATAACTTCTCATTTCTTTAAATGTTGTACCTACATAACCAAATAGTCCTCTCGTTTTATTTGTTGCGAATGATTGAGAAATATGAGCATCAAATCCTGTTCCAGCAACATTAAAAAAATAATCTTCATTAAATGATGCAGCATCAATAAGGTCTGTTTGCAAATCATTAATTATAGCTATTGCTTTTGAAATGTTAAGAGGTATTTTTAAACTTCTAGCTAAACCATTGCCTGAGCCAAATGGAATTATTCCAAGTATTATATCAGTTTTTATTAAAGCTTTTGCCACTTCATTAACAGTACCATCACCCCCAACTGCTACAATAATTTCGAAGCCATCTTTAACCGCTGCTTTCGCAAGCATATATCCATGTTCCACCCTCTCTGTAAACGAAATTCTATATTCAAATTTCGCTTTCGAAAGATGTTTATTTATAAGTTCTGGGATTCTTTTTTTATTCTTACCGCCAGAAATCGGATTAACAATAAAAAGTATTTTCTTTTTCAAAACTAATCGTTGTACTTGTTCTTAATTAATGTGGAATTGTATCGCTGAATAAATGCTTGTAATTTTATTTTCATTTCTTGTGCTTTCTTAGTTTCAACATCCTTGATGTTCGCTTTCATGTACCAATCATTAGTATAATTGTACATTGCCGAAACGTCATCAGGAATGTATTGAATTACATAATTCGAATCAATTAATTGATAGATTCCATCTCTATAATTTATAGCGTAATTATACTTGTTATTTCTCCACAAACTAGTACCAAACGAATTAAATTTTTCATCGTAATGAAGATAATCTAATACGCTAGGCATAACATCTATCTGTGAAGCAATTTTATCTGATTTGCCTTTCCAATTGCGTGATGGGTCAAAAAATATAATCGGTATTTTGTAGTATGAAACTTTTGTATCGTAATAAGGTTCTATTGCATCCGGAGTATGGTCTGGCAGAATAACAAACAATGTATTATAATACCATTTTTTAGTTTTAGCATACGCGAAAAATTTACTCAATGCTAAATCCGTATACGCAAAACTTTTTTCTTTATCAGTCTTAATATTTTTAAATCGATCTTGGTAATTTAATGGAATCGCAAAAGGAGGATGTGAAGACAAACTAAAAAGAGTTGCAAAAAATGGTTTGGGAGATGAACCTAATGTTTTAGCAAAGAAATTAAAAAATGGTTCGTCGTAAATACCCCAATTACCATCGTAATCCGACAAATTATCGTATTCGTCCATTCCAAAATATTGCTTATATCCAGCTTTTTTTGCAAATGCATCGAAATTCATAGATCCATTAAAACCTCCATGGAAAAACATAGAGTGATATCCTTTTTGATTTAAAATATTTGCTAATGAATTGATATTATTATCTTGATAGACGCTGCCAGAGTAAGCTTCTCCAAGCAATGATGGTATGCTTGCAATTATACTTGGCATCGCTTCGTTTGATTTTTTTCCATTTGCAAAACCATTTTCAAATAAATAACTCTCTTCAATTAAACTATCTAAAAATGGAGTATAATTTACATTCTTATTTAGAGCTCCGATGTACTCGTTTGAAAAACTTTCGAGAATAATAATGACTACATTTTTAGGTACAAAAAGAGTATCCGATTTATAGTTTTTCTGAATTGTAAATAAGGAATCAAGTTCTGTTTCATTGAAGAAGTTTTTTTCTTCCAATGTCTTTTTTCCAATCGATTGAATAATAGTAAATGGAGTGTTTAAAGTTAAAGAAGCATTTAATGGATTACCATATTGTGCGGCACTAATTACTTGAATTGGTTTTGTTTGAATTCCACCTCTAGCTGCTATGATTAACATTCCTAATATAAATACAATACTGATGGTCTTTAAACCAATGTGTGTTTTCTTTTCCTTTATTAATGTATGTTGAGATTTTTTATAGAATATGTACAAGATGAAAGTATAGACGATTGATAATAGAATCATCCACCAATAATCTTTTAAATAACTTGGTAATAATTCGAAAATATCATTTTCGCCGCTAAATAATTCGGCGCCAGTTCTCTTTTTTTGGAATCTAAAATACTCAATGTCAATAATATTAAATAAAATTGAAGCAAAGTTAACCCCAATGAATACAATATCTAATAAGATTTGATAATACCTCTTAACTCTATCTAAAAAAATGGTAGGTATAAATAGTAATACATACAATAAATTGGTATAAGCAATGGCCGATAAGTCGAACAATACTCCACCCAAAAACGAATTTATGTCTTCATTAAAGCTTGAGTTGCTAAAACTACTGTAGTTGTATACGTAAAATGTTAATCTGCATATAAAGTAGATTGCTATTAATATTACAAATTGCTTGATTAATAGTTTAATATGTGAAAATTTGTATGCAAACATTCCCTTCTTAATTAAGACACAATATTATTCGATTTTTATTGAATATTAACTGAATATAAAAAATTATTCTATTTTTGTGCTTCATTCTTGTGGATTGATTTGATCGATTGCAACCACTTATAAAAAAAAGGCTAAAGTAGAATTTCTGCAATCTGCCCTTTTCAAGCCCCCAAGAGTACATTTAAAATAAAAAATTATGTCATATTTATTTACTTCGGAGTCTGTATCAGAAGGACATCCAGATAAAGTAGCAGATCAAATTTCTGATGCGTTAATTGATAACTTTTTAGCTTTTGACCCAAATTCAAAGGTAGCATGTGAAACTCTTGTAACAACAGGACAGGTAGTATTAGCTGGTGAGGTAAAATCAACTGCTTACCTTGACGTACAAGAAATTGCTCGTGGTGTTATTCGTAAAATTGGTTACACCAAGTCGGAATACATGTTTGAAGCGAACTCATGTGGTATTTTATCTGCTATTCATGAGCAATCATCTGACATTAACCAAGGTGTTGAACGTAAGAAAAAAGAAGACCAAGGTGCAGGTGACCAAGGTATGATGTTTGGTTATGCAACCAACGAAACTGCTGATTACATGCCATTAGCATTGAATTTAGCTCATTCATTACTTATCGAATTAGCTGCTATCCGCAGAGAAAATAAAGAAATAAAGTACTTAAGACCTGATGCAAAATCACAAGTTACTCTAGAATACGATGATAATAACAGACCTGTTAGAATCGACTCAATCGTAATCTCTACTCAACATGATGATTTTGATACAGAGAAGAAAATGTTAGATAAAATTAAGGCTGATATTATTAAAGTCTTAATCCCAAGAGTAATGAAGAAGTATCCAAAATACAAAGCATTATTCAATGATAAAATCAATTACCACATCAACCCAACTGGAAAATTCGTAATCGGTGGACCACACGGAGATACTGGATTAACTGGTCGTAAGATCATTGTTGATACATACGGTGGTAAAGGTGCACACGGTGGTGGTGCGTTCTCAGGTAAGGATCCATCTAAAGTTGATAGATCAGCTGCATACGCAACTCGTCATATTGCTAAAAACATGGTTGCTGCTGGTTTATGTGATGAAGTATTAGTTCAGGTTTCTTATGCAATTGGTGTTGCTAAACCAATGGGTATTTATATTAATACTTACGGTACAGCTAAAGTGAAAATGACTGATGGAGAAATTGCTAAGAAAATTGAGAAGATTTTCGACATGCGTCCATATGCAATCGAACAAAGATTAAAGTTACGTAATCCTATTTACTCAGAAACTGCTGCTTACGGTCATATGGGTCGTAAAAACGAAATAGTTACTAAAACATTTAAATCGCCATCAGGTAAAGATGTTAAAGTAAAAGTAGAATTATTTACTTGGGAAAAACTTGATTTGGTTGATAAAGTAAAGAAGGAATTCAAATTAAAATAAGAAATACTAAAGCTTAATAAAAAAAGCCTCTCAAAATTTGGGAGGCTTTTTTATTGGAATACTTTATCGATTTGTTCAATAAAGTTTAATAATTGCAGGTTTAAATAAAAACCATTATAAATGCAGGTTTTTGGTGGCACGACTTAAGTGGTGGCAC
>JACCDS010826355.1_pt1 | contig 15473 bp, 9 predicted proteins | sample 7446441 | NCBI WGS metagenome assembly JACCDS01 (sample SAMN15323445, study PRJNA562643) | freshwater metagenome | isolation source: river surface water | place: USA:Blue River Watershed | collected 2017-08-17
CTGGACGCGCCCTTGGCTTCGATCTCTTCCGAATCCACGTACTCGATGTTCACACGCGATTCGGTATGGATGCCGGCGTGGCGCAGCGCCTCGGTCAGCGACTTGTAGGACTCGGTCAGGTCGACATACTTGCCAACCATCGCGATGTTGATCTCGCGCTTCGGATTCTCCAGCACCGCTACCAGGTGCGTCCACATTGACAGGTCGGCATCCTTCGGATGCAGGTCGAGCTTCTCGCAGATGATGCGGTCCAGTCCCTGGTCATGCAGCATCTGCGGGATCTTGTAGATGGTGTCGGCATCCCACACCGAGATCACCGCGTCTTCCTGCACGTTGGAGAACAGCGAAATCTTCGCGCGCTCGTCGTCGGGAATGCGGCGGTCGGCGCGGCACAGCAGCGCATCCGGCGAAATGCCGATCTCGCGCAGCTTTTGCACGCTGTGCTGGGTAGGCTTGGTCTTGAGCTCGCCAGCCGACTGCAGATAGGGCACCAGCGTCAGGTGCACGAAGGCCGCGCTGTTGCGGCCGCCGCGCAGCGACAGCTGGCGCGCCGCCTCGAGGAAGGGCAGTGACTCGATGTCGCCGACAGTGCCGCCGATCTCGACGATGGCCACTTCGTAACCCTCGGCGCCGCGATGGATGAATTCCTGGATCTCGTTGGTAATATGCGGAATCACCTGCACGGTCTTGCCGAGATATTCGCCGCGCCGCTCCTTGCGGATCACGGATTCATAGATCTGGCCGGTGGTGAAGTTATTCACCTTCTTCATCTTCGCGCTGACGAAGCGCTCGTAGTGCCCGAGGTCGAGGTCGGTCTCGGCGCCGTCATCGGTGACGAACACCTCGCCGTGCTGGAACGGGCTCATCGTTCCGGGATCGACGTTAATGTAGGGATCGAGCTTGAGGAGGGTGACTTTCAGGCCGCGCGATTCAAGGATCGCGGCCAGGGACGCTGCCGCGATTCCCTTGCCAAGGGACGACACGACGCCGCCAGTGACGAATACAAACTTGGTCATTGCAGGATGTGCCACAGGGCACTAGCGTGAAATTCGAATTATACCGCAAACCACCTGCCCTCCCCCACCGTGCCGCTCACGGTGAGTAGCTGATGGACAGCCTTGCAAATTCCTGCGAGCCGCGGCCGTCCGGCACGCCGCGGATCTCGCTGCCGCGCGCCACGACCGACGCCCGCACCGCCCATGCGCCGGCCTGCCATTGCAGTCCCGCTTCCAGTTCATGCGCAAGCCGCTTCGGCCCGACCGCGCGCGGCTGGTCGTCGCCGAACAGCCCGCCCTGCAGGGTCGCATCGTAGCCGACGGCACGCACGCCGCCGCGCAGGAAGCCATACAGCCGGCCGCGGTCGCTGCCCGCATGCAGCGCACCGGCGCGCAGCGTCAGGTCGCCTGTAACGTCGGTAAAGATATTGCCGATGCGCGCCGTCATGCCTGCGCGCAGGTCGGCGTGGTGACCGAGCCGGAGGTAGGGGCCGCGCCCGCCGACCAGCGCGACGATGCCCCATTCGTTCGACAGCTGCGTATCCCAGGCATGCGGCTGCGGCTGATTCAACAGGCGATGCAGGAATTCCTGCGCCGATCGCCCGCCCGCGCAGGGCCCGAGGCAACCGAGATCGAGCCCGAACGCGAGCTCGCTGCCATCGACCCGCTCAATCCGGTAATAGACGCCGCCATACAGCCAACCCGCGTAAGGACGGTCGCGCGGCCCGAGTTGCGCAGGCCACAGCTGCGCGTTTTTGGCGGTGTACAACTGCTGGCCGACGCGCCAGCCGGCCGAACGCCAGCTGGCGCCGTCGCGCACGCGGTAATTGCCGGTCAGCCGCAGGCCGCTGGTATACAAGCCGTCGGCGCGGTTCAGCAGCAGCGAGTCATTGTCGATATCGACCGTCCAGGTCGGACGGCCACGGGCGAACAGCTCACGCAGCCCGTCTGCCGCACATGCCGGCGAGAGGCTGGTCGCAAGCACCAGCAGCAGACCTATCGGAATTGCGCGCATCGTCGGTGTACGGAAATTCGGTTCGCCGGATGCTGCCATGTCTGGCACTCACCCCGGTCGATCATGCGCAAACGGTATCCGCGCATCGTCGCAGCGCCGGCTCGACCAGTAACGTGGCGTGGCGCAAGCCGGCTCGACCACGATGCTGTGCCCGTCCATCCTCAGGGTAACCGCGCCCGCCCTGTCGCTGCGCAAGATGCGGATGCCGCGCTGCTGGTAGCGATCGACGACCTCGGCCTTCGGATGCCGGTAACGGTTGCGGTAGCCGAGCTGGAACAGCGCAATACGCGGCGCGACCGCCTCCAGGAATTCCGCGGTCGACGAGGTGCCGCTGCCGTGATGCGGCGCCAGCAGCACATCGGCGCGCAGGCGGTCGGCGGCACGGGCAAGTAGCGCCCGCTCCTGCGCCGCCTCGATATCGCCGGCCAGCAGCACCGACTGCGCGCCGACGCTTATCTTCAGGGTGCAGCTGCGCGCATTCGGTCGTGCGCTCGGGTCATCGGCCGCGCGCGGATGCAGGAATTCGAAGCGTACACCGTCGATATGCCAGCGCTGGCCGGCGATGCAGCTCACATGGCGCGCATCGACCAGCGGATGCGCCGCCGGCAGTGACGAGGCCACCCAGCCAACGTCCACCGCCTGCAGCAGCGAGCGTGCGCCACCGGCGTGGTCGGTGTCGCTATGCGAGATCACCATGGTGTCGAGCCGGTCGATGCCGCGCGCGCGCAGATACGGCAGGATCACCCGGCTGCCGCCGTCCGATTCCGCCGAGTAGGCCGGACCGGTGTCGTACAGCAGCCGGAAATTCGGTGTCTCGACCAGCACCGCATTGCCTTGACCGACATCGAATGCGGTCAGCCAGAGTCCGGTGACGGGCGCGGCCGGCCGCGCCGCCAGCAGCGGCAGCCACGCCAGCAATCCGGCCCAGCGAAGCGGCCAGCCGCGCGGCAGCAGCATCCACAGCGTGCCGGCCAGCGCGATCGCGCTCGGCCACAGACCGGGCTGCGGCGCCTGCCAGACCGCCAGTGGCAGCGCGGCCAGCCAGCCCAGCACCTGCGCCAGCCCGACGAGCGCCGCGTGCGCCGCCAGCAGCAGCCAGCCGCACAACGGCGCCGGCAGCACGCTGCCGAGCAGCGCCAGCGGCGTCACCACGAAACTGACGAGTGGAATCGCCAGCGCATTCGCGAGCGGACTGACCAGCGACACCTGCCCAAATATCAGCAGCGTCAGCGGCAGCAGGCCGAGGGTGACCGCCACTTGCGTCCGGGTGGCTGCCGCCAGCGCGACGCGCCAGCGCGCGGCAACGGCGCTGCTGCGGCCACTCGATGCGAACAGGATGCAGCCGATGGCGCAGAACGACAGCCAGAAGCCCGGCCACAGCACCGCCCACGGGTCGAGCAACAAGACGACGAGCAAGGCGCAGGCCACGACCTGCGAGGCCGGTACGATGCGCGCTCCCCACAATGCGGCTGTCGCCACGGCCAGCATCCACAAGGTGCGCTGCGCCGGAATGCCGAAGCCGGCCAGGGCAACATAGCCGGCTGCCGCCAGCAGGCCGGCGAGTGCGGCGATCTGCTGCGCCGGCACGCGCAGCGGCCACGCACCACCCGTAAAAAATGAATGCCGCCACAGGAAGTGCGCCAGTCCGGCAAACAGCGCCGCGATCATCGTGATGTGCAGCCCGGAAATCGACACCAGGTGGCCGATGCCGGTGCGATTGAACAAATCCCAATCGGACGAGGCGATACCGCGCTGGTCGCCAATGACGAGGGCGACGATCACGTTGGCATAACGTTGCTGCGCCAGCGCGCCGGCAATCCGCTCGCGCAGCCATGCACGGGCGCGGCCGATCGCGTCGCGCAGGCTGAAGACAAAGGCCGCGCGGCGTTGCGCGCTGCCAGGCCGCACCTGGCCGGTGGCACGCAGCCCTTCGGTCAGCCACCAGGCTTCGGCATCAAAGCCATGCGGATTGGCCAGCCCATGCGGTCGCTTCAGCCGCACGTCCAGCTGCCAGCGCTGGCCGGGCAACAGCGCCGGCAGTTGATCGTCGTCCGCATACCAGCCGAGTGAGATGTGCGCCGGCACGTCAACCGGTGCTCCGTCAAGTTGCGCTGCCTCGACGTCGAACCGAAAGCGCAGCCCGCCCGGCACCGCATCGGGCAGGCCGGACACCACGCCGGTCAGCCGCAGGTCGCGCCCTTCGAGCGCGGGCGGCAGCGCATCGGACAGCCGCTGCTGCGCCCGCAGTGCGGCCCAGCCCGCGGCAAGCGCCGCACCGCCGATGACGATCAACGCAAGCAGGGCAAACGATGCGACCGGAAGGCTGGGCGCCGCATCAGCTGGCAGCCGCCTGCAGCGCGCGCACAGCAGCAGCAGCCCTCCCAGCGCCAGCAGTGCTCCCACTGAGCCGGCACCCGGCAGCGCCGCACGCGTCTGCAGCCACAGCGTACCGAGCAGCGCGCCGAGCGCCAGCGCGCGCACTAGCGCATCATCAGGTTGCCAAGGCGGGGCAGCACGCGCGCGACATTGTCCGATGTCTGTCGCTCGATGTCCGCCAGCGGCTGGCCGCGCAACTCGGCCAGCACCGCAGCGATGCGGGGCAGCTGCGCCGGCGCATTGATGCCCGGATGCAGCCATGCAGGGGGAATATCGGGGGCGTCGGTCTCGAGCACGATCGCGTCGGCGGGCAGGTCGGCCGCCAGCCGGCGGATCTGCAGCGAACGCGTAAACGTCATCGCACCGCCGAAGCCGAGCGCAAAGCCGCGCTCGATGAAGGCGTTCGCCTGTTGGGCACTGCCATTGAATGCGTGCGCAATGCCGCCGCGTACGGGAATCCGGCGCAAGTACTTCAGCAGCACGTCTTGCGAGCGGCGCACATGCAGGATCACCGGCAGATCGAAGTCGCGCGCGATCTTCAATTGCTCGACATAGAAATATTCCTGGCGCTCACGCAGCGGCCCGTCTTTGAGCGCCGGAATGAAGAAATCCAGTCCGATCTCGCCGATGCCCACGAAACGCGGGTCGGACAGCGCGGCGGCAACACGCTCGCGCAGCAGCGGCAAATCATCATCGCCGGCCTGCTGCACATACATCGGATGAATGCCGAGTGCATACACACAGGTAGGCAGCGCTGCGGCCAGCGCGGCCACGGTCGCAAAATTGGCCGCCTCGACTGCCGGCACCACGATCCAGCGCACGCCGCCATCCAGCGCCTGCTGCGCTACCAGCGCCGGTGTCGCGCCGAATTCGGCGGCATCGAGATGGCAGTGGCTGTCGACCAGCATCGTGCCCGTGCCGGTTCAGTTCAGACCAGGCCCTGCGCCGACAGGTGCAGCACACGGTCACAGCGCGCCGCCAGCTCGGGATCGTGGGTGACGATCACGAAGGCCGTGCCGAGCGTCTGCGACAGCTCGAGCATCAGGTCGAACACCTGGTGCGCGGTAGCGCGGTCAAGGTTGCCGGTCGGCTCGTCGGCCAGCACACAGGCTGGCTCGGTGACGAGCGCGCGCGCCAGCGCAACCCGCTGCCGCTCGCCGCCGGACAGCTCGCCCGGCAGGTGGGTCAGGCGGGCGCCGAGGCCGACACGCTCGAGCAAGGTCGCAGCCACCGCCCGCGCGTCACGCTTGGACACGCGGCGGATCAGCAGGGGCATCGCGACATTGTCGAGCGCGGAGAATTCAGGCAGCAGATGGTGGAACTGATAGACGAAGCCGAGCGCGCGATTGCGCAATTCGCCGCGCGCGGACTCGGACAGCTTGCCGACATCCTGTCCCATCAGCGTGACCGCGCCGCGGGTCGGCACGTCGAGCCCGCCGAGCAGGTGCAGCAGCGTCGACTTGCCCGAACCAGACACGCCGACGATGGCGATCCGCTCGCCGCGCCGTACCGCCAGGTCCACGTTGTCGAGCACGGTCAATGCGTTGTCGCGCCCTTCGGAAAACGTTTTGCCAAGCTCACGGCAGGCCAGTACGGCGTTCATCATGTCATTCATAGCGCAGCGCCTCCGCAGGTCGCACGCGCGCGGCGCGCCAGCTCGGATACAAGGTGGCAAGGAAGGCCAGCACGACCGCGATACCCCCGATGCGGATCACGTCCGGCCAGCGCAGATCGGACGGCAGTGCCGAGATCAGGTAGACATCGCGCGGCAGGAATTGCACGCCCAGCACGCCCTCGATGAAGGGTACGATGACGTCGATGTTCAGCGCCACCGCAACACCGATCGTGACGCCGATCGCAGTACCGAGCAGGCCGACCAGCCCGCCCTGGATGATGAAGATCTTCATGATCGAGCGCGGCGACGCACCCAGCGTGCGCAGGATAGCGATATCGGCCTGCTTGTCCGTCACCGTCATCACCAGCGTGGACACCAGGTTGAACGCGGCCACTGCAATGATCAGAGTCAGGATGATGAACATCATGCGCTTCTCGGTCTGCACGGCGGCAAACCAGTTGCGGTTTTGCTGCGACCAGTCGCGCAGGTACAGGTCGCCCTTGAGCATCTTGCTGAGTTCGGACGCGACTTCCGGGGCACGCTGCATGTCGGCCACCTTCAGCCGCAGTCCGCTCGGACCGGCCAGCCGGAACAGCCGCTCGCCGTCCTCCAGATGGATGAAGGCGAGCGATGAATCGAATTCGTAATGGCCGGCCTCGAAGATGCCGACTACGTTGAACTGCTTCAGACGCGGCAGCACGCCGGCCGGTGTGACCTGGCCCTGCGGCGCAATCAGGGTGAGCTTGTCGCCGACCTGCAAACGGAAGCCGCGCGCCAGCTCGCTGCCGATCACGATATTGAATTCACCCGGCCGCAGCGCATCGAGGCTGCCACGCCGCACCTGCGTGGCCACGGTCGATACCTTCGGCTCTTCCGACGGCAAGATGCCGCGCACCATGATGCCGCGCACGACATCATTGCGGGTGATCATTGCCTGCCCGTCAACGAAGGGCGCCGCACCGCGCACCTGCGGATGCTTGCCCGCCTGTGCGGCCAGCGTGGGCCAGTCGGACAGACTGCCCGAGCCGTCGAACAGCTCGATGTGTGACAGCACCGACAGCATGCGGTCGCGTACCTCTTTCTGGAAGCCATTCATCACTGACAATACAACGATCAGCGCCGCGACACCGAGCGCGATGCCGGCCATGGAAATCAGGGAGATGAAGGAAATGAAGCTGTTGCGCCCGCTGCGCCGGCCGGCGCGCGTGTAGCGCAGGCCTATCGTCCATTCGAAGGGCAAGTTAGTGAACAGGGCCAAACGGAGCTCCACGTGAAGTGACAAGGCGGCAGTTTGCCATAGTCAAAGCAGCAGAACAAAAAGCGCGTACGCCGGCACACCTCGCTGCCACACCGGCAGCGCCCGGCCGCGACAGGCTCTACAATGCCGCTCCATGCATGACGCCACCCTGCTCCTGCCGTTCGCCCTGCCCCCCGCCGAACATGCGAAAGACCTGCTCGCCGCGCTCGATGCGCCGGCGCTGGCCTGGTTGCTGGCGCGCGCGCGGCCGGGCCGCCGGATGGACTATGCGCCTTTCGCGGCGGCACTGCCGCATGAGATCCTGCTGGCCGCCAGCGATGCCGACAATAGCCCGCCGGTCGCCGCGGCATTCATGCAAAAGCTCGGGCTGGCGCCGGCAGACGGCTACTGGTTCGTGTTGCAGCCCACGCATTTCCATGTGGCGCGCGACCACCTGGTGCTGACCGACCCGCGCCAGCTTGAGTTGGACAACGCCCAGGCGCGCACGCTGTTCGACGCCATGCAGCCGCTATTCGCCGAACTCGGCCATGAAGTGCGCTATGGCACGCCGCGCCACTGGTTCCTGCGCGCCGATGCGTGGCCTGGACTGCGTACCTGTACGCCGGATGCGGCGGCGGGCCACAATGTCGACGTCTGGCTGCCGCGTGGCAGCGGCGAACGCGACTGGCGCCGCCTGCACAATGAAGTACAGATGTTGTGGCACATGCATGCACTGAACGAGCAGCGCGAAGCGCGCGGCGAGCGCCGCGTGAACGCATTGTGGCTCTGGGGTGGCGCCGCGACCGGCACGCCGGCGCCGCACGACTACCTGCAACAGCTGGCGGGACTGGCAGCCGACGGCGCTGCACCAACGCCTCTGCGCATTGACGATACGCTGGCGGGCAGCGCGCTGGCCGGAGACTGGGGCGGCTGGCTGGCCGCAATGCAAGAGATCGAGCGCCGCCATGCCGCACCGCTGCTGGCCGCGCTGCGATCCGGTGCGACAAGGCAAGTGACGCTGCAGCTGACCGATGCGCAGCGACTGCGCGAATGGCATCTGGGTCGGGCCGGCATGCGAAAATTCTGGCGTACGCCGTCGCTCGCCCGCCTTGCCGACTGATTCTCCCCACCGAACTCCATGACCCGCCTCGCCACGCGCCCGTACTCGATCCGCCATGCCGAATTGCTGGCGCAGCAAGGGCTGCACCCGGTGATGGCGCGGCTGATGGCCGCGCGCGGGTTGCAGGAACCGCGCGAATTGGCGACCGGGCTGGACGCACTGATCCGGCCGGAGGCATTGACCCATGTTGGGCGTGCGGCGGCCTTCCTGGCCGATGCGATCGACGCCGGCCAGCGGCTGGTGATCGTGGCCGACTACGACTGCGACGGCGCAACCGCGTGTGCGGTGGCCATCCGCGGCCTGCGTGCGCTCGGCGCCGAGGTCGACTACATCGTGCCGAACCGCTTCGAGTACGGCTACGGCCTGACGCCGGAAATCGTCGACCTGACCGTGCGCGAAAAATCACCGCACATCATCATTACCGTCGACAACGGCATTGCCAGCATCGCCGGCGTGGCCGAGGCCAACCGGCGTGGCATTGCGGTGGTGGTGACCGACCATCACCTGCCCGCCGCCGAACTGCCCGACGCGGCCGTGATCGTCAACCCGAACCAGCCTGGCTGCGGTTTCCCGAGCAAGCACCTGGCCGGTGTCGGCGTCATGTTTTACACGCTGCTGGCGCTGCGCGCCGAACTGCGCCGCCGCGGCCGCTTTGATGCGGCCAGCCAGCCGCGACTGGATCACCTGCTCGACCTGGTCGCCCTCGGTACCGTCGCCGACGTGGTGAAGCTGGACGCCAATAACCGCGTACTGGTCGCGCAGGGCTTGAAGCGCATTCGTGCCGGACGCGCACACCCCGGCGTGGCGGCGCTGTTCTCGGTGGCCGCACGCGATCCGCGCCGGGCCACGCCGTTCGATCTCGGCTTCGCCGCCGGCCCGCGGCTGAACGCGGCCGGCCGCCTGGCCGACATGTCGCTCGGCATCGAATGCCTGCTGACCGATGACCCGACCCGCGCATGGGACATTGCGCGTCAGCTCGACACGATCAACCGCGAACGGCGCGAGATCGAGGCCGGCATGCAGGAAACCGCGCTGGCATCGCTGGACCATGTCGATCCACGCGACAATGCGACGATCACCTTGTTCAACCCCGACTGGCACCAGGGCGTGATCGGCATTGTCGCATCGCGCCTGAAGGAAAAATTCTACCGGCCGACGATGACCTTCGCCCCGGCCGGCGACGGCACGATCAAGGGCTCCGGCCGCTCGATTCCGGGCTTTCACCTGCGCGACGCGCTCGACCTGGTCTGCAAGCGCCATCCGGCGCTGATCGACAAATTCGGCGGCCACGCAATGGCCGCCGGGCTGTCATTGCGCGAAGCCGACTTCGACGCGTTCGCGCAGGCATTCGAGCAGGTTGGACGCGAATGGCTGACGCCGGCCGAACTCGAACATGTACTGGAAACAGACGGCTCGCTCGAACCTGAATATTTCAGCCTCGACTTCATCGCCCTGCTCGACGAACAGGTCTGGGGCCAGGGTTTCTTGCCGCCGCTGTTCTGCGACGAATTCCGCGTGCTGAACCAGCGCGTGCTCAAGGAGCGGCACCTGAAATTGCAGCTGGACAAGGACGGCCGCCGATTTGATGCGATCTGGTTCAACCACGCCGACGGCCTGCCGAGCCGCATCCGTGCCGCCTACCGACTCGATGCGAATGAATTCAACGGGCGCACGACGGTCCAGTTGATGATCGAGTTCGCCGAAGCGGCAGACTGAGGCCGTGTCAACCGGCCGGTAACCCGTACAGCGCGGCCGGATTATTTCAACAGCCGCGCTCCGTGCGAATTAATAACAGCACCAACCCGTACGACCCTGCGGTTAACCGGGCCAATTAGCCGCTGTCTCCCTTGAGATTCATCCTGGCTTCTACTCCCGTCCCTCAATCCACTATGGATTGCAATCACACGGCCAACCATCGTTTACAGCAGTAATACGATCCCTGCCATATGACTGCGTACTGCGTACCGCGTAACGGGCAGGGCCGGCCTCCTCTGAAAGCCTGCAGCGGCCGGTTGATTAAGCGTCTGGATCAGGAACCACCTAGGTTAATAGCGTACATATCCTAGCCGCGACTGCGGTATGACCGATCGCTGACGCCGCCCCGGCGATTTACTGAATCTGGCGTCCCCCCATCCTAGCAACCAGCGCAAGCGCAGAGCCGCGACCTATCGGCTTGGCTTCAAAGTGATTTATTGCCGCCAACCAAAGCGACACCCCGGAGAATCCACCATGAGACCGACCAATAGCACCACTGCCCGCCAAATGCCGAGCCCGACCACGGGCAACAGATCGGAAAAAAAAGCAGCACCAACCATCACCACTAGCCGCAAACCACCCAACCTGGCCCCGTTACACCCGTACGACATGCAACGCACAGCGTCCCACAATAAAGAATGCGATGGGTCCTTCAGTTCGGATGGGTCCTTCAGGTCGGATGAATCCAGCGGCGTCATTGATTCGCGCAGACTCAGCAACCAGCGCAATCGCGACATCAAGCCGGTTGAGATTATTGAGACCATCAACAACGCCGAAGCGGCAATAGATATCATCAGCACCAGCTTTCTGGCGGAGATAGCGCGAGATTCCAAACGCTTTGAGTTGCAGCTTGGCCAGTCGCACAGTGACAGCGATGCCGAAGATGACTTCGATTCTTCCCGTAGAGAACTTTCAGACGACGCAGAAAGTGATCCGGAATACGACGAAGACGACGCCGGCGTCGACGCCTGCCTTCCGCCAGGCACGGGGAAGGAGCTCGAGCAAGATCTTAATGAGTTCAAGAAAAAGCTTGAAAAAATATCCCCAAACATACGTGGCCTGAATGAGCTCGAAACGCTGATCGATGCATCGACCAAAATCACCAGGGATATCACCCGACAACAGGAGGCGAAAAATGCGCCGTCGTTACCGCTTAGCGATGTTCTGACAAATCTTCAAAATACGGTGTGCACCATCGCACAACTCCGCAATGTTTCCATTCCGTCTATCCCGCAGCACTTGTCATCAGACCAGTCCTCGGAAGGAGTCGAAGAACAGAGTTTCGCCTCCATCAGCGGCGGCAATGCCATCGACCCGGCGAGGGATTCTGAGGTTGAAGCCTGTCAAGAGATCATCGATGTCCTCCAGCAAGGACAATCCGCTTTCCTCAAATTTTCATTGCCGACTGAAGAAAACAAGCATCAGGTACAGCAAATCATTGACGATACCGCACGCATCCTGAAAAAAATCGACAAGAAAAAAATAACCCTGAGCGGCGCGTTGACAACCGCTGTGCCGGTCGAGCTCAAATCGCAACTGATGCTTCTCAGGGAACTACAAAAAGAGCTCGAACGCTATACCAGCCCTGAATCACTGGACAAGAAGCTGGAAGAAAAGCAGTTGTATGTGGACGCCACGATCAAGGTATTTGATTCGCTGATTGAAAATCATCAACTCACCACGCAACCCAGCTCACCTGCGCTGAAAAAGGCCTTTGAAGCCGATGCGCAGGCAATCAGGAAAATCCTGGTGACACGCAGCGCGAATATCCGGAATGCCGTGTTAACCGGTAACCAACCTGTAGCGCCCGCGACAACGCATGGTAACGGCACCCGCAATTCCAAACTAGTGAAAGACATCCTGAAAAGGCACGGTCAGTCCCTCGCCAGCCTCTCGCCGAACGCTGAACCGCATGAAAAAGAGTGGCTGACCCAGCTCATCGATTCTTTCCTGCGTACCTATCCGGAGGCAGATCAGCGCAGCGGGCGACGTCTGCTGACGAATGCCAAAAGCTGGGTATTGAATAATCAAAGAAACTGGGATGTGATCGAAAGTGCCGTGCTGGTTCCGGTGAAAGTCGATCTGCGTCCCGAAAGCTCACCGCAGACACCGTCGAAGCGCGGAAAGCAGGAAAAAATCTCCGGGACGACGCTGGCCAGAATAAAAACCATCACGACGCCGATTGGCCACCTGCTCAACCAGCGGGGTCTTTCGATTGACAGCGCCCATTCTCCCATCACTTCAGCGAGCGTCAAGGACTATCGGGCGAAAGATCCGAGTAATCCCCATAGAACGATCACCACCGGCCGGAACTCACATGCCACCATCGAAAATGCGCACGGAGTCAATGTCGCCAGGACAGAGGCGATGGTCGGCAACAAGCAATTGTTCGTTGGCACGCGTCACGCCACGCTGTCGCCCTATGATTTATATCCGGATACGCTCAAAAAGACGGACGCCACGACCCTCCAAAAAATGGCTGAAGATTTGCTCCCGACAAATTCGGACATCACCCGCATTTCACTCCGCGATAAGCCGATCTCCGCACGGACACGAGTGCCGGCTAATCCCCGCAAGGGAGATGTTCCAGAGAAAGATGCTCCCCACACTGAACTGGACGAATTATGGAAATCGGCCACGCAGGGCCTCGACACGAATGCTTTCATCACCCGGATAAAGACTGACGAAAAATTCTGTGCACTGGCGCGCAGAAAGGCTGCGCTCAACCGTGCGCGTGAAGTCTTTCTGTCAGAGGCCTTGGGCAATTCCATGATGCTTGAGCGAATTCAGAACGGCGAGCCAGTACACTTCAATTCCATCTCATTAATCACGCCGGATCCGTTTCGTCATTTTCTGGCGAAGCTGATGCCAAATAAATACCGCAGGAATGATGAACTGACGATGCGACGGGCCGAAGTCCAGGCATGGCAGGATCTGCAAGCGGAAATCACTGCCGGCCGACTTGAAATCAACCAGAAGGTTGTTAACGCAAAAATCCGCAGCTTCAGTGTCGGTGTGAACAAAATGTCACTGGGTGACGGCAGTACCTTGTCGCGCTCGCTCACGAGTGGCTGGAAGCAGGTGGAACCGGAAAACCTCGCGGCCCTCATCGAGCTGATCGGCAACCCGGAGCAGGCCGGGGGTGGCCTTTTCGGCGGCCAGCTGAAGGATGCACTCGTACAACACGAGTCAGTCCGCACACAAGCGCGCATGAGAGGCGACTGGGAAACCGTGGCAAAAGAAGCCGAGCAGATCGCCGAACTAGAGCGGCTGGCGGTACAACTGGCCAATATGTGGAACCGCGGCGATCACCGCCATGCGGCCGATCAGCCGTACAAGTTCGCGGCTCGCCTGGCCCTGCTGTCTGCGCGGCTGAATTCCGGAACGGCTTTCAATTGCAAGAGCGGCAAGGACAGGACGGCCCAACTCGATATGGAGGTCAAGCTGCTGGCGATCCAGAGTGAGAGCCGCCGCCTTGGCGCGTCCGACGGCGAGACCGACGACGGCATGCTGCCGTCGGCTCACCTGCGGCCGCAATACGAACGGCGGACGGACTTCGACCGCTACCAGTTGCAACACCTCATTTTCGGCGACAAGAGCAGGACCGAAATGCAGCGCTATAACACCGGGGTCGAGGGTTCCAAGCTGAACTGGCGCAGGGTGGTCGAAAGCTTCGCGCCGGATGGCTCGGACCAGGAGGAGATCAAAGCCCACTTCGTGGGACGCTCCTTCGCGGTTAAATCCTGACCGCAGCCGGCCGGGCCGGCTTCGGCCCGGCCCGCGTCCGGTATAATTCCGGGTTTTTGCAGGAAGCCCGAGATCCATGGAAGCCGAACGCCTCAACGCCCTAACCGCCCTGCTCGCCGACCTGACCGTGCGCGAGCAAGAACTACGGAGGTATCTTTGACTTCGATCTGAAGTCAGAGAAACTCGAACAAGTCAACGGCGAACTCGAAGATCCGGCCGTCTGGGAAGATCCCAAACGGGCGCAGGACCTCGGCCGTGAAAAAAAATCGCTCGAAGCCGTCGTCGAATCGCTGACGTCGATCCACAGCGGACTGCAGGATGCGTCCGATCTACTGGTCATGGCGCGCGAGGAAAACGATGACGACACCCTGATCGCCGTCGAGTCCGACGCGCACGAATTGCAGAAGCAGGTCGAGGGCCTTGAGTTCCGCCGCATGTTCTCGAACCCGCTCGACAAGAACGCTTGCTTCATCGACATCCAGGCCGGCGCCGGCGGCACCGAGGCGCAGGACTGGGCGTCGATGCTGCTGCGTCAGTACCTGCGCTATTGCGAGCGCAAGGGCTTCAAGACCGAGATCCTCGAACTGTCGGATGGCGATGTCGCCGGCATCAAGACCGCGACCATCAAGGTCGAGGGCGACTATGCGTACGGTTTCCTGCGCACCGAAACCGGCGTGCACCGCCTGGTGCGCAAATCGCCGTTCGACTCGGCCGGCGGCCGCCATACGTCGTTCTCCAGCCTGTTCGTCTACCCCGAGGTCGATGACTCGATCGAGATTGACGTCAATCCTGCGGATGTGCGTGTCGACACCTACCGCGCCTCCGGCGCCGGCGGCCAGCACATCAACAAGACCGATTCCGCAGTGCGCCTGACGCACATGCCTTCCGGTATCGTCGTACAGTGCCAGAACGACCGCAGCCAGCACCGTAACCGTGCCGAGGCCTGGGCGATGCTGAAATCGCGGTTGTATGAGCTGGAGCTGCGCAAACGCATGAGCGAGCAGCAGAAGCTGGAAGACGCGAAGACCGACATCGGCTGGGGCCACCAGATTCGCTCTTACGTGCTCGACCAGTCGCGCATCAAGGACTTGCGTACCAACTTCGAGACCGGCAATACCAAGGCGGTACTCGATGGCGACCTCGATGACTTCATCGCTGCCTCGCTGAAACAGGGCGTCTGAGCGACCCGGACCACAGAGAAAATCATGATGACTGACAAATACGACGGCGTTCAGCAGGAAGCCCAGGATGAGAATTCGATCATCGCGGAACGCCGCGCCAAGCTGGGGGCGATCCGTGCGCAAGGCGTCGCCTTCCCGAATGATTTCCGTCCGCAGCACAAGGCGGCCGACCTGCATGCGCAGCACAACGATACCGAGCGCGATGCGCTGGAAGCGCAGAACGTCGCGGTGGTTGTCGCCGGCCGCATGATGCTCAAGCGGGTGATGGGCAAAGCCTCGTTCGCCACCGTGCAGGATGCGTCCGGTACGCGCGCCGACGGCCGCATCCAGCTGTACATCTCGAACGACAGCGTTGGCGAGGACCTGCACAACGCGTTCAAGCACTGGGACATCGGCGACATCGTCGGCGCCGAAGGTACGCTGTTCAAGACC
>JACCDS011762365.1_pt1 | contig 15473 bp, 12 predicted proteins | sample 7446441 | NCBI WGS metagenome assembly JACCDS01 (sample SAMN15323445, study PRJNA562643) | freshwater metagenome | isolation source: river surface water | place: USA:Blue River Watershed | collected 2017-08-17
CCAATGGCCGTGTAACCTGGATTTGTTTTCTTACCCTCTTGCAAATCATCCAACATTCGATGTCCGTGATCTGGTCTAAATGGCATACTTAAATCAACTCTACCCTCCTTTTCTCTTTTTTTCTGTTGCAACACCAATGCCTTCATTACACCAAACATATCCACATCTCCATCTAAATGGTCTGCTTCATGGAAATTACCAAATTCGTCTCTTTTAGTAGCCCTCAAATGAATGAAATTAATTCGATCCCCCAAGCGCTCCACCATACCTACCAAATCATTGTCTGCACGAACACCATAGCTACCCGTACAAAAACACAATCCATTCACTGGACTTGAGTAGGCATCAAGCAATTGCCTAGCATCAGATTCCGTACTGACTACTCGAGGCAAACCTAAAATAGGATAAGGAGGATCATCGGGGTGTATCGATAAATTCACTCCCGCTTCCTCTGCCACTGGACTAATTTCTCGAATAAATTCATAAAGATGTTGCCTCAATTCAGCATCTCCAATTTCTTTGTACGTGTCCAACGCTTTTTGAAAAGAAACCAAAGTGAAACTTTCCTCACTTCCTGGAAGTCCCGCAATAACATTTCTAATTAGCTTTTCTTGTTGTGCAGAGGTAGAATGATCGAACCAATGTTTGGCTCTTTGAATTTGTTCATCAGAATAATGTTGCTCTGCTCCAGGTCTTTTTAATAAAAATAATTCAAAAGCAGCAAATTCCGCTGCATCAAATCTTAATCCAGTAGACCCATCTGGAAATCTAAAATCCAAATCCGTTCTAGTCCAGTCTAAAATAGGCATAAAATTATAACAAACCGTTTTTAAACCGGCTTTCCCTACATTACGGATCGACTCTTGATAATTGGCAATGTATTTTTTATAATCACCTGATTTAGTCTTGATGTCTTCATGAATGGGAATACTTTCAATGACCGACCAAGTTAAACCTGCCGCTTCAATGATTGATTTTCTTTCCAATATATCTGCCAATTCCCAAACTTGACCATTGGGTATTTGATGCAATGCACTCACAATTCCTGTAGCGCCAGCTTGACGTACGTCACTCAATTTGACTGGGTCATTGGGTCCAAACCAACGCCATGTTTGCTCTAATGCCATAATTTTATTATTTAACAATAAAGATGCTCGAAAGCTATTTTTACTCATTTTTGATGATACTTAGATCCTCCAATAACAAGCTAATTGATAAAAAACGTTTACTAACCATGAATCGTTTCTTCCTTACCATAATTTTGAATAACAATAGACTCATAATCAATCCATTCTTTCCATCGCGCTTCCACATCCAAATTTTCTGCATATTGTCTTGCAAAATTAAGAAAGGTGGAATAATGCCCTGCCTCACTTATCATTAACTCGCGATAAAAACTAGCTAATTCTGGATCTGAAATTGTTGTAGAAAGTAATTTAAATCGCTCACAACTCCGAGCTTCAATCATGGCCGAAAAAAGTAATCGATCCACCAAAGATTGATTTCTACTTCCTCCCTTTTGAATAAACTTATACAATTCATTCACGTAACTATCTTTTCTTTCTCTACCAAAATACAAACCTCTTTTTTGAATAATGGCAACTACTTGTTCAAAATGCTCCAACTCTTCCTTGGCCAAAGTAATCATAGCCGAAACCAATTCTGACTTTTCAGAATTTTGGGTAATGATAGAAATAGCATTGGTGGCCGCTTTTTGTTCACACCATGCATGATCTGTTAAAATTTCTTCAATATTTGTTTCAACAATATTGACCCATCGTGGGTCTGTGGACAGCTTTAAGCCAAGCATAAATATATTTTTTTGCACAAATTTACTTTATCAAAGAGTAATAAACCTAAATTAGCTCATCAAAAGCAAAAAATGATTCAATTCCCTTCCAAACAACCGAACGTCCAAACAACAATTTTTACCAAAATGTCGCAAATGGCATTGGATAACGAGGCCTTAAACCTTTCACAAGGATTTCCAGGATTTGATTGCGACCCTGAAATTCAAAAATTATTGCAATTTTATTCTAAAGGACATAATCAATATGCTCCAATGGCTGGTATACCAGAGCTAAGAAAAAGTATTGCTCAAAAAACAAAAGCCTTTTATGACATTGACTTGGATCCCTATTCAGAAATTACGGTAGTTTCAGGTGCTACGGAAGCACTCTTTGCCGCTATTCACTGTTGTGTACATCAGGGAGACGAAGTGATTCTTTTTGACCCATCTTATGATGCCTATGACCCAATTGTACGCCTGGCAGGAGGAATACCAATCCACATTCCATTGAAGTCTTCCAATGGTTTCAGAATCGATTTTGATCAATTAAAAAACACTATCACTCCCAAAACCAGAGCCATTATGGTTAACACGCCACATAATCCAACTGGCTCAATTTGGGAAATGGAAGATTTAGAATCTTTGGCAGAGGTCCTAAAAGGAACAGATATTCTATTGGTTTCTGATGAAGTTTACGAACATATTGTATTTGACGGAAAGCAACATGCCTCTGTGATTCTACTTGAAGAATTACGAAAAAGAAGTTTTATATGCGGTTCCTTTGGTAAGACTTATCACATTACAGGCTGGAAAATGGGTTATTGTTTAGCCCCAGCTTATTTGACGACAGAATTCAGAAAACTACATCAGTGGGTCACTTTTTCAAGTGCGACCCCCTTGCAATTTGTTTTAGCGGATATTCTTCAACAACCCCATCACTATTTAGGCCTATCCGATTTTTACCAAAAAAAAAGAGATTTATTTGCTAATGCGATTCGGGATAGCAGATGGAAAATCCTACCTAGTCAAGGCAGTTTTTTTCAATGTTTAGATTATTCTGAAATAAGTTCTGAGGACGACATTGCTTTGGCAGAGCGATTAACAAAAGAAATTAAGGTTGCATCCATTCCCATTTCTGTCTTTTACGAAAACCCACCTGAGGACAAAATCCTACGATTCTGTTTTGCCAAAACGGACGATGTGCTTTTGGAAGCAGCCCAAAGGTTGAAGGAGCTTTAAATAGGTAAGAGAAGAAAAAGAAAAAAGGAAATATGGCGCCGAGGGTGCCAAATGTGGATCATGAGGAAAAATTTTGCTCAACACTCAAAGAGGAACCCCTAACTGAAAAGTGATTTCCGTAGTTAAGCCAATTGCAGAAAAACGAAAGGCTATGGATTGGGCATTAGAGGGTGTGGTTATTTTATCGCAATGTGGGCCTTTTTCAAGAAAATAAATGTAATATTCTTGGTTTCTATCAGCCAATTGCTGAATGTCTGGTTTCCCTAAAATATCCTCTAAATGATTAGAGCTTACTCCTTTCCAATTAGATTTATGATTTTTCAACCAATTCAATTGTTTTTCACGCTCTCCCGAACAAGCCCCCTTGTCTTTTCTAAACGCCTCTGCATCGAAACCTGTTAAATCAGGCTCTTTGGTACAAGCACTTAGAGATGCTGTAAGAATGAACATAAAAATTAGTCGACGAAGCATATTTTATTAAATAATGTTGAATAAACTATAAAGGATTGGCTTTGTTTTGAGATTTAACCAAAAACGGGTGAGCCATTACCGTCAAAACCAACAAAGCTGTCCCCCAATAAAAACCAGTATGCATCACTTCTTTATTTCCAAAAATAAAAACTGCCAAAATTATCCCATAGACAGGCTCTAATGTTATTACTAGATTGATGGAAAATACACTAAATACCCGATATAATTTAATGGTTTCAGTATAGGCATACACCGTACACACTATGGCTAAAATAGCTATCCACAACCAATCTAAATTGATAGGCATGTATTTATCCCATCCCTTAAATGCGCCGAATGACCAAACAATTCCTGTTATTATACCTGCTGAAATCATTTCGTAGGTCGTGATTAATCTAGGATCATGACTATGCGTATATTCCCCATTGATGACCGAAAATAAGGCACCAAAAAAACCAGCTCCAATACCCAAAAGCAATCCTAACCATTGAGCCTGTTCCACAGAAAAAATGATAAATAATGCCAATACAACCAATGTTCCTAAAAAAACTTCCACTAATTTAATTTTTTGTTTTTTAGCGATTGGTTCCATCAGACTGGTCCAAAAAGTTTGGGTGGATAATCCTGCCAAACACATGGCCACGGTTGAAACTTTTGCTGCACCAAAAAACAATAGCCAATGTAGAGAAATAAACAAGCCATTGAGTAGCCAAACTTGGAGCGTTTTTGCTTCTACATGAAAAGATTTTTTAGAAAAATACAAAATAGAAGTTAAGGCAACACTCGTGATGACACATCTAAAAAAGACGATACTAAGTGCATTCGCATGCGTTGCATTCCCCAAAATAGCCGTAAAGGCATATAAAATGACAATAAAATGAATTTTAAAATAATCAAAAAGATGGGGTTTTTGCTGCATATCACCTTGGAATTGTATAATATAAGCCTACTCCGATACAACTAAAAACGATATTGGGCAGCCAAACGGCTAATAATGGAGGCATTCCCCCTCCTTCTGCAATTCCTTTGCTCATCATAAAAAACAATATATAAACGAAAGCAAGTGTAAAACCCAGCGCAATTTGAAAGCCGACTCCACCTCTAGATTTCCTAGCTGAAACTAAAAATCCAATAATGGTGAGGATAATAACAGAGAATGGGTTGGCAAAACGTAAATATTTTTCAATTAAAAAGACCTCTATACCATCAGAACCACGCGATTTAACGAGAGCAATGTGCCTATCCAATTCCGGCAAAGTAAATGTTTCATGCAACAAATGTTTGTTTTGAAAATCTCTTGGAAATAGATTCAAGGTTGTGTCCATCCTGGATCCAAATTGAACTTTCGAAAGTCCTGGTTCTGCAATTCGCAAACGATAATCGAAAATTTGCCATTTTTTCCGTAAAGTATCCCAAGAAATTCTTTCTGACATCAGTTTCCGTTGAATTTCATTGTTTTTTATTTTCTCTAAAGTAAACCGATAGCCGGTATTAGAATTATTATCGTACGACTCTATATAGGCATAAACATCTGGGCCAATTTTGATATGTACATCGCGTTTATCGAAATAATAAGTTCCATTGATGTATTTATGTTCAAAGGGAACTCGGATTTTATTGGCGTTAGGGACAATCCAACCAATCATCACAAAAGTACCAATGGCAATCAAGCTAGAACCTATCAAATAAGGTCGCATTAAGCGTGTAAAACTGACACCTGAGCTCAAAATTGCAATGATTTCTGTTTTAGCAGCCATGTTAGCTGTAAAAAAAACGGTTGCAATAAAAACCATCAATGGACTGATATAATTGGCCCAATAAGGGATAAAATTGAAATAATAATCAAAGACAATTTCTTTGAATGGAGCCTGCTTTCGAATAAAATCATCAATCTTTTCTGTATAATCTATCACCATTACTATCAATACAATAATGACTACAGCAAAAACATACGTTTTTAAAAACTTTTTAAGAATATACAGATCAAGTATTTTCATGAATACCGCTTATTTCTTTAAAATATCTTTTTGGAATTTTACCCCCGAAAAAAGATGAATAAACAAAACCCTGGCCATTCTAAAGTTGAAAGGAACCATTAACAATGACACCGCAGTGATAGGCACCACATATCCCAATGCAGGTGGATCATTAAAGAAATTAAAAATAACAACTCCTCCAACTAACATAATACCTACTGTAAAAGCATAGGAAACATACATTGCTCCAAAGAAAAACCCTGGTTCAACTTCATATCTCAAATTACAGCTTGGGCAATGTTCGTGCATTTGAGTGAAGTTAAATATATTCCAAAATTTAAATTTAAACAATCGCCCTTCATGACATTGCGGACAACGAGCATTAATGACAGCTAACAATTTCGACGGATTTGACATATATTTTTGATAATAGAGACAAAGGTAAAGAAGTATGGGATAAGATGTACTATTTTATATTTTCATGTTTCCTCTTTTCTTGTTTTCACTTTTCTCTCTTCTTATTTGTATCTTTGCTTAAACTAAAACTTACACATCATGTATTCAACTTTATTATTGGTGCATTCCTATTTACGCTGGGCAGTTCTTATTTTTGGAATTATGGCGATTTTAAAAGGAATCAAAGGATTTAATTCTGGAAATCCTTTTACTGATTCAGATAGAAAAACAGGCTTGTTCTTCTTAATTTCTGTACATACACAGTTATTAATTGGACTAATTTTATATGTATTTTTAAGTCCATTAACACAAGCAGCATTTGCTGATTTTGGTGCAGCAATGAAGGATCCAGCTTTGCGTTTAATTGCTGTGGAACATATTTCTGTAAATATTATTGCCGCAATATTAGTTACTGTCGCCTATTCCAAAAACAAAAAAGCAATTGCGGACGCTCAAAAGCACAAAAACGCTTGGTTATTTTATGGACTGGCTTTAGCATTAATTGTTAGTAGAATTCCTTGGGATAGATTGGTATAAGTATCATGGGTCAAAAGTGCATATTTTTAGACCGAGATGGTGTATTAAACGTGGATAGAGTGGATTATGTATATCGAATGGAGGAATTTATCATTCCAGAAGGTGTCATAGAGGCGTTACAAAATTTAAAAAAAGCAGGTTATTTATTGGTCGTCATTACCAATCAAAGTGGCATTGCTAAAGGAATTTATGAACGAAAAGATGTTCAGCTAATACATGATGCCTTACAAGAGGCAAGTGGTGGAATGTTAGATGATTTATATTTTTGTCCATACCATGAAAACTGGGACAGTGCTTCCTTAACACGTAAACCTGGTTCCCTATTGATTGAAAAAGCGGCAGCCAAATACAACGTTGATATGGCTGCTTCTTGGATGGTTGGTGACCACGAAAGAGATGTTTTAGCGGGCACAAGAGCTGGTTTACGAACCTTACGATTAGCGCCAATTGGCACAGAAACAAAAGCAACCCATTTGGTAGAAAATTTATTAGCGGCTTCCAAAATTATATTAAACGATTAAAAAAATGGAAAAGATTTATTTAAGTGACGCAGGTCCAAAAGTTTCTCCAGCCATCTATGGTTTTTGGAGATGGGAACAAGAAGGTTCAAATAGCGCTCAAATCATGGAAAAAACGGTCAATTTGTGCCTTGAATTGGGCATTAACACCTTTGATCATGCTGATCGCTATGGACAATACTCTTGCGAAAAATTATTTGGAGAAGTGTTAGCGAAAAAATCTTTTCAAAGAAGTGATGTTGTTTTATTTTCTAAATGCGGAGTGAATCATCCAAGTCCCGCAAAACCTTCCTACCGAGTATCCCACTTAGATACTTCCGCCAAACACATTATTGAAAGTGTAGAAAATTCACTAAAAAATCTTCAAACCGATTATTTAGACATTTTTTTATTGGACCAACTTGACCCACTTTCGGACATTGAGTCAACCGCTTTGGCACTGCAAAAATTAAAAAGTAGTGGGAAAGTAAAAAACATTGGAGTTTCTAATTTCACGGTGTATCAACATCAATTATTGGTGTCATTTTTGGATATTCCGGTGGTTTCCAACCACATAGATTTGAACCTTTTGAATACTTCCGCATTGGATAATGGGGTTGTGGATTACATCAAACAAAAATACATGCGCCCTTTAGCGGTGTCTCCTTTGGCTGGAGGTCGTATTGAAAATGGAACGGATGAATTGGCATTGAAGGTTCGAAAAAAATTGATTGAAATTGCTGAAAAATACGATAGTAATTTGGAATCCATCGCAGTTGCTTGGTTGGTAAAATTAGGAGCCTTACCATTAATTGGGACTTTAGAAGAAAAAAGAATACGTAATATAGTTGACTCTTTCGCCATCAAATTGGATCATCAAGATTGGTATGAATTATACCATACGAGTCGTCCTAGCCCAGAGGTAAAGTAAGAGAAAAATTAAAGAAATTTTTAAAAAAAAGATTTGGGGGAATGCATCCCCCTACCCCCTGCAATTTATGTATTCTAGGTATAAGTTGTTTGATAAAATGGGGAAAAAGAAAATTGGAAAGGAGGAAAGAGGAAAGGTAAAATGAGAAAGTGTCAAGAAAAAGCCCAATAGAACATAAAAACACTTAATCCTAAATTCTACTTTAACCTTTTTAAACGTATGAACTAAAAGTTCATGAAACATTACACAATCAGCACAGTTGAGCGAGAGAGAGAAATACAATATACCTCATAATGCGAATTAAGAGTTAAAAAAAACATTTCATTCAAACTATCCAAAGCTTCATTTATAACCAAGGCTTAATCCCAACGAAAGATTTGAGCAAAGCGGCAAGGCGGAGCTTTGACAATGCGCAGAGGCGATGTGCGTCAGGGTCAAAGAAAATAGCCGTGAGCGGAGTGAAAATCGGTCCGTCAGCTGACGGATTCGTCTTGGATTAAGCAAAAGAAAGTTTTTTTGTTTCTTTTTTTCAAAAAAAAGAAATACCATGGAAAAAGAATTTGCCCCTAAATTGCATTTTTGTTAAAGAAATCGGGGCGCAGCCAATTTAAATTCGCTTTTACAGATTCGTTTTGAGTTGATCCCATTAATAATTTCAACCCTTAATTCGTATTAATAATACATTTAAACAGTGCCAATTACTGAGCCGAAGGCGGAGGATTTAGCTAAATATCCAAATCTACCGTCTCCTTTTTCCTCTTGGTATTACTTTGTAGCCTTTTGGAGTTTCTCTTTTTCGACTGCGATTATTGCTAAACCTATTTTCTGAGCCATTGCGCATACCAACTAATTCTAAGTCAATGGTTCTTTTAGCCAAATTGGTCTCTCTCACTTTGACTTTTACCGCATCTCCGAAACCAAAAACACGTCCGTTGGATTTGCCAACAATGCGAAAATTTTCTTTGTCTAAATCATAGTAATCGTCATTCAAATCGACCATTCGAATCAATCCCTCACAACTAGTTTCACCTATTTCTACAAACAGACCAAATTCTGTTACTCCGGTAATAATACCATCAAAAATTTGTGGTTCATGCAAACTCATGTATTCGACTTGCTTGAATTTTATAGATGCTCTTTCTGCATCAGCAGCCAATTTTTCTCGATCTGAACAATGTTTGCATTTTACTTCATAGGGCGATCGCTCCGGCGAAATACCTTTATCCAAGTAATGTTGTAATAATCGATGTGTCATGACATCTGGATAGCGACGAATAGGACTAGTAAAATGAGAATAAAAAGGAAATGCCAATCCAAAATGGCCAATGGCATCAGTGCTGTATCGTGCTTTTGACATGGTCCGAACGGCTAGGCTCTGCAATACATGCTCTTCCGCTTTACCCTCAATATTTTCCATCAAGGCATTGAACGAATCACTAACGTGCTTCGGTTCGGTAGAAACTTGATAGCCAAATTTTTTGGCGAAAGTTGAAAAAACGCGCAGTTTTTCAGGGTCAGGTGCCTCATGGACACGATAAATCATGGTATTCCGCGGGTCTTCTTTTTTAATTTCATGCACAAAAGTGGCCACCTTTTTATTGGCCATCAACATGTATTCTTCAATTAATTTGTGTGCATCTTTTCTCTCTCTAGGATAAACCGCGATGGGTTTCCCCGCTTCATCCAATTCAAAACGCACTTCCACTGTTTCAAAATTAACCGAACCTTTGGCAAATCGTTCAGCTCTAAAAACCTTGGCTATCCTGTTTAATTCCTTAATAATTGGCTCATAGGTATCATCCGTACTTTCTGTATTTTCAATCAATACCTGTGCTTGCTCATACGCAAATCTTCGATCCGAATGCGTAATCGTTCTTCCAAACCATTCTTTTACGATTTTATCTTTTGAATCTATTTCAAAAATGGCGGAGAAAGTCAATTTATCTTCATGGGGTCTCAATGAACATAGACCATTAGACAATTTTTCTGGCAACATGGGCACCACACGATCCACTAAATAAACAGATGTCGCACGTCTGTATGCCTCCTCATCTAAAACGCTACCCGGCTTTACATAAAAGCTCACATCCGCGATGTGCACTCCAATTTCCGTATTTCCATTGTCCAACTTTTGATAACTAATAGCATCATCAAAATCTTTAGCATCAATGGGGTCAATAGTAAAGGTTAATACATTGCGCAAATCTTTTCTTTTTTTGAATTCCTCTTTTGGAATTCCTGTTGGAATTGCCTCAGCTGCTAACTCAACTTCCTCGGGAAAATCATAAGGCAAACCAAATTCGGCTAAAATTGAATGCATTTCCGTTTCGTTCTCTCCCGCCTTACCCAATACTTTCAATACTCTACCTTCTGCTTTTTTCCCCGTTTGAGGCCAACGTGTCACCTCTACAATTACCTTATCCAGGTGATTCGCATTTTTTACCTCTGTTTTGGGAATATAAATATCTTCGTAAATCTTTTTGGAATCGGGAATCAAAAAGGCATAATTAGGTGTCACTTGTAAAACCCCAACAAACTCAGGAGAACGACGCTCTATGATTTCAATGACCTCCCCTTCCGGACGATCATTTTTCTTTTTTGTGCTGGGTTTCCTCGCCTGAACACGCACTTTATCTCCGTCTTTGGCATTATTCAAATCCGCTGTAGCTACCCAAATATCTTTACCTCCTTCCATTTCAGGAACAATAAAGGCAAATCGAGAATTAACGTGATCCACTCGTCCAACCACCTGAAATGATTCACTATCAAACCGATAGTTACCATCTGGCAAACGCAATAATCTATTTTCAGTTACTAACTTTTGTAACAATTTTGCATATAATTCTTTGGTATTTCTATCTCTAATTGCAAATGCTTTGTGAATTTGATTGAGCGAAAACGATCTAAAATCATTTAATTCGAAATATTCTAAGATTTCTGATTGCAAGGCGTTCAAAAATTTTTCCTCCTTCGGTGAACTAGCCATATTAATATCATTCTAATTATGTTGCAAGGTACGGCTTTTAATTGTAAGGCGAGCTCACCATTATGCTATTTTAATTTATTAATTTAGCAGCTCATCATAAAACTAAACGCATGAAGATTACACTTTTTAAGTGGCTTGCAATGATTTTGTTCTTCATTTGCTCTCCACTTTTAGCTCAAACAACATTCCCATTAAATGATGTTTCTAGCCCTAGACAGGGATTTTATGCATTCATTAATGCCAACATTGTTAAAGATGCCAAAACTACTTTTAGAAATGGTACGCTCATCATCAAAAAAGGTAAAATTGAACAAGTAGGCATCAACCTTCCCCTACCCAAAGAAGCGGTTGTTATTGACTGTAAAGGGAAATTCGTTTATCCTTCTTTTATCGATTTATATACTGATTATGGCGTGCCATCCATTCAACCGGCCAGTCGTTCTTTTCGGGAACCCTCACAAATGTTATCGAATACAAAGGGCGCTTACGGCTGGAATCAAGCATTAAAATCGGAATTTTCGATGGGTAAGAGTTTCACAGTCAATGATTCAAAAGCCAAAGAACTTCGAAACATTGGTTTTGGAACCGTCTTAACACATCAAATGGATGGAATTTCCAGAGGCACAGGCGCCTTGGTGACCTTGGCTAAAGAAAAAGAAAATCTCGTAATCCTTCGCGAAAAAGCTACTGCCCATTATTCATTTAACAAAGGCTCTTCGACTCAGGATTATCCTAATTCTTTGATGGGAAGTATCGCTTTGTTGCGACAACTTTTTCAAGATGCCAAATGGTACAATAATAAACCAGAGGGAGAAGGTTTGAATTTAACCTTACAGGCGTTCAATGAACAATTATCCCTTCCTCAAATATTTGAGGTATCGGATAAATGGAGTGCCTTGAGAGCCGACAAGGTCGGAGATGAATTTGGCATACAATACATCATCAAGGCTAGTGGAGATGAATATCAGCGAATAGAGGAAATGAAAGCGACACAGGCTTCATTTATTTTGCCTATTTCCTTTCCACAAGCGATGGATTTGGAAGATCCAACAGATGCTAGATTTGTCAATTTAGCGGAATTGAAACACTGGGAATTAGCCCCTAGTAATCCAGCAATTTTTGAAAAAGCCCAAATCAATTTTGCCCTTAGCTCTAATGGCTTAAAAGATTTAACTCAATTTTTACCCAACATTAGAAAGGCTATCCAAAGAGGACTTTCTGAACAGAAAGCTTTGGAAGCTTTGACACAAGTCCCAGCTGCTATGATTGGAGCTGCTGATATAGTAGGCACTCTTGAATCAGGTAAATTAGCCAATTTCTTTATCAGTAATGGCCCAATTTTTGATGAAAAATCAAAAATCATTGAAAACTGGATTCAAGGAAATGGATATTCGATTCAAACAGATGCTAATTCTGAACTTGCAGGCAAGTACAAAGTAGTCATTGGTTCCGAGAATTATACCTTACAGGTTAGCGGATCGGCAGGGGCCTACAAAGCTAATTTAATTTCTAAAGATACCATTCAAGTTGATTTATCTCAAAAAGGCCCATTGGTAAATTTATCTTTTACTAGCAAAACAAATAACGGCAAAAAAACTCGTCTGACGGGAACTCAACATGCCGACCAATGGATCGGTACTGGGCAGGAGCCTTCAGGAACTTGGGTATCTTGGTCAGCCAATAAAGAAGGGATTGCCAAATCGGATAGTAGCAAATCTTCACCAAAGGAAAAAGAAACATTAGGAGAGGTTGTTTACCCTTTTGTTGGATTTGGACAAAAAAGTATTGCCAAAGCAGGTACTTATTTAATTAAAAACGCAACCGTTTGGACCAATGAAAAACAAGGTGTTTTAAATGGAACAGATGTGTTAATAAAGGCTGGTAAAATCGCTGAAATTGGCAAAAATCTTCAAGATAAATCCGCTAAAATCATTGATGGAACCAACAAACATTTAACTGCCGGAATCATAGATGAGCACTCGCACGTGGCCGCAACAGGTGGGATTAATGAATGCTCTCAGTCAGTTACAGCAGAAGTTAGGGTGGCAGATGTGATTGACCCAGACGACATTGATATTTATCGACAATTGAGTGGAGGAGTAACCAGTAGCCATATTTTACATGGATCATGTAATACGATTGGCGGTCAAACTCAATTATTAAAATTTCGCTGGGGACAAAATGCAGAGCAAATGAAATTTGCTAATTGGGATCCATTCATCAAGTTTGCATTGGGTGAGAATGTAAAAAGAAGCTACAACACGAGCAATAACCGATTCCCTGACACAAGAATGGGAGTTGAACAAGTTTTAATGGATGCGTTTACTAGAGCTAAAGATTATGAAAAACAAGGCCCAGGTAAGCGGATTGATTTAGAATTAGAAACTTTGCTTGAAATTTTAAACAAAAAACGATTCATTACTTGCCACTCCTATGTGCAAAGTGAAATTAATTCGATCATGAAAGTGGCTGAAAAATTTGGATTCAATGTGAATACATTCACCCATATTTTGGAAGGATATAAAGTAGCTGATAAAATGAAAACGCACGGAGCTAGTGCCTCCACTTTTAGTGATTGGTGGACCTACAAAATGGAGGTTACAGATGCGATTCCTCAAAATGCTTATTTGATGCAACAAAATGGTTTGAACGTGGCCATCAATTCAGATGATGCAGAAATGGCAAGAAGATTGAATCAAGAAGCAGCAAAGAGTATCAAATATGCAGGTATGAATGAACAAGAAGCTTTAAAAATGGTAACCTTAAATCCTGCCAAAATGTTACATGTTGCGGACCGTGTGGGAAGTATCAAAGAAGGCAAGGATGCGGATTTGGTACTTTGGTCAGATCACCCTTTGAGCATTTATGCTAAATCGGAAAAGACATTGGTAGATGGAACCATTGTTTTTGATAGAGAATTGGACTCACAACTTCAAAAAGACTTAGAAGCAGAAAAACAGCGTTTAGTACACAAAATGATGGCCGCAAAAAAGGGAGGTGAAAAAACTCGCCCAGCAAGCCCTTCTTACAAAGCGATGAATTCTTGCGAGGAGGATCACAATCACGAAAAAAGCCTATGGGAAAGAATTTCTCACCGTTGGGCTGATTTAGCAAACTAATTTGACATCAAAAACATGAAAAAAATAATCCTATTTATATTCAGCTTGCTTTCTTCTGGACTTTTTGCCCAAGAAAACATGCATCCTGCGCCGGCTCAAACAAAAAAAATTGTTATCACAGGTGCCACTGTCCATGTTGGGAATGGACAGGTCCTTGAAAAGGGCATTGTATCCATCGAAAATGGTAAAATTAAATTGGAGAGTGTAACTCCCACTCCAAGTTCGGAACTTGAAATAATTGATGCAACAGGTAAACATCTGTACCCTGGAATCATCGCCCCTAATACCAATTTAGGCTTAGTTGAATTCAGTTCAACAAGAGCTACCATAGATTACTATGAATTAGGTGATATTCATCCAAATATTCGCTCAATCATTGCTTACAATACCGACTCAAAGGTAATCAACACCTTGAGATCCAACGGTGTTTTGTTGGCTCAGATTACACCCCAAGGAGGAAGTATTCCTGGAACATCTTCTGTGGTTCAATTAGACGCATGGAACTGGGAAGATGCTGCTTACGAATTAGATGAAGGGGTTCATGTGGTTTTTCCTGCATTGATAAACCGACCGAGCAGTATGCAAAGAAGGGAGGAATCAGACCCTGTCAAATCGGGTTTGGAAAAAATTGCGGAACTAAGAACCTTTTTTAGAGAGGCAAAAGCGTATCTGAATGAAAAAAATCATGAGGCTACCAATTTGAAATTTGAGGCAACAAAAGGACTCTTTAATCGTACTAAAAACCTATATATTCATTGTGATTTAGTCAAAGAAATGTTAGCGGCCATCGATTTTGCCAAAGAATTCAATTTCAAATTGGTTATTGCAGGTGGAGCGGATAGTTGGATGATAGCTGATATTTTAAAAGCAAACAATGTACCTGTCATTTTATCAGAACCCCATAGCTTACCTGCTAGCGAAGATGATGCGGTTGATCAACCTTACAAAACCGGCGCTATGCTCCAAAAAGCGGGAGTATTATTCACTATTTGTCAAGATGCAGGCGATGGTTATTCTCAACAGCGAAACCTTCCCTTTCAAGCAGGAACCCTTTCTGCTTATGGTTTAACAAGAGAAGAAGCATTGCAAACTATTACATTGAATGCCGCAAAGATCTTGGGTATTGATAAAAAAACAGGAAGTATTGAGAATGGGAAAGATGCCAATATCATCATCAGTTCAGGCGATTTATTAGATATGAAATCAAGCATCATTACGCATGCCTTCATTCAAGGCCGTTCGATCAATTTAGACAATAAACAATCGCAATTGTTTGAAAGGTATAAATACAAGTATAAAATCAAGTAAGAGAAGGGAGAAGAGAGAAGAGAGAAGAGAGAAGAGAGAAGAGTGAAGAGTGAAAAACTTTGTGGCTTTGTGTTGAAATAAACAAAAAGTCACAACGTTTTTACTAGGCAATCTCCTTTTTAGCGAAAAGCTCTAATAATACAAACACAAATAAGCCTAAAACA
>JACCDS012240588.1_pt1 | contig 15472 bp, 15 predicted proteins | sample 7446441 | NCBI WGS metagenome assembly JACCDS01 (sample SAMN15323445, study PRJNA562643) | freshwater metagenome | isolation source: river surface water | place: USA:Blue River Watershed | collected 2017-08-17
ACAGCGCAAATTCTATCTCAAAATATTGATAGCCACTATCAGTATGGCTTTCATCGTGATTGGCTTTTTCTATTACAACAATGTGCGCTTACTGAGAGAGATTCAACAGCGTAAACAAGTTGAAGTGTCTCTAACTAGACAGCGTAACAAAGCGGAGAAAGCAGAGAAAAAAGCCAAACAATATTTGCATGAAATTGATGCGCTTAATAGCGGACTTGAATTGAAAATTATTGAACGTACTGAAGATCTAGAGAGACAAATTGAGGAAAGAAAACTAATCGAAAAGAATCTGCGCGAGACACAAAGTGTGCTGGTGGAGGCAGAAAAAATGGCTTCCCTAGGGGGCTTAGTGGCAGGTGTTGCACATGAGGTAAATACGCCTCTCGGGATTGGTATCACTGCCATTACGCATTTGAAAGATAAATTAAATGAACTGTTACATCACTATCAATCTGGTGAAATGAAACGCAGTGATTTGGAAGCATTTCTAAAAGTATCTGAGACCTCAGTATCCATTATTTTTGATAATCTTAGCCGAGCTTCTCAACTTATTAAGAGTTTTAAAGAAATTTCCGTCGATCAATCTGGTGCTGATATTCGAGAGATTTATTTATACGAATATCTTGAACAATTGTTGATTAGCTTGCAACCAAATATCAAACGCAGACCTATTCAAATTGATATTTCATCAATACCGACTTCACTAAGATTACGCCTTGAGCCTGGAGCATTGGCACAGATATTCACCAATTTAATTATGAATTCTCTCACCCACGCTTTCGAGCCGGAACAAGCAGGATTGATAAAAATATCTGCCAATACTGAGGGTAAGAACTTGCTATTGCGTTATCAGGATAATGGCAAGGGCATCGCCAATGAAAATCTTCGAAAAATATTTGAGCCGTTTTTTACTACCAAACGTCATCGTGGTGGCAGTGGCCTTGGGCTGAATATTGTATATAATTTAGTGACCAGAAAGTTTCGCGGAAAAATTCATGTCGAGAGCGAGATTGATCAAGGTGTACAGTTTCTCATTGAGTTTCCTAATTGCGTATTAAAGAAGTAGTCGAGGAGAGGTCATGATGAGTAAAGACGATAAATTAATATTTGCCGAGGAGGTTGAATCTTCATCGGCAGATACAGAGTTGCCTTGGAAAGTCATGATAGTTGATGACGAAAAATCTGTGCATGAGGTTACGCTGATGGCTCTGGCTGATGTGAAGTTCGATGGTCGTCCGGTGGAATTCATCTCTTGTTATTCGGCAAAAGAAGCTCGCGAGAAATTACTGCAACATATTGACATTGCGCTCATTTTGCTGGACGTGGTGATGGAGCAAGATGATGCTGGGTTGGCACTTGTTCGTTATATCCGCGAGGATATGCATAACAAATTGACGCGTATCGTATTGCGAACTGGTCAACCAGGACAAGCGCCAGAAAAAAGTATCATTATCGATTATGATATCAATGACTACAAAGAAAAAACCGAACTGACCGCAACCAAGTTATTTACCCTGATGTATTCATCCTTGCGAGCTTATCATGATATCAAAACCATAGAAGCCAGTCGCTTGGGACTTAAACATATTATTGATGCCAGTGCCGATTTTTTCCGTTTATCTTCTCTAGAGCGTTTTGCCAAAGGAGTACTGGATCAGCTTTCTGCTTTTATTCAGAGTAATCCAGCAGCTTTGTACCTTAAAAAAGATCCAGTCCAAGGAGTTGCATTGACCTTTTCTGAAGAAGGTTGGCGCGTTATTTCTGGTTCAGGCAAATATGGTAACTACTCTAATGCAGAGCTGAACCAAGTTTTACCTAAACCGGCAATTCTTAAACTTGAGCAAGCGCAAAATAGTAGAACAAATGTGCTTGAAGAGGGTTATTTGATTAGCTATTTTGAAGACAAGATGGGGCATAAAAATGCCCTGATTTTTGAGGGGGTAGATAAACTCAGCAATTTAGAGCGAGATCTAATCGAATTATTTACCCGCAATATTTCGGTGTGTTTTGAAAATATCCATCTTAATAATGAGCTGGATGAGTCACAGAAAGAAATTATTTACTTGCTCGGTAGTGCGGTTGAATTCCGCTCGCATGAGACAGGTAACCATGTCAAACGCGTAGCCGAGGTCAGTTATATATTGGGTATACATTCAGGTTTATCGGAGCATCGAGCACAAATCCTGAAACAAGCTTCGCCCTTGCATGATCTTGGTAAAATCGGCATCCCTGATGCTATTTTGAATAAGCCAGGCCAGTTAGATGCTGAGGAAAGAAAAGTCATGATGAGCCATGTAGATATTGGCCATAAGATGCTGAGTAAGTCTAAGCGGGAGATTTTACAAGCGGCAGCGATTATTGCTTTAGAGCATCATGAGTGTTGGGATGGTTCTGGATATCCATTTTCTAAGCGCGGAGAAGAAATCCATTTATTTGGCAGGATTGCTGCCTTGGCGGATGTCAGCGATGCTCTATTATCACGTCGATGCTATAAAGAGCCTTGGCCACTTGAAAAAGTCCTGGAATTTCTGCGTGAGCAACAAGGCAAACGTTTTGATCCACGCTTAGTCGATTTATTCTTTGCTCATCTAGATGAAATCTTACACGTTCGAGATGCAAACTTAGATTGATAAAAGAATTATAAATACCCAGGATTTTCCTTAGAATGGATTCAAGAATAAATTAAATCTAAGATAAAACTCTCATTCATACTGGTACTAAATTTAAAGTCCCTTAAAGCTCATACCTGAGTTTGACATCTTTAACCCCCTTAAAAATTGATGAATCTATCCTCTCTCAATCTTTGGTAAAAAACTCAGTTCAAGCAAATTTCTGCTGTCATTGTCGAGCCATTGGTGCCATGAACTACGCCAAGTGGGAGCGGAACTGTATATGCGTGGACAATTAAAATCGAGTCAATCGTCAATACTTTAAGAAATAAGCTGAGGGAAAAGTCCCGCTAAACCTTTGGCGATAAATTCAACTGCCATAGAGGCAAGAATCAGTCCCATCAGTCGAGTCACAATGTTGATGCCGATTACACCAAGTAGGTGCGCTATATAGCCGGATAAACGCAGTACTATCCAGGCTGAGAGAACAACGACGCTGATAGGAATGATCAAGCTCAGGTGGGAGATTAAATTGTGGTGATTTTCAGCGGCGATGATGATGCTACTAATCGCCCCTGGCCCTGCCAGTAAAGGTACGCTCAGGGGGACAACGGCAAGTAGATCCTTATCATCCAGTGAGCTAGTTGAGCTATTAGATTGTTTACTCTGACGCTGCTTGCCATTCAACATATGCAGTGCAATTAACATAATTAGTATCCCGCCCGCGACTTGGAATGAAGGGATGGAGATGCCGAAAAAATTCAAGATATGCTCACCCATCAAAGCCGCTACTGACAGCACTGAAAAAACGGTGATGGCAACCAGATTGGTAATGCGATTTCTGTCCTTGCTTGACCAGCCATTGCTGGCACTAATAAAAATAGGAATAGAGCCTATCGGGTTCACAATCGCAAACAGTGCGACGCCAGTTTTGAGTAAATATGCAAAATCAATCATGTGACACCACTTGAAAAAGATTAAAGATATTGATGTATGACGATAAGAGTCTTACACCGGTTCATGGAAATGTAAATCATCGAGAAAAAAACAATGGATAGGTGCGCAATGAAGATAAAATTAACGTTTATTAATAAATTAAATCAAGAGTTTATTTTTTGCATACAGTGATGCTGTCTATCGTCAGGGTTACTCAAACGACGCATATTGAAAAATTTATCCCCAGAAACAGCCATAAGGATCTTGGGCTAATTCAGCTAAAAATGTCTCGATTTTGTTCACTTCAGGCAAGGGCTCATAAAGATGCCATTTCAAGTCTTGTCTTAACCAATATATTTTCCATAGATCTTGCTTGAGAACATAAGTGGCTTTGGCGATCAGTGATTCAACAAATTGCCCTTTATTTTTCCAGTGCGCCCTAGTTTCATAAATAACGATACTTTGATCTTCTAATCTAAAGCCTAAATCGATTTTATCTCTTTCACTGGGATGCGGACGTCTAGCTTGAATAAAATCATCAACGATTTTCTCAACGCGATACATCGTAAATTGATCAAAAGCCATTACTGACCTTAAGATAAATCAAATATTCATTAGATAAAATACTACCCACAAAACTAGGCTCAAACCCATTAAGATAAATGTTCCTTTGATTCCATACGTCCTTGTTCCTCCAGAGACTGCTAAAAAACTCTTAAAGGCATTATTGATTGTGAGAACCGTAAGCACTTGAAATGGTGCATCGCTTGCGATCAATTTATGGCTATGAACCATAGATAAAATAGAAGCTGTCGCGGCATGGACATCTATTAGCCCTGAAATCGTCATCGTAATTGGAATAGAGTATTGACCTAGATATTCGTAAGAGACAGCACCCAGAAGAGTTATCAATGTGACCATCATGGCAAATTTCGCCGCATCAACTAAGTCAAATACTCGCGATAGCTCTAAAGAAAATTCTCTTTTTTTAATCTCTTTCTGAGATTTGATCAAGAAAAATGAAGAAACTCCCAAATAGATAAATCCGATAATAAAAGGCATCAAAAGAGTATCTAAATGATCAACCCCAAAAATTGACATCACTAGAATAATACTGATGAGACTGCTGATTGAGGATAGACAAAGACCTGCGAGCGCCTTGCTATTGGATACTAAGTTACATGAGACTTTCTTACCCAGAGTAAATACTGTTGCTGTGCTTGATATAAAGCCACTGGCAAAGCCAGAGGCAATCACTCCATACTTTTCACCAAACAATCGAATCAAAATATAACTGGCAGCACTAATGGTCATCATGACCAGCATCAAGGTTAAGATTTTTTTGGGATTGAATGCATTAAATGGTCCTAAATAGACATCTGGAATAAACGGATAGACGACTAATATGATCGCGACAAAGAGCAGTAAATGATCAAGTTCATCATTGGTGAGCGTATGTTTTACAAAATAATGAATTCTTTGCTTAATTCTTAATAGAAATGCCACTGCAACGCCTGATCCTGCGGCAACTGGCATACTGATAACTGCCATGCCTCCTAAAAAACAGGTGAGCACCAATGAAATTTCTGTTGTCAGACCTGGGTCTTGGTCTCGATTTGCTAGATAGCCCACCATACAAAAAAGACTGATCAGAGAAACAGCCAATCCAAATAGAAGATTCGATCCAGTCATCATGCTGATACAGCCCATGAGGCTTGAGATGGTAAATGTTCTTATCCCAGCAAATCTTCTGTTTGAGTCCTCACCCTTAAGGCGCTCTCGCTCAATACCTATTAAGAGGCCAATGCCAAGGGCAACTAAGACAGGGAAAAAAGCATTGAGCATCAATTGTAGATATCTTTCAGTACATTTAAATCATCGAATAATATACAGGACAAAGCGATAAGCGAATCATCAACATTTGATTACCTAAAGAGTATGATACTAAATGAAGTTTTAATTAATATTATTCATTTAGGAGGTTTTTATGTCGGGCTCTAAATGTCTTTTTTCTTCAGCTTTAATCGGCGGTCTATGTTTAGTTTAGCTTCGTTTCATTTTTGCTGGGCGCTTCTTGTGTATTTTGGCTTTGCCCAACCTCTTTTAGATTTTATATTTAAGCTACATATGCTGAATTCTCCCTTTATCTTTCAGCCTTTAAGTTTTGCCCTAGCAGTTCAATTGATTGTGATTACATTTTTAATTGGCGCATTTTATGGAATTGTATTTTCAGTGATCAGAAAATTATTCAGCAAATGAATGAAGGTATTTTAAGTATTACTTGGGCTGCTATGATTCAACTCAAATCAGATGACGAATTGATCTTTGTAAAAAATGAACACCAGTTTTTATCTGACTCAAGTATTCAAAGCATGCACTTAAAAGCAGAAGACAGGTTAATCGATAGCAAAGGCAACGTTTATAATCTCAGAAAAAATATTAAGCTCGAGATTATTCCAACCAAAACGACCATGTCTTTGGACGAGGCTAAAGGATTGTTGCAGGCTCATCTATCCAGTCTTGGAACATGCTGTGTAGCGAAGTTTGATGCACACTCCATTAAAGAGGCATTTAAATTTGTATTTAACGATGAAATCAATTAAAAATAAGTGAATCAAATTGATAAAGGAATTATAAATGCCTTGGATTTTGTTTAAATACGCCATCACTGCTGGTTTGGTAGTATTGATATCAGAAGTAGCAAAACGCAGCGACAAGCTTGGCGGTTTAATAGCAGCGCTGCCATTAGTAACAGTATTAACACTTATTTGGCTTTACTCCGAAAATCAATCTTCAGAAAAAATTGCCAATCATGCTTGGTATACTTTTTGGTATGTTGTCCCAACACTACCAATGTTTCTAGTTTTTCCTTGGCTGCTCAAAAAAATTAATTTTTGGCCTACATTGGGAGTGTCAATTATTTTGACATTGTTTTGTTTTTATCTCTTTGCCAAGCTAGTCAAAGTTTTTGGAGTTAAACTTTTATAGTTTTAATATATTGTTGCCTGGAGTAAATTCAATCAATCAACGATATTATTAAAAATGAATTTTATCGCCTAATTGAGGGATTTCAAGTCTTTTCCAATTGAGAGTTTCCTGAATTTTTTTCATAAAGACTGCGCTTGCTTCAGCTTCACCATGGACTATGAAAGTTTTACCAGGCTCCTTTTTAAAAGCAGATAGCCATCTAATCAAATTTCCCTGATCAGCGTGTGCTGATAATCCACCAATAGTATGAATACTCGCCTTAACATCACACTCCTCACCCATAATACGAACATTTTTGTGGCCGTCTACAAGTTTTCTACCTAACGTGCCCTCTGCCTGAAAACCAGAAATAATGACAGAGTTTCTAGTATGTGGGAGGTTATTTTTTAAGTGGTGTAATATTCTTCCTGCTTCACACATTCCACTTGCAGATAAAATTACAGCCCCGCCTCTTATAAGATTAATTTCTCTGGATTCCTCAACGCTCTGTGTAAATCTAATATTAACTAAATCTTTGTTTTGGCTAATCCAGTCGGCAATCTCTTTTACATTGGGATCAAATTCAGCATAGTAATGTCTTGTTAACATAGAAACAGATGTTGCCATTGGTGAGTCAACCCATATATCAAGCTTAGGGATATTTCCTCTCTTTACTAAATCACTAAGTATAAAAAGTATTTCTTGAGTTCGTCCCACAGCAAAAGAGGGGATGATAATATTGCCACCCCTATCAATTGTTTGGTTTATAACAGAGGAGAGTTCATTCTCAGTTTCGATAAGGCTTCGATGTAAACGATTACCGTAAGTCGACTCAACAAACAAAATATCCGCAGAATCTATGAGATTAGGATCCTGGGTAAAAGGTTGGTTAAACATACCAAGATCGCCACTAAAAACAAGTTTGTTACAATGATTATCTTCACTTTCAATATTGATTGAAATTATTGATGCTCCCAATATGTGGCCTGCAATTGAAAACTCAAACTCAATACCAGTAAGCGGAGAAAATTTTGAGTCGAAAGGAATAGATACAATCTGTTCTAGGCATCGAGTAGCATCCTGAGTGCTGTAGAGAAGCTCTTTATTAGTTTTAAAATTCTTTCTCTTTTCACGTTTATTGATTCTGGCAAGATTTGATTCTTGAATATGTGCGCTATCAAGTAGCATAATTTTTAAAAGAGCTTCCGTTCCAGGACTGCAATATATTGGCCCATTAAATCCTTTTGCACATAGTCTAGGGAGAAGACCACTATGGTCGATATGCGCATGAGTCAACACAATAAAATCTATGGAGTTAGGGCTTATGTCCAATTCGGTACGATTTTTAGCTATCGCCTGCCTACCACCTTGGAACATTCCATAATCAACAAAAAAACGATAGCTCCTACCCTTGATCTCACCATCAACAAGATATTTAGATCCTGTAACTTCACCTACCCCACCTAAAAAATTTATATCCATTGGACTCTTTTGCGTAATTTGATAATTTTGTGCAGTAAATTAAAGAATAACCCCAGGTCTTCTTAAATAATTCTCAAGAGTTGATTTGATGGTGATATTAATCACTCTAATCCTCCTCATTCCAGTTAAACTTATGCATTATCCTATGAATTGTAGGTGCTAACATTAATGCGGCCACTATCAAAAAAATAAGTCCGGAATATAGCGCATAAAAACCAGCGAATACTTTACCTGACTCAGTTACTGGATTATTAACTGGCCCCATTCCTCCAAGCAACATAGCAGAATTAACAAATGCGCTGCTTAGGGATAATTTTTCATAATACATGTATCCTGACATACCAAGGGCTAAGGATATGATTAATAAAATAAGCGCAAACAATCCATGAATAACCATCCTAAGTATGAATTTTTTTGGTGGGATCGGTGGGTGAAATTTTGATTCATAAATCATGTTGTAATCAATCTAAAAGGAGAAAATCAATTCTTGCATAAAATATCTGTAAATGTAATCAGGTCCCTGAAAACCTGCTGACTGATTAAAGCCTACTTTGGCTCTAAAAAAAATACTGTCTTGAATTGGGCTTGTAACACTGAGGTCTAAAAGCTTTGTATTGGTGTATTGCTGGCGATCAATTTGCTGTTGACCATACCCTGCAGTTCCTGCAAACATCCAACCTTGAATTCTCTTTCTAAAGCCCAATAGAGCCATTGTCTCTTGATAGTCCTCTGGGTTAAAGTAATTTCTCTCAACATTAATGTTAGTTGAGTGGTATTTTCTATACCTTAATTGAAAATTAATTCCGTACTCAGGAATTACATCTGCAACTAGTCTTATACGAACAAATGGTCTGGAATTTGAGTCTGAGAAATTCATATTCCCAAACATTCCTACTAAAGTTATATTTTTAAAGACCTCTTTCTCAACATTCAAAGCAAACATCGTATAGCTAATATTATTCTCCAATGATTTCTGAGTTTCCACTCGATCTCTATTCAAAATTAGCTCTAATCGAGTCTTATTGGAGAGCTCGAAACTATATTGACTATCGGAAGTAATAATAGACTTTCCATTTATTTCATTTACACCAAAATTTATCGAATATCCCAATGCGTTTTTAGGTTCAATGTTTTTTGCGAATAAAGTTAATTGTCTCCCTGAAGAGCCCCAAGATTGTTGCTCATAATCATTATGCTGAAGCCTGATTCCACTATTAAAATCTCCATGGTGGTAGATTGGTGTTAAAGCAGTGCTGAATTTTCTTATAACTAAGCTCTCACTATCAGAGGAAATAAATATCTCGGGCAAAGTTATTCCACTTTTAATGCTTGTTAGTTCATTAGCAAATACCATATTTAATAAAATTAATGGAATGAATAAAACAAGGATGTGTTTTTTTATGTTTATTTCGTTCCCCAAGTTTTCTTGAGATTAAATAATTCAGATACATATCCCCAAATACAAGTTGGCTGGAGGATAAAACTATATAAGAATATATAAGAAAGAAAGCCTATTAAGTTTCCCCTCACAGAAATGTTCTCATGCAAAAACATTTTTTTACATGCGCGATACATCACATAATTTAAAAGCATTGCCGCAGGAATAAGACATAATGTCATTGGACCTACTATCCAAAAATTACCCATAAGAGCTAATACTAAACCAGGTAAGAATCCTACTGTGTAAGCTAAATCCATAAGTGGAAATTGAGTATTGCATAAGATATAAAATAAGCTGAACCTTGGTCTTATAAGTAAGCTTGTATTTGCCTTAAATGCCTCAACCATTCCCCTTGACCAGCGAAGACGCTGCTTAATAAATTGGTTTATGTTATCTGGGCAACGAGTAAATACACATGCATCTTCAGCATATCCAATACGGTATCCCTCATTTAGCAATCTCCAGGTTAATACAATATCTTCACCAACACTTTCAGACCAGCCGCCAATTTTCACTAAAGTAGCTCTGTCATAGATTGAAAATGCCCCTTGGGCAACCAAGGTCCCCTGAAACAAAGATTGGGCTCTTTTTATTGATGCAATTCCAAGAAAATAATCCCATTCTTGCGCTTTACTGATCCAAGAATTACGGGAATTTTTAATAAAGACTGCCCCTGCAACTGCTTTAGTATTCGAAGGGTCTGAAAGATATCGGTTAACAAGTGCTCGAATTGCATTTTGCTTAACCCAGCAATCTGCATCAATCGTAATTACTAGTTCGCTAGTGCTATTTTCAAGTCCTATATTAATAGCTGCAGCTTTACCATAATTTTCATCTAGGTTAATTAGTTTTATACTGCTATTACTTTTTATTAAGTCTTCAACTTCATACGCAGTTTTGTCCGAAGAGCCATCGTTAATAATTATGATTTTGATTTCACCAGAATAATCTTGAGCCAGGATACTCAAAATAGTTTCTTTTATTGAACCTTCTTCATTATAAGCCGCAACTAGAACAGTAAGATCAGGATATGAATTGAATGAACGAACAAGTGGTCTATTATCTACTAGCAAACTTGCTAATAAGAATGCATTCATAAATCCTGGTATGATTGCAATATAAAAAATTAAATACGCAGCAAAAAAATATCCGATATGCTCAGACAGATCTGAAAGCCAATGCAATGAAAAATAAACTGATATTGATGCCCATAAAAATGCAAAGGTCAGAACAAAGAAAAATTTTGTTTTAACTGTTACGTATAGTCTCAAAATTAACTCTAATCATTTTTTTGTTCCTTTAATTCATTGAGATTTTTAATAAATAACTATCATTTGAAATGAAATAATTTCGTTATTAAGTTTTTTAAATTTCGTCTTTTATACACTCTGAAATCTGTCTGAAGCTATCTTGCTCTTGTTTTAATACATCAATTAATAATGGATCAAATTTTTTACCTGAATTGTTAATAATCGCTAGTATTGCATCCTCATGACTAATTGCCTTTTTATAGTCACGACAATTTACAAGAGCATCATATACATCTGCAATCGCCATTATTCTTCCTGCTAATGGTATTGCATTACCAGATAGTCCTTCAGGATAACCAGACCCATCCCAATTCTCATGATGACTACCAGCTAACTCAATCGCGGTATTTAACAAATTGCTTAAACTGACATTCTGACGCTTTGCATCCTCTAAAATTCTTACACCTTCAGAGGTGTGCATTTTCATTATTCTCCACTCGGCTAATGTTAATCTTCCCTTTTTATGTAATATTGATGAGGGAATTTTAGATTTCCCAATATCATGCAGTTGGGTTGTTTTAAAAAGCCTATCTACTATCTTATGGTTCAGTTGATTAGGGTAAAGATTGAGTTCTTGGGCTCGCTTTGCAATTAACTTAACATATTGGCGAGATCTAAGGCCATGAGCAATTGTCTCAATATCGTTTTTAGTGGCTAAATTATATAAAAATAACAGCTTATACTCTGGCGAATCTTCTGAGTCATAAAATTTAAATACTTTACCTCCCAGATTTTTGGCGGAGTACATAGCAGCATCAGCATGACTTATTATTTTGTTAGTTTGCGTTGAATCCCCGCCGAACATTGAAATTCCTATACTAGCGAAAATTTCATACTCTTCCGGGATATTTTTTTTATCACTGATTTTTTTGTTGATATTAAACGGAGTATTAAAACAACCCAAAACCTTTTGGGCTACTAACTCAGCTTCTTTTTGTGAGTCAGGAAGATTTCCACTCAATTTTTCCAAAAGAATAACAAACTCATCTCCACCATATCTTGCTACTGTATCTGTTTCACGTACTGTCATCTTTAATCTATTACCAACAGCTTTAAGTAGCTCATCTCCTGCTTCATGTCCATAATCATCATTTAGAGACTTGAATTTATCTAAGTCCAGAAATATTGCTGCACTATATGAATCCCACCGCTTATTGCTAGCTACTAATTTTTTTAAACGATCATTCAGAAGTCTTCGATTAGGTAGTCCAGTTAATTCATCGTCATATGCCATTTTATTTAAAGCATTCATGGCTACTGAACTAGCCTTTAAATTAGCTTTATTTTTCCCAATAATTTTTTTTAATTCTTCTACTGCTTTATGGTTACTTTTAGTATCCTTGCCAATTTGGGCCACTATCTTTTTAATTTGATCAATAGCAATATCACTAGATTTAATTGCATCAATACTATTTTTTTGTAGCTCTTGTAAGGCATTAACTGCAATTTCATTTGATCTTAAATTTTCTTCCGCTTGCTCTGCACGCAACTTCATTGAATTGATTGGCAATATATAAACAGATTCCTTCTCTTGTTTAATTTTCTCACTTAGAGCGTCAATAAAACATTCCAAATCTTCTAGACATAATTGTGGGCTTGTTTTTAATTTTGCTTTTGAAGAAATTTGAATTTTTTGTTGCATATAACCAATATATATACTTTTAAATAAATAGCTATCTTTAATTAGTTTTAGCTAAAAATAATCAATAAAGTATGTCTTTTTCTCCATTATGGAGTATCGTCACCTAATTAACTTTGTAAAAGAAAATATTATATGAGTCAAAATCTTGAGAATGTCTATAAACGACTTGAGCAAATGCAATCTGAGTTGGAAGATTTGCGAAATACTTACAAAGGGGTTAGCCAAAGCTATGTAGCAGCTCTAAAAAATCTGAATGATCTCACTGTCCACTCATCCGAGACCGCAAAAAGGGCGGCAAGATCCACTGAGCAATCAAGGATAGCTACAATGAACGCTATGGTTGCAGCAAAAGAAGCATCCAACAATCCTAAGCTTTTGGGAGTAATTGAATTAGCTGTAGCAGCTGCAGTAGCCGCAGCTTATGCTGCAGTGGAGTCAGCTGCAGCCGCTGCTGCTGCTGCTGCTGCTGCCGCGGCTGCTGTAGCTGAACAAGCAGAGGAATCCTTGTTAAAGGCATCGGCAGAAGCTGCCTCTGCATCAAGAACTGCTGCTGAGTCTGCTGCCGAGGCTGTTAAGTTATCAAATCAAGCGAGAGAAATTGTTGATTCAGTGCGAAAAAAATATGAATAAGTTACTGAAATTTATTTTCTTAAGTTATCTTGTTCATTAATCTTTAACTCAACTTAAATAATAATTAAATTATTTTTCTCTTAGCTTAACTTGAAATCTTAACTGATCGATAATATGACGTATCTCAGAGATATAATTAACACTTGGAATTGATACGATGTTCCAGTTTACTCCGAAATCATCTTCAGTTTGAATTGTAGGCAAAGGAATAAATATTTCTGCATCATCTCTAATAATGTCTTCAATTTCATTAATTTGATTTTGTAATTCCTCTTGAATTTGTTCGGCTGTCCAAAGTGGTTTATTCATGTAACACTCCTTGATCAAACACATTTAGAATCTTAATACTAAACTTTTGAGATCTTTTTACTCATCAAAGTCACTAGTGAATAATCTACTCCTAAGAGATGAAATTTCGTCTAAAAGGTCTAGCACCATAGCAACACCTGGTGTATTAATTTCAAGATCACGGGATAGCCTTAAAGCTTTTTTTGCTCTCACAAGAGAATCTCCTGCAAATCTCCAATCCTCCTGTGAGCTTCCAATAGGACTAAGAATTCCTTCTTGAACCCATGCAATCAAACACTCTTTTTCAAGACCAATTGCATGACATAGTTCCGAAGTACTCATTTGTAATTCTTCTTCAACAATCAATAATTGTTCAATTTGAATATTGTTGTCGGTCATATCTATCCCTTTAATCTTTTCTAGGATTAAATTTAAAAGATTTAGCCATGGAACGATAAGCTTCTTTTTCGGCTTCCGTTTCAGCTAATGGTATAACAATCACAATCACAACATATAGATCGCCAGGTTCCTTACCAGGAATACCAAGGCCTTTTAAGCGTAAGGTTCTGCCTGAATTTGAACCTGGTGGAATTTTAAGTTCGACTGAACCACTCGGTGTAAATACTCTAACAGTTTCTCCAAGTGCTGCTTCCCAAGGGCTAATAGGCAAGTCCATGTAGACATCACGTCCGTGAATGCGGAATTTGGAATTAGGCTTGAATGATATTTCTAGATATAAATCACCAGCAGGGCCTGCTCCAATGCCTGGTGACCCTTGACCACTCAACCTAAGATGCTGACCAGCATGAATCCCTTTAGGGATATTGATATCGAGCTTTCGTTCTTGCATAAAAACGTGGCCTCGCACATCATAACTTGGCATTTGAAGTGTAATAGTCCTTTTAGCCCCGAGATAAGCATCAACAAGATCAATCATCACTTTGGCATGATGATCCTGCCCTTTCGCATTGATTGTTGAATGTTGTCTTGATCGTGCCTGCCTTCCAAAAAACTCCTCAAAGGATGCACTTTGTTGATCTGAGTTAGGATTAAATCCATTACCACTAAACTCAAAGCCAGAATCCCAATTGGGAGGTGGAGTAAAATCTTGACCATGTTTTGCTTGAGAGCTGACCTGATCATAAGCTGCACGCTTTTCTGGATCCTTTAATACTGCATAAGCCTCACCAACTTCTTTAAAAAGTTCCTCCGCATCTGCCTCCTTACTAACGTCAGGATGATATTTACGAGCAAGCTTACGGTAGGCGAATTTAATATCTTCATCAGTTGCCGTTTTTGAAATACCAAGGACTTCATAGTAATCTTTAAACTTCATACTTGACGTAAACCTTTGCATTAAACTTAAAGTTTTCTAGGGTTAATAATACTCCTGTTCTACTTTGCAAAGTCTTAAATTAGTGGAGTATAAAATTTCATATTTTCAATAAAAGATTTTGAGATCATAATTTTTGAGAAAATATCAAATCTTCGTGGGAGATTGACCATATTTGTCGTGAATCCCGACCAATAGACCGTCAAATGAATTGACACTTAAAATCACACATCAGGTATGTATTGAAATTTTGGACGAAAAAAATGGCTACTATTACAAGTAACCATTTATTTAGTAATACAATTTTGGTGGGCTGTGCGCGATTCGAACGCGCGACCAACGGATTAAAAGTGTCGAGGCTCTGTCCTAGGGTGCGCTAGCCTTGGATCAAATTTCGGTATTGATTGAACCGTGCTAAAAGCGTCAAAAGTTTTTACGGTTACTAGCGCTGGATTTTGAGAGTAGTAGAGCGTGTTTTTCACCGTAAGAATTCAACTGGTTACAAGGCCTTTTTTCGCGGTGCTGAGTGGGGTACTGAGAGAATACTGTCAAATTTTTTGACACTAAGACCAAAGGATTCTAGTTTTTAAACTCGCACCACTTGAGCTGAGTTAATTTTTTACCATGTGTTGGGAGAGGATGGACTTTTAAGTTATTAAGTAGATTAAGATATTAATCTTAGATTAGTACTAAACTATCATACCAAAGTTGGTAGCGATTAATACAGACCTATCAAAATTAATTATTAGAGTGATGATTAAAAACCAATTGCATATCCAAAATAAGCAAAGGGCTGGATGCGGGTTTCTGTGATAGGGCTATCAGCTTGAGCAC
>JACCDS012187606.1_pt1 | contig 15471 bp, 21 predicted proteins | sample 7446441 | NCBI WGS metagenome assembly JACCDS01 (sample SAMN15323445, study PRJNA562643) | freshwater metagenome | isolation source: river surface water | place: USA:Blue River Watershed | collected 2017-08-17
TCCAGAGGAACGCAAAGAGAACACCCCTCCATCGACAACAGATCCACCAATTACTCCAGGATCAGAGAATCCAGAGAGTAATCCTGCCAGCGGGCAAAAAGGCGGTGGAACCGCTGACCCATCTAGCACAGGAAGCGCGTATAGAACTTGCCAAAAAGCTTTCGAATTAGCCGAAGTATTTTCTCAGGTAGAGATTAGCGGAAATAATGCTTTAAGCGTACCGGGTCAAATTTCAATTGTTACATCATTACTTAGTAAATATTCTGCGGCGTATGACGCAGGAAATTCTTCTGTAGGTGTAAATTTCATAAATAGGGTTCCTGCACAACAAAAACCGCCATCAATAAGAAAATCTATAAGCGCCATGGCTAAAGCACCTAATCCAAACTATCGCGCTATGATAGATCTCATTAGAAATGCAGCTTTAAGATGTAAAGCGGCTATGGAGAACGTTTGGAATACTGACTGTAAAAAACTCATAGAAGATGGTAAAAAGGCCCAAACAACCGCGTCAAACGCCAATCAGACGCAGGCTCTCTGTAGCGGAATAACTGTAGGAAGACCCTGCAATATAGGACCTGGTAATTTTAGTCCTAAGAACCCTTGCTCCGGCAAAATACTAAGATGTAATGCTCGTAACGTATACGAGGAAATATAAATAGCATATGGCAACCACATCAGTAATCCTAGATATAAGGGCTAACACCTCAAAAGCCCTAGGAGAGTTTAAAAGATTCTCCTCGCAACTCGATAATAAGTTCCTTATCAGCGGACTTAAGCTTGATGTGGTTCGCAACGCGCTCTCCCAGATCAACCGTGAATTCCAGAAAGCGATCGGTGAACAGGGACTAGCGGCAGGCTCGTCGTTGAAAGCAGCCGAAAACCAAGCCGCGCTTCTCACCCAAACATTCAAGGGATTCTCCTCTCAAGCCGCTAAGGCCATCACCGCGGATATATCCTCCGCCCTAAATAAGGTCGCTGTTACCGCGGGCGGCACAATGGACGATGTCAAAAAGACCATCGCAGCCACACCGTTCATCTCTACATCCCTCCCTGAGGAGCTCAGGAAGAAGATGGGCGAGGGTATCCTCGCGTTCCAGCGCGATATTCGTAGAGCGGGTATATCTGACGAGTTTGGCAACTTCGCCCAGCAATTCCTATCCGGCCAGGCCGGAGCGCTGGAACTCATCAATAGCGGTAGGCCGTTAGAGTCCTTCTTAGGTGCTCAGATCGCGCAGAGAGCCGGGACTGTGGGTCAGGTCTACGATCCCAAGCAACGCAGCGAGATCCTAAAGTCGATCATAGAGGACCCCGCTCTACAGACACAGCTGCGCGAGCTGGCACTCGAAACCTCTGGATACAAGATATTCCTTGAGGATCTGAATACGGCCCTGTTCAATCCCAGAGCAGGTATCTTTGGCTCGCTTCGCGAAGTCACCATGGGCATTGGTGATAAGACCAACGTCTTCCGTGAGACCAATTCCCTCGTCGAGTCGATCTTTGGCCGTCAGGGGCTCTTTGTCAATTTCTTCAAGCAGATCGGTAAGATCTTTGGCATCGAAGACCCGCTAAAAGTCGTTATATCTGGCATAAGGTTTGTTACCAGGCAGATCGAAGCTCTGAATAGATTCATCCAAAGCGAACAGGTTCAGGGGATCGTAAAGAAGATCCAAGAAGCTTTCAATGCTGTAAAGAACTTTGCTACCTCGCTCTACAATCAGGTCATGGAGGATCTCAACGATCCCGACACGGTGATAGGGCGGGTCAAGCAGATTGGTATCTCCGTAGGAGGTTTCTTCAAGTCCATACTCGATACCATACGGGAAGGAGAGTGGAACTCCGAAAACATCACCTCGAGTATAAGGGAGATTGGAGGTAATGTCCGCGAATTCGTCAAGAACCTAGGAGAGAGCATAAGAGGCGGAGACGTTACGCAGGAGGCGAGGTTCGGAAGCTCCATACTGGGTACTCTTGTCAGCGAGATCGGGCAGACTGCCGTTACCGTGTTTGCAGAGCTTGGCAAAACCATAGTCAATAAAGTCCCAGAGATAGCCGCGCTAGTAATACCAGCTCTAGCATCATCGATAGTCGATGCGATAAGAGGGAGCTTCGAGCAAGGGCCACTCGAGGGGCCGATTGCGGCCGCCCTTGCCGGCGGAGCCGGTATATTCGCGCTGAGAAAACTCGGCGGGCTAGTCGGAGCCGGAAGAGGTGGTATAAATACGTTCTTGGAAAGCGCTCGTAACCAGCAGACTGGTGGCAGAGCCGGAATGCTGAATCGCTTCTTCGGAAGTCCATTTGGCCCAACACTCGGAAGGGGAATGACGCCCGGCGCCTTGTCTTCAGACCTAGGATCCGCTCAGACTTTCTATCGTCAGGTAATCTACTACTTATCCAGAATCTCATCCTGCGTATGCGGACCTGGCGGCATAGATATCGGCGCCGATACTCCAGAGGCCAGGAGGGAGAGAGCGAGAACCGGACGCGGACCCACAGGTCCTGGGATGCCGAGAACTCCAAGAGCGGGGGATCGATTCATAACTCCAGGGACTCAGTACCGATCGCCGATAGGTCCCGCACGTCCTGTGGGAAGTTACGGATTCCCGCTCGATTCTATGGACGCTCCTCGTATCGACGCAAGAAGAAGACGCGGTAATTTCTTAGTTAGAGGGTTTAGGGATATCTATGACACAGGCGCAGATTCTGCGGTGCCGGGGTACATCGACCGTAGCAACGGAAACGTAGCTGCGAGATTCAACCGCAGGTACGGAATGGGAGGCAGTAGAGCGGTACTTGGGAGATCGTTTAGGGGGTTCGGTAGGGGTGCACTTATTGCCGGTGGAATTGGACTTGCAGGCGCAGCATTGTTTGGAGGCGGATCTGCTCAAGCAGCCGAAATGGATCCGGCCACCGGTGAACCTCGCGTAGGAGCCGGTGCGGCATTTGGCAGGGTGGGTATGGGAGCCGCTGAGGGAGCCCTAACTGGAGCAATGTTCGGCCCCTGGGGAGCTGCGATTGGAGCGGTTATCGGAGGTGGTATAGCTCTTATGGATAAGGGTGTTAGGGACGCTGTTGGCAAATTTATCTCCAACGCTGCTTCCAACTTTGTGAAGGTGGGCGGGGATCTTGCGGACGGGCTGAAGAAGAACGTCATGGGAGCTTTTGATAGCATCAAGAATTTTGCTGGAGGAATAGACTGGAAGACCGTGCTCATCAACGCTTTAATTCCAGGAGGAAGCGCAACTATCCAAGGACTACAGAGCCTTGGTCAATTCGCGTCCAAACTCAGCGTCTTTGACGCGATTAAAACAGGAATAGATTCCGTAAGAGACTTCACCAAGAATATCTTTGAAGGGTTGAAAAGTATGCCCCTATTTGGTCAATTCCTGAGAGAGACTGGTGGTCCTGTTATTCGAGGAACCTCTTACATTGTCGGCGAGAGAGGGCCCGAGATCTTCACCCCTGGGCAGACGGGAACCATCTCTACTAACAGAGAACTGATGACTGCTAGGGCATCCAGCTCTGGTTCATCCGTCTCCGCAAACTTCAACATAGCGATCAATGTCAATGGTGGAATGGCACCTGGCGACGTTGAAGCTCTCCGTGCTCCAGTCCTAGCGATCATCGAGCAGGCATGGGCTCAGGCTTCCACCGGCACCTCGTCACGTGGCGCGGTAGCAGTCTAATAGATAAAAACTATGGCTAACAACTTCGAACAGATTCCCTCTCGCATCGATTCAGAGGAACTCGCGAGCATCAAGAACCAATTCGCGCTCAGAGACCGCATAAACGCCGATCGTTACGAGTTGGCCCAAGCCGAACGTAAAGCCCCGTCTCTCGTATTCGATTCGTCGGCTTCCCAGACGTCCCTATCCGACGCTACACTTCGCGGACTTAAGTACCCCCTCGAGCTTGACGGAGCCGGTGGGCTTAAACTATCCTCAAACTACGACCGGATAGGAGAACAGATACTCGAGGTACTTCAGACGAGAATAGGTGAAAGAGTATACAGACCATTCTTCGGGATCCCTGAGGTACTCTTCGAGACTATAGACGAGTTCTCCCTCGCTCAGACTATCAGATCCCAGCTTCTAGCCTCCATACCCCTAGTATCCAACTTAGACGTACGGGTGTCACTCTCGGAGGACGGAGGCGCGAATATCGGAGTCTTCTACTCGGTAGAGGGCAGCGAACCGCGTCTGGTCAAGTACGCTTTCTCTGTCTGATAGACAACTAACTCATGTCACGTAATAAGATCCACAAGAACTTCGCCGATTTTGGCGCTGATGCTCAGCACATGATCATCACCCAGCTCCAAAACATCGACCTGGAGAAGATCGGGCCCAAGTCCATCGCCCATGTCGGCAAGACTCTCATCTCCCTCGTAAAGAACGCTAATTCTCTCCAAGAGGAGGTAGAGAGCGAGGAGGTTCGGGATAACTGGATCACTATCAGGGAGCTGTCGCATATCATCCTCGTCGAGATCCTGCAGAAATTCGAAGAACTTAGCGCGATGGGAGAGATACCAGAGTGGGAGAGGGCTAATGTCCTAAGCCTGCTCCAGGAGATCACGAAGGTCTGCCACGCTGAGGAGAAGAGAGACGCTCTCGCGGAGATCAATAGTGGAAAGATTATAGAGGATAAACTCCTCGACGAGATGCTAGGTATTTGATATGATGAACATCGATCAGGCTAGAGCCGGTGGAGAAGGCGTAATCTCTTCCATCTCTAAGAAAAAGAAGAAGGACTCTAACGTAAAGTTGGACGAATCCTCGCCGATCTACCAATCCCAGGAGAAACCGCTGAAGTTCGCGGTACCGGATGGTTGGTCCGTCGAGTCACCTCGCGAAGAGGACTAAAGCTGTGGCAAGGGAGTGGAATACTCCTGACAGGGAACCTTGGAACTCCCCCATACACAACATCCTCAAGGCTATAGATAATCACACCCAGATATATCTAAAGACCGGTGATGTATGGCACATCGAGCAAGCCAACCTTTTACGCCGTTACGTTGCGGATCTAAAGACCTGGATCCACAAGCAAGAGGGAAGAGTTTAAAGATACAGATAACTCCAAGGGTTTACTATGCCTCTGCGCGAAGGCTCTTCAGACAAAGTCATTCAGGAGAATATCAAATCCCTGCTCGACGGAGATGCCGGGTATGATCCCCCGTACAAGGATCCTGCACGTAAGGAGTACACTCCAGCCCAAGCCGCGGCTATCGCCTACGCTAAAGCAGGCAAACGCAAGGCTAAAGCCGAGACTCTCAAAGGCAATAAGCAGACAAAATCGAAGGAAACTTCGGACAATTGCGAGAGCCAAGGACCCGCGGTCCCAGAGGGCTGGAGAGTTGCGACCGGACAACCCGTACAATAAATCAGAACCATGCCACTAAAATCAGGATCAAGTGACGAAACCGTCTCTGAGAATATCGGAGAACTGATGAAGTCTGGAAGACCGCAGAAGCAGGCCATCGCCATTGCCTTGGATAAGGCCGGAAAGTCTAAGAAGACCTCCGACAATGCCGAACCCGAGGAGGGTCAAATGGCCCAGGGCGATGTTCGCGCCATCGCCGCAATGGCGAAAAGGATCGACGAGATGGTCTCGGAGATGACGGACCTACCCGAATGGGTCCAGGCTAAGATCACCAAGGCACAAGACTACCTAACATCTGTTACCCAACATCTATCACATCCAGGAGAAGACGAGATGGCACAGGACATGGGCGAGAAGAAAGACCACGATAAGGACGGAGACATCGACTCCGACGATTACATGATGGCCAGGGACAAGGCTATCAAGCAAGCTATGGGCAAGGACGAGGAGAAGACCGCTGATAGCGCAGAGGACTCCGATCCCTGCTGGGATACTCACAAAATGGTTGGTATGAAGAAAGGCAAGGGTGGTAAGCCCGTACCCGACTGCGTGCCTAAGTCCTCTGATAACGGCGAGTGTGAGAGCGATGACTACTCAGAACTCAACATTCCCGACGGTTGGAGTGTAAGCACCAATGTCTACAAAGATTGATATCCCAGAGGGATGGTCGGTTGGTTCGTCTTTCGGCGAAGTCGTAGGTCCTAAGATCACCAAGGAGTCCCATCTCCGTGGCGATCAGGATAAATCCGCTATGCTAGACGCAGAGATGGATCCCTCCGATGAGGCGGACATGTCCGAGGACGAGTACGAGTACTGGAAGTCGGCCTGCTCATCATGCGCCTCCATGGCTGAGGGTGATGGTAAGAAGTACACTCATACCTACAAAGACCCCAAGACTGGACGGACTCGTAAAGTTCGCTACGGAGCCCAGGGTTACAAGATCGCCCCCGGCACCAAGCGTGGAGACTCCTACTGCGCCAGGTCGCTAGGTGACATGAAGTCTGAAGGAATGGACTGCTCTGGACCGGACAGGAATACCCCAATGTGCCTCTCGCGCAAGAAGTGGAGATGCCGCGGAGCTAAATCCGTTTGAGCAGAGGGGGTTGACAGATTGATCCCCATGGTTTAAAGTAGGATATACTACTTATCGCACTTGCGGGGAGTTCATATGGCCACGGCGATTCTATACACGTTCGTATTCTCGACCTGGGGACTAGGACTTCTCTCCTGGGTGGTCCTACTAGGACGTAAACTTGAGGAATGGGGTCTGGAAACTCAAGAGAGAAACCTAGAGATCACGCAGAAAAAGCTCCTATTCGATAAGTTCAATAGTCTCTCTACAGTACAGGCCACCGTTCCAGGAACCACAAAACAGGCTCCCTGGGGATCGGTTACTTCTACAGAGGCCCCTGACAAAGAATCCCTCCCAGAGAAGATCAGAGAGTTAATGTCATCCTCACCTAACCACCCAGAGGTGGAGGAGATCGATGGCACTGATCAGATCGTGGGAGTGAGATTCGAAGCCGCTGAGTATCCCCCGGCTTTTGGGGATGAGGACGACGACGAATGATTAAAACAATACCCGAATGCGCTCTTGAGCTGATCAAGAGGTTCGAAGGTTGTTACCTGGAAGCATATCCAGATCCGCTAAGTGGAGGCGCTCCGTACACTATTGGCTGGGGATCCACAAAGAAGAGGGACGGTACTCCGTTCGCTCTGGGAGATAAGATCACCCAGGACGAGGCTGATAGCCTTCTGCAGTATCAACTGCTTACATCGTATCTCCCAGCGCTTGGCCTGATCCCCCACTCCGCGGATATGTCCAAGGAGCAGATAGGTGCTCTGCTAAGTTTCGCTTATAATCTGGGTGCTAGGTTTTACGGCTCTAATGGATTCGAGACAATATCCAGAAGGCTTAGAAACAAGGAGTGGGATCTGATTCCCGAGGCACTTCTCCTGTACCGCAATCCCGGCTCCAATGTGGAAGAAGGTTTAAAGCGAAGAAGAATAGCCGAAGGGGCCCTGTGGTCCTCAGGAATAGTGAAAAAACCCATGCCAAAGACGCAGATTATCGCCCTACAGAATACCCTCCTTAAAAAGGAGCCATTGCAATCCTACCAGCTCTCCTACAACCAGAAGAAGGACGTTAAGAGAGGTAAGGGTTACGATGTCATCAACATCGTGGATGAGGGGACGCACTCCAAAGTCACGCTTGATTACGGAGCTGGTATCTGGTACATCTACAATCCCCACTGGCAATTAGCCTACACCGGCGAATGCAGACCTAACGCGGGAGCCCCAGGTTCCCGACTGCTTACAGTTAAGTACTTTCCCCAGCGCGACAGCGCAACTACTCACGCGCATCGCATGTGCTTCTCCAGCTCGTGTGCTATGGCTCTTGACTACATCAAACCATCCGCTATCAAAGTCTCGGAGCAGGAAGACGATTACTACATGAGGAACTACGTTTTCCGCCACGGGGATACGACTGACGCCTCGGCTCAGATCGCAGCTCTCAGAGACCTGGGAGTAAAGGCAACTTTCCGTCAGAATCTAACCGAGAAAGATATCAAGTCGCAGATCGATAAGAACATTCCCGTACCCGTAGGTATCCTGCACCACGGCCACGTATCCTCTCCTAGAGGAGGAGGGCACTGGGTATGCATCATTGGCTACGATGACAACACCCAGCAGTGGATCGTCCATGACCCCTACGGTGAACTAGATCTCACTAACGGAGGATATTACGGTTCCACTAATGGTTCTAGTATGAGGTACGGATATAAGAACTTTAACAGACGTTGGATGGTAGAAGCAAACGGGGCTTACGCTCCCGGCAAGGGGTGGGGGATCATCCTCGCGGAATGACGGATAACCTAAAACTGACGGAGGCTTTGGATATGCTCTACAAAGCTAGGTGGAACATACCTCAAGCCTCCGCTCATTGCGGACTTCCGCACGAGGAGATGAAGAAACTCTTCTCCCGCGAAGCGACAGTGGGGAGATTACTACCCCAAAAGTGGGGGATTCCGACCGCGATTCAGCTCAGCCTTGGATTATAATATAGATAGGGAGAGCGCCTTACGGGCTCTCCGATGTCTACGCTTTATCTAAGGTAACACCAAATGATCGATTTTATCTTCTCGACTCCGCGATACAAATTCAGTTCGGAGGCTTCTATGAAGCACGAACGTGACTTACTCGATATGGCTATGAGCATGCTCGAGGTACCGAAGTCCCAATCCAGCTTCCCGAAGTACAACGTGTACAGGATGCTTGACGGAAGTCCGTACACCTACTTCATGGAGTTTGCCCTGGCTGGATACGATAAGTCCTCACTCGATGTTAAGATGGACAACGGCCACTTGGTTGTCTCGAGTAAGGCTGATTCGAGTAAAAAGGAGGAGCGCGAGTACACCTACAGGGGAATGGCTCGCAGAGACTTCTCAACTCAATTCTACGTGGGCAAAGACGTAGAGGTCCGCGGTGCGGTATTCTCCGACGGCCTCCTCACCGTAGAGCTGGAAAAACTAGTCCCAGAGGAGCAGAAACCGCGCTCTGTTGAGATCCGATGAGGTCAGTTAAATAAGTGTCATAGGGGCTCCGTCAGGGGCCCTTGTTTCTGGTATGATAATCTGAGATTACCCGATCCACACCCAGTCAGGTTTAACATGGCAACCATCTCAGACGTACAGTCCGCTCTAACCAAGCTTATCTCCAATGGCATCAAACACTCCGTGTTTCTTTGGGGTCCTCCTGGTATCGGTAAGTCGTCTGTAGTGAAAAAGGTCGCCGGTGATAATGACCTTAAGCTCGTGGACTTGCGTATCTCCCAACTGGCTCCTACCGACCTTCGAGGTCTTCCGTATGTCGAGGAGGGAAAAGCCAAGTTTGCTCCCCCGTCGTTCCTTCCAGACGGAGGCGAGGGGATTCTTTTTGTCGATGAGTTTAATATGGCTTCGCCATCGATGATGAGCATCGCTCAGCAACTCATCCTTGATCGTCAAGTTGGAGATTACGTGGTTCCTGACGGATGGTTCATTGTCGCTGCTGGGAATAGAGCCGAGGATCGTGCTGCTGTGTCTCAGATGCCAGCTCCTGTGGCCAATCGCTTCATCCACTTCAATGTTGAGTCGGATCTCTCTTCCTGGAAGGAGTACGCCATCTCCATGGGCATGAACGAGCAGATCGTGTCCTTCCTCAACTTTCGCCCTCAGCTTCTCTTCAACTTCAACAAGAATGCTACAGCGTGGCCTTCTCCCCGCTCGTGGGAGTTCGCCAATAGCTTACTCGATATCGGGCTCGAAGTTGACTCCGCTGTTGGCGAAGGCACTGCGGCTGAATTCTACGCCTACCAATCGATCTACTCCCGCCTCCCAGACATCGACGCTATTCTCTCTGGAGAGTCAGTCGAGGTTCCTAAGGAACCTTCATTGATGTTCGCTGTGTGCGGCGCCCTTGTCTCCCGAGCCAAATCCGCTCAGGCATTCTTCAATGGCACCAAGTGGCTTATCGGCGCCACCACGGAGGATTACGTTGGGTTGTTTATGAGCGACGCGATGGTGGCTATGAAAGCCAATAACCTCCAAGGGGGGTTTGTGAAACTCATGGCCAAAGATCCACAGATTAAAGCTTTCATCACAAAGTATCAGGAACTACTTCGGTAGATTCCTAGTTGTGGTAAAATTATCAAGAGACTAACAACCTCCTCAATGAGCAAATTTCAATCAACTATTTCTGTTATCGCAGCGCTTGCAAGCATTTTCGGAGTTGCGAGCGCAAGTTGGAAATTAGCTGAGAGCAATAAATCAGCTTCTGAGGAACCGATCCAGCTTAAATACGAGGAAAAAATCACAGAGCTTCAGAAAGAACTTAGCGATTTTAAACAGCGAGAGCTGGATAATGTGGCGCCTTCACCAGATAATCAAACCGCTGTCTCACCTCAAGTTCCAGTAACTACGCCGCAATTGCCCGAGTACACTACACCCCCTCCTCCTCCTACCGATACCCCTAACAAGAGCAACTTTGAATGAGACTTAAATTTGAATGGAACGACAGATCAGAGGATGACTTTGTAGAATGGTTTCATTCTAATATGACGGACTATACGTTTCGCTCAGAATGGTTCTACGGAGATTGCACCGTCGAAGACGTTAAAACTCGCCAGGACCTGATGTATAAATGGATTCACGCGGCATTCACCGAAGGCCATAAACTAGGAAGAAAGGGTTACAATGACTGATCAGAAAGCAACTAAGATTCACCTGTTTGTTCAGGAAGGTTGCAGGCCTTGTATGTACGCCGAGGCCCAACTTCGAAAGATCGAGGGATGGAAGCACGTTGTAGAGATCACTAATGCTAAGGAGAGCGGCCAATGGTCTGAGTTTGCTAAGCGATGCGGGGTCGAAGTAACTCCCACTCTTATCGCGATACAGAATAACGAGGTGGTGGCAAAGATCACGGGCTCCAAGGATATGACACCCGATTTCTGGCAGGCTGTGGTTGATAAGCACGGGGCCTAGTGCCACCTCTCAAACCGTCTACATCGCCCCCTATGAGGGGCTTTTTTAGTGTAAAATGACTTCATACCAATCCGTCTCCCATGACTATCGAAGAACGCCTAGTAAAATCCAGAGTAAAACTTCTCAGGGAATCCCCGTTCTTCGGTACAATTCTCCTTAACACCAAGCACCGTGTAACGGACGAAGTCTCCACAGCTGCGACTGACGGACAGACGCTGCTTCTCAACAGCGACTTTATGGAGAAGCAGTCGCAGAAACACTTTCAGTCTATCCTCCTCCACGAGGTGCTTCACATGGCCCTCGAGCATATCGAGCGCATGAAAGATGTTTTTGTAATCGACCCGATGACAGCCAACATCGCTGCCGATATTGTTGTCAATGGGATCATCGCTGATAACAACATGGAGCTCCCTGAAGAGGCCATATGTGACCCCAGTCTGAAGCACTTGAGCGTTCGCGAGATCTACAATATCCTACGACAGAAGCAGCAGGAGAACCCCAACTACCTGAAGGATAAGTACGGGACCGATGGATCGGACGTAAATCAGTGCTTAAAACCTGGCGGAGGTTCGTCACCCGGCCCTAAACAAAGCGACGGTGATAGCTCTGATAGCAAATCTAAAACAAATTGGAAGGATGTTCTCAATAAAGCTGCGACTATCGCTAAGAGTAAAAGCTTCGGACTGAGAGGAGCTGGACTAAAGCGTATCTTCAACGACCTTCTGGAGCCCACAATTAACTGGAGGGACGCTCTCTATAAGTACATCACCGCCTCCCGCACCGACTTCGAGGGGTTTGATAGAAGGATGGTTCACCAGGGGTTGTACCTTGATGACCTCGGAGGAGGCCGGATTCGCGTAGTGGTATTCATGGACACCTCGGGTAGCGTGGATGAGGAGCTGGTATCCGAGTTCATAGCAGAGTTACGCTTCGCTGTCAACGCTCTTCCGCAGATATCCGGTGAGCTCTACTACTTCGATACGGAACTCTACCACCAGGGAGATATCACTGACATCCTCGGCACCCCAGAGCTGAAAGGCGGAGGAGGCACTTCCTTCGTCAAGGTGATGAGCAAGCTCTCGGAGATCGCAGAGGAGGACTCTTCGGCGAGGACGTTAGGCTTAGTCTTCACAGACGGTTACGCCCGCCTCGATGACTTCGAGGAGCCGGATTCTCCAGTGATGTGGTGTATATGCCCTGGAGGCTTAGATAGCGAAAAGCTACCATTTGGGGAAGTGGTTCGTATCATTAAGTGATGGTTTAAAGTACTACTATCAGTAGTACTAAGCATGGCAGATCCAGGATTTGAGAATGGCTGGGAAGTTCCCGGCCATGACTATCAGGCACATAGCGGAGCCACAGCTTCTCACGGTCCCACCCAAGTCATCTATAAGAAGGGAGGGTCCGGTGGTAAAGTTGTAGCTACAGAGACAATTAGCTACGACGCGAATAACAATATCGCCACTAGATCTATTGTCTGGGAATCAGATGTTTACGCGTGATAGGTGAGATAAATGCCATTCTATAGCAACCCCAAAGAAACCCACCCGATCGACGAAGCGATCAGCGTAGCAAATAATAAGATGTTCTACGTGCATCAGTTAGCTGATTCGCGTGGCATTATCATCGATCCGTTTGGTTCCTCGTCATCTTCCGCTGCGAATACATCCGATGCTTTCGGGCGTTTAAAGGCAGCCATGCCCTTCACTTTGGGGGACTACAAGCACTTTCCAGGCGTCGACTTTAACTTCAATAACTCTGTGGCGAATGGAGGGGACATTGTTACAAATACCGCAGAGGCGTCTGTCACCCTCTCAACGACGAACAACTCCGCGGCCTACGCTATCCACCAGACCAAGTACTACCACCCGTACCAACCTGGAAAGTCACAGGAGATCTTCACATCGTTCGTATTTAAGACTGCAGTCTCGAATGTAACGAAGAGGATCGGTTACTTTGACAGTCTCAATGGTCTTTTTGTCGAGCAGACCGGAACAGGGGAACTCGCGTTTGTGATCAGATCGAGTGCTACTGGGGTGACAGAGGATACTAGATTTGTGAGAAGTTCCTGGTCCCTGGATAAGTGCGATGGGACTGGCGAGTCGGGGTTTAACCTGGATGTTACTAAGACCCAGCTTCTCTACATCGACTTCCAGTGGCTAGGAGTTGGCAAAGTCAGGTTCGGTTTCGTTCACGAGGGGGCTATAGTTATCGCCCACGAGGTAAACCACTCTAACGTTCTGGACATGGTCTACATGACCAATCCCAGCCTGCCCATTAGATCCGAGATTAGGAATGTTGGAACGACAGTGGGTGGATCGTTTGATCATATCTGCTCCACTGTTATCAGTTCCGGCGGATATTCCGAGACCGGGGTGGATTTTGCGGCGGCTAATCCTACATCTAGAACTACAGCGACTCCTGGAGGAACGCCTTATCCAGTCATTGCAATTAGGCTTAAAAACTCCTTCAAAGGGGCTCCTAATAGGGCTTCAGCCAGGATCAATGGAGTATCTCTATCGGTGCAGACCGAGAGTATCCTCTACAAACTCGTCAAGGTGAATTCCGTCTCTGCTCTTACATTCAGTGGAGATCCCGTATGGACGTCAGCAGATAGCGATAGCGCGGTAGAATACTGCACTAATGCTATTACGTTTACCGGAGGAAGCACGCTGAGTGCTGGATTTATTCCCGCTGGTAGTTCGCAGAATTCTCTCTCACCGGGCATCTTCGGTGATATATCCGGCTCGAAGAAAAGCATAATCATGCAGAACATAGACTCCACCGATTCAGAGATCTACATCGTATCCGCCCAGACGGTGAGCGTTCAATCCAACGCCCAGGCAAGCGTGGCAGTTGCGGTCCAATGGCGAGAGACATACTGAGAAAACTATGATATAATGGGAGGAGAAATCCTCCCTCTTTTTATGACTCAACTGGTCAAGCTGATGTGGGTGACCCCAGAAGCAGAGCATCTCATCACCGATATGGCGCGAGTATCGGCACCCAAAAACCAAGGTAATTACGACACGGCTCCGCGCCTTATCAAGTACCTGATCAAGCATCGGCACTGGAGTCCGTTCGAGATGGCTTCGATGTGCGTAGAGATTAACACCACCCGCGACATCGCAGCTCAGATCATCCGCCATCGTTCTTTCAGCTTCCAGGAATTCTCCCAGCGCTACGCCGATGTCAAAGACCTTGGCAAGATCCCTCTTCCAGAGCTTCGTCGCCAGGATACCAAGAACCGGCAGAACTCCATCGCCGATCTCGATCCTGAATTAGTAAAAGCGTTCGAGCAACGGATCAAGATGCTCTTCGCGGAATCCCAAGAACTCTACGACGACATGCTGGAGGTAGGAATCGCGAAGGAATCCGCCCGTAAGGTTCTGCCGATGAACTCCCCGAGTCGGATCTACATGACAGGGACCCTTCGCTCCTGGATGCACTACACCGACCTCCGGTGCTCCAATGGGACGCAGAAGGAGCACATGGATATCGCCAACGCTATCGCAGATATCTTCGCAGAGCAGTTCCCGGCTATCTACCAGGCCCTGGAGGAGATTAAGGGAGAACCTACTCAGTACTCTGAGGCAAAGATCAGTATCCCTGAAGGTTTTACCCTTATCCCCACGCCCTCTACCCAACAAAAAAGGCGCCGTGAGCGCCTAAAAGATCTGAAGAGTAAGATTGGCAGATGGTTTGATAGAAATATCTTCGATATCTGATATCAATCTACATAGAGCTTCTTGAGAAGAAGCAGAGTTTCAGGGGCGTTGATGGACTTAGCTTCCACAGCGGCCCTGATTTTTTCTGCAACTGCGCGTTCCTTATCGCCGATGATTCCCTTCGCGATCTTATCGGAAGCGATCTGCGGGATCCAACGCTGGGAGATGAGACGGACGATCTTATTGATCTCGTCTGCTGTTAATTTGCCATCGTGGGCAACCTCGACGGCCAGAGAGATAGCGGTATCGATGTCGCTATCCTTCCATCCCTGTAGACTACCATCGAGGATGGGGTCGACGATGTTGTAGATTGTTTTGATTGAAGGTCCTAGCTTAGAGAGCAGGAATTTTGCTGAGAGTTTATCCCATCCGGCGATTGCCGCGCCGGCTACGGCACCGCTAAGCGCAGATACCAGGCCGGGTAGGATCTGTGTGGAAAACCATGTAGTAAGCATAAGATGCACCTATATAGCGGTCTTTAAACCCATCATCGCACAGCTATTAGTCTTTGCTTCGCTGGCTGTAACCCCATACCCCGCGCTGTGACAATGGAAGCGTAGCCCCCGCTGTGCCCGCCCACCCGCTACGACTGTGCGCCCCGGCCCCCTGCGCAGGCCCGCGCCAGGAAAACTCAGCAATATCAGCCATATCAACCTATATCACCCCGGCCGCCGGAGTCCCAAAATCCCCTAGATCCCGCCCTCTCAAATCTGGGACCATCTTCGTGTAACCGTCCGGCACCTTCATCATCCACGCCCCGCCAGGAGGTGCGTAGTACACCGTAGACGTCACCGCCCCATCCCCGGCGCCACTAGTGACGCTAGCCGAGGCCATGTTGGGCACCA
>JACCDS011936378.1_pt1 | contig 15465 bp, 13 predicted proteins | sample 7446441 | NCBI WGS metagenome assembly JACCDS01 (sample SAMN15323445, study PRJNA562643) | freshwater metagenome | isolation source: river surface water | place: USA:Blue River Watershed | collected 2017-08-17
GATGTGTCCAGCAGCTTGGAGGCCGCATCTTGCAGTCCCGACAGGGCAGACTTCACCGTGCCGTAGGCTGACAACTTGGTTTGCAGGCCCGTCGCCTTGGTTTGCAGTTGCGTGAGCGGTTGCTTTTCAATGCTCATCAGCTGCGAGACGATGGAGCTGACATCCAAGCCACTGCCAATGCCTGCTGATGAAATTGCCATGATGCTCTCCTGATGTAGATATGCCGGGCCGGTGGCTCATTCGCTGGCGTGTGGCGTGTCACATTTTGACGGTGCCACAGATCTTGCACCAGCGAAAAAAGGGCTGACCACGCGGGGTCAGCCCTTTTGCCACTTGCCCAACGTGTCAGCGCAAGAGCGCCAACACGCCTTGGGGCAGCTGGTTGGCCTGTGCCACCATCGCAGTGCCTGCCTGCTGCAGAATCTGTGTGCGGCTCAGGTTGGCGGTTTCTGCGGCGAAGTCGGCATCCATGATCCGGCCTTTGGCTGCCGATTGGTTTTCCACCGCGCTGCGCAGGAAGTTCACCGTGTTTTCAAAGCGGCTTTGCACGGCACCCATTTTGGCGCGAGCTGTGTTCACCGCAGAGATGGCCGAGTCAATGGCAACAATGTTGGCAGAGTTGCCAGCGTTGGAGCCCGTTGCCAGTGCAGATGTCGCTGCACCGTACACACCACTCACCGCCGTGCCGCCCAAGTTCAGGCTGCCGGATGCAACCGTGATCGTGTTGGTTGAGCCCGTGTTGGCACCGACTTGGAAGTCGAAGTTGCCGGCCAAGCCAGACAGCAGGCTTTGCCCGTTGAACTGCACAGACTGCAAGTTACGTTGAATTTCCGCACCCAATTGCGTGTATTCATCGTTCAGTTTTTCGATGTCGCCACCTGCACCCGTTGTGTTGGTGCTGTTGGATGCTTGCACCGCAAGTTCACGCATGCGCTGAAGCATGTCGGTGACCGTGCTCATGCCGGCTTCTGCCGTCTGCGCCAGAGAAATGCCATCGTTCGCGTTGCGGATGGCCACGTTCATGCCGCGAACCTGGGTGTCCATGCGGGTGGCAATCGCCAAGCCTGCGGCGTCGTCTTTGGCTGTGTTGATGCGCAAACCAGAAGACAGACGTTGCAGCGTGGTGGACAACGAAGCCGAGTTCAGTTGTGTGTTCCGCTGAGCGTTCAGGGACATCACGTTTGTGTTGACGGACATGCTCATGATGAGGCTCCTTTAAAACTGTTGACGTTAAGCAATCAGGCACTGCTGCCGATCCGTTCGGTTCACACCTCGCGAACCTGTGGACCGACTCAAGTGGCTCAGATTCAAGTCGCTGCTTGCCGGTCGACGCGCCCGCTTTGAGGCTCGTTGTATGTGTTTTCGGGTACTGTGCCAAAAACTTTAGCGTGTGAGTGGTGTTATTTGCTTGACCGAGATCATGTGCCTGTTGAGCCACTGCCAACGTTTGAATTGAGCGGTGCATCCCCTGTATTACGGCGCTTTCCCCGTAAATCCTTTCCCTTATCATCTGCCGAATCATTCGCTGCAAATCGGGTGGTTCGCCATTTTTCGTTTCATAACCTGGACAGGCCATGTTTGTATTCGTAGGTTGGGGCGTGGTGATTGGCTGCGTGTTCGGTGTGTTCATTGTTCACGGGGGCAACATCAAAGTTGTTCTCACGGCACTGCCGTTTGAAATGATCACCATCGGGGGAGCCACCCTGGGGGCGTTCCTTGCCTCCAACAAAATGACCGTGGTCAAGGCCACCGTGGCAGGCTTGGGCAAGTGTTTCAAGGGCAGCAAATACACCAAGGCCCGTTACATGGAGCTGCTGGCCTTGATGTTCGACATCCTGCAAAAAGCCCGTAAAGAAGGTTTGATGGCCATTGAAAAGGATGTGGAGGACCCGCATTCGTCCCCACTTTTTCAGAAGTACCCTGCGGTCGGGAACGATCACCACGTCACGGAATTCATCACCGACTACCTGCGCCTGATGGTGTCGGGCAACCTGAACGCGCACGAGATCGAGTCCATCATGGACACCGAAATCGAAACCCATCACCACGAGGCTCATGCTGCCGTGCAGTCCATCAGCCGCATTGCCGGGGGTCTGCCTGCGTTCGGTATCGTGGCCGCCGTGTTGGGGGTGGTGAACACCATGGGCTCTGTGGGGCAGCCGCCTGCGGTGCTGGGCGGCATGATCGGTTCGGCTCTGGTGGGGACGTTCCTGGGTATTTTGCTGGCCTACGCGTTTGCCGAGCCTTTGGGTTTTTTGCTGGAGCAAAAGGAAGACGAAGCCGCCAAAGAGTTGCAATGCATCAAAACCACCTTGTTGGCCAGCATGCAGGGTTATGCGCCCATGACCGCGATTGAATTCGGGCGCAAGGTGCTGTACTCAACAGACCGGCCTACCTTTGCTGAGTTGGAAGCGCATGTGAAGAAAAAGTGAGCACTTTTCTTAATAAACACTTGCGAAAAACACTTTTTTGACGTCATAAAACATGTCGGGCGACGCCAAGCGCTTACAGCCGATCATCATCAAACGCATCAAAAAGGGGGGGCATGCCTCCCACGGTGGTGCGTGGAAGATCGCCTATGCCGACTTCGTCACGGCCATGATGGCGTTCTTCTTGCTGATGTGGTTGCTGGGTTCCACCACAGAAGGCGATAAAAAAGGCATTGCTGACTATTTCGCCAACCCGTTGAAGGTGGCGCTCATGGGCGGACCAGGCTCAGGGGGCAGTAACTCCATCCTCACGGGGGGCGGAAGGGATTTGAGCGAGGCTGCGGGCAAGGTTGACGGTGGTGACGCGGCTCGGACAGAGAAGCTGCGCGGTGCGCAAACGAGTCAGGCACTGTATCGCCAACAAGAGGCCGAACGGCTGGAAAAGCTGCGCGACAAAATCGTGAACGTGATCGTCAACAACCCCAAACTCATGGAGTTTGCGGACCAGATTCGGCTGGAAACGTCACCAGATGGGTTGCACATTCAAATCGTCGATGCACAAAACCGCCCCATGTTTGACAGCGGGGGGGCCGTGGTCAAGCCTTATATGAAGGAGTTGGTGCGCGCGGTTGGCAGTGTGTTGACCGATGTGGACAACCGGGTATCGTTGGCTGGGCACACCGACTCCGCCGCATTCGGTGGCGGCTTTGGCGGTTACAGCAACTGGGAGTTGTCCGCCGAGCGTGCCAATGCCGTGCGGCGCGAGTTGTTTGCCGCAGGCGTGCCCAATGACAAAATTGTCCGGGTAGAAGGACTGGCCTACAGCCAGCCTTTGGAGCCGTTGCATCCCGAGGCAGCCATCAACCGGCGCATCAGCATTGTCGTGATGACCAAAGATGCCGAGGAGCGGGCGAATCGAACGTACAAAGCCGGAAGTTTCGATACAGGTCAACCCGCAGAGCAAAATCTGCCGCAGGCCCGACAATAGGCGGCTAAAAGCAAATTAATCCGGTATAAACCCAGTGCATTGCAAGCCGACAGGCGCATTCACACACATGCCCACGGGGAATTTATGGCTAACGACCTTCGTTTTCTGATCGTTGATGATTTTTCAACCATGCGGCGCATCGTCCGTGGCTTGTTGAAGGAAATTGGTTACGTGGACGCAGACGAAGCCGAAGACGGCGCTGCCGCCCTGAACAAACTGCGCAACGGGCGTTTCGATTTCGTGGTCAGCGACATCAACATGCCCAACATGAATGGGTTTCAGTTGCTCAAGGAAATCAAATCCGACGACAAGCTCAAGCACATTCCTGTGCTGATGGTCACTGCCGAAGCGCGCAAAGAAGACATCGTGCTGGCTGCGCAAAGCGGTGCGGCAGGCTACATCGTCAAGCCATTCACCAAAGCCACACTCGAAGACAAGCTGGTCAATATCATCAAAAAACTGGGTCTCTGAGGGAGCCTGACCATGACCGGACAAGAAGACACCAGCATGCTGGAGGCACAGTGGGCGGAGGCTGCTGAAGAAGAGGCCCGCTCTGCTGCCATGTTCAACCGGGTTGGGCAGATCACCCGCCAATTGCACGATGCGTTGCAGGAGTTGGGTTATGCCGACCGTCTGAAAGACACCGCAGGCGAGTTGCCCGATGCCAAAAGCCGGTTGAACTACATAGCCAAACTCACGGGTGAAGCCGCTGAGAAGGTGCTGAACAGCGTGGACGCTGCCAAGGCCAAGCAAGACGAGGTGGTGCAGATCAGTCGCTTGCTGGAGTCGCTGTTTCCTGCCAAGCCCGCATTGGCCGAGCAGTTGGCGCGGCTGCGTGTGTGTGGCGAGCAAACGGACCAGCACCTGACGGACATCATGATGGCGCAGGACTTTCACGACCTGACCGGTCAGGTCATTTCGCGTGTGGTCAAGCTCGCGGCCGCCATCGAAGAGCAGTTGTTGCAGTTGCTGGTCGATGTGGCACCCACGCCCGTGCATGCGCCCAAGGTAGACCCTTTGGACTTGTCCGGCCCGGTGGTCAATCCCGAAGGGCGCACCGATGTGGCCGCCAGTCAGCAAGACGTGGACGATCTGCTGGCCAGTTTGGGCTTCTGATTTGCGCACCAAACGGGTGCGGCACGACCAGATAAGCCGGGGGAACCCGGCTTTTTTCATGCTTTAGTCTTCTGCGCCCAGTCCGACAATGCAGCGAACTTCCCACATTCACTGCATATGGACTCCAGTCAGGACAAAGACCTACCGGCCACAGACAGACGGCTGCAACAAGCCCGAGAAGATGGCCAGGTCGCGCGCTCCAAAGACCTGACCAACCTGGCGGTGCTGGGCGGTGGTTTTTTGTTGCTGGTGAACTATTTTTCCGTCGGTTTTGAACGCTTGATCGACGGTTTGCGCAACCAGCTGCGCTTTGACCATGCCAGTTTGCTCAAAGCAGACCTGATGAGCACGCACCTGACGGCGGCCCTGACCTCCAGCCTGATGGTCTACCTGCCCCTGGCGCTCATGATCATTGGCCTGGCGGTCGCCGCCACGGTTGCTGCCGGCGGTTGGACCAACAGCACCAAGCCACTGGCGCTGGATTTGAGCAAGCTCGATCCGCTGTCTGGGTTTGGTCGCATTTTTTCCAAGCAGCAGTTTTTCGAGGTGATGAAGCTCACGGCACTGACGGGCGTGATCGCATCGATCGCATGGGCATTTTTGTCTGCTCACCTGGATGACTTTGCCGGCCTGCTGCTTCGCCCGCTGGATGCCGGGCTGGCGCAGATGGGCGCGTGGTTGAAAACAGGCATCTGGTTGATGTTGTCGGTGGTGCTGGCGATGGCCGTGGTTGACGTACCGCTTTCAAAGTACTTGTTTGCCCAGCGCATGCGCATGTCCCACCAAGAGGTGAAGCAAGAGCACAAAGAAGTGGAAGGCAACCCGCAAATGAAGGGTCGCATGCGTGCCCGCCAGCGCGACGCAGCCAACCGCCGCAGCATCGCTGCGGTGCCCAAGGCCGACCTGGTGGTCATGAACCCCACGCACTATGCCGTGGCCTTGCGCTACGACGAAGCCACCATGGCTGTGCCGAAAGTCATTGCCAAGGGATCGGACCTGATCGCCTTGAAGATCCGCGACGTGGCCAAGGGCAACAACGTGCCCGTGCTGCAGTCGCCCATGCTGGCACGTGCCCTGTACGCGCATGCCGAGCTGGACGGCGACATCCCTCAGGCCCTCTACACCGCTGTGGCGCAGGTCTTGGCCTATGTGTACCAGGTCAGGGCTGCGCTGAAGGGCAAAGGCGTCATGCCGGCGGCTGTGCCAGTGCCTGATGTGCCGTTGGAGCTGGATCCGCATCACACGCGTGCAATGCCGCGTGAAACGCAAGAAGGTTGATCATGAACACACAAATGATTCAACAATGGTTGAGAGGCGGTGCCAATGTGTTTTCGGGCCTGGCGGCACCGCTGTTGGTGATGTCGGTGCTGGGGCTCATGGTGCTGCCCATGCCGCCCTGGATGCTGGACGGTTTTTTCTCGCTCAACATTGCCATGTCGCTGGTGGTGATGATGGTGGCCGCCTACATGCGCCGCCCGCTGGACTTTGCGGTCTTCCCCACTGTGCTGCTGCTCACCACCTTGCTGCGCCTGTCGCTCAACGTGGCCTCGACCCGGGTGGTGCTGCTGGAAGGCCACACAGGCCCGGGTGCCGCCGGCGCGGTGATCGAGGCATTCGGCCACTTCCTGATCGGGGGTAACTTTGCCGTCGGCCTGATCGTGTTCGCGATCCTGGTGGTCATCAACTTCATCGTGGTGACCAAGGGCTCCGAGCGCATTGCCGAAGTGTCCGCGCGTTTCACCCTGGATGCCATGCCCGGCAAACAGATGGCCATCGACGCCGACCTGAATGCGGGCCTGATCGACGAAAAAGAGGCCAAAAAACGCCGCCGCGAAGTGGGCGACGAGGCCGACTTTTTCGGCTCCATGGATGGTGCAGCCAAGTTCGTGCGCGGTGACGCGGTGGCAGGCATCCTCATCCTCATCATCAACGTGGTGGGTGGGTTTGCCATCGGCATGCTGCAACACGGTTTGGGCGTGAGCGAGGCAGCCAACAGCTACATCCTGCTGGCTGTGGGTGATGCGCTGGTGGCGCAGATTCCGGGTCTGCTGATCTCTGTTGCCGCCGCCATGGTGGTGTCGCGCGTGGGCAAAGACGAAGACCTGGGCAAGCAGATCGCCGAGCAGGTGTTCGACTCCCCTCGGGTGCTGGGTGTCACCGCAGGTGTGATGGGGCTGCTGGGTGTCATCCCTGGCATGCCGCATGTGGTGTTCTTGCTGTTCGCGTCCGTCATCGGTGGCTTTGCCTGGTGGCTGGCGCACCAGAAAGCGAAACCGGCGCCTGTTGTCGAAGAAGCGCCACCGCCCGCCAACGACGGCGAGGCCTCTTGGGACGACATGCAGCCCGTGGACCTGCTGGGCCTGGAGCTGGGCTACCGCCTGATTTCGCTGGTGGACAAAAACCGCCAGGGCGACTTGCTCAGCCGCATCAAAGGTGTGCGCAAGAAATTCGCCCAGGAAGTGGGTTTCCTGCCCCCTGCCGTGCACGTGCGCGACAACCTGGAGCTGCGCCCCAGTGCTTACCGCATCACCTTGCGTGGCGTGGTGGTGGGCGAAGGCGAGGTGTTTCCCGGCATGCAACTGGCCATCAACCCCGGTGGCATCAACACGCCATTGATCGGCACCCCCACCACCGACCCCGCTTTCGGGCTGCCTGCCCACTGGATTGAGGAGCGGCAGAAAGAGGGCGCACAAATAGCCGGTTTTACGGTGGTTGATTCAGAGACCGTACTGGCCACTCATTTGTCACACTTGATGCAAGTCCAGGCAGCGAAGTTGCTGAGCCGGACGGAGACCCAGGAACTGGTTGACCACGTCGCCAAACTGGCCCCGAAACTGATTGAAGAAGTCGTACCCAAAATGGTGTCCATTGCCACGTTCCAGAAAGTCCTCCAGCTGCTGCTGGAAGAGTCTGTGAACATCCGCGACATGCGCACCATCATCGAGACGTTGGCCGAGCATGCAGCCACCGGCGTGTCCGATGCTGCCGAGCTGGCCAAACGGGTACGCGTGTCGCTGTCGCCAGCCATCGTGCAACAGATTTATGGCCCGGCCAAAGAGCTGGAGGTCATCGCCACCGACCCCGTCCTGGAACGCCTGTTGGTGCAAGCCCTGGCTGGCAACAACGGCACCGCACTGGACCCCGGCGTGGCCGACATGCTCACGCAATCTGCCGCGCAAGTGGCCAACAAGCAGGAAGAAAGCGGCATCCCCGCCTGCCTGCTGGTGCCCGACAACATCCGCTCTGCCATGGCCCGTTTGCTGCGTCGCGCTGCGCCGCGTTTGCAAGTGCTGGCACACAGCGAAATCCCTGACACCCATCTCATCCGCATCGGACCGATCCTTGGAGGAGCCGCATCATGAACATTCAGCGTTTTCAGGCGCCCACGTCGCGTGAAGCCATGGCCAAAGCACGTGCTGCGTTTGGTGACAGCGCGGTCATCCTGTCCAGCAGGGCCACGGCAGGTGGTTTCGAAGTGGTGGCCACGACCGAAGAGAACCTGGCCACACTGCCGGTCGGCAACAACCCAGATGCCGCGCCAACGGCGGGCTTGCAATCGGCATCTGAACGTGCCCGCGCCCTGACGGCTGCTCCCGCACCACGCCAGGCCGAGCGTCCCAGCGTTGTCGAGCGTGACACCGAAACCATGGCCATGAGCACGCTGTCGTTCCAGGACTATGTCCGCGAGCGCATGCTCAAACGGCGCAAAGAGGCGCTCGAAGGCCGTCAGGCCCCACAGTCTGCGGTGCAGCATGCCCCGGCCCTCACCGCTGCCAGCCCATTCACGCAGGGTGCGTCGGGCATGCCTGCTACTGCGCCTCGCCGCTCGCTGGCCGAGCGCGCTGCGCTGGGAGATTTGCCCGCACAACAACGCATGGCACCTGCGCCCAGGCCAGAAATGCCCAACCCCATCGTCACCCGTGAGATGGTGCAAGACATGCCGCGCAACGCCAGCCGTGACATGGCACGCACCGCACAGCAAGACGACTGGGCTGCCGCTATGGTCATGCCCCAGGGCGACATGGGGCTGGCACCTGCCGCGCCTGCTGCCAACATCTCAGGCGAGCTGTCTGCCTTGAAAGACATGATTGAAGACCGCTTCAACATGCTGGCCTGGCTGGGCACCTCGCGCAACAACCCGTTGCAGTCCAACCTCATGCTCAAACTCATCCGTGCAGGCTACAGCCCCGCGCTGGTGCGCAGCGTGCTGGAGCGCTTACCAGCCGAGTCTGGCCCGGCCGACGCCGTGCGTTGGGTGATGGACGTGCTGTCGCGCAACCTGAAAGCCACCGAAAGCCCCACCAGCATCTGTGATGAAGGCGGTGTGGTGGCGCTCATCGGCGCCACCGGCGTGGGCAAAACCACCACGGCCGCCAAACTGGCTGCCCAGTGCGTGAAGCAATATGGGGCCAACAGCGTGGGGTTGATCACGCTCGACACCTACCGCGTCGCAGGCTACGAACAGCTGCGTGCCTACGGCCGCATGATGGGCGTGGTGGCCCACCTGGCGCATGACCGGGCTGCACTCAAGGACCTGCTCACGCTGTTGGCAGGCAAACGCCTGGTGGTGATCGACACCGCCGGTCTGGGCCAGAAAGACCCCCGCATCCAGGACATGCTGGAGGTGCTGGAGATGCCCACCATCAAGAAAATGCTGGTGCTCAACGCCAGCAGCCATGGCGATACGCTGGACGATGTGCTGACCAGCTTTCAGGCCAAAGCGCTGTACGGCGTGGTGTTGTCCAAGGTGGACGAAACCGTCAAGCTGGGGCCTGCGCTGGATGCGCTGATCCGCCATCAGGTGATGTTGCGTGGCGTGGCCAATGGCCAGCGCGTGCCCGAAGACTGGGCTGCGCCCCAGGCCGCACAGCTGGTGCGCCAGTCCATGGGCACCGACGGCAAATCTGCTTACGACCCCGCACCGTCTGAGGTGGGTTTTTTCTTCGCCCAGCAAGGCCCGAAACACATGAACCTGGGAGCGCTCCGTGTTTGATCCAATGTATGACCAAGCTGCCGGACTCAGATCAGTCGTGACGCTGGCTGGCATCAAGCTGGTGCCTGTGGTGTTGTCGCGCGATACCGATATCGCCTTTGATCTGGTGTGGATACTGGGCACCGGTCTGTCCACTCTGGGGCACACCGTTGTGGCCTTGGACGCCACCTGCCGTGAACAAGCCGGGCGTCCTGGCTTGGCACAGCAGCTGCAAACCCCAACGGCTGCCGCGCCAGGTGGCGAAAGCAGCCACTGGCACATCATGCCCAGCCAAAGTGGCTTGAGCACGCTGATGCACACCGCACAAACGCTGGGCGCCAAAGCTGCGCAAGCCCGTCTGGTGGCGCTGTTTCCACCCGAGGCCGTGGTGCTGGTGCTGGCACCCAAAGAGTGGTTGAGCGTGTTGTTCGAAGAGTCTGCGGCTCGGCCACTGGTGCCGTTCACGCTGGAGCCATCGGGTGTGGTCGATGCCTACAGTGCCATCAAGGTGCTGTACCAGGCGGGTGGCCTTCAACCCGTGCTGGTGCCTGTGAAAAGCGATGTGCCCGATACCCTGGAGCGCCAGGGATTGAACGTGTTGACCGACACCGCCCACGCCCACCTGGGTTGGGCACCTGACTGCTGGCCTTTGCCACCCACTGGCCCCGGTGATTCAAGAGACGCACTGAGCCAATGGATGCTTAGAATCCAAGAGAGCGCCCTGGCATTGGACGAAGGTTGCAACCCGCAACCCTCTTGGCACACACCCCATCAGCGAGAGGCGCTTGTTCCACAGCTCTGGAGTTGCTGATGTACACCGCTAAAGGCACTCTCAACCGGGATGCCCAACTTCGTCAGTACAGCCCGCTGGTCAAGCGGCTGGCACACCACATGATGGCCAAGTTACCGGCCAGCGTGGAGGTGGATGACCTGATTCAAGTGGGCATGATCGGCCTGACGGAAGCGTTGGCGCGTTTCGAACCCTCGCAAGGCGTGCAGTTCGAGACGTTTGCCAGCCAGCGCATCCGGGGTGCCATGATCGATGAGCTGCGCGGTGGCGACTGGATGTCCCGCGGCTCCCGCAAGAGCCAGAAAGAAATCGAACAAGCCGTTCACCGGCTGGAACACCGACTGCACAGGCCCCCCATGGAATCAGAAATTGCTGCTGAACTGGAGATGTCCTTGCCTGATTACCAGGAGTTGCTGGCCCGGGTCAGGGGCACCCAACTGGTGTACCTGGAAGATTTTTCAGGCAGCGAAGACGGTGGAAACGACTACCTTGACCGCCACGTGGCCAAGGAAGACGAAAACCCCGAGCACATCCTGGGCGACGTGCGGATGCGTGCCGCACTGGTCGAGGCAATCAAGGTTCTGCCCGAGCGCGAGCAGTACATCATGAGCATGTACTACGAGCACGACATGAACCTGAAGGAAATTGCCGCCGTGCTGGGCGTGACCGAATCCCGCATCTGCCAGTTGCACAGCCAGTCCATTGCGCGGTTGCGTGCACGGTTGCGCGACCATTGATTTTGAATAAAAAAGCTTTCACTCGCTTTTTTATATTCAATAGTTTGCTATAAAAATTACCAATTCTTTCGGTGCTGATTCAGCGCCAGTACCCCTGCTGTGGCCATGGCCAACATGAGCGCCGGGAAGCCCACAGTGGCTGATGCGTCCAGCGCCCATGCCCCCAACGCAGGGGCCAACACCCCGCCCAGGGTGTAGGCCATGACCAGCACGGCGGTGCCATTGACCAGGGCCAGGCCCGTTTCACGGCTGCCGATGTCGATCATGGCCAGGGTGTACAGGCATCCGCCCGCGCCACCCCACACAAACACCACCGGCCAGGCCAGCACAGGCTGCGCGGCCACCCACGGCACAGCGGCTGTCGCGGCCAGCGTGAGCCCGGCGCACGCCCGCATCAGCGTGTGGCGCGCTTGTACCTGCGTGCCCCAGCGCTGGCTGGGGTGAAAGGCCATGCGGTCCGCCAGCAGCCCGGCGGGCAGCATCAGCACCGCACTGCCCAGGCCGCTGGCCGATACCAGCAGGGCCGCGCCCGCAGGCCCCAAGCCCAAAGCCAGCCCATACAGCGGTAGCAGTGACGACACGCCACTTTCAAAAAAACCACCCACCAAGCCCGCCACCATCACCACGGGGTGGGCGGCAAGGGCCTGCCAGATGCCCCGTGCGCCGCTGGGCGTCGCATCGGCATCGGTGACGTCTGGCAGCGCAGGGATCCACAAACTCCACACCAACCCCCCCGCCATCAGCGCGAGCACCAGCGCCAGGGCCAGCGTGCGTTGTGGGCCCACCCAGGCCAGCAGGGCGGGGCCTGCCACAAACGTTGCGCCCACCATCGTTTCAAACAAGCCCACGTAGCGGCCCCGCAGCGCAGGGGGTGACAGCTCGGCCACCACTGCTTCGGCCAGCACCCAGCGCAGGCCGCCAGCCATGCCCGCCACAAACTCCAGCACAAACCAAACGGCCAGGTGGTCGGTCAGCAAAAAGCCGGTGGTGGCCACCAGGGGCAGGGCTGCTGCCGTCCACAGTGCGTGCCTGCGCCCCAAGGCGCGGGTGATGCCTGCCACCAAGGGTGTCATCAGGAAAACGCCCACCCAACCGCAAGCGGCAAACAACCCCGCCACAGCGGTGGACAGGCCATCGCCTTTCAGCAAAATCAGCAGCAGCGGCGAGAGCATGAACACGCCCACCAACTCCAGGAAGGTGGAGCCAAACACCGCCAGCAGCCCGCGTCGGGCCAAGCCGTGGGTCAGCCCGTGCGTGGCTTCGGTGGGGTGTGCCGCCATGCGGTGGTCACCGTCCGGCGGCGGCGCGGCTGTGCAGCACCCGTGCAGCCACCTCGGCAAACCCCGCGCCGCGCTCTGCCTGGGTCACGAAGCGGGGGGGCCAGGTCAACTGGCTGGCAAAGCGGCTGATGTTGGCCACGCCAGCGGTGACGGGCAGGTGCTGGAACATGATCTGGTCGTTGGTGGAGTCGCCCACGTACACCCAGCTGTCCAGCTCTTGCGTCAGGTCGCGGCCCAGCAGCGCGTGCACGGCCCACTGCGCACCGGTCCATTTGTTGTGCTCACCCAACCACCCGTTGATGTGGATGGAGCTGACCGTGGCCGTCAGTCCTTGCGCGCGCATGAGGTCCAGCACCCGGCTGATCTGCTCAGGTTCCAGGTGTGTGAACTCGCTGTGGTCAATCGCAATGTCGGTTTCGCGCCCGGCGCTGTCGCGCGCACGCCGGGCCCCCGGTACCTGTTGCTCGATGGCCTGTAACACCGCTTGCAAATGGCGGTGGTTGGCCGCACGCACGGTGGCACTTTGGGTGTAACTTTTATGTAGCGTATTGTTGTTGCCAGATATGCGAAGACTGCCATTTTCAGCCACTATTGACAGCACGGGCAATGCCAGGGCAAACGCTTCGCTCCAGCCCGCAGGCCGTCCGGTGATGGCAATGACGGGCACCCCCGCCTCGCGCAGGCTGTGCAGTGCTTGCAGGGCAACGGGCTCGATGTCGCCGTCGCGGGTCAGGGTGTCGTCAATGTCGGTCAACACCCCTGTGGTCGGGTACGGCCAGGCGGCGGGCAGGGGTTGGGTGGTGTGCATGGCGGTGGCGGCAGGGTGCAATGGCCCGCATTGTGCGGTTGCTGCATGTCAGGGGGATGTAAGGGTGATCACGGGTTCACCGCAGATCACTGTTGGCGTATAACTAAAAACATCAAAACAACGGGAGTCGATGTGGTCATGCAAATGAAGCAAGCCTTGATCGGGCTGGGGCTGGTCGGTGCACTGAGTACGCTGGTCGTGGGGGGCATGGCGTGGCGCAGCGTGGATGTCCTGGAGGCCCAATTGGCGCACTCCACCGCAGTGGGCGGAGCCATCCGCAGCGCCACCGTGGCGAACCAGCAGCACGACGCCATTCACTCGGACGTGTTGCACAGCATCGTGTCGGTGCAGTCCGGTGACGGGGATGGTTTCAAAAAGGCCAAAGCCGATCTCGCGGTGCATGGTGCCGAGTTGGTCAAGCAGCTGCGTGCGGCGAACGATGCCGACATCCCCGCTGACATCAAGGCACAAATACAGACGGCGCTGCCGCTGGCGCAGGCCTACGTGGTCATGGGCAAAGCCATTGTGGACATGGTGGAAATGGACAACTTCGGTGCCATTGCGAAGCTGCCCGAGTTCAATGCCGCCTTTGGGGCGCTGGAGAAAACGTTGGAGCGTCCGGCCCAGGCGTTGGATGCCTACGGCGACGAGATCAACCAAGCGGGCGAAGCCGCCGCGTCCAGTGTGCACATGCAAATGCTGGTGGCCACGCTGGTGGCGCTGGCGTTGATTCTGGTGGTGTGCACCCGGATCATCGCCAACGTCATGTCTGCGCTGGCCCATGCCAACCGGTTGACACAGTCGGTTGCCAAAGGGGATTTGACGCACGCCATCCGCGAAGAGGGCTACGCCGAAATGCGGGTGTTGCTGCACCACCTGAACGAAATGAATGCCAACTTGCAGCGTGTGGTGGGTGACGTGCGGCAGTCGGCCGAGTCGGTGGCCTCGGGCAGCGAACAGGTGGCGCAGGGCAACAACGACCTGTCCAGCCGAACCGAAACCCAGGCCAGTTCGCTGGAGCAAACCGCTGCGGCCATGCACCAGGTCACCACGTCGGTGCAGCACAGCGCCGAGCAGGTGCACCAGGCCAGCCAGTTGGCCGCGCAGGCCAGCGAGGTGGCAGGGGCGGGCGGCGCCGTGGTGACCGAGGTGGTGCACTCCATGGGGCGCATCGACGAGTCGTCGCGAAAAATTGCCGACATCATCGGTGTGATCGACGGCATTGCCTTCCAGACCAACATCCTGGCGCTCAATGCCGCGGTGGAGGCGGCGCGCGCGGGCGAAGCAGGTCGTGGTTTTGCAGTGGTGGCCTCCGAGGTGCGCAGCCTGGCGGGCCGTTCGGCCGAGGCGGCACGCGAGATCAAGGCGCTGATTCAAGCCAGCGTGAACGAGGTGAACCAAGGCACCGCACTGGTCAACCGTGCGGGCGACACCATGGGGCAGGTGGTGCAGTCCATTGGCAGCGTGACGCACATCATGCAGGAGATTTCCGTTGCGCTGCGCGAGCAAACCAGCGGTGTGGTGCAGGTCAGCGAAGCCATTGCCCACCTTGACCAGACCACCCAGCAAAACGCACATCTGGTGGAGGAAAGCGCCGCTGCCGGGCGTACCCTGCGCGAGCAGGCCGAGCGGCTGGTGGGCAGCGTGTCGGTGTTCCAGCTGCCCGGTGGCCTGGCCGTGCCGCGGTTGACCTGACCGTGTGGGGCGCGGCGTCCCCACCCTGTGCGGACAGCCCGGTCGGACGCCCCCCCAGCTTGGCATTTGGCCCGTGAGCAAGGCCTTGTTTGCAATGGGGGTGGTCAGTTTCTATAATGCGGCCCTCCGAGGAGCGTTGCAGCCGCCGGTTTCCAGCAGGAAACGTGGGCGGTGAGGCTCGGAACACCAGTCTGCCCCGCTTGCGCGGCCCTCTGGACACAGACAACGGCGCTCACCCACGGGTTCTGGGGTGAGCGCTTTTTTTTGCGCCGTCGCAGCCCGTGGTCGTCCATCAAACCCTGTTTGGAGCCTTCCATGAACGCACGCACCGACAACCTTGCCCCCGCCGTCAACACCGACTGCGCCATTGCCGACATCGGCCTGGCCGCCTGGGGCCGCAAAGAACTTCGCATTGCCGAAACCGAAATGCCTGGCCTGATGGCCATCCGTGAAGAATTCGCCAAAACCCAGCCCCTGAAGGGTGCCCGCATCACCGGCAGCCTGCACATGACCATCCAGACCGGCGTGCTGATCGAAACCCTGCAAGCCCTGGGTGCCCAGGTGCGTTGGGCCAGCTGCAACATCTTTTCCACGCAAGACCACGCCGCCGCAGCCATTGCCGCCAGCGGCACGCCCGTGTTCGCCATCAA
>JACCDS011625303.1_pt1 | contig 15464 bp, 10 predicted proteins | sample 7446441 | NCBI WGS metagenome assembly JACCDS01 (sample SAMN15323445, study PRJNA562643) | freshwater metagenome | isolation source: river surface water | place: USA:Blue River Watershed | collected 2017-08-17
AACTGTTCAACCAAGCGGCCAACATCGTTTCCAGTTCCATGGGGATGTACGGTCTCAGTTCCATGGCCTTTGCCCTTTTACTTACGTTGGTTACAGCACGCAATGGCATCAACCGAAGACTCATCCACATGCTGTCGCTCTTGGCAGGTGGCGCAGGATTCTTTTTGATGACAACCGCCAACGAAGCGAATGACGGCATCTTGAATTTGGCTTTTGCCCTTATCGGTGTCTCTTGGGGTAGTATTTTGTCGATGCCTTACGCTATCCTATCCAGCTCGGTGAAACCCGAAAAGATGGGTGTATCCATGGGTATATTCAACATGTTCATCGTGATCCCACAGATTGTAGCGGCCTTGGGTGGCATCAATTGGGCCTATAAAACTTTCTTGGGCGACGCAGTAATCAACACCATGGTGTTGGCCGGCATTGCTTTGATTTTGGGCGCTTTGAGCACCTTCATGTTGCCAAAACAAAAGGGCTAAGCCAACTTCTATTTGATTCGCTTCACTTCTTGAAGCATCTCCTTGGCCAGTTTTTGGTATTCAGGCTCTGAGCTCTTCTTTAACAGGTTGTAATATTTCTTGGCCTGGGCCTTGTTGCGCAGCTGCAAGTTGCAATAGCCCATATTCGCCAATACAACATCGTCCTTGGAATCCAGCGCATGGGCCTTAGCCAAGTGAATCAACGCCTCATCCCACCGCTGTAACATCATGTTCGATACGGCCAAATTCGAAGTACACGGTACATTTTTCGGGTCGATTTCCAGCAATGCCAACGATATCGGCTCAATCCAAAGCAAAGCCAGTGAATCATCCGAATTGAACAACTGGGCGATGTAATCCTGACAGGTAGAAAACAAGAACTGCTTGCCATCTTGCAAAACCACACCCTTGCTCCACTGCCATTCGAAATTGTTCTCGACCGACTTCTCAATCGCAGATAAAAGGGTTGTTGCAAAGGAATCAAATTGATTCAACTTGCCATACATGTAAACCTTGCCAAACAACAAATCGAGCCGCTGGGGGAAACGCGCGATACCCTTGTTCAACCACACCAAACTCTCCGCCGACAGTTCAGCATCCATGATGGTTTGACTGCGCAAGTACCCCACCACATTGCCCACAGAATCATTCATGGTAAACGCCTCTTCCCCCGCCGCAGGCGGTACGGTGGTCATATTGATCACCTCCTTTTTGGCCAGATTGGTGCAGTAATTGGCATAACAAACATAAAACTCGGGGTCTTGCTGTCCGATACCCGCCCACTGCGCCAAAAACACCCGCTGTGCGGCCGTGTCTTTGCTGCGAAGCAACTTAATAAAGGCACTGTATTCCTCACTCACCTTGGGTCCTGACTGATCTATCTGAGAAGACGCTGAATTTTGTGGTTTCTCCCCATCCTGAGCACAAATCAACGAGGCGGTGCAACATAAAACGGACATCGCCCAGCGGCGAAACGAAGCTTGTTTTGCAATCATTTGCGTTTGCTAAAAAAATAAAAAATGAACCCTACAGCGGCCGTTGATAGCCCATAAAGACTTTCGGTGGGTTTATCTTGGACAAAAAATATCGCTACTGCAGCGGTGGTAATCAGGAATAAAATAGGCGTTACCGGATAACCCCAAGCCCGATATCCTGCTGGTTTGCCTTCGCGAAAACGCAAAATCATCATCCCCAATACGGTGAGCATGGTAAACAAACTAAGGGTAAAGGCGATGTAATAAATCAGCTGAGGAAAGTCCATCACGAATAACAAAATCAGGGATACAAACAACTGCACGACAATCGCCCTGCGGGGGTTGCCATCGGCTTCGCGCTTGGAGAGTCCCTGCATACTGGGAATGATTTCAAACATTTTGGCCAGTACCCGCGGACCGGTGAAGACCATGGAACTGATGGTTGAAACGAGCAATAAACTAATGATTCCGCCCATCAGCTTACCAATGTTGGAGCCCAACAGCGCTTCTGCGGCAACCAATCCCACTTCTTTGACACCCACCAAATTTTGAACAGCGGTGGATTTCATCAGAACCATGTTGAGCAATACATATAGACCGGTAACGGTGAGGGTTCCGAGTAAAATACTGCGCGACAGGTTGCGGTTGGGGTTTTCGATGGAACCCGCGATATAAGTACTGGCATTCCATCCGCTGTAGGCAAAGCTGACCCAGATGAGGCTGGTGGCGAAGGCCGGAGCAACCAAATTGCCCAACCCGAAAAAGCTAGAAGAGCCACCACTCGCACTGGCATCGCCAAAAATCTCCTTCCATCCCTGAGCCGAGGGCAAAAAATCAACAGGCTGCGTCCCCAGGGCGAACCCAGCACCGATGAACAACAAAATCATGGACACCTTGAGTACTGTAGAGCCCTTTTGAAAATCGATACCCAGTCGCGCGTTCCACCAATGAATGGCACTAATGAGGGTGATGATGACCACGGCCAAGGCGGTTTCGTTTACACCAGGCCAAACGCCGTGCACATAGGCTCCCAAAGCAATCGAGGCCCCCGCAATGGGCGCTGCAAAACCCACAGTGGAGCTTACAAAACCTGCCACAAAACCCAATGCTGGGTGATAAATCTTCGATAAAAAATAGTATTCGCCACCGTCTTCGGGCAAGCGCGTGGCCAATTCAGCATAACAAAATGCACCACAAAGAGCCAATAATCCACCGACCAACCAAATCATTACAATACCAAACCCGGATTGAATATCGAACAATTGGTACCCCAAACTGGTAAACACACCGGTGCCTATCATGTTGGCTACCACAATACTGGTGGCACCAAACAAATCTACATTGCGTTGTTTTGAACCGCTCATTGAATGCTTGTAAAGGAGCGAAAATACGACCGAATCCGTCATTTCAGGGAATCTGTGTACTTTTGTCCCATGCTTTCTTCCCAGAATTTCTTCACGGTTGACATCCATACACACATCATCCCCGAAAACCTACCCAAATGGAAGGAGAAATTTGGCTATGGTGAGTTCGTGCAACTCGAGCACCACAAGCCTTGCTGCGCGCGGATGATGATGGATGATGCCTTCTTTCGCGAAATTGAAAGCAACTGTTGGGACCCCGAACAGCGATTGAAAGAATGTGGCCATCACCACGTAGATGTGCAGGTCATTAGCACCATTCCCGTGATGTTCAGTTACTGGACAGAGCCCAAGGATGGTCTGGAGATCGCCAAATTTCTGAACGATCACATAGCCGACGTATGTCATCGCTATCCCACACGTTTTGTGGGATTGGGTACGCTGCCCATGCAACATACCGATTTGGCCATTCAGGAATTGAAGCGATGCAAGGAGATTGGATTGAAAGGCATACAAATCGGTTCGCACGTTAACCACATGAACTTGAACGATCCTTCATTGTTCCCCATTTTTGAGGCGATGCAGGATTTGGACATGGCTTTGTTTGTGCATCCATGGTGGTATTCGGCCAACAAAAAGATGCAGAATTATTGGTTGCCTTGGTTGGTGGGCATGCCAATGGAAACCTCATTGGCTATTTGTTCGATGATTTTTGGGGGGATTTTCGAGCGATTGCCCCGCTTACGCGTGGCTTTTGCACACGGTGGCGGCGCTTTTCCAGCGACCATAGGAAGAATTGAGCACGGTTGGCAAGCCCGTCCGGATTTGGTGGCGGTCGACAACATTCACAACCCCAAAAAATACCTCGGTCAATTTTGGTTAGACAGTTTGGTGCACGACCCCAAGATGTTGGAGGTGGTGGTAGATCTAGTCGGACCGAACAGGATCACATTGGGCACCGATTACCCTTTCCCGCTGGGCGAAGACAATCCAGGTGAATTGATCAAATTGTCGAACTATTCAGACGATATCAAAGCAATGATGTTGGGCACTTCGGCGTTGGAATGGTTGAACATGCCCCTTGCACATTTTAAACCATAATCCGATTTTCTGAAGATTCAGATGGTAACGCGGGCAATCGCTTGGTCGATGGCTTCAAAATCGTACCCTTTACCGAGCAAATAACGCTTGAGCTTGAATATCCGCTCTAGGTGAGAATTCCCTTTGATCAGGGGCCATTTTTTCTCTGCCAATGTATCCAACGTTTTCAAGTAATCATCCATCCCCAAAGAGGCCAACGCCTGCTGTATCAACTTTTCGCCTACCCCCTCGCGCTTGAGTCCCTGTTTGATTTTGGCTTTGCCCCAACCCTTCACTTTGAACTTTCCGCGGGCATATGCCATGGCAAAACGCTCTTCGTTGAGAAAATTGCTGTGCATCAGCTCAACCAAAAGCATGTCTGCATCCAAAGAACTTAGTCCGTAACCCAATAATTTTCGCTTCACCTGCTGGTGGCTCCTTTCTTGGTAGGCACAGAATTTTTCTATCTTCGGCTTAGCCTGCGATGGGGTGAGGGTTTTCTTGAACTGTGGTGTTTCCATGCTCGGATACAAAAATCAGCCGTTTTCCGTTCCCAATTGCAAAAAATCTATCGGCGATATCACCGTAATTCCACAATGTTTGAAATCGGATACGTTTCGGGTGATTATCATGTCGCACTCCGATTTTGCCATCGCAACCTGCAAGGCATCTTCAAAATCTCTCATCCCCATGAACAATGCATCAGAGCATGCATTTGGGGCGGAGCCTAGGCAGGGAATGGAGACGCAAAATTCTCGCAGTAACAACATTGTTTGATCATGGGAAAATTCCTTGCGGCTGAGATAATAAACTGTACCTAATGTGAGCGAGCTAATTCTGAAATCATAGGTGCGCTTGCGTGCCAAATAAACAATCTCCTTGGCCGCTGAATAATGATCAGGACGCTGTAATAAAAAGTCGAGTACAACATTGGTATCAATTAAAATCGCCATAATGAAAACCTACAAATGTTTTTTCAAACGCTCCTGATAGACCATTTCCTTGATTTGGGCATCGGAAAGGGCTGCATACCTAGATATCAATCCCCCAAACTTGATGATGAATTCATCCGCATCACTGTCCGAGGGACTTGGAGGCGCGATCTTTTGATTCGATAGTTGTTGCGCGAAAAACTGCTCCACCATGACTGATAGCGACTGTCCATCCGCCGACACCCGCCGCTTCATTCGCTCGACGAGATTGGCATCGACCAGCAGCGTCAACTTCTTTTTCATACGTACAAATATATCCATTTTTTCTACGTACGTTTCTACTTTTGTTATCATCTCTTCAAAATTCACAAGGAAAAACAATGATTCCATAGCCACTGATAAAGAATGCCAACCCAAAAAAATCTTTGGGAATTTTCGCCAATGTCTGTCAGATCGTAACCCATTGACAAACAAAATCCGTCCATTCACCCTTTCCATATGACAAAATTTCAGTTCTGACTAATTGGTACACGGATTGCTAAGGTCAGCGCATGAGAACAGGACAGATTTCAGTTCAATCGGAGAACATTTTTCCCATTATTAAAAAATTCCTGTACACCGACCAGGAAATTTTCCTTCGTGAATTGGTGAGCAATGCGGTGGATGCCACCAAAAAACTGAGTACTTTGTCGCGTGTTGGCGAGTTTGAAGACTCAATCGAGAACTGCAAAGTAGAAATCAGTTTCGATGAAAAGGCCAAGACACTCACCATATCGGATTCCGGTATCGGGATGACAGAAGAAGAGGTTGAGAAATACATCACCCAATTGGCATTTTCCGGCGCCCGCGAATTTGCAGAGCAGTGGAAAGACAAAGATCCCGATCAAATGATTGGTCACTTCGGTTTGGGATTCTACTCTGCCTTCATGGTTTCTAAAATGGTGACCATCGAAACGAAATCCTACCAAAAAGGAGCACAAGCCGTACACTGGGATTGCGATGGCGCAACCAGTTACAACATTGGCAAAGGCAAACGCAAGAAGCGCGGAACCGATGTCATTTTGCATTTGACCGATGAAGATGCAGAAACCTACTTATCCAAGTGGAAACTCCGGGAGCTTTTGCGCAAATACTGTCGCTTCATACCCATACCGATCACATTTGACGGTGAGGATATAAACAATACGCAGCCCATTTGGACGAAAAAGCCCGCAGAATTGGAGTCTGAGGACTATAAAAAGTTCTTCGAGGAACTTTACCCTGCCCAAGAAGCTCCCTTGTTTAACATTCACATCAATACCGATTACCCCTTCAACCTTACGGGCGTTTTGTACTTCCCAAAGGTGAATGAGGCCATCGACAACCGTCAGAACCGCGTACAACTTTACTGCAACCAGGTGTTCGTAACGGAGGATGTGAAAGATGTGTTGCCCGAGTATTTGGTGTTATTGAAAGGAGTGATCGACTCGCCAGATATTCCGTTGAACGTATCGCGTAGTTCTTTGCAGAGCGATGCCAACGTGAAAAAAATCACCCAGCACATCAGCAAAAAGGTGAGCGACAAATTGAACGAATTGTTCAAAGCAGATCGTGCCGATTTCGATGGCAAATGGGAGTATTTGGATTTGTTTGTGAAGTATGGCATGGTGGCCGATGAAAAATTTGCAGAACGCACCAAAGACATCTGCTTACTCAAAACCACCGATGGAAAATTGAACACCATCCAAGAGTGGATTGATCACGCGAAAATCAACCAAACCGATAAAAACGGAGAAACCGTCATTCTATATTCTACCGATGTGAACGTGCAGCACATGAACATCAAGGCGGCCAAGGACAAAGGCTACGAAGTGGTGGTGTTGAACGGTCCGTTGGATACCCACTTCGCCGGATGGTGCGAAGGCAAATTTGAGAAAGTGAAGTTCCGCTGTGTAGATGGCGGTCCGATGGATCAATTGATTGAAAAAGAGGTGACCATCGAATCTGTTTTGAGCGAAGAACAACGCAAGACCTTGGAAGACAGTGTGAAATCTGTGGTCAATGAACTTGCCTTTGATGTGAAAATTGAATCGTTACCCCCGCAAGATGATTTCATTTCAGTGCACCGCAATGAGTGGGAACGCAGAATGGAAGACATGGCCAAGATGGGCAATGGATTTCCATATGGCAACATGGGACTGAACAAGCAAACCATGGTGGTAAACACCAATCACGCCCTGGCGAGCAAGGTTCTGAATAAAGAGGGCGATAGCAGAAATGAGTTGTTGCAATATTGCATGGACTTGGCGATGCTTCAGCGCGGTCAGTTGCAAGGAGAATCTTTGGAGCGCTTTGTGAAGAAGGCCCAAGGCTTCATCATGGATTGATTATTTTATAACCAGTGTAAACAAAAAAAAGGCCCGCTTTCGCGGGCCTTTTTTGCTAATCTATACATTCAAAGACTTAGTCTTTGTCTGCCTGAGTAAGAGCGTAGATAACCAAACCGAATCCGATTTTGTTTACTGCGTCACCGATGTTGTAAACAACATCCATCACACGAGTGTCTGCGCTGAAAGTGATACCGAACAAACCACCTGGAGTTCCCAAGATGTAGCCCAATGGGTAGATAGCCCAACCAACCAATACGAACCAAGCCAAAGTCTTGGTTGCTTTTGCTACTGCTGGACCTGCACTGTTTGCCAATGCAGCAACTTCTCCAAACCATACCAAGTATGCAATGTAGAAATAAGCAGCACCAGAAAGAACACCCCAAAGAACGCTTGACTCACGCCATACAGCTTCTCCGAAATAACCAGTTACCAACATTACTACAGAAGCGAAAATCAACTTCCACAACAATCCTTGCTTGGCACCAGCCTTTTTAGTGATAAGGTAGAATTCAACACACATCAAAGGAACTGTCAACAACCAATCCACGTAACGGAAGAAAGTGGGTGATGTTTGGTGCTCCATGAAGAATCCGCGCATGTAGTAATAGTGCACGGCAGCGATGAAGGTAATCAAACCTGATACCAACATAGAAGTTCTCCAACGTTCTGCAACATTGCGCATTTCGAAGAAGAAGAAAACAGAAGCCGCCATCATGGCCATAGTACCTACGAAGAAGGTAAAAGCGATGTAAGACGGGAGAGAGGTTCCGGATAGTAACTCTAGCTCACTGCCAGATGCTACTGTGTTTAGTAATTGTGTAACCATTTGATTTAGATTAGTTTAGTTTCGACAATGTTAAACACAATAGATTGAAAAATGTGTTAAAAATTCTTAAATAAAATTGGTTGTTTCAACAAATAAACCGATTGCGTTTGATTGTAAAAATCACCTCATACCCTTTATTTGCTGAATTCTTCATCACTTTAAGTCATTGAAAATCATGATTTTTGTTATGGATTTTAACCATAACTATTAGACGAAATTTTGTCGTAAAATCTTACCAATTCCAAAATTTTATCAAAAAACCAACCCAAAAAGGGCTCATCTCACGACCAAATCCATCGAAAAAAACCAATTTTTCTACACAAGTGTTTAGTTTATCGACAAAGTTCCTTCACAAAAACCCATTGATTTTCAACTGAAATCTTGAAAATTTCACTGTTTTTCAGGACACCAAAACCGCCTAAATCGGAACATACTCCGATTGATTCTTACCAACCCCGTATTTCAATCAACGGCGCAATCGCCTGAGACGTAACCGCCTTGACAAATGCCGAATAGTCCTTCAGCATGAATGCATTGATTCGTTTCACCACCAAATCGGTCTCTCGCTGCGCAGTTTTCAACGCCACGACGCAGTTTTCACCGGGCATTTCATTGCTCTCTATCAATCCATAAGCTGTCTGCAAATGATCCATTAAACGAATGGTGGCCTCTTCATAGGGACGGAAATCGGCGGGCAACATATAAAGCAATTTTAACGCAGCAACGCTATCCAACAATGGCCGCTCGAACTTCTTCAATTTCGCTTCCGCACTATCGCTGAGGTATTTCTGATTCACCCACACACCCACGGTCTTCTCCACCTCTTTTAATCCCTCAAAAGCCAACCTCGCACGCTCGATGGTCTTCTTAAGGGTATCGAGCATCTCCCGCTGTTTGGCATCGCCCAGGGCATTGTATGCAAATCCCTGCGGTATGCGTACTTGAATCCAAACAGAATCGGCTGCTTTACCCCCAGAAATCACAAGCTTATATTTTCCTGGAGACACAGTTCTTCCTGCGGGTATCCCGTCATCGGGCTTTGGTGTTTGGTGCGATGGCCAACGGAACCCGTCTTCCACCATTCTATAGGGCACCCTGTAGTAACCCGAACTATCAAACGAAAACTTGTGGGTACGAATCAATTTGCCTGACTCGTTGTATACCTTGCCTACACAATCCAACTTCTTCCACTCGCCTGTCACTGCATCCTTTTCTGTGCCAATTTTCAAATCAATTTGAGCACCATAAGGCTTGTTCGCTGCACTCCAAGCCTCATCCGCCGCAAACCTCGCTCCGCTCGGTTGCCTATACCTTGCAAGAACTCCGTCGCCGGCGTGCAAAATGTCTACATTCACTCCACTTGTTACTACCGCCGGCGCTGTCAATGATTTTCCGGCCCAACTGCGCAACACTGCAATGTCATCGAATACCCAAATACCCCGACCAAACGTCCCCAAAACCAAATCGCGCTCACGCGCTTGGATTTTCATATCCGCCACCGGCACACTGGGAAAACCTTTCCACTTTTTCCATATCAAACCGCCATCCACACTCACATACAAACCATGATCCGTGCCCAAAAACACCAATCCTGTCGCCTCGGCATCTGGCAATATACTCAATACATACCCCGTTACCTTGTCGCCCTTTCCCTCCTTATTGCCAAAACCATCCGCACCCACTTTGCGCGTCCAACTCGCCCCATAATTCACGGTGTGATACAAATATGGCGCCCAATCGTTCTGACGGTAATTGTTCACCACCACCCAAGCCTCGGCAGCATTCTTCGGATTCGTCCAAACATAAGGCACCCAAGCCCCAGGGGCATCCTTTGCAATCATCCCACCAACGAGCGTCCAAGTTTTGCCACCATCGCGCGTGACCTGAACCTTGCCATCATCGGTGCTCACGTACACCACATTTTTATCAGCGGCCGATGGGGCAATTGCCAAAATCGTGCAGTGGTTTTCCGCTCCCGTAGCATCAACCGTTAGCCCCCCACTTTTGGCCTGCTCTTGCTTCTTGGGGTCGTTGCTGGTTAAATCCGGCGAAATCACACGCCACGATTTTCCATTGTCCGAGCTGTAGTGCACATACTGACTGCCGTAGTACAATCCGTTTGCGTTGAAAGGATCAACCGCCATTGCCGCGTTCCAATTGTATCGCAATGGCTTCCCCTCAGGATGTTGCGGTTTGATGTAGGTTGACTGATGCGTAATTCTATTCCAATGATAGACATTTCCCCCCTGATACATCGCATAGCCCTCACCCGGTTTCCCCGGAATCGGTGCCACATCAAAACCATCGCCAAACAGCACCTCCTGCCATTCACTGTTTTTGATGCCGCCTTCTATCCAATGGTAGGCCGGACCAAACCAACTGCCGTTATCTTGCAATCCACCATATACATTGTATGGCTCCTGGTCATCAACATCCACATGGTAAAACTGTCCGACAGGAATATTCTCAGCATATCGCCAATTCTGCCCACCGTCATAGGAAATATTCAAGCCGCCATCGTTTCCGTTAATGATATATTTCGGATCATCAGGATGCACGTAAAACGCATGGTGATCGGGATGGATATGTCCCCAATCGGCCAAAATATCCCAATGTTTACCCCCATCCTCGCTGCGAGCAATCTGACTCCAAATGCTGTAAACGCGGTTTTCGTTGCTGGGGTCTACATACAACTCTGCATAATAAAAAGGCCTGTTCCCCGCATTGCCCTCTGTACTGACTTTATACCATTGGTCCCCCCCATTATCGCTGCGATAAACGCCAGTCTCCGAGGATTCAATGAACGCATAAACCCGGTTGGGTGAAGATGCAGCCACGGCCAAACCAATTCTACCAATATCGCCTTTGGGCATCCCTTCTTTCACGCCGCTGCGCTTCCAGGTCTTGCCACCATCATATGAAATATACAACCCACTGCCAGAAGGATCTCCTTTTTCAGGCCCCTTCTTTTCAGCTCCATTTACGGTTGACGCTTTGCCACTGCGGAACGTCCATGGTTTGCGCTCAAAATCCCACATCGCTGCATACAATTTTTGGGGATTCATGGGATCGATTACCAACTCTGCACAGCCCGTTGTCGCATTTACGTACAAGACTTTCTGCCAACTCGCTCCACCGTCATCAGAGCGATACACCCCGCGATCAATATTTCCACCCCACACTGAGCCCATCGCCGCAACCCACAATTGGGCGGGATTTTGTGGATTTATCACAATACGATGAATGGTTTTTGTTGACTCCAAACCCACACACTTCCACGTTTTTCCGGCATCAATGCTCTTATACAAGCCTTTGCCACTGTTGTGACTGTTTCGAGGATTGCCTTCTCCAGTACCTACATAAACAACACTGGGATTCAACGGGTCCACGGCAATGGAACCGATGCTCTGCACATCCATTTCATCAAAGATGGGCGACCAGCCGATCCCTCCGTCGTTACTCTTCCATACACCTCCGCTGGCAGTTCCCGCGTAAATCACATTGCGATTGACCGACTCCAAAGCCCCTTTTCTGGGCATGGCAAGGGCCGTAACCCGTCCGCTCATCGCACCCGGACCGATATTGCGCTTGGGGATGTGTCGCATCACCGCCTCAAACTCATCGGTTTGATTGGGCGCGGACACAGCCGTTTGCGCTTTTACATCGCCTAGAAAAATCGCCCCTAACGCCACGGTCAAACCCAAGGCATGGTTGTTTATGCGACCCATGAATGTGGTCATACTCGAATTGATTGCATCGTGCATTTTTCAAACCTACGAAATACAGACGCAGTTGGCAACATCACCAAACACATTCTACCGCAATATGCTGCCCTTTTATCGAACAAAATCGGGGTCGCCGTGTTAATCGTTCTATCTTTGCAGCTCCAAACGCCTCCATGTTCAAACAACAGATTACCGCTTTTATCTTTTTTACACTCTTTTTCCTCGCATTGGACACCTATGTTTGGCAGGGCATCAAAACCATCACGCCAAATTGGAGTCAACGCGCCAAGAGTATTTTGAAATGGAGCTATTGGGGATACACCGTTTTTACTTTTGTCTTCTTCTTGTTGGTGCGATTTCAGTTCATTCCATTGCCAGCGGCCGTGGTAAAATTGCTATCAGCCATCGCCTTTGCCATCGTCATTGCCAAGTTGTTCTGGGTGGTTTTCCTGCTCATCGATGATATTATTCGGCTGTTTCGTTGGATTTACCAGTACTTTTTTACTGATTTGGAAAGTGCGCCCGACAGACCCAGTGGCATATCCCGATTAAAGTTTCTACAGTATACAGGCCTCGCCGTAGGTGCCGCCTTCATTGGAACGGCTGTTTGGGGTATATTCAAAGGCGCCCACAACTACACCATACACCGCAAGAAAATCAAATTGGCCGGACTGCCTGAGGCCTTCAAAGGGCTGAAAATTTTGCAGATATCAGACATCCATTCGGGTAGTTTTTGGGACCGCGAAGCCGTTGCACAAGGCATCAAACTCATCAACGAACAAAACGCCGATGTGGTCTTCTTCACTGGCGACATTGTCAATGACCGCTCAGAAGAACTCGTTCCTTGGATGGATCTTTTCTCCCAAATCAAAGCACCCCTGGGTGTTTTTTCTACCCTTGGTAACCACGACTATGGCGATTATGTGCCCTGGCCTTCTGCTGCCGCCAAAAAGAAAAACTTGGAAGACCTTATCTCTTACCACAAAGAAATGGGCTGGGACATTCTCAATGATGAGCACAGGGTTTTGGAGAAAGACGGACAAAAACTGACCATCGTTGGCGTGCAAAACTGGAGTGCGAAAGCGCGGTTCCCGAAGTACGGTGATCTTGAAAAAGCCCTCGAAGGCGCACCCAAAGACACCGTGAAAATTTTATTGAGCCACGATCCATCGCATTGGCGTGAGCAAGTGGTGGGCAAACAAACCGACATCGCCCTTACGTTCGCGGGACATACCCATGGTATGCAGTTTGGCATCGATTCAAAATTCTATCGCTGGAGTCCCGTCAAATACGTGTACAAAGAGTGGTTAGACCTCTACACAGAGAAAGACCAGCACCTATATGTAAACCGCGGATTTGGCTATTTGGGATATCCCGGCAGAATGGGTATCTACCCCGAAATTACCGTGGTTACCCTGGCGTAATTTCCGAAACCAGCCTCGTTTCAATCACCTGAGTCCTAAGGTAGCCAAGTAGGATTACTGGCTGGACCCTCTAAGTCAATTGTAGATGTATTCAAACTTGCCGGGAGGCAACATCACCCAAACGGTACCCAAATCGTCTTGAACCAACTTAGTATCATTGAACGTTTGAATGCCACCCACTTGGCCAACGAAGGTTTTACCGGTCCTTGAGTTCGCGGGACGCACCCCATCGGTAAAACTCAATTCCACGGCTTGGATGCTTTTACTGCGATTGAATACGGCATAGACAATCTCACCAAAATACTTGCGCTGAATGATCAGTACATCGTCGGAAAGTGTCGTAACCTTCATATCACCATAAGTCATCGCCATGTGGGTTCTGCGGAATTGGGCCATTTGTGCTACGAGGGTTCGCTGCTTCTTTTCTCTGTCCGATAGTCCCATCACAGTGTCCACTTTGTTTTTGGGATCTGCATTTGAACCCAAACCGCGGTCGAAGCGCATCATTCTGCGACTGTCGGGATCATTGGCTCCCGGCATTCCAATCTCGTCGCCGTAGTATATCACAGGGATGCCAGGGATGGCAAAATTAAACGCCATCATGCTCAACAAACGGTCGTAAGCCTGGGTATCGCGCACTTGGATGTTGCGGTCCCAACCCGCTTGCTTGCTATCTTCTCCTTCTTTCATTGAACCATCGAGGATGGAAATAATGCGGGCTTTGTCTTGATTGCCCGATACATTGCCCATGGTGTGGTGAGCGCCATACCATTTTTTGGAATCGTTCAAGGTTTGCGCCAGTTGTTTACAGCCCCCTTGTCCTTTGAAAGTACTCACCGCAGCATCGTACATGTTGAAGTCGAACTGCGCATCGAGCATCCCGCTACCAAGGTATGAGCTGATGAGTTCTGGGCTACCGTAGGTTTCGCCAATTTGGTAATAGCTGCGACGCTGGGGGATGGATACTTCGGTTTTAGTCTTGTAGGTGAGCGCGCGCCAGAAGGGATCGGGGATGTGCTTGGTGGCATCGTGACGGAAACCATCCACATCGAAATTCTTGAACCACCAAAGGGCGGAATCGGTAAGGGCGTTAACCACTTCGGGTTTGAAGTAGTTGAATGTGGGCATGAAGTCATCGAACCAGGTGGTTAGCCGATATTCATCCCAACGCTCGGTGTTCTTGGATCCATCGGGCAAATACAGCGGGGTAAACCACGAGGGGTATTGTTTGTAGAGGGGGTGTTCTTGGTGGATGTGGTGTGCCACATAATCCAAGAAAATGTTGATGCCGTATTTGTGGGCCGTTTCGATGAGCTGTTTGAGTTCTGCTTCTGTGCAAAATCTGGGGTCCGTGGCGCGGAGCGCCACGGGCCAATACCCGTGATAACCACTGAATTTGGTTGCCGGGGTTTTTGTCCACTGTCCGTAAGGACCCTCCGGATTCCGCACCACAGGCGAGATCCATAAACTGTTTACGCCCAACTCCGTAAAAAATCCTTCCTCAATCTTTTTGGTGATACCCACCACATCGCCGCCGTAGAAATCCACCTTTGGGTCCACATCAGGTCGGTTTAAAGGCCTGTTGTTCTCCTTCTTTCCATCCACAAAACGATCAATCATGGGATTGTACATCACCATTGTGCGGGGATCCTTGCGGTCACCGAATTTGCCCATGTCGTAGATTACACGTCCAGCCGCCAATGGTACCAACACCTCATTACTCACCCCTTCATAACTGCCAATCCAAACGCGGATATAACTTCGATGTGCTTGCCAAGCCGCCTTGGGCACCGCAATCTTGATGATGCTTTCGCCCGTCATGGGATCATACTCGCCGTCACCCACTTCCAATCGCTGGTTCTGCCACATCGCCAACACCGCATTGTATTCACCTTTGCCAAGGCCCATCATGTTTTTGGTGCTCACAAAAATCTCTGTGGGAATTTCTGCATTCCAATAATCACCCGGTTGAGGCGAAGTATAAGAAGTACGCAACTGCAAATCAGCTGTAGACACCATGAAGGTAGAATTGAATCCCCCCATGCCATTGCCCACCGAATCTTTGTTGTTTGGGTCCCGGATTTCCTTGGTCTCCAAATTCCATTTGCCAGCATACGATACCACAAATACATATTGATGGCTGCCCGGTCCTACCCATGTGCTACCCACCCAAGTGCCTTGCGTTTTATCTGAGGGATCCTCCTCCCAGCGCAGCGATAAATTGTTTGCATTCCACGCGTTGAATGTGCCTTTGACTTTCACAGCGCTATAGGCATAGGTCTTGGTCTTCC
>JACCDS011198932.1_pt1 | contig 15461 bp, 10 predicted proteins | sample 7446441 | NCBI WGS metagenome assembly JACCDS01 (sample SAMN15323445, study PRJNA562643) | freshwater metagenome | isolation source: river surface water | place: USA:Blue River Watershed | collected 2017-08-17
CGTCTGAGATTGCTTTCAATATTCCGGAACAAAGAGCCGATCTCTCGCTAATCAGTTTTGCTGAACAGGCTGACATCACCTTGCTGTTTCCCATCGACAAGATGGCAGGCAAAGTGACCAATCCGCTCCGTGGTCAGTACAACCTCGACGAAGCCTTGCGCATTCTGCTGCAGGGCACCGGTCTCAAGCCGGTGATTAGCGAAAGTGGGCAGGTATCTATTTTGATAGATCCGACTTTCGAGAGTAATGACGACATGGCGAACTATAAGAAAAACAAAGTGGCAACGGCAGTGATGGCAGTAGTCAGCACAGTGGCAGTATCACCAGCTTTTGCGGCACAGGAAAAGGCAGAGACAAAAACAGAAGTGATTGAAGTGCGGGGTATCCGTGGTGCGCTTGGGCGGGCGATGGATTCCAAACGCGAAGCCGGTGGTGTGGTGGACTCCATTTCAGCCGAAGACATTGGTAAGTTCCCGGATACCAACCTGGCGGAATCGCTGCAGCGCATTACCGGTGTGTCGATTGACCGTTCCGGTGGAGAAGGTCAACTGATCACCGTACGTGGTTTTGGCCCGGAATTTAATACAGTGCTGGTCAATGGCCGGCAAATGGCGTCGGAAAACCAAAGCCGCGCTTTTAGTTTTGATACCATCGCGGCGGAATTAGTCCGTAGCCTCGACGTGCACAAAACCTCCACCGCAACGCAGCAATCCGGTGGTATTGGTTCAACCGTCAACGTCAATACCGCACGGCCTTTTGCCATCGGTGGTTTTAAAGTGGCCGGTAGTATCAAAGGCGTGTACGAAGAAAACAGCGAAAAAACCTCGCCACAGGTCTCTGGCCTGATCAGCGATACCTTTTTAGACGGCTCGGTCGGCGCTTTGCTGGCTGTGTCGCATCAACAGCGCGACACCCGGCTGAATCAGGCGCAAATTGACGGCTGGCTGGAAAACGTTGGCGTGCCAAATCCGGTCACGCAAAGCGGCGCTGCTTATAGCGGTAATATTTTCTCACCGCGGAACTACGATCATAAAGTGACGTTTGAAGAGCGTAGCCGCACCAACGCCAACCTGGTGTTGCAATATGCTCCGGCCGACAATCTGGAACTGACCGCTGACGCGCTCTATTCCGATTTTGACGTCGAAGCAGATACTACGTCCTACGGCCACTGGTTTACCGCGCCGAATATCACTGGTTTTGGCGGCGCCAAAGGCCCGGTGGTGGATGCGAACGGCACTGTCGTTGACCTGTATCAGGAAGTGGGTCTGGCCACCGACATGCACGCGAAGAAGTTTGACCGCCTGACTGATACGCTGTCGATTGGCCTGAATGCCGATTGGGACGTCAGCAACAACCTGAATATGAAATTCGATTTCAGCCATTCCAGTGCTGAGCGTGAACCGAACAATGGCCGTGGTGATCAGCTCTCCTTGATTGGTTATGCCAACCGCGTCCGTTTCCAGCTTGACGACAATATCCTGCCTTACGCCAGCGAGTTTGCCGGCGCGAATCCGAACATCTACAGCGGTCAGCAGGAACTAAACGGCACGGCTTACCAACCGGGTGTAAAACCGGATGGTGTGTCGAATCATCTGGATCCGAAAAACAGCCGGGCCCACGTGATGTTACGTCGCGGTTGGGCGGTGGAAGATGATCTGAATCAGCTGCGCTGGGACGGTGTCTGGAATGAAGATGCCGCCAGCGGTTTAACCAAAGTGAAATTTGGCGCTATGTATTCGACGGAAACCAAGAGCCTGGAGCGTTGGGATAACGAAGGCGTCGGTATTCACTGTACTTTCTGTGGTTATCCGGACAAACCGAACATGGCCGGTTTCCCGCAATATGTCTTTAATGCCGGTAGTGATTTCTTAAGTGGCGTCAGCGGCAGTGGCCGTATGCCAACCTCATGGCTGGCGCATGACGGTGAAGCCAACTTTGCTTTCCTCGAACAATATGCGGCCTCAATCGGCAAGCCGATTAGCTTTGATGCGGTTAAACGTAACAAGTCGTTTGAAGTTGGTGAAGATACGGCGTCTCTGTATCTGGAACTTGATTTTGAAGGCTCGTTAGCCGGCATGCCGTTAACCAGCACCGCCGGTGTGCGCTATGAGCGCACCAGTGTCGATGTGGACGGTACCGATGCGCCGGTCAGCGGTCTGCGCATCCTCGATGAAACCGAGATGCTGGCACAATTCGGTGCTGCCCAGCCGATCAAAGAAAGCTCGAGCTACGAAGCCATTCTGCCAAACTTCAGCGTCAAACTGGATATTTCAGACGACCTGGTGGGCCGCTTTGCTGCGTCACAAACAATGACCCGGCCGACGCTGGAAAGCATGTCACCGGTGACTGTGATTGGCACCACCCGTCAGGGCGGCGATTTGACTTCAACTTCAGGTAACCCGGAACTGCAACCGTTCAGCGCGACCAACCTCGACCTGTCGCTGGAATGGTATTACAGCGATGCCAGTTATCTGTCGGGCGGTTATTTCCGCAAAAACGTGTCGAACTTCATCATCAACATCACCGAAGACAAAACCTTCACGCTGGCCAATGGCGGCTTGCTGACCGATCCGTCGACCGGCACCAATCCGGGCGCGCCGGACAGTGCTGACAGCACGGCAGTCTTTAGCAATACGCTGCCAAGCAATGGTGAGTCGGCGATTGTCGATGGTTTTGAACTGGCCTTACAACATACCTTTGAGTCGGGTTTTGGTGTGATGGCCAATGCCACGCTGGTCGACAGTAATGCCGAGCTGGACCCTGCGGACATCAATCAGGTGTTTGCGTTAACCGGTCTCAGTGATTCGTATAACCTGGTGGCGTTTTATGAACAAGGCCCATTGCAGGCGCGGGTTGCGTACAACTGGCGTGATGCTTTTGTGCAGTCGTTGACGCAAAGCAACGGCGACGGTGTGGTCATTGTTGAAGACTATGCACAGATTGACGCCAGTGCCAGCTATGACATCACGCCGGATTTGGCCGTTGTCATTGAAGGCATCAACCTGACCAATGAATACGTGCACAAACGCGGTCGTTTTGCTAACCAGCTGCTGTTGATTGAAGACAGCGGCCGGCGCGTGGCCTTTGGTGTACGCGGTTCATTCTAACCGCTGTTGTTGTGTATTTTTTACGTAGTTCGGATGTAGTAGTGACGCATTGACCACCGATCCCGGGGTGGTCATTGCGCTTGTTTCGGAGTCAGTTCGCTGACTCCATTTTTGCGATGCAAAGCAGGAAGTCCCTCATGCAATCTCAGCCTCAACACAAAAACAACAACACGGCAGAGCAACCGATCCAAACTGTCGTGATCGTCGGCGGAGGCAATGCCGGTTGGCTGACCGCCGGCCGCATTGCGGCCAAACATAATTGTCAGGCCGGCGCGATCAGAGTCGTTCTGATTGAATCCCCCGGCGTGCCGCCGATTGGCGTCGGCGAAGGCACCTGGCCAACGATGCGCAGCACTTTGCTGGCACTTGGCATCAGTGAAACCGAGTTTATCCGCGAGTGTGACGCCACTTTTAAACAAGGCGCTAAGTTTGCCCGTTGGGTGAATGGCGCTGCCGACGATTTCTATTACCATCCGCTGGTGCTGCCGCAGGGCTTTGGCAAAGCGGATATGGCGGCCTATTGGCTGCAAGGCAAAACTGGCGCCGATCTGGCCGGCCCACTCAGTTCCTTTTCCAACGATTTATGTTATCAGGAAGCCATTTGTGAGCAGGGCCTGGCGCCGAAGACCATCCGGCATGCTGAATATGCTGCCGTCGCCAATTACGCCTATCACCTCGATTCCGGCAAATTTGGCCTGTTTTTGCAGCGCCACTGCATCGAAAAACTTGGTGTGGAGCATATTCAGGATGATGTGATCGCCGTGCAAAGCGCTGACAATGGTGATATCGCTGCAGTGCAGACTCAGAACCATGGCCTGATCGCCGGTGATTTATTTGTCGATTGCACCGGCTTTAAATCGTTGTTGCTGGGCGGGCATTATCAGGTGCCGTTTAAGCGCTGTGACGACGTACTGTTTATCGACACGGCGCTGGCGGTGCAGGTGCCTTACGCAACGCCGGATGCTCCCATCGCCTCGCACACTATTTCGACGGCGCAAGATTGTGGCTGGATTTGGGATATCGGTCTGCAGCACCGCCGTGGTATCGGTTATGTCTATGCCAGCCGTTATTGCACTGAACAACAGGCGCGGGACACTTTAGCGGCCTACGTCGGGCCGCAAATCGCTGAACTTGCGGTGCGGAAGATCCCGATTGTCAGTGGTCATCGCCAGCACTTCTGGCAAAACAACTGCGTCGCGGTAGGCTTATCGGCCGGTTTCCTTGAGCCACTGGAAGCGTCGGCGCTGGTGCTGGTGGAATTATCCGCGCAGATGATTGCAGAGCAGCTGCCGGCCACCCGCGGCGTGATGGATATTGTGGCGCGGCGTTTTAACGAAACCTTTTTATATCGCTGGGACAAAATCATCGATTTTCTGAAGCTGCATTACATTCTGAGTCAGCGCAACGACAGCGCTTTTTGGCGTGACAACCGTGACCCGGCGACGATTCCACAAAGCCTGTTGGATCTGATGCAGCTGTGGGCCCATCGCGCGCCGGGCGATCTGGATTTCACCAGCAATAATGAAGTCTTCCCGGCTGCCAGTTATCAGTATGTGTTGTATGGCATGGGATTTCGCAGTGATACCAGCCGCCTGCGCCATCAGCTGACTAACTGGGATTTTGCCACAGCACAGCTGCAGCAAAACCGCAAAATGATCGATCAGGCGCTGACGTTGCTACCGACGCACCGCGAGCTTATCAACAAAATTCGTCAGTATGGTTTTCAAACCATCTGAGCAGCAGGAAGGCAAGTCATGGCTCATTTAGTTGCAATAGAACCGGCCCGGCATCAACAGCTGTATGTGTTACCTGAGCAGATTGATGTTCATGCCGCGGGACAGAATCTGATCCCGGTGGTGCCGGCCGAATTGACCCATGTGGCGACGCAGTTGCCGCTGGTGCTGGCGAAAAATGGCCAGACCGGTCAGTTTGTGCTGGCGGCATTAACCGGCTTTGCGCCCAACGAGAATTTGCTGATGCAGCAAGGCCGCTGGCAGGGTTTGTATCTGCCGCTGCAAGTGCAGCGTCAGCCGTTTTTTGTCGGCAAGGCGACGCCGGATGCCGACGATTATGTGGTCTGTATTGATCTGGAGAGTCCGGCCACCGGCCAGAATCAGCCATTGCCAGCCGGCGCTGAGCCGCTGTTTTTAGCTGATGGTAGCGAGACGGACTTCTACCAACAGGCAAAACAGCGATTGGTGCAGCTGCTGCAGGGGGAACAACAACGCGATGCGCTCATTGAGATGTTACTGCAATGCCAGTTGTTACAGCCGATGTCGCTCGACATCACTTTTGCCGACCAAAGCACGACGCGGCTGAACGGTTTGTACAGCATCGACGCGGACAAGCTGGCGGCGCTGGCGCCAGAGCAAGTGGTGCAGCTGCATCAACAGGGTCATTTAGCGGCGATCTATGCCATTCTCGGCTCGGCGGCACAAATCTACGGCTTGATCGCGCGTAAAAATCAGCAGTTGGTTGGCTAAGCCGATGCAGAGCGCAGCCCCTGTATCGCCTAAACCTGCGGTGGTTTGCCAGCTGATCGGTACTGAGCAGACGCCGTTATTGGTGATAGACCATTTATTTCCGGCCTGTGACTGGTTATGGCAGCAGGCACAGCACGGCGTTTATCAGGCTGACCCGGCCAATTTTTATCCGGGCGTGCGGGCGCCAACACCGCAGTCGTATCAGCAGGCGTTACAAGACTTACTGCCGCTGTTACAACAGGTGTATGTACCACAGGCAAAACATATGCGGGTGCTCAGTTCGGCGTTCTCGCTGGCCTGTAAACCAGCTGAGCAGCTGAAGCCTATTCAGATGTTGCCGCATTTTGATACGGTGGAACCGCATCAGCTGGCGATGGTGCATTATTTGTGTGATGGCAGGCATGGTGGCACGGCGTTTTATCGCCATCGTTATACCGGCTTTGAGCGGATCAGCGCTGAACGGCTGCAAAGTTATGGCCCGGTGCTGAAACAACAAGCCATGGCGGCCCGACTACATGAAGCGCCGCGTTATATGCACGGCAGTTCTGCGTTGTTTCAGCAAATCGGTGAGGTTGAGGCCTGTTTTAACCGGGCGGTGATTTATCCGGGTAACCTGTTACATTCAGGGAATATCAGGGAGTTGAGCGCGGCAGCTGCCGATCCGGCGCAGGGCCGGCTGACCATCAGTAGTTTTTTGCAATTATTTTAAAAATATTTACGGTCGCACTGGCGGATTTTCCCCGGCTGTTTCGTCTGTAGTTGTTAAGTAGATTCGTTGCGTAGAACAACAACTGCAAATTTTGGCCTGATAACCAATAAAAAAACAGAAAAAACGGGGAAAAATGTCAAACGATTCATTGTTTTACAAGATCTATCTGGCATCGCGGCGTGGCATTTACCGCGCGGTGTCCAGAATAGTGCCGCCGCACGAAATCGAAGATATCGTGCAGGAAACTTATGTGCGGATTTGCCAGATTGAAGATAAAACGCAAATCAGCTCACCGAAATCTTTTATGTTTACCGTCGCGCGCAATCTGGCGCTGGATTACCACAAACAGGCCAATGTACGCCATGTGGACCACGTTGAAGACGCTGAACTGCTGGACCAGCTATTATCAGACAACTGCCGGGATGAAGTGTATGACCAGGTCTTGTCGGGCAGCGAGTTTGGCCATTTTTGTGAAGCGGTACGGCAACTGCCGTTGCAGTGCCGCAAAGTATTTGTACTAAAAAAGGTCTATGGCTATTCGCAGCGGGAGATCGCAGCCAATTTACGGATCAGTGAAAGTACAGTCGAAAAACATATCGCCACCGGGTTAAAAAGTTGCACGCTGTTTATGCGTAAAGCAACGGGTGGCGAAACCGGACAGGGCCAGCAACACGCGAAGCGACAATCAAGAGGAGGATCCTATGAGTAATATTCACCAGATCCATCTGCAGTCGAAACGCCAGCAATCGGTGCTGGAAGCGCAGCGTCTGGAACAGGCCTGTGAATGGATCGCCCGGATTGACCGGGAACTGCAAACTGAAGAAAAACAGGCGTTACAGCAATGGCTGGCTGCGTCTGCGTTAAACCAGCAAACGCTGTTTGAAGTCGCCAAGTTATGGGACAAGATGGATGCGCTCAGCCGTTTATCTGACCTGTTTCCGGCGGTAGAACCGAAAATCAACCAACAGTCGCGGCCACTGGGTGGTCTGGCGATGGCCGCTTCTGCGGCAGCGGTGCTGCTGCTTGGCGCGTTTTTCTATCGGGGTGATCTGAGTCAGTTGAATACAGACCCATCCTTCGCCGTGGTGGCGATGGAGGCGACTTATCAGACGCGCGTTGGTGAAAACAATACTATTGAATTACCGGACCACAGCAAGCTGGTGCTGAATACCAATAGTTTTGTCGTGGTGCGCTATAGCGCCGGCGCTCGGGTCATCGAACTGCAGCGCGGTGAAATCAATATCGATGTGGCGCATGACATGTCACGGCCACTCAGTGTCATTGCCGGTGGCAAGATTATTCAGGCAGTCGGCACGGCGTTTAACGTTGATTTACGGCAGGACCATGTTGAACTGATTGTCACTGACGGCAAAGTATTGGTCGGCAGCAATGCCGGTGTCGACATGCCAACGCCGCAGGCACTGGCAAAACGGTTGCCACAAACCGCTTTGGCCATTTCCAAAGGCGAGCGGGTTGATTTGGACCCTCGTGGCAAAGCGCGCGAACAGGTGCAGAAAATCGACGCGGTGGAACTGGCTGCCAGTTTGTCGTGGCGCTCCGGCAACCTGATTTTCCGCGGTGAAAATCTGCAGGACGCATTGGCCGAAATCAGCCGCTATACCGATATTCAGTTTGAGCTGGCGGATGATGCCAAGCTGAAAACTATCCATGTCGCCGGTATGTTTAAAACCGGTGATGTGAATGGGCTACTGGAGATCTTCCGCAGTAATTTTAACATCAGCCATGAGCGGCTGAGTCGCGACAAAATTCTGCTGAAATACGCTGGTTAAACCGCAAACGTGAACAAACCCTGGTATCGGCCTGTCTGCGGGCGGTCCGATACCAGCCGCCACACTGCTGTCTTCAATCGCTTGATAAGGAACCTACCCGATGACGTTATCCGTCACTGGCGCGCCGTCGCGCCCGCTTTCATCACAGCCGCACTCTTCGCGCCAGCACAGCGAGCCGCCCGCCAGCTCCGGCGGAACGCTGCTGTATATCACCTTTATCTCGTCAGTGGCCGCGATTGGCGGTTTCCTGTTTGGCTTTGACTCTGGCGTGATCAACGGCACTGTGACGGCGCTCAGCAAAGCCTTTCAGTCGGATTCTGTCGCCACCGGTTTTAATGTGGCGTCGGTGTTATTGGGCTGTGCGCTGGGGGCTTTATTGGCAGGGCCGGCTGCGGATCGCTATGGTCGCAAACCGGTGATGCTGATCACGGCGCTGGTCTTTGCACTCAGCGCCTGGGGCTCAGGTGATGCCAATAGTGCCGCCGTATTTATCTGGTACCGGCTATTGGGTGGACTGGCGATTGGCGCGGCATCGGTGCTGGTCCCGGCCTATATTTCCGAAGTGGCACCACCGGCTTACCGTGGCCGGCTGGCGACTTTGCAGCAATTGGCGATAGTGCTGGGCTTGTTTGCCGCTTTTGTCAGTAATTACCTGATCGCTGCGAGCGCAGGCAGTGCCGAAGCGTTGTTCTGGCTCGGGCTACCGGCGTGGCGCTGGATGTTCTGGATGGAATTATTGCCGTCGTTGTTGTTTTTACTTGGGGTGTTTTTTATTCCGGAATCGCCGCGTTATCTGGTGGCGCAAGGCCGGCTGGTACAGGCGCAACAGGTATTCAGCCGGATTTGTCCGGGCAGCGAAGCCAACCAAATCGCTGTGGTGCAGCAGTCATTGGCTGGTGAAACCAAGCCGGGTCTGGCTGATTTTCTTGTAGCCGGTAGCCGCAAGGTTCATCCGGTCATTTGGGTTGGCATTGCTTTATCGGTGTTTCAGCAATTCGTCGGTATTAATGTGGTGTTTTATTACGGCGCTGAGCTGTGGCAGGCCGCCGGTTTTGATGAATCACAATCCTTATTTATCAATGTGTTGGCCGGTACCACCAATATTATTTCCACTTTTGTCGCCATCGCGCTGATTGATAAAGTCGGCCGGCGGCCTCTGCTGCTGGTAGGCAGTCTCGGCATGTTTATCAGTCTGGCCGTGCTGGCGATTATCTTTGGCACCGCCGGCCTCGATGCTGCCGGTAAACTGCAACTGACCGACCAAACCGGGTTGCTGGCACTGATCACGGCCAATCTGTTTGTGGTGTTTTTTGGCATCAGCTGGGGGCCGGTGGTTTGGGTACTGCTCGGCGAAATGTTTAATAACCGTATTCGTGGTGCTGCGCTGGCCGTGGCGGCGAGTGCGCAGTGGCTGGCGAACTTCGCCATCACGATGACATTCCCCATTTTATTGGGTTCAGTTGGCCTCGCCGGTGCTTATGGCTTTTATGCGCTGTCGGCGTTGATTAGTCTGTTTTTTGTCATGCGTTTTGTTAGCGAAACCCGTGGGAAACAACTCGAAGAGATGTAACGGGTCGTGCTGGCAGGGTGAGGCAGGCTTCAGGGTTGGGACCTGGAGCCTGCCGCTGGTGATGCCGGCCAAGGGTCGGCATACGCCGGATTGGTGATAACGTGCGGGTCGGTCAGGCTTTGTAAAAAGGCCAACACTGCGGCGCGTTCTTCTGCTGTTAAATCAAAACCTTTAACAAAATTACTTTTGGCCGGGTGCAAACGACCATCGCCTAACCATCCGCCTTCGCTGGTATTCCGTCCCCCTTGCTGATACAAATCCAGCACCTGCTCCAGCGTCGCGACACTGCCGTCGTGCATATAAGGCGCGGTCAGCGCGATGTTGCGCAGCGTCGGTGCACGAAAGCGGCCATCATCGCTTTGTTGCATGGTCAGTTCAGCCAGACCACGGTCTTTATCCGGATAACCCTGCCCTGCCACTTGCTGGCGGCCGGTGAAATATAAGCCGGTATTGTGAAAAGGCCGCCGGTCCAGCGGCTGCTTTTCATGGCTGGTCGACTGGGTGAAATTAAAACCGCCATGACAATGATGACATTCCAACCGTTCCGAAAAAAACAGATTCATGCCGTCGATTTGCTGCGGCGTTAAGGCGCTGTCATCGCCCTGATAGGCATAGCGGTCAAACGGCGCCTGCAAGGACACCAGGCTGCGGACAAAACTGGCTAAGGCTTGAGTCACGCGCTGAAAATCGACGTCTTCATCACCAAAAGCGGCTTCGAACAAGGCCGGATAAGGCCCTCGCTGCAGTTGCTGCAGCACTTGCGATTCATGGCCGCTGATGCCGAGTTCAACCGGCTGCTCGCCGAACATCGGGATCAGCAGCTGCTGCTCTATCTGCTGCAGGTCCGGATGCGCCCAGGTCAGCGTTTTGTTATAGGCAACATTGACCAATGCTAAGGCATTACGGCGGTGTCGCTCACCGGTGCTGCCGGCGGAAACGGCCTGAGGTTCGGCAAAGGCAAAGGCCTGTTGATGACAACTGGCACAACTTTGCTGACCGTTACCGGACAAGGCTTTGTCATAAAACAAATACCGGCCCAGTTCAGCTTTGGCGGCGGACATCGGATTGTCTGCCGGCACGGCAGGTTTGGGAAAGCCTTCAGGCAGTGGCCACTGATATGGCTGTGGCGCCGGCGTGCAGCTACTAAGCAGCACCAGCAAAGCAGCGCTTTGCATCAACATAAACAGTCTTAGCGTAATTGCCATAAGCCATCCACTGCAGTGGCGCCAATACCGAGCCACGGCAGTAACTGCTGACAACTGCGGGTTTGTGGATCAGACATACAGGAATTCTCCCCGTTTGCCCCAAAATCCTGCAGCAACGGCGCGAGGTCAAGGACCAGCTGTGGCTGGCCGCTATACTGCAAGCTGACTTGCAGCTGATTGGGCTGCTGGCAAGGCGTAGTTGGAGCGCGCATCACACTGGGGCCACTGCAGCCGGTTGAACCCAGATGCAGCGACCAGTTGGCGTGGCCGGTTAAATCCAGCCGCAGGAATTTATAGCCATGTTGCCAGCTCCAGTGCATATCGGTTTGCTGCAGCGGCGCTTGTGCCACGAGTGGATTTTGATGATTCAGGTCTGGCGGTACGCCAAGGCTGAAACTGAGCGGGCCTTTTGTTAATGCGCGGGCCAGTGGAATTTGCCATTGACCGGCGTCGTTGCTTTGGCAGTCGATGCCGAGCAGCACCAGCCGGTCGTTACTGTAAGGGCCGGGCGTCAGCGCGATTGGTTTGGTCTGACTGAAATCGCTTAAAAACAGCTGTAACTGCGCCAGCTGAAACGTCTGTCCACCCAGTGTCAGATTGGAATCGCAGCGTAGAGGCTGGCCTTGCCATTGCAGCTGTAATTGCAGTGGTGCCGGGCTTTGCGGGTGGCAACCGGCAAGCCAGAACAGCAGAAAAATTGTGCGGAAATTAATAATTTGTTTACTGTTTTGCATTTTCGTATTTATATATAGCTTTGCTGTCACAGTAACAAAACCTTGGTAAAACGCAACGCTTTTACCTGCTTTGCCGGAGTCATCACATGTCACATCGCCCAGCTTTTCGTCAGATCACTGTGCTCGCCAGTTTGCTGTTTAGCGCAGCGGCCTTCAGCCATGCTGAGCATGACCGCGCCCGCTTTGTATCGCCGACCGGCAAAGATGCGGGGCGTTGTGACAGCCCGGTGCGCGCCTGTCAGACCATCAGTTATGCGGTACAGCAAGCCAGTAAAGGCGATCGGGTGTTGGTGGCTGAGGGCCGCTATGCCATTCAGGATGCTGACGATTTATTTTATCTGACCAGCAAACTCGTACCAGTGCTCGGCGGCTACAACAAGTTTGACCATTTTCTCGACCAGGCGCCCGGCATCAATAGCACTATTCTGACCGGCGTGCCGGAGGCTTATATCGGCCAGCTGCAACTGCAGGGCTTTGTGGTAGTCAACGACGGTTTCTCGCAGCGTTTTGCTGACAGTGCCGCGCTGGAACATACCCAGCAGCAACTACAACAAAGCCAGGGCCCCACGCCTTGTGTCGACGGCAAAGCCGGTATTTACCCGTGTAAAAACATTGATTTAGTCAGTCATGTTGCGCTGGCGGATATCAGTCTGAAACCGGGCGCGGCTAACGATATCTGGGGTCATACCGACCTGAATACCGGCACTGAATACGCCATTATCGGCCTTAATAACGGCACCGCCGTGTTTAGCCTCGCTGATCCGGCCGCACCCAAAGAGATTGGCGCTATTGCCGGCAGTCTCACGTCCTGGCGCGATATTAAAGTGCTGCAATATTACGACAATAGTCTGGCGCGCTGGCGGGCCTATGCTTATGTCAGCTCTGAAGGTTCGGACAATATTCAGATCCTGGATTTAAACCAGTTACCAGGCTCGGTACGGCTGATCGCGGCGGATAAAGCCGTCACGTCAGCGCATAACGTTTATATCAGCCATGTTGATTACACCACCAATACCGCGCTGGATGGTCTGGAACCGACACTACACATCGTTGGGCAAGAAGCTGTTGGTGGTGCTTTTACCACTTATGGCCTGAAAAACCCTGAAGCCTTAACCCCTTATTTCCTTAACGGCAGCAGCGTGCGCGCTGACTATACCCATGATGCCGCATCGATGGTGGTCGACGACAACCGCGCGCAGCAGGGTTGTCAGCGCAATAGCTGTACCGTGCTGATGGATTTTAATGAACAGTCGGTGCGGTTATGGGATATCACCACGCTGACTGGTGCCGGCGCACTGGCCGATTTAACTTACCCGAATGCGAGTTATGTCCACTCTGGCTGGTGGAGCGAAGATAAACGTTTTGTATTTATTCACGACGAGCTGGATGAGCGCAACCAGGGCCTGAATACCACAGTGCGGGTGATGAACGTCGACAATCTGAAACAGCCGGTCATCGTCAAAGAATGGACCGGGCCGACCCGCGCTATCGACCACAACGGCTATACGCGCGGCAATCGCTATTACATCTCGAATTATCAGCGTGGCACTACCATTCTGGATATCACCAATCCGGCCAATCCGGTGGAAGCAGGATTTTTTGACTCTTTCCCGTCCAGCGATAGCGCGGCTTTTAATGGTGTGTGGGGCACTTACCCGTACTTACCCTCCGGACTGGTGATTTCAGCGGATATCAACAGTGGTCTCTTTGTGCTGCGTGACCAGACCAAACAAAGCGCCGCCGGTCAGGTTAGTTTTGCTAGCGCAGCCAGCAGCCTGAAAGCCGGTGAAACGGCAGTACTCAAAGTGCGCCGGCCGGCCGGCAGCGGCGCTGTCAGTGTCGGCTGGGAGACGCTGAATGGTTTTGGCATCAGCCAAAGCAGCCAGCTGGGAAAAGGCCGGCTCAGTTGGGCTGCGGGTGACTTCGCCGACAAAGAGATCCGCATTGCCGGTAATACACAGTGGGCGGCGCATGCCAGCTATTTTGTTCGTCTGTTTGACCCACAAAACGGTCTGACGTTGGGGGCGCCGTCTTATCATCAGGTGACAATTGGCAATGCTGTGGCAAAACTAGGCGCGGCAGGGTTTCAGCAAACCAGTGTGTTACTGGAAGAAAATGGTGGCCCGGTTAGCGTGAAGATTGGCCGCTTTGCCGGTAGCAGCGGCCCGCTGACCATCAGCTATCAACTCAAAGATGACAGCGCCAAAGCCGGCACTGATATTCAGCAAAGCAGCGGCGAACTTAGCTGGGCCGATGGTGATACAGCGGATAAATCGATCACACTGACGCCGATTGATGACAGCCTGCTGGAAAACGAAGAGCAGCTGACTTTGCAATTAAGCGGCACAGTCGTTACCGATCGCGCCAGCTTGCTGGTGAAAATTCGCGACAACGAACAAAACCGTAAGCCGGAAGTGAAAGTTGGCTTTCCTACTGAAGTGAATGCCGGTGCGCAGGTCACGTTAAAAGCAGAAGGGACAGATCCGGATGGAGATGCGCTGACCTACAGCTGGACGCAGGTCAGCGGCGACAGCGTGACCCTGAGCAATGCCACGACCGACAGTGCCAGCTTTATCGCACCCAACCGCGACGCCGATCTGCAGTTCAGTGTTAGTGTGATGGATAGCCGCGGCTTGGGCACCTCGGTGACCTTCGCGATCAAAGTCAAAGGCACTGTCACCACGACGCCGGTCAATAATGGTAGTTCTGGTGGCTCTGGCGGGGCTTTGGGTTTTGCCGTGTTGCTGCTGGCCTTGTTCAGACGCCGCAGTTAACCCGCTTCGTTATTGCGCCGGTCGCTCAGCTGCTTTTTCCGCGGACTGGGCGCGCCGGCCGATAGTGCTTAATGTCTGCAGCTAACCACTGTGATACGCTTGCGTTTTTTGCCGGAGTATCGCTTTGTCTCATTCTACGCAACCGCAGGACCATCCGGTTAAAGGCATTCTGGCGATGCTGCTCGCTGTGTTGATGTTTTCCGGCATGGATGCAGCGATGAAAACGCTGACTGAACACTACAGCGCCATGCAAATCACCTTTTTCCGCGCCGCCTGCGCCTGGCCTTTTATTGTGCTCTGGTTAGCCACCACAGGCCGGTTACAGCATTTGTTGCAGGCGCGTTGGTCGTTGCATGTACTGCGCGCCGTGCTGGGCATTGTGATGCTGGCGTCTTTTATTCATGCGGTGAGTTTGTTATCGCTGGCAGACACTTACAGTATTTTCTTTGCCGCACCGTTAATCATTACGTTGCTGTCGGTCTGGTGGTTAAAAGATCAGGTCAATAGCCGCCAGTGGGTAGCGATTGTGATTGGTCTGGCGGCGGTGATTTATATGCTCAAACCGTCCGGTGACGGGTTGCTGAGCCTCGGCGCGCTGATGGCGCTGCTGTCTGCCTTGTGTTACGCCATTTCGGCGATCACAGTGCGGGTACTGGCGAAATCGGATTATGCCGGCAATATGGTGTTCTGGTTAATGACGATGATTGGCATCGGCGCCGGCCTGCTGGCATTGCCAGACTGGCAACCGCTGCAGTTGTCGTTGTGGCCGTATTTTCTGGCGATTGGCATCACCGGCGCTATTGGTCAGGTGTTTATCACCGAAGCGTTCCGGTTGGCACCGCCGTCAGTCATTGCGCCTTTTGAATACACCGCGCTGGTCTGGGGTTTAGGCTTTGATATTGTGTTGTGGCAAGTCTGGCCAACCGCCAGCATGATGCTGGGGGCGGCCGTGATTATGCTCAGCGGGCTTTATCTGATTTGGCAGCAACAGCGCAGTTAAGCTGAGCACAATGGAGTCTTACCTCTTAGTGAGACTCCGCTCTCCCGGACTACACAACCTAACGTTGCCACACCCGCCTGAGCTGCACC
>JACCDS012497582.1_pt1 | contig 15461 bp, 18 predicted proteins | sample 7446441 | NCBI WGS metagenome assembly JACCDS01 (sample SAMN15323445, study PRJNA562643) | freshwater metagenome | isolation source: river surface water | place: USA:Blue River Watershed | collected 2017-08-17
CCAGGACGATCTCGGCCGAGGCCGGCACCTGCAGCGTCGAACCGAGGCATTGCGTGAGCTCGGTCTTGCCGCCGCGTAGCAGGCCGGCGAACTGGTATTCGGACAGCGAATCGGGCACCGGCGTCACGGCGCCGAGGATGGTCGCCGGGTCGCAGCCGAGCACGACGGCGACCGGGAAAGGCTGGCCGGGATTGGCGAGCTGATGGTCACGAAAATCCAGCGCGCCGCCACGATGCGCCAGCCAGCGCATGATCACCTTGTTCGGGCCCAACACCTGCTGGCGGTAGATACCGAGGTTCTGCCGGTTCTTGTGCGGCCCCCGGGTAACGACCAGGCCCCAGGTGATCAGCGGTGCAATGTCACCCGGCCAGCAATGCTGGATCGGCAAGCGCGACAGATCGACATCCTTGCCCTCCCAGACCACTTCCTGGCACGGCGCGTTCGACACCTTCTTGGGCGCCATGTTGAGCACCTGCTTGAGGATGGGCAGCTTGTCCCAGGCGTCCTTCAGGCCCTTCGGCGGCTCCGGCTCCTTGAGGTAGGCGAGCAGCTTGCCGACTTCGCGCAGCGCCAGCACAGAATCCTCGCCCATGCCCAGCGCGACGCGCTGCGGGGTGCCGAACAGGTTGGCGAGGACCGGGATATCGTGCGGGCGGCCATGCGTCGTCGGCTTCTCGAACAAGAGGGCCGGGCCGCCGGCACGCAACACGCGGTCGCCAATCTCAGTCATTTCGAGATAGGTATCGATCGGCGTGGCGATACGTTTCAGTTCGCCGGTCTTTTCCAATTGCGACATGAAGTCGCGCAGATCGTGATATTTCATCGGGTGCGATACGAAAAGTGACAGCCGACACAGGCTGAAGTCAGGTTGGGCAGCAGGGCCAGCGCCTTGTCGCGGTCGCCGGTCTTGGCCACGGCGGCGAATTCGCTAACCGCCTTGTGGCCATCCATGCCGATGCCGTGCATGGCCGGCGGCATATGCGGGCCGGGCCGGGCATCGAAAGGCTTGCTGCGGTGCTTGCCCATGGCCGACACGCCGAGCTTGGTTTCGGCCGCCTCGCCCGCTTCCTTGACCTTGCCAGCTGCCATCAGGGTCAGCACTTCATTGACAGCGACCAGGTTGTCGAGCATTTCCTGGCGCAGCGACTCTTGGGCCGCCGGCGGCAGCGGCGCCAACTGGCGGGCATCTTCGGCCACGGCCGTGCTTGAAGCCAGGGCCAGAACGAGGAACAGCTTTTTCATCCGAGACTCCTTCCGGAAATCAGGAAATCGACCACAATGCCGGCAAAAATGCTGGCACCGACCCAGTTGTTGTGCAGGAATGCCTTGAAGCATGGCATACGCTCGCGATCCTTGATCCAGGTGTAATGCACGCCCATGATGCCGGCCGCAACGGCCAGTCCGGCGTAAAAGGCCCAGCCAAGGTTCAGCGTGTAACCGATCCAACCGATGATTGCCAGCGTCGCGGCGTAGCACAACATCACCGCCACCACATCGAAGCGACCGAAAGTGATGGCCGAGGTCTTGATGCCGATCTTCAGGTCGTCGTTGCGGTCGACCATGGCGTATTCGGTGTCGTAGGCCACCGCCCAGAAAACGTTGGCAAGCAGCAGCCACCACGCTTCGGCCGGCACGCTGCCGACATGCGCCGCATAGGCCATCGGGATGCCGAAACCGAAAGCGACGCCGAGGTAGGCTTGCGGAATGGCGAAGAAGCGTTTGGTGAAAGGATAGCTGGCCGCCAGGAAGACAGCCGGGACAGACAACCAGATGACCAACGGTTTGCCAAGCGCCAGAACCAGCAGAAAGGACAGCATGCACAGGGCAGCGAACAGCCACAGCGCTTCCCGCGTCGTCACCTTGCCGGCCGTCAATGGCCGCTCCTTGGTGCGCTCGACATGCTTGTCGAAATCGCGGTCGGCAAAATCGTTGATGACGCAGCCGGCCGAGCGCATCAGCACGGTGCCTATCACGAAAATCCAGGCCACGCCCCAGTTCGGCCGCCCCAGCGCCGACAGCCACAAAGCCCACAAGGTCGGCCAGAGCAGAAGCAGGATGCCGATGGGCTTATCCAGCCGCATCAGCTTTTCATAAAGATCGAGTTTTTCCTTGAGCACAGTCCAGTTCATCGTTGGATTCTACCTTGATGGCATGCGGCAGCCGATCAATGGGCGCGGCTGCGCGCAGCCTGCTGCCAGGCCACGACAGCCTGCCCGGAGTGGGCGAGAATGGTCTGGTAGCGCTCTTCCGGCAGGGCATGGCGCAACGAGGCGAAGAGTTGTTGCGTACCCTCCTGGGCCAACGATGATTCCGGCGCCTTGTCCGACAGCAGGCAAATCTGGATATTGGCCAGCGCGTCGGCAATCAGCCGCCAGCCGAGCGCTGGCATTTTCTGGTCGAGGACGACCATCAGGCTACCCAGCGTCTGCACAATGGCTTCAACCTGCTCGGCCGACTCGCAGGCCGCCATCGCATGCCACAGGGCGAGGTGGATGCCGCGCCGCAGGTCAACCTTGAAATCGATGGCATCCGACTCGACGCTGTCGAGCTGCTCGAAATACTGCTGGAAACGGCTTTCCTCACGCGCATCGAGGCGAGTGCGCAGGCCGCCGATCAGCGCCGTCAGCGGGTGAATGGCGGTCAGTCCGAAAGCCTGCGTGTAGGCCAGGCCCCACTGGTCGAGGCCGCTGATCAGCAAGGCCAGGCGCAGCGCCCGCGCCTCGTCGCTGCCGCCGGCCCGGCACCAGTTGGCACACTGCGACGCCACCTCGCCCAGCACGCCGACATCGGGCGCACCGTCATTCGAAGCAGCCTGCCGGAAGACGCCGGCAAAAACGTCCTGCGCCATGCGGGCGGCCAGACGCTGGGTGTCGGCATTGGCCAATTCGGCAAGTTGGTCGGCGGGAATCGGGGAGGCAGTCGTCATGTCGAAGGTGTACAAGCGGAAAAGCTGCCATTTTACCGGGCCGCCGGCCCAAGGCAGACGAAAGGAACCTGGGCAGCGGGTTATCATCCAAAAAAACAAGCGCCCCGCCGAGGGCACCCACTCCCCCTTCCGGAAAACGTCACCATGAACGCATCGCTATACGCCATCCCGCTCAAGACCCTGAGCGACAGTCCCACCGACCTCGGCCAGTACAAAGGCCAAGTCCTGCTCATCGTCAATGTCGCCTCGAAGTGCGGCCTGACGCCGCAGTACGAAGGCCTGGAAAAACTGTTCGATACCTATCGCTCCCAGGGCCTGCAGGTTCTCGGTTTTCCCTGCAACGACTTCGCCGGCCAGGAGCCAGGCAGTGCCGACGAGATTGCGGCTTTCTGCACCGCCAATTTCGGCATTCGCTTCCCGATGTTCGAAAAAGTCGCCATCAACAGCGCACCGCGCCATCCGCTGTATGCCCACCTGATCGCCGCCCAGCCGACCGCCCTCTTCCCGGCCGGCAGCGACTTTGTGGAAAAACTGGGCCAGTACAACATGCTCCCCAAGCAGCCGGACGACGTGCTGTGGAATTTCGAGAAGTTCCTGATCGGCCGCGACGGCAAGGTACTGCAACGTTTCTCCCCGGACACCCAACCGGATGACGCCGTCCTCGTCGCCGCCATCGAAACCGCCCTGGCCCAAGCCTGATGAATACCCGCCACACCCCGCCCCCACCCGTTGCCAAGCCGGACGTCGGCCAGCCCACCGGCACGGCCGAACTGGCCATGCTCGACGTCTACATGCCAATGATGAAATCGGCCGCCATCCTGTCCGCCGGCAAACTGGGCCTGTTCGAAGCCCTGGCCGGTGGCCCGCTCGATATCGCGACACTGGCCGACCGCTTGGAAGCCAGCGTCAACGGCACCCGTTCGCTAGCCGACTTTCTGGTCACCATCGGTTATCTGGAACAGCGTGGCGAGCAGTTTGCCAACACCGCCAGCACGCAGCGCTGGTTCACCCGTGCCGGTCAGGTCGACTACACACCCGGCCTGCTGTGGACCCTCGAAGCCTGGCCGATGATGGGCGACCTGACGGCAGCGGTGCGGCGCGGTGCCCCGGAACGAACCCTATGGCAAGCCATGGAAGAACAGCCGCAACTGGGCAAGACCTTCTCCGCCTACATGGACGCCTTTGCCGGCGACCTGGGCCCCGACCTGCTCGCCCACGTTCCTGTCTTGCCGGAACACCGGCGCCTGCTCGACTTGGGCGGTTCGCACGGCATGCACTCGATCCGCTTCTGCCTGCGCTACCCGCAACTCAGCGCCCTGATCGTCGACCTGCCCAGCGCGCTGACCGAAACCGACACCACCATCGCCCGCCACGGCCTGTCAGAGCGCATCCACGCCAGCCCCGGCGAACTGCTGGTGCACGACTGGCACGGCCAGCACGACGTGGTGTTCTACCTGTCGGTCGCCCACAACCACAGCGCCGACGAAAATCGCCTGGCCATCCAGCAGATTTTCGACGCCCTCAACCCCGGCGGCCTGCTGGTCATTCACGAATACCTGGCCGATACCCCCAACAACGCCTTCATGAGCGCCTTCCGCCTGACCCTGCTCTACGAAACCGGGACCCAGACCTATCGCTACGACGAGTATGTCGACTGGCTGGAAAGCGCCGGCTTCGACGGCATCACGCGCATCGACCTCGACCCGCTGGAGAAGGGGTCGCTGATTCTGGCTCGGCGGGCAGGCTGACAACGGCTTGGAGCAACGGCATCCTCGGCAGACGTCGGGATAAAGCAACAGGAAACTTTTGGCCTGGTCGCTCTTTGGCTATGAGGCAGCCATCGGCCAGTAGCGGCCAATTGGGCTATCTACAATAAATGACTGCAAATCCTTTTCGATAGCGGTCATCGTCCCCAGCGATAAATTTCCATCTGGCGTTTCATTTCGCCTTCTTCCTGCTCAATAGTGTCGGCTGTAGAGTCCGTCACGCATTTTTCCTGGGAAGCCTCTGTATCGGCCGGAACCCGTTTCGGTGCCTGACGCTTGACCTGTTCCTGCGGTGATTTTCCATCCCAGGCAAACGGATTCTTGAACGCCGGCGGGTCCGGCAGGCAGTCCAGGGTATAGCTCGGCGGCCAGCCTGTCTCATAGGGCTGGAATGAAATCGTTCGCTCGAATATCAAGGGCTGCCCGGTTGGCGTTGGTGGTAGTGGTGGCAAGGACTTGATGGCCTGCCACGCCAGTTTCGATGCATTTTCGGAAGTGGACCACAGTTCCTTGACGTTTGCGAGCGTGCCATCCGGGGCAATCTCGATACGGAAACGCACCATCCCCTGACCGGGCCCTTCGACCGCCGTGCCCATCATGCTACGCACCAGTTGCCCCCAATTGTTGCGATAACGCTTGCTGTTCTTGAGCTTATAGGTCGAGGCCAATTGCCACTCCTCCGCACTCGGTGGCGGTGGCGCTTCCAATGAGGCCGGGGTCTTGGCTGATGGCGCGGCGAGCACCTCCGGCGCCGGTGTCGGGTATGCCTCGCGTGAAGGCGTCGCAGTGCGTGGCGGAGATGCTTTGGGTTTCGCAGGCTTCGGCGGAGGTGGCGCTGGCAGCTCCTGAACCTCCTCCCGAACTTGGGTCGCAATCCGGATTTCGATGGTTTCAGGGTGCTTCGCAATCTTCAATGCGTCGAGCTGCCATCCCGCGACCAGGACGGCATGCAGTGCCAGCGACAGCAGAAGCGGGATGCTCAACCTCATAGGCACGCCTCCGTTTTAGGCTGCGCCTGGCATGGTTGATTCCGCGAAAGACTTCCAACTGCGCATCGATGTTTACAAACAATCTAAGAATCGTTAGATTGTAATTATGAAACCGACCATTACCAAGTCCTACCTCTACGAACACGTTGCCCGCATCGGCAAGGCGATTTCCAGCCCCAAGCGCCTGGAGCTCATCGAACTGCTCGCGCAGGGCGAGAAGACCGTCGAGACACTGGCTGTGCAGGCACGAATCGACATGCGTTTGGCCAGTGCCCATTTACGCGCGCTCCGCGAAGCCCGCCTGGTCGAAACCCGCCGGGAAGGCAAGTTCATCCACTACCGTCTGAGCGGCCCCGATGTCGCCCAGTTGTGGGTCAATGTCCGGGAAGTGGCCGAGGAACACCTCGTCGAACTGCGGGTAGCGCTCGACCAGATGGCTGCGTCACCCGACGCCCTGTCTTCCGAGAGTCGAGAGACTTTGTTGGCCAAAGCGCGTAGTGGCGACATCGTGGTCATCGATGTTCGTCCGGAAGCGGAATACACCGCTGGCCACCTACCATTTGCCCGTTCGCTACCCCTGGCGGAACTGGAAAAGCGATTGGCTGACCTGCCGGCTGGCAAGGAAATCGTTGCCTACTGCCGTGGCCCCTTCTGCCTGATGTCCGACGAGGCGGTGAGGCTGCTGCGCCAACGCGGCTATACGGCCCACAAGATTACCGATGGCGTTAGCGAATGGCGTGCTGGCGGCCTGCCCATCGAAAACTGAAGTCATAACCACAACAGAGGAGACAACTCGTGAAGCATTTATCCATCTTCGCCCTGTGCGGCACCCTGGCCTTCTCGGCTATGGCGGCTGATGTGTCGATGGCGGTTCCCGGCGCCCAAACTGCCAATGGCCAGAAGGTGCTGACTTTCATCGCCAAGGACCCACCGGGTCAGCGCTGCAACGGCAACCTCCAGGTCGCGGCCGAGGTTGCCAACACCTACCGCGTCCCCATCCAGTTGTTGCCCTCCAGCCTGGCTCCCGGACTGCCGGCACCGGCCGTTTTCTACGGTACCCAGCTCATCGTCGCCGATGGCAAGGATTTCAATGGCGCAGCCAGCTACCAAATCGTTGCCGACGTGCTCGACTTGGAGAGCGTGCCGAAACAGGCCAAGTCGGGCCTGCTTTTCCAGGATGGAGTACGCAAGGATTTCGATACCCTGAAGGCCACCATCAAGGCCGGGGGCAAATAGCTTTTTCAAACTCGTAGGGAGCCCACCATGAATACGCTGTTCATTCTCAATGATGCGCCATACGGCTCGGAACGCAGCTACAACGCCCTGCGCCTGGCTCGCCAGCTCGGCAAGATGGAAGGTGAGACGGTACGCGTTTTCCTGATGGGCGACGCAGTCGCCTGCGCCAAGAGCGGTCAGAAGGTACCTGAGGGCTACTACAACGCCGGGGACATGGTGCGCATGGTTGGTGGTGAGGTGGGGCTCTGCGGTACCTGCATGGACGCACGCGGTATGGGCATCGACCAAGTGGTCGAAGAGGCCCGGCGCAGCACCCTGAAGGAACTCGCCGAGTGGACGGCAGCCGCTGACAAGGTGCTGGTGTTCTGAGTATGAAGGGACGTGAGAGCGGCATGCCGGACGAGGCCTACTGGGACTCGTTCTTTCAGCCCGAAGGCATTCTCGACCGGCTGTTCGTGACCCAAGGAGGCTGCTACAACCTGGTCGAATTTGGCTGTGGCTACGGCACGTTCAGCCTTCCAGCGGCAAAGCGCACGCGAGGCACGGTCACCGCACTGGACATCGAGCCTGTGATGGTTGAGCTGGTGGCTGAACGAGCCAAGGCTGATGGCCTGCTCAATGTGCGAACCGAGCTGCGTGACTTTGTTGAGCACGGCACAGGCGTACCCGACTGCTCGCAGGGACATGCCATGGTTTTCAATCTTCTGCACATTGAAGACCCGCTGGCACTCCTGCATGAAGCCTATCGAACGCTTCGACCCGGCGCCAGGCTCTCGGTGATTCACTGGCGCAGTGACATTGAGACACCTCGCGGCCCCCCTCTGGACATTCGGCCGAAGCCCGAACAATGTGCTTCCTGGCTATCCGAGACTGGGTTTGATTCGGTGGTTCATGTGGCCCTGGGGCCGAGCGCCCCCTACCACTTTGGTTTGCAGGCGCAGCGGCCGATGGTTTGACACATGAAAAACAAAGGGCACCGGTTGCCACCGATGCCCGTATTTAACACTTAGCGGTTCCGCCCTGGCCCCATACCACCACCGGGACCCATTCCACCCATGCCACCGCCCGGTCCCATGCCGCGACCTTGTCCGCCTCCTCGAGCAGGTGGCGTATCCGGCAAGGTCACGCCTTGTTCCTTGGCCCGCAATTGCATCTGCTCATGATGTTGCAGTCGGACTTGCTCACGCTCTTCAGCGGTTTTTGCCGCCTGCAGCTTATTGCGATGCTCAATACGTTCCTGATTGGTCATCAATTGGCTGCCGTAAATTGGCACATCTGCAGCAAAGGATGCTGTAGATGCCATCAAACCCAGTGCGATAGCAGACAGGGCAATTTTCAAGGTGCTCTTGGTCATTTTGCTCTCCCAAACAGCTAATTCATCAAGGCTATTGATACCTTCAACCATTATGACGGGGTGTTTTTCTATCCCGTCACTTCAGTTATAGCTGCTATAACGCAGAAATCAGGCTCCGTAACAAACAGTTGCAATTGACGTAAGGGTGAGCAGCTGAAGTCAGCAGTTTGCCAGGAAGCAGACGTTAGTAATGGGAGTGTCGAATGACCGCAGTTGCCTCCAGCCCCCAAGTACCCCAGTTCACTCCGCCACAACAGCAATCACCTTCCGCCGCCGCACCGCGCCCTCGGCAATCTCGGCCTGTATTTCCCGTGTTTTCGCCAGCCGCTCACCACGGTAAAACAGATTGAACGCCTCGAAGGGAATCAGCCGCCCGTCCGGCTGGGCGAAGTGGATGCAGGATTTTTTCAGGGCGCGCAGGTCGAGGTTGGCGGCGTCCATGAATTGCACGATCAGTACGCGGAAAACGTTTTCGTAGGCCAGCTCCGGCGCTGAAACTGCTGGCAGACAGCAGAGCAAGGCCGACAGGCAGTTGGCTTGCGATTCCGGCGAGTGGTTGGTCGAGAACAGCTTGAACACGGCATCCTTCATGGCTGGATCGCGTTCGAAGACGATGGTGTTGCGCGGCCCGGCGAGCAGGGCTTCCGGCCCGAGATGGCGGGTCAGCGGCAGGGTCTCGCCGCCCAGCTTGAGCGCGTAGCCCATGGCCAGCGTATCCGGGTTGCACGGCACGGGCACGATGTCGTCGAGGGTGAATAGCCCGGATTGTTCGGCCACGCGGCGGCGCACTTCGCTGACCGTCAGGCGATGGCGCTGCGGCTCGAAGCCGACGTTGCGCCCGGCATCGGACACCGGCTGCAGGGTGACGCCGCGCACGCAGCGATACTGCAGGCCGTGCTGGATCACCTCGCCGATTTCGCCATCGTTGACGCCGCGCTTCACGGTCATCACCAGGGTCGTCGAGATGCCGTGCGCTTCGAGGTTGGCCAGCGCGCGCTCGTGGATGGCGGCCAAATCGGCACCACGCATCTGCTGCAGGACCTCATCGTGCAACGAATCGAACTGCAGGTAGATTTCGATGCCCGGCTTGTAGGCAGCCAGTCGCGCCACGAAGTCCGGCTCCAGCGCCAGGCGCAGGCCGTTGGTGTTGACCATCAGATGGCGGATCGGCCGCGCTTTCGCGGCATCGAGAATGGCGAAGAAATCCGGGTGCAGGGTCGGCTCGCCGCCGGATAGCTGCACGACATCAGGCTCACCTTCGTTGGCGACAACCGCATCGAGCATGGCCTCGACCTCGGCCAGCGAGCGGTGCTGCTGCCGCTCCGGCCCCGATTCGGCATAGCACACCGGGCAGCGCAGGTTGCAGTGTTCGGTGATCTCGACAACGCTCAGGCAGGAGTGCTGCATGTGGTCCGGGCACAGGCCGCAATCGTAGGGACAGCCGTGCTGCATGGCCGTGTTGAAGCGTTCCGGCATCTCCGGTGCCTTGACGTAGACCTCGCGGCACAGGCGGTAGTAGTCGGCATCGTCGGCGATCAGCACGCGCTCGGTGCCATGGGCCGGGCACCACTTGTCGAGGAAGACCTCGTTGCCCTTGATGACGATCTTGGCTTCCACCTGGCGCAGGCAGGTGGTGCACACCGAGGCGGTGGTGTCGTAGAAAAGCCAGGGGCGGTTCTTGCGGCTCATTTGGTCTCCTTGTTGCGATATTTTTTCAGCCAGGCATCGGCCTGGCGCGCCGCTTCTTCCTGGGCCGCCGGCTCGACCGGCTTGCGCAGGCGGGCAATCTGGCCGTTGTTGCCGGCGATGAAGGCCCACAGCAGTGCGGCCTGGTGATCCTGACCGGCCGGTCGGAGCGCCGCATGGTATTCGGCGAGCATGCCGGGCGCCGCGAGGTTGCCGGCTTCCGCCGCCCTACGATACCAATAGACGGCCTGCTCGCGGTCGTTCGGCCGGTAATGGGCGGCCAAGCCAAGCATGGCCTGCAGGTTCCCCTGCTCGGCCTGGTTGAGCCAGCGGCGGAGGCTCTCGTCCGCATTGGCGCCGACACCGCCGTAGCCGCGCTGGAAATACAGGGCCTGCCCCATTTCCGCCTGCCGCTCGCCATGGGCCGCCTTGGGGTAGTGGATGGCGACGGCGCTATTGTCCGGCAGCGGCGTCTGATGCACGCTGATGCAGGCGGACAGCGGCAGACTGCCGAGCACGACGAGGGCAATCCGCATCATGGCTTCCACCGCGCGGCTTCCTGGCGTGCCCGTTCGCTGTCGGTGCGTTTCATGCCTTTCTCCAGGCGGGCGGCATCGTCGTCCGAGCCGGCCACGACATACCATTTCAGCGCCTCGCCCGCGCTACCGCCGCGCTCGGCCATTTGTCCGAGGCGATGACGAGCCAGACGGCTTTGCCCAGCCGAAGCAAGATAGAGTTCGCGCGCTGCGGCACGGTCGGTGATGCCGAGCGGCGCTCCGCCCAAGTCGAGCTGTGCGGCCAGCCACAGGCGGTTGCCGAGATGCGACTCGGCCGCCCGGCGGAACCAGGGCAGCGCTTCGTCCGGCGCCGGCGGTGTGCCGCTCCAGCCCCTGGCCAACATGTCACCGAGCGCGAACTGGGCATCGCCGTTGCCAGCCTCGGCCGACTTGCGCATCCACTGTGCCGCCTTGTTCAGGTCGAGCGGCAGCCCTGAGGTGCCATAGCGATAGCTCAAGGCCAGCTGGTATTGGGCAATGCGGTCGCCTTTTTCAGCCGCCGGCACAAACAGCTTGGCTGCCCGCTCATCGGCTGGCGGCGCCAGCCGGATCGACATGCAGCCAAGGCCGACGATACTCGCCAGCCCGACCAGCAGCGTCACCCGACGCGGCCAGAACGAAAGGTCACGAGGCTTAATGAACATCGGCATCCTGCTGCCCCCGCTTCTCGCCTATCCAGCGCCGTAAAATCCACCACACCCCGGCCGCCCCAAGCAGCAGGCTGACCAAGCCGATCAGGGCAATGCCGCCGACTTCCCCCGACGTACTCCCGAGCACGACGCACAGGCCGCCGCCGGCAATGCACAGCAGGCCGATACTGATCAGGAATACCCGGCCCAAAACCTTGAGCACGTTCAGCATGTACTTCTCCTTTGATTGGCCGGCGTGGGCCATTGTCGCCAAACCACCGGCAGATAGACCGCCAGGCCGATCAAGCACACCCACTGAATCCCCGACAGCCCCAATGGATAAGCATAGGGAATCGGCTTGATGGCATCGACCAGCAAACGCCAGGCGAGATAGCCGACGAGCATCAGCTTGAACAACAGTCCCGGCTGCACGGCCAGTCGGTGCCGAATTGTCGCCAGCCCCCAGCCGAGCAGGCCGGCGAAGGCGATTTCGTAAAGTTGTGTCGGATGGCGCGGGATACCGTCGCCGAAATCGACCGCCCATGGCAGCCCGCTCGGATTGCCATGCGTGCCATCGGCCAGTCCGGCCAGGAAGCAGCCAATCCGCCCAATCATCAGGCCGAGCAGGACAGGGAAGACGAAGGTGTCGCCGGTCGAACGCGTGATGCCGTTCAGCTTCTTGGCAATCTCGACCCCGATCAGCCCGCCGAGCAGGCCGCCGACCATCGACTGGCCGCCCAGCAACAGCGTCGGCGTGTTCCAGTGCTGGACGAACAAGTGCGGCATCTCGATCCAGAACACCGCCTTGTTGCCGATGGCGGCGCCGAAGATGCAGCCGACGGCAACCACGAATCCCTCGCCATGCAGCACGCTCCCGCCCCCGGCCCGCTGGCGGAGAATCCGGTAATGCGCAGCACCGACGGCCAGGGCGAGCATTTCGAATATGCCGTGTACCAGCGCGGCGTGCTCGGCCGGAATCACGGCTCCCCCCGCCCGGGGTCCGTCGGCGCTGCTCCCTCATCCTTGGGCCGGCTTTTCAGACTGCCGACAATCCAGATGAACAGCATCAAGCCCACCATGCCGGGCAGGAAGCCCATCAAGAAGACTTCGCCGCTCCCTTCGATCACCCCGCACAGCCCGACCAATCCGCCGCCGAGCAGCATGGCGGCGCCAAGCATCAGCAAGGCGATCTTCAACAACGCACTCAGGATTTGCATGCTTTACCCCCGGGCTGGTTCGACCTTCTCACTGGCCGTCGACTCAGGCATTTCATCGCATTTACCTCTGCTCGCCGCGCAGTGCCAGCACCGCGGCCTGCAAATACGCCGGGGTCGCCACCACCGCTGGCACCTGCGGACCGACACGCAGCGCGATATCCGAAAACACCCCGCGCCGGAATGGACTTTTCATCGCCACGCCATCGACCCGTGAGAAGAAGCTGCCCCATAGCCCGGACAGCGCCATCGGCACCACCGGTACCGGGTTGGCCTGCAGGATGCGGCTGACCCCCGGCCGGAAGGGCTGTAATTCACCGTCCTTGGTGATATTGCCTTCCGGAAAGAGGCCGACCAGATCGCCGTTTTCCAGTGCCTTGCCGACTTCGGCGAAAGCCGCTTCCAGCATCGCCGGGTCCTCCTTGGCCGAGGCGATGGGGATGGCGCCACAGTGGCGGAAAACGAAACCGAGCAGCGGCGTCTTGAAGATGCGATGGTCCATCACGAAGCGGATCGGCCGAGGCGAGGCGCCCATGATCACCACCGCATCGGCAAAGCTGACGTGGTTGGCGACGAGCACCGCCGCCCCTTCCTGCGGAATATGTTCCAGCCCGCTGGCGCGCAACCGATAGACCGCCTTGACCAACAGCCAGGCGATGAAACGGAGCAGGAATTCCGGCACCAGCCCGTAGATGTAGATGGCCACCAGCGCGTTGAGTAAAGCCGCGAACCCGAACAGGGCCGGCATCGACAAGCCTTCGCCAAGCAACGCCGCCGCCCCCAGCGCGCCAACCACCATGAACAGCGCATTGAGGATGTTGTTGGCGGCGATGATGCGCGCCCGGTGGGCCGGCGAACTGCGCAGTTGAACCAGGGCATAGAGCGGCACGATGAAGAAGCCACCGAACACGCCGAGCATCATCAGATCGAACAGCACGCGCCAGATGGCCGGAATGCTGAGCAGGGCGAGCAGCTCGTGCGGCGTCGTGCCGGGCAGACCAACCGGCGACGCGAAGTAGAGGTCCAGCCCGAACAGCGTCAGGCCGATCGAGCCGAAGGGCACCAGGCCAATCTCGACATGCTTGCCGGACATCCGCTCGCAGAGCATCGAGCCGATGCCGATACCAACCGTGAAGGTGGCGAGCAGCAGCGTCACCGACGACTCGCCACCACCGAGCACGAACTTGGCGTAGGCCGGGAACTGGGCCAGGAACAGCGCGCCATACAGCCAGAACCACGAGATGCCGAGGATGGACAGGAAGACCGTGCGGTTCTGCCGGGCGAAAGCGATGTTGCGCCAGGTTTCGCTGAACGGATTGAGATTGATCCGAAGCTCCGGCGCCGGCGGCGGCGCCGCCGGGATTCCCCGGCTAGTCACGTAGCCAGCCAGCGCCACGACGAAGGCGCCAACCGCGATCCAGGCCGGATGCTCGACCGAACCGGCGAGCAGGCCGCCGGCCAGCGTGCCGATCAGGATGGCGACGAAAGTGCCGGCCTCGATCAGCGCATTGCCGCCGACCAGCTCATCCTCATGCAGGTGCTGCGGCATGATCGCGTACTTGACCGGCCCGAACAGCGTCGAATGGCAGCCGAGCAGGAACAGCGCAACCATCAGCACCGGCAGGCTGGTCAGGAAAAAGCCCGCCGCCGCGACGCCCATGATGGCCATTTCCAGCACCTTGACCAGGCGCGCCAGCATCGCCTTGTCGTATTTGTCGGCAAGTTGCCCGGCGGTGGCCGAGAACAGGAAGAAGGGCAGGATGAAAATGCCGGCCGCCAGATTGGCCAGCAGCTCCGGCTTCAGCGTCGTCCAGTGCGCCGCCTGGAAGGTGAGCAGCACGACCAGCGCGTTCTTGAACAGGTTGTCGTTGAAGGCGCCGAGGAATTGTGTGGCGAAGAAGGGACCGAAGCGCTTCTGTTTGAGGAGTCCGAATTGTCCGCTCATGCGTGGCTCGCAGCGAAAAGGCGGCGGGTTTGGAAGACCGCCGGAGAAAAGGAATGGCCCTGCCAGTTGAGCAGGCGCTTCAGGGCGAAATCGAAGAGCAGGGGATTGTGCTGGCGCAGGATGTCGAGATCGCTGACCGCCGCCTTGGGCAGCAAGCCAGCCCGCGCCAGCCCCCCCGGCGAAGTCAGCGGCACCACACCGGGCAGCGGGTAGTCGGAACCATGCACCAGGCGCTCGTGCAGATCGCCGCGTTCGAGCAAGGTACGGATCAGCGCCGGCTTGCGGTTGCGCTGGGTGATCGCCGAGATGTCGCCATGCAGCAGTTCCTTGGCACGCGGTTCGGCCATCAGCTTGAGGAACAGGTCGAAGCTGCTGCGTGCTTGACCGTCGTCGTCGGCATCGCTGCCCAGCGAGGCGCAATGGGCGACCACCACTTTCACCCCGGCATCGAGCGCCCGGCGCAGGCGCAGCGGATTGCCGAAGACCTGCGTGTCGCTGCCCTTGACCGCCTTTTCCTCGCCGCAATGGACGATCAGCGGCGTGCCGGTTTCGGCCAGCACGCGGTAGAAGGCATCACACTTCGCCTCCGCTGGGTCCATGCCCATCGCCGCCGGCAGCCATTTGACGGCACGGGCACCATTGGTGACGGCCAGGCGCAACTCGTCGGCCGCGCCAGCCCGGTAGGGATGCAGCGAGGCAACCCACTCGAAACGCGCCGGAAAGTCGCGGGCCAGCTTGGCCGCCCAGGCATTCGGCACGAAGAAGGCCGAGTGCTCAGGATGGGCATCACCTTTGCCGTCGTGGAAACGTTCAAAGGCAAAGAGCATGACCTTGAAGCCTTCCGGCATCGCATCGCACAGGTTGAGCAGGCGGGCGACGTAGGCGGCATCGACCTTGCCCGGCGCATCGTGGGCACAGCCGGCGTTCATATAGAACAGCCGCTGTGCGTAATGCAGCGGATGCAACCAGGAGGACAGCTGCGGGCCGACGACGATGCCGCTGCCGCCGTCGCCCAGGCCGGCGAGGTGCACATGGCAATCCCACACCTGCGCCGGGTCGATGCCGGCCCACGCCTGGCGCAGCCACGGGCTGTCGATCAGGCCGGCCGCAATTGCGACCCGACATTTATTTCCCAGCAGCGGCTGGGCCGACTCCCAGC
>JACCDS011152549.1_pt1 | contig 15457 bp, 16 predicted proteins | sample 7446441 | NCBI WGS metagenome assembly JACCDS01 (sample SAMN15323445, study PRJNA562643) | freshwater metagenome | isolation source: river surface water | place: USA:Blue River Watershed | collected 2017-08-17
GGTTGAGAGGGGTTGGGCCTGAGCCGGACTCCTCATAAGCCGCTTCGCGTCACAAATCGTCGCCCGCCCAAGGGCAACCCCTCTCAACCGGCACATGTTGCCGGTTTTTTCATGCCGCACATGCCCCCGCACCGCCTGATGTCTGTCTGGTGGGTACCGGGCGGGAGGCTGGGTGACGATTTGTGACGCGAAGCGGCTTATGAGTAACCCAGCCTCCCGCCCGGCGCACGCCAGACAGACGCCACCGCCCGCAAGTCAGTGACGCTGCAGCTTGAACACCGCCGTCCCCGCCCGCAGGTTCGGCAACCAGCGCACCACTTCGCCGTCCTGCAAACCGAACGAATCCAGAATATCGAGCTGGTTCTTGCGCGCCAGCTCGGCAAAGTCGGCGAAGGTGCCCACCCGGATGTTGGGCGTGTCGTACCACTGGTAGGGCAGGCGCTTGGTCACCGGCATGCGGCCCTGCATCACGCTCAGGCGGTTGGGCCAGTGGGCGAAGTTGGGGAAGGCGACGATGCCGGTGCGGCCCACGCGGGCCGTTTCGCGCAGCATGACCTCGGCGTTGCGCAGATGCTGCAGCGTATCGATCTGCAACACCACATCAAAGCTCTGGTCGGCAAAGACCTTCAGGCCCTGGTCCAGGTTGAGCTGCAGCACGTTCACACCGCGCTTGGCGCAGGCCAGCACATTGGCGTCGTCGAGTTCCACGCCATAGCCCGTGCAGCCGCGTTCGCGCTGCAGGTATTCGAGCAGGGCGCCGTCACCGCAACCGAGGTCGAGCACGCGCGCGCCCTCGGGCACCAGACGGGCAATCGCTTTTTGGATCTGGCTGTCGCTCATGGCTGTCCTCCGCCGGGCCGCCACAAGGAGGACAGGGCCCCTGAACGCGGGGTGAGGGGGCCCCGCAGCCCCTGAGTTTGGGGCAGCGAGTACACGAAGTGACGAGCGTGGGGGCTCATGTTCTTCCTCCTGCCACGGTCTGTTCAAAGTAGGCCCGTACCACGTTCAGGTAACGCGGGTCGTCGAGCAAAAAGGCGTCGTGCCCGTGCGGCGCGTCGATTTCGGCATAGCTCACGTCGCGGCCATTGGCGATCAGGCCCTGCACAATTTCCCGGCTGCGCGCCGGAGAGAAGCGCCAGTCGGTCGTGAAGCTCACCAGAAGGAATTTGCATTGCGCGACCGACAAGGCCTTGCCCAGATCGCCGCCTTGCGCGCGCGCAGGATCGAAATAATCGAGCGCCCGGGTGATCAGCAGGTAGGTGTTGGCGTCAAAGTACTCGCTGAACTTGTCGCCCTGGTAGCGCAGGTAGCTCTCGATCTGAAATTCCACGTCCTGCGTGGAATATTTGTAGCCGGTCGGGCTGTTCACCGCGTTGCGCAGTTCACGGCCAAACTTCTCGTTCATCACATCGTCGCTCAGGTAAGTGATGTGGCCGATCATGCGGGCGATGCGCAGGCCGCGCTTGGGCACCACACCGTGCTGGTAGAAGTGCCCATCGTGGAAATCCGGGTCGGTCACGATGGCGCGGCGCGCGACTTCGTTGAAGGCGATGTTTTCGGCGTTCAGGTTGGGGGCGCTGGCCACCACCACCGCATGGCGCACGCGCTGCGGGTGCTGCAGGGTCCAGCTGAGCGCCTGCATGCCGCCCAGGCTGCCACCCATCACGGCCGCCAGCTGCTCGATGCCCAGTGCATCCAGCAGACGGGCCTGGGCGTTGACCCAGTCTTCCACCGTCACCACCGGAAAGTCGGCGCCGTAGACCTTGCCGGTATCGGGGTTCACATGCATCGGGCCGGTCGAGCCAAAGCAGGAGCCCAGGTTATTCACACCAATGACAAAGAACTGGTTGGTGTCGACCGATTTGCCCGGGCCGATCATGTTGTCCCACCAACCCTGGTTGCTCGGTTGGTCGGCATAGACCCCGGCCACATGGTGCGAGGCATTGAGGGCGTGGCAGATCAGCACGGCGTTGGACTTGTCGGCATTGAGCGTGCCGTAGGTCTCGTAGGCCAGCTGGTAGCCACGGATCTGCGCACCGCTTTGCAGCTGCAGCGGTGCGTCGAACGTCATCGACTGAGGGGTGGCGACAAAACTCATCGGACAGAAAACAAAAAACCCGGTAACGCCAAAGAAGCGAAACCGGGTCGGCCAACCTCTTTAGCTGCATTTCTTGGGGCCCTTGCGGACCCCCGCGCCCGCAAGCTGGAGCAAATCGGCGCTGGCCTTAGTATAAGTCTTCCCTTTCTGGAGCGCAGCATGCCCGACACCGACAGCCTCAACGCCTACACCCCGATGGAGATCGCCCGCCGTGTCGAAGCTGCTGGCGAGACCAAGGCCCGCATGGCCCTGCTTCCGCTGTCCATGCTGAGTGTGCTGGCGGGTGCCTTCATCGGGCTGGGGGCCATGCTCTCGGTGATGGTCCGCGCCGACGCCAGCCTGGGTTTTGCCGGCAGCGTGCTTCTGGGCGGTCTGGTGTTTTCGCTGGGACTCTTGATGGTCGTGGTCGCCGGTGCCGAATTGTTCACCGGCAACAACCTGCTGGTCATGGCCTGGGCCGATGGGCGCATCACCACCGCGCAGGTGGTGCGCAACTGGGTCATCGTCTGTCTGGGCAACCTGGTCGGGGCCGTGGGCCTGGCCTGGCTGGTGTTTGCCAGCGGCCACCTCTCCATGAATGGCGGCGCCGTCGGCCAGAAGGTGGTGCAGATCGCCTTGGTCAAGCAGGCCCTGCCTTTCTGGAGCGCTTTTCTGCGCGGCGTGCTGTGCAACATTCTGGTGTGCATGGCCGTGTGGATGGCCATGGGCGGGCGCAGCGTGGTCGACAAGGCGGTGGCCGTGATTTTCCCGGTCATGGCCTTTGTGGCCGCCGGTTTCGAGCACAGCATCGCCAACATGTACCTCATGCCGCAAGCAATGCTGCTGCAGGCTTCGGGGGTACTGGCCGACGGTGCGGCCATCACCCTGGCAGGCATGCTGGGCAACTGGGTGCCCGTTATCCTGGGCAACCTGACGGGCGGTGCGGTGCTGGTAGGCCTGGTGTACTGGACGATCTACCTGCGCCAGCCCAAAACCTGATCAGGCCCAGCCCGTCAGGGCCAGCACCCCCAGCACGGCAAAAATCAGTGCCGAGACCTTGTGCACCAGCGCGATGGGCACGCGCCGGGTGATCGCATCGCCGAACCAGACCACCGGCGCATTGGCCAGCATCATCCCCAGCGTGGTACCGGCCACCACCCAGGCCCAAGCCTGGTACTGGGCGGCCAGCATCACGGTGGCGATCTGCGTCTTGTCACCCATCTCGGCGAGAAAGAAAGCCACCACGGTGGTCATGAACACGCCCATGCGCGGGGCCTCGTTCCCCTCGTCATCGTCGAGCTTGTCGGGAATCAGCATCCAGATTGCCATGGCGATGAAGGACAGGCCCAGCACCCAGCGCAGGGCGGTTGGCCCGAGCAGTGTGGTGACCCAGCTGCCCACGGCACCGGCCAGCGCATGGTTGGCCAGCGTGGCCACCAAAATGCCCAGCACAATGGGCCAGGGTTGGCGAAAACGAGCAGCCAGCACCAGCGACAGCAATTGGGTCTTGTCGCCCATTTCGGCCAAAGCGACGATGCCGGTGGAGATCAGAAAGGCGTCCATGCGAATGAGCCGCGAGCCATATTTAAAGGTTTGGCATCTTACAAGCGCGCTGCACGGGTACAACCCTGCACCAGCAAAGCGCATCCACTGCACCTTCCACGGGCACCGCCCGATGCATTTGGGAGAGTCGGCATTGAAATTGCATGGGTTTGGTGCATGGCGGTGCACAGCGTCTGGATGCACCAATTACAAGCAACTTTCCCCAAAAAATCTCATGGATGCACTAAAACAGGGCGCAGATGCGCTTTTCATCTTGCTGGGCGGCATCATGGTGCTGGCCATGCACGCCGGTTTTGCCTTTCTCGAACTGGGCACCGTCCGCAAGAAAAACCAGGTCAATGCCCTGGTCAAGATCCTGGTCGATTTCTCTGTCTCGACCGTGGTGTATTTCATGGTGGGCTACGGCGTGGCTTACGGCACCAGCTTCTTTGTGGGCGCTGAGCAGCTCGCGGCCAAGAACGGGTACGACCTGGTCAAGTTTTTCTTTCTGCTGACCTTCGCGGCGGCCATTCCAGCCATCATCTCGGGTGGCATCGCCGAGCGCGCCAAGTTCTGGCCGCAGCTGATCGCCACCGCGGTGATCGTCGGCTTTGTCTACCCCTTCTTTGAAGGCATTGCCTGGAACCAGCACTTTGGCGTGCAAGCCTGGATCAAGGCCACCACGGGCGAAGAGTTCCATGATTTCGCAGGCTCGGTCGTCGTGCATGCCGTCGGCGGCTGGATCGCTTTGCCTGCGGTGCTGCTGCTGGGCGCCCGTTACAACCGCTACCGCAAGGACGGCGCCGTGTCGGCCCACCCGCCTTCGAACATCCCTTTCCTGGCGCTGGGCGCCTGGATTCTGATCGTGGGCTGGTTCGGCTTCAATGTGATGAGTGCGCAGACACTCGACAAGATCTCGGGCTTGGTGGCAGTGAACTCCCTGATGGCCATGGTGGGCGGCACCCTGACCGCCTTGCTGCTGGGCAAGAACGACCCCGGTTTCGTGCACAACGGGCCGCTGGCCGGACTGGTGGCCGTGTGCGCTGGTTCTGACCTGATGCACCCCTTCGGCGCCTTGGTGGTGGGTGCTGTGGCCGGCGCCCTGTTTGTGGTGATGTTCACCCTCACCCAGAACAAATGGAAAGTCGACGATGTCCTGGGTGTCTGGCCCTTGCACGGCCTGTGCGGCACCTGGGGCGGTATTGCCGCTGGCATCTTTGGCGCCCAGTCTCTGGGCGGATTGGGTGGCGTCAGCTTCACAGGCCAGCTCATCGGCACCGCCATGGGCGTGGCCTGGGCTCTGCTGGGCGGCACCGTGGTCTACGGCGTGCTCAAGGCCACCGTGGGCCTGAAGCTCAGCGCCGAAGAGGAATACGAGGGCGCTGACCTCTCGATTCACAAAATCAGCGCCACCCCTGACCGCGAAGTCAGTTGGTGACCCCGTGTGGCCTGGAAGACACAAACCCGGGCCACACAGCCTCTGCAGGGATACCCCCTGTTGGCAATTCACATTTATCGCGCATAATGGCTCGCGCCGTGTCATACACGGTGTTTTTGCGGTGACCAGGTCAGTTTCGCTTCCCTTCCGGGTGTTCTCAGGTTTGTTGAAGGCGCTTTCGGGACTCCATCGCGTGTTTTTTTGTTTTGAGGAGTCCCTTCATGGGCAACAAACTTTACGTCGGTAACCTGCCTTACTCGGTGCGTGACGGCGATCTGGAACAGGCGTTCGGTGCTTTTGGTGCCGTTACCAGCGCCAAGGTCATGATGGAGCGCGACACTGGCCGCTCCAAAGGTTTCGGCTTTGTCGAGATGGGCAGCGATGCTGAAGCGCAAGCCGCCATCGAAGGCATGAACGGCCAGGCCCTGGGTGGCCGCAATGTGGTCGTCAACGAAGCCCGTCCGATGGAAGCACGCCCCCCCCGCAGCGGTGGCGGCGGCTTCGGCGGTCCGCGTGGTGGTGGTGGCTACGGCGGCGGCGGTGGCGGCGGCTACGGTGGTGGCGGTGGCGGCTACGGTGGTGGTCGTCGCGAAGGCGGTGGTGGCTACGGCGGCGGCGAAGGCGGCGGCGGTGGTTTCCGCAGCCCTTACGGCTCTGGCCCCCGCGGTGGTGGCGGTCGCCGTGAAGGCGGTGGCGGCTACGGTGGTGGCAACAGCTACTGATCTGCAGCCTGCAGCAGCAAGGGCCCTACGGGGCCCTTTTGCTTTTCAGCGCTCGGTGTGGCGATGTTTGCGGGGTCGCCCTTGCAGCAGACGGTCGAGCAACCCATCGGGCAAGAAGCGCAACACCCGGGCCACCACGCCCATCGGCCAGGGAATGACACGAAAGCTGGCCCCCGCATCGATGGCGCGCAAGGCTTGCTCCGCGAAGGCCTGGGGCAGCATGAGAAAAGGCATGCTGTAGCGGTTACGCGCCGTCAGCGGTGTGGCCACGTACCCCGGTGCAATGGTGCTCACCTTCACACCATGCGGCTTGAGCTCACCACGCAGGCTTTCGCAACAACTGATGACTGCAGCCTTGCTCGCGCAATAAGCCGCATGCCCAGGCAAGCCCCGGATACCAGCCACACTGGCCATGCCAACCAGCTGTCCACGCCCACGTTGGCACATCGGGGCGATAAAGGGCTGAAAGGTGTGCACCAGACCTTGCACGTTCGTGTTCATGACCTGCGCAAACACTGGCAGATCCTGCGCATCGGCCAAATCCAGGCCCAGACTGATGCCCGCATTGGCGATCACGATGTCGGGCAGGCCCAGCTCGCTCATGCACGCCTGCGCCACCGCTTGCATGGCCTGCGCATCGCAGACATCGGCCTGCCAGACCCGCCAGTGTTCCGCAGGCCACCCTTCTTGCGTCAGATGCGCATGCAGCGCCTCTGAACGGCGTGCCACCAACGCCACTGTCCAGCCTCGCCCCAAGCAAGCCTCAGCCAGCGCCTGGCCTATGCCGCTGGAAGCCCCCGTGATGAACACCAGACGCAATGGGTTCATGGCTCGCGAGCTTGCAGCACCCCGTGGACCCGACCACTCAACTGGTACTGGCCGGACTTCATGTCGAAGTCCATTCGACTGGCGGTGAAGCGGTCACGGTCACGGGTGATCACCACCGGCACATCCGACAGCAAGCGCTCCTGGCTTTGCAGCGCAATCACCCTCTCGCCACGCAGCTCCAGGCGCGGTTTCGCACCCATGACCTCGCGCACCACATGCACATTGCCCATGAGCGTGATGCGCTCGCCATCGCCCGTGGCCACGCCGCGCGATGCGGTGGCCAAGACCTCCACGCCATCGTCGCTGATCGACTGATAACGCACAGCGTCAATGTGGAGTTCGTCCGTGTCGGGGTAATGCCTGGCCTTTTTCCCACTGACCTGGCTGCTGCGCCGACCGTCGGCGTCGAACACCTGGGTGGAAAAATTTTCCAGATGGTAATCTGGGTCCTTGCGCACCGGAGTGGCGACCGGACTGCTCCAGAGGTCGGGCATGCTGCGCACCAGCCACCAGCTGCCCATGGCGAGCACGACCATTACCAGCAGTGGAAGATAAAGCGTCAGGCGATCCAGCGCCCTGCGCGTGGCCTGCCATGCCTTCATGCCGAAGGGCCTTTGTGTGCATTCACGCCCACCTGCGCCAGCAGCCGTGCATAGTGGCCACCGGCCACCAGCAACAGGTCGCACAAGGCCCGCGCCGCGCCTTCGCCACCACGCTCGGCGGTGACGTGATGGGCAATGGCTTTGTTCTGCGCATGCGCGTTGGCCGGTGCGCAGGCGAAAGCCACGCACTGCATGACCGGCAGATCCGGCCAGTCGTCGCCCATGGCGGCAGCCTGCGACCAGTCCAGCCCCAGCTCGGCCAGAATTTCCTCGGCGGCCGGGCGCTTGTCTTCGGTGCCAAAGCGGGCCTGCGTGATGCCCAGCGCCTTCATGCGCAGGCGCAGCGGTGCCGAGTCGCGTCCGGTGATGACCACCGGCGTGATGCCCGCCTGCTGCAAGAGCTTCAGGCCTTGCCCATCGAGCACGGAAAAGCGCTTGAGCACCTCGCCCTGGGCATCGAAATACAGCCCACCATCGGTGAGGACCCCATCCACATCGAAAAACACCACCCGGATGCCCTGCGCCTGCAGCAGCAGCTCGGGGGGGTAATTGAGGGCGGGCACCAGTGCTTGCACAGGGGCTTGCATCAGATCACCTTGGCCCGCATCAGGTCGTTGGTGTTGATGGCGCCACACAGCACCCCCTGGGCATCCACCACCAGCAGGCTGGTGATGCGGTGTTTCTCCATCATCTCGGCCGCCTCGACCGCGAGCGCATCCTGAGCAATGGTGCGCGGCGTGGCATGCATCACCTCACCCGCCGTCAAGGCCCGCAGGTCTTGGCCTTTCTCGATCAGGCGTCGCAGGTCACCGTCGGTGAAAACGCCCACGGCATGACCTGCGGCATCGACCACCGCCGAAGCGCCCAGGCCCTTGCGGCTCATTTCCTGCATCAGTTCGCTGAAAGAAGCGGTTGGCGCCACGCGCGGTACCGCATCACCCGAGCGCATCACATCGCCCACATGGGTCAGCAAACGGCGCCCCAGCGAACCGCCGGGGTGCGAGCGCGCAAAGTCTTCGGGCTTGAAGCCACGGGCGTCCAGCAAGGCCACCGCCAGGGCGTCGCCCAGCGCCAGCTGCGCGGTGGTGCTGGCGGTCGGGGCCAGGTTCAGCGGACAGGCTTCCTTCTCGACCGAGCTGTCAAGCACCACATCGGCATGCCGCGCCAGAGAGGACTGCAAGCCGCCCGTCATGGCGATCAAAGGCACACCCTGGCGCTTGAGCACCGGCAGGATGGCGACCAACTCATCGCTCTCGCCGCTGTTGGAAATGGCCAGCACCACATCGACCACCTTGATCATGCCCAGGTCGCCATGGCTGGCCTCGGCGGGGTGCACAAACATGGCGGGCGTGCCCGTGGACGCCAGCGTGGCCGCGATCTTGCGGCCAATGTGCCCGCTCTTGCCCATGCCCGTCACGACCACCCGGCCCTTGACCTGCAGCATCATCTCCACGGCGCGCACAAAGCGCTCGTCCAGGCGTGCCTTGAGGCCTTGCAAGGCCGCCGCTTCGATGTCAAGCGTGTCGCGGGCCAGTTGCAGCAATTGGGGGGCAGATGGGGTCATCCGGGCATTTTATCGGCCGGTTTGATGCAGGGAAAACCGGTGGCAAATACAGGCGCAGCAGAACCGAATCCGACACATTCCGTTGGTAGGATCAAGGCATGAGTTCGCTTGAGCTGACCCTGCTGTACCTGCTGGCCGCCGTGCTGGGCGTGGTCGGTTGCCGCATGCTGCGCCTGCCGCCCATGCTGGGCTACCTCGCGGTGGGTGTGGTGATTGGCCCCAACGCCCTGGCCTTGGCACAGAACTCATCGGGCATCCAGCACCTGGCCGAGTTTGGCGTGGTGTTCCTGATGTTCGTCATCGGGCTCGAATTCAATCTGCCCAAGCTTCGCGCCATGCGCCGCCACGTGTTCGGCCTGGGCCTGCTGCAGGTGGTGCTCACCCTGCTGATCGTCACCATGGCCTCGCTGTTTCTGGCCACGCTGGCCCCTGGGCTGTGGAAGATGGAGTGGCACACCGCTCTGGCCCTGTCGGGTGCGATGGCCATGAGCAGCACCGCCATTGTGGTCAAACTCATGGCCGATCGGCTCGAACTCGAATCCGAACATGGCAAACGGGTCATGGGCGTGCTGCTGTTCCAGGATCTGGCGGTGGTGCCGCTGCTGGTGCTGATTCCGGCCCTGGCTTCGCCACCCGAAGAACTGTTCACTGCCTTGCTGCTGGCGGGACTTAAGGCCACGGCGCTGATCGCCCTGCTGCTGACCGGCGGCCAGCGCATCATGCGCTGGTGGCTCACGCTGGTGGCTCGCCGCAAGAGCGAAGAGCTGTTCGTGCTCAACCTGCTGCTGGTTACGCTGGGCCTGGCCTGGCTGACGGAATTGGCCGGGCTAAGCCTGGCGCTGGGCGCCTTCATCGCAGGCATGCTGATTTCGGAGACCGAATACAAGCACCAGGTGGAGCTCGACATCCGGCCCTTCCATGACGTGCTGCTGGGCTTGTTCTTCATCACCATTGGCATGATGCTGGACTGGCACATCGTGTTCGAGCGTTGGCCGCTGGTGCTGGTGCTGCTGGTACTTCCGGTGCTGTTCAAACTGCTGCTGGTAGCGGGCCTGGCCCGAGCCTATGGCGCCAGCCACGGGGTGGCGTTGCGCACCGGCCTGTACCTGGCGCAGGCGGGCGAATTCGGGTTCGTGCTGCTGACCCTGGGCTCGCAAAGCGGGGTGGTGCCGCCGCAGCTGCTCAACCCGGTGCTGGCCAGCATGGTGTTGTCGATGCTGGCCACACCGTTCATCGTCATGCACAGCAACACCATCGTGATGAAGCTGGTGGCCAGCGAATGGCTGCAGCAATCGCTGCAGATGACCACCATCGCGCGCAAATCCATCAACACCAGCAAGCACGTCATCATCTGCGGCTACGGGCGAACCGGCCAGAGCCTGGCGCACATGCTCGAAAAGGAAAACATCCCCTACATGGCGCTGGACCTCGACCCGGACCGCGTGCGCCAGGCCGCAGCAGCCGGTGACTCGGTGGTGTTTGGCGACGCCGGTCGCCTGCAGGCCCTCATGGCCGCCGGTCTGGCCCGCGCCAGCGCGGTGGTCGTGACCTACCTGGATGTGCCTGCCGCGCTCAAAGTGCTGGGCCACACCCAGAGCCACGCCCCCCAGGTGCCCGTGATCGTGCGCACCAAAGACGACCTTGACCTCGAAAAACTCCAGCAGGCCGGGGCCACCGAAGTCGTTCCCGAAGCGCTGGAAGGCTCACTCATGCTCGCCAGCCATGCCCTGGCCCTGGTGGGCGTGCCCATGCGCCGCGTGATCCGCGCCGTGCAGGACCAGCGCGATGAGCGCTACAACCTGCTCAAGGGTTACTTCCACGGCAGCGACGACGACACGCTGGAAGAAGCCGAACACGAACGCCTGACCACCGTCACCCTGCCGCTGGCCTCCCCCTGGCTGGGCAAGGTGGTGGACGATCTGAATTTCCACGCCATGGGTGTGCGTCTGGTCAATCTGCGCCGCGCCAACGGCAAAACCGAGGCTGTGCACGACCAGACCGAGCTGCAAATGAACGATACCCTGGTCATTTCAGGCACACCGCGCACCCTGGCCATTGCCGAAGACAAACTGCTGAAAGGCTGAGCCCCATGACGGCACTCAACGTCCACGATTTCCTCAAAGCCCACATCCGCACCGTGCCCGACTGGCCAGCACCTGGCGTGGAGTTTCGCGACATCACCCCACTGCTGCAGGACCCGCGCGTGTTTCGCGTGCTGATCGACGCCTTTGTGCACCGCTACATGGACCCGGCCCTGCGACCCGATGTGGTCGCCGGGCTGGACGCGCGTGGCTTCATCCTCGGCTCTGTGGTGGCCTACGAGCTGGGGCTGGGTTTCGTGCCGATCCGCAAGAAAGGCAAACTGCCTTTCACCACGGTGGAAGAAACCTACGAACTGGAATACGGCAGCGCCACGGTGGAGCTGCACACCGACGCGGTGCGCCCCGGCCAGCGCGTGCTGCTGATCGACGACCTGATCGCCACTGGCGGCACCATGATGGCGGGCAAAAAGCTGCTGGAAAAACTCGGCGCCACCGTGATGGAAGGCGCTGCCATCGTGGACCTGCCCGAACTGGGTGGCTCAGCGCGTATCCGCGCTTCTGGCATGCCCTTGTTCACGCTGGTGGAATTCGAGGGGCATTGAGCGACACTCTGCAGGAGCGGGCGCTTGCTCGCGAACACCTTCGGCCGCAGGGGCGGCCTCCTACACAGAGCCATGCCATTCCCCTGTAGGAGCGAGCCCCCGCTCGCGAATCCCTTCGGCCGCAGGGGCGGCCTCCTACACTGAGCCGTGCCAATCCCCCTGTAGGAGCGAGCCCCCGCTCGCGAACACCTTCGGCCGCAGGGGCGGCCTCCTACACAGAGCCGTGCCAATCCCCCTGTAGGAGCGAGCCCCCGCTCGCGAATCCTTTCGACCGCAGGGGCGGCCTCCTGCACAGAGCGATGTCACTCCCCCTGCAGGAGCGAGCCCCCGCTCGCGAAGGTACCACCTAGCCAGCTTTGGCGTTCACCCGGCGGGCAATCACTCGGCCCAGCACCACCACCCCCAGCGCGCAGGTGGTGTAGGCCCAATCCAGACCACCCTTGTCCACCGTCTGCGCCGTGAGCAACACCCCGGTGGACTGGCCAAAAAACAGCATGCAGGCAAACAGGGTCACCGCACTGCCGCGGGCATGCGGCGCCATCTGCGTGGCCTGTGTCTGCAAGGTGTTGTGCAGCATGTAAAAGCCCAGTCCGGCACTCAGGCAGCCCAGGGCTGCAAAGGCCACATGGTGCGTCCAGGCCAGCAGCAGCAAGCCCAGCCCCACCAGCGAACTGCCCAACCGGGCCAGCCCCCGTTCGCCAAACCAGCCCAACCAACGCCTGGCCAGCTGGCTGTAGGCCAGACCCCCAATGCCGTAGAGCGCCATGAGCGCCCCCGCCCAGGACGCACTCAGCCCAAAGTGCTGCACCAGCTGACTCGGCACAAAAGCCAGCGTGCCGAAAGCCAGCGCCCCCTCGATGCCGGTGACCGTCAGGACCCATCGCACGCGTGGCACGCGCAGCAGGGCCAGGCCACTGAGCGCCTGCTGCCAATAAGAACCTTCTGTCGCAACAGGGGCAGCACGGCGCAAGGAACCCATGCGGACAAACAGCAAGGCGCAGGCGGTGGCGAACATGCACGACAACAGAACAAATGCACTTCGCCAACCCAGGGACTCGGCCGCCCAGCCACCGAACCACTGACCAGCCATCATGCCGGTCACAGTGGCACTCATCAGCTTGGCCAGTGTTTCCTGCCGACGTTCGTAACTGACCTGGTCGCCGAGCCAGGCCATCGACAAGGGAATGATCCCTGCTGCACTGGCACCCATGAGCGCCCGCGACACCACCAGCCAATGGAAATCGAAGGCCACCGCCGTGAGGGCGCTGAACACGGCGCAGGCCAATACGGCGCCATTGATCACACGCAGCTTGCCAATGCGGTCACCCAGCGGGCCATAGAACAGCTGCAGGCAACCGTAGGCCACGGCAAAGGCAGAGACCACGCGCGAGGCCTCGCCCACGCTGACCCCGAATTCCGTCGACAGCGCCACCAGCATCGGATCGCACACGCGCATGGAAGCCATGCTGCTGAAGGCAGCCAGACTGATGAGCCACAGGCCCTGCGGACGATGGGAAGACATGATCGACGCAGTCTAGCCCAGGCCCACCGGCTGTCGCGCGCCATGCAGACAAGCGCGCGACTCGGCGTTAGGCTGACGCCATCAACAAGGAACCCTGATGAGCCACACCCCTGCCCAGCGCCACGACGACCGTGTACCCTATGCCAAACCTCAGCCTTGGGGCATGGCGCCCGACATGGTGATTCCCGATGTGCTGACCGACGACCCCCTGCTGTGGGCACCGGTAGCGGAGGGCATCTGGTCGCGCCCCATCCACCTGAATGTGACCGGGGGCTTTTATGTGCACCTGCTCAAGGTCAAGCGCTCGGGCCTGCTGCAGCGCCACCGCCATTCGGGCCAGGTGCACGCCTACGTCATCAAGGGCAAGTGGCTCTATCTGGAACACGACTGGGTCGCCACCGAGGGCAGCTATGTGTTCGAGCCGCCCGGCGAAACCCACACCCTGGTGGTGCCCGACGACTGCCAGGACATGGTCACCCTGTTCACCGTGCACGGTTCGCTCATGTACGTGGACACCCAAGGCAATGCCACCGGCTACGACGATGTGTTCACCCGCATCGACAAGTACCGGGCGCACTTTCAAAGCGTGGGACTGGGCGAGGACTACGTCAAACGCTTCATGCGCTGAAACGACAAGGCCCGCGAAAGCGGGCCTTGTTGCTGACGCTTGACCGGATCAGAGCGGCTTCTTGATCAGGTTGGCGATCTCGCCAATGATGCCGCGGCGGAAGGCCAGCACACAGACCACGAAGATCACGCCCTGCACCACCGTGACCCAGGCGCCCAGCTGGGCCAGGTAGTTTTGCATGGTCACGATCACCGCTGCGCCTGCCACCGGGCCAAACAGCGTGCCCATGCCGCCCACCAGCGTCATCAGAACCACCTCGCCCGACATGCTCCAGTGCACATCGGTCAGCGACGCCAGCTGGAACACCAGCGACTTGGTGGCGCCCGCCGTACCCGCCAAAGCACCCGAGATGACAAAGGCCAGCAGCTTGAAGTTGTCGGTGTCATAACCCAGTGAAGTAGCACGATCCTGGTGTTCGCGGATGGCCTTGAGGATCTGGCCGAAAGGCGAGTGCACCACACGCCACAGCAGCAAAAAGCCCGCCAGGAAAATCGCACACACGAACATGTACATGTTCGTGTTGTTGCTCAGGTCAATGAACCCGAACAGCAAGCCACGCGGCACCGCCTGAATGCCATCCTCCCCCCCGGTGAACGGCGCCTGCAGGCAGAAGAAGAAAATCATCTGCGCCAGAGCCAAGGTGATCATGGCGAAGTAGATGCCCTGGCGGCGGATGGCCAGCTGGCCGACGATCAGCGCCAGGAGGGCCGAGGTGGCCGTTCCGAGCAGCACGCAGAACTCCGGGTTCAAACCCCAGACTTTGGCGGCATGCGCCGACACATAACCGGCAGACCCCAGAAACATGGCGTGCCCGAAAGACAGCAGGCCGCCAAAGCCCAGCAGCAGGTTGAAGGCGCAGGCAAAGAGTGCAAAGCACATCACCTTCATCAGAAACACCGGATAAACCCAGATCGGCGCCACAGCCAGGATGAGCACCATGACGGCAAAGGCCACCCACTGGTGCTTGTAGGACTTGGCCGAAGAGGAAGCAACTGTTGCGTGGGTCATGGCTTTACTTCTGGGTGCCGAACAGACCGGCAGGCTTGACAAGCAGAACGAGGGTCATGATCACAAAGATCACGACATTGGACGCCTCGGGGTAGAACACCTTGGTCAGGCCTTCGATCAGGCCCAGACCGAAACCGGTGACGATGGCGCCCATGATGGAGCCCATGCCGCCGATCACCACCACCGCGAACACCACGATGATCAGGTCGGCGCCCATGGTCGGGTTGACCTGGTAGATGGGTGCGGCCATCACGCCAGCCAGTGCCGCCAGACCGACACCGAAACCGTAGGTGAGCGTGATCATGCGCGGCACGTTGATGCCAAAGGCCTGCACCAGGCTCGGGTTTTCCGTCGCGGCGCGCAGGTAGGCGCCCAGCTTGGTGCGTTCGATCACATACCAGGTGGACAGACAAACCACCAAGGACGCCACAATGACCCAGGCCCGGTACTTGGGCAAGAACATGAAGCCGGTGTTGAAGGCGCCCTGGAACACCTCGGGCACCGCATACGGCATGCCCGAAGAGCCGAATTCATTGCGAAACAGCCCCTGGATGATCAGCGCCAGCCCGAAGGTCAGCAGCAGGCCATACAGGTGGTCGAGCTTGTAGAGCTGTTTGAGCATGGTGCGCTCGATGAACACCCCGGTCGCGCCGACCACAATGGGTGCCAGCAGCAAGGCCAGCCAGTAGTTCACACCCAGTTTGTTCAGGCCCAGCCAGGCCACGAAGGCGCCCAGCATGTACTGGGCGCCATGGGTGAAGTTGATGATGTTCAGCAAGCCGAAGATCACGGCCAGTCCCAAAGAAAGCAGCGCATAAAAGGACCCGTTGATGAGTCCGATCAGCAACTGCCCGAACAGCGCTTGAGAGGGAATGCCAAAAA
>JACCDS012493721.1_pt1 | contig 15456 bp, 9 predicted proteins | sample 7446441 | NCBI WGS metagenome assembly JACCDS01 (sample SAMN15323445, study PRJNA562643) | freshwater metagenome | isolation source: river surface water | place: USA:Blue River Watershed | collected 2017-08-17
GTGGCGGCGGACGACTTCGCGGGCGGAGACGGGCGCGGCATCGAGGGAGACGTCGTCGTAGGCGCGGACTTCGGCGACGAGGCGGCGGAAGCCGTCGATCTGCGCGGGGAAGCGGGCGGCGACTTCGGTTTCGAGGACGGAAAAATCGTTGGTGAAGCGCAGGCTGGTTTCGCCGCGCGGGCCGAAAGCGATGCGGGATTGTTTTTGTTCGCAGAGGGCAAACTCATCGCGGTCGATGCGGAGCTGGCGGAGGAGTTTGCCGAGGGGAGTGCCTTTGACGCCGGGGCGGACGAAGTTGGTGAGGGCGTGGAGGCCGACGTCGTATTTGCGGCCTTCGAGGGAGTAGAAGGAGTTGAGGCCGCCGGGGGCGTTGTGGCGTTCGAAGATGCAGACTTTTTTGCCGAAGTGCGCGAGGCGGATGCCGGCGGCGAGGCCGGACATGCCGGCGCCGATGATGGCGACGTCGTAGTGGCTGCGGGTGTTCATTTGAGGCGAAAGGATTCGGAGGTTGTCGGAATTTTTAACGCAAAGGCGCGAAGGGTGAAAGGCGCGAAGAAGAGGAGAAGGATTGGATGGTAGGGCGCGGACTCCGCTCCGCGCCGATGCGCGCGGGCAACACCAAACCGGCCGGGAGCGGAGTCCCGGCCCTACCTTGAAGATGAAGTCGAGGGGCGTCCGATATGTTTCTGAGCTCTGGATTCTGAATTCGTCACAAAAAAGGCCGGAAGCGCGGGGCTTCCAGCCTAGGAAATCGGACCGCGGGGGGCGCGGGTTGAGCGCGAAGGTTGCGCGTTATTTGCCGAGGGCGGTGAACTTCGGCGTGAGGTACTCGGCGCAGCTGTCGAGCGAGGCGAGTTGGATATAATCGGCCTCGGGGACTTCGATGCCGTGGCGTTTGCGGAGCTCCATGACGATGTCGAGGAAGTCCATCGAATCGAGTTGGAGCTGGTCGCGCAGGCGCACGTCGTGCTTGAGGGTCGAGAGGTCCTCGTCGGGGGCGATGTCGGTGATGATGTCGATCACCGCTTGTTTGCATTGGTCTTTGGTCATGCGAGTTCGGAAGTGGCTGAGACGGTGCGAGCGAGGGCGTTTTAGGCAACAAATCTCTTCACAATCAGCGCGGAGTTGATGCCGAGCATGCCGAAGGAGTTGTTGAGGAGGGTGTCGAGGCGGGCGACTTTTTTGGGCTGGTTGAGCACGAGGCCGGGGAGCGCGCACTTGGGGTCGAGGTTGTCGACGTTGATGGTGGGGTGGACGGTGAGGTCGTCGAAGCTGGGGAGGTTGCCCGCGAGTTCGAGCGCGCCAGCGGCGCCCATGGCGTGGCCGATGAAGCTCTTGGTGTTGTTGACCGAGGTGTCGGGGCAATCGGTGAAAACGCTGCCGAGGGCTTCGCATTCCTGGATGTCGCCGAGTGGCGTGGCGGTGGCGTGGGTGTTGACGAGATGGATTTCGCGCGGGGTGAGGCCGGCGCGGGCGATGGCGGAGCGGACGCACTCGGCCTGGCGCGTGGGGTTGGGGAGGACGTAGTCGGAGGCGTCGGAGTTGACGTGGTAACCAGCGATCTCGCCGTAGATTTTCGCGCCGCGGGCGAGGGCGGTTTCGAGGCGTTCGAGGGTGTAGAGCGCGCCGCCTTCGGAGATGACGATACCGTTGCGATCGCGATCGAAGGGACGGCTGGCTTTTTTCGGGTCGGCGTGGGTGGCGAGGGCGTTTTGAGATTTGAAACCGGCGAAGATGCCGAAGGTGTGGATGCTTTCGCTGACGCCGCCGCAGATCGCAAAATCGACTTCGCCGAGGCGGAGCATTTGCGTGGCGTGGATGAGGCCGAGGTTGCCGGCGGCGCAGGCGGCGCCGATGGTGTAGGCGGGGCCGGTGATGCCGAGGTTGAGGGAAGTTTCGCCGGCGGGGTTGTTGGCGACGGTGCGGGGGTTGTGATAGTGCGACCAGTATTTCGTGTCGTAGTTAAATTTCGATATGCCGTAGATCTCGTTTTCCGTTTCGACATTTCCGTGCTCGGTGCAGCCGATGTAGATGCCGATGCGGTCTTTGGGGAGGGCGTCGAAGTTTACGCCGCTGTCGGCGAGGGCTTCGCGCGCGCAATAAATCGAGATGGAGCCTGCGCGGGTGCCGACGCGGACCTCTTTTTTCTTCTGATATTTTAGCGGGTCGTAATGGCAGACGCCCGCGATGAGATTTCCCATGTAGCGCACCTCAAAAGGCTCCACGCCAGCGACACCGGTCAGAAGATTGCGGCGAAATTCGGCCAGAGAATTGCCGTTGGGAGCGGTGAGGCCGATGCCTGTGATGACGATGCGCGAGAGATTCATGAAATTTGGAAAGGAAAGAGCTAGCCAGCTCGGCGCGGAAATCAATACAAGGGAAGCCGCATGAACGTTCTTGTTGTTGGAGGAGCCGGCTACATCGGTTCCCACTGTGTTCGCCAACTGATCGCTGCGGGCCATCGCCCGGTGGTCTTGGACAATCTTGTTTTCGGCTACCGCCAGGCGGTCGCCGCTTCGGTGCCGTTCTACGAGGCCAACCTCGGTGACGCCGCCGCCGTGGGCAAAATCCTCGAAGACGAAAAAATCGACGTCGTAATGCACTTCGCGGCCTTCGCCTACGTCGGCGAATCGGTCAACGACCCGCTCAAATATTACGACAACAACGTAGTCGCGACGCTGAGTCTCCTGCGCACCATGCTGGCCAAGGGCGTGAAGAAATTCGTCTTCTCCTCGACCTGCGCCACCTACGGTATCCCGCAAGGCATGCCCATCGTCGAAGGCATGGCACAGGCCCCGATCAATCCCTACGGCCAGACCAAACTCGACATCGAAAACGCCCTCAAAGCCATTGCCCACGCGCACGGGTTGAGCTTCGCGGCCTTCCGCTACTTTAACGCCGCAGGCGCAGCCGAAGACGGCACCATCGGCGAGTGCCACAACCCCGAGACACACCTCATTCCGCTCGCTATCGATGCCGCCACCGGCAAGCGCCCGCCACTGCAAGTTTTCGGCACCGACTATCCGACACCAGACGGCACCTGCCTCCGCGACTACGTGCATGTTGACGATCTCAGCCGCGCGCACATCGCCGTCTTCGACAAACTGACCAAACCCGGCACCGGCCTTTTCTACAACCTCGGCACGGGCACTCCCACCTCCGTCTACGAAGTCATCCAAGCGGTTGAAAAAGTAACCGGAAAAAAAGTCCCGTACACGACTGCTCCTCGTCGTGCCGGCGATCCGCCCGCACTCTATGCCGATTCGAGCAAGGCCAAGACGGAGCTCGGCTGGAACGTGAAGTACGGCTCGATCGAACCCATCGTGGCCACCGCATGGAAATGGCATTCCGCCAACCCCGATGGTTTCGTGAAAAAATAAACTGTCTCGCGCTTTCTAAAACAAATGACGCAAAAAGCCGCTCCAAGTTCGGAGCGGCTCTTATTTTGGAAACGTAAGTTTCCCAACAAAACTGCGTGCTTAAGCGAAGACTTCCTCGGACTTGAAGAAACGAGCGAGCTCGATCTTGGCATTCTCGTCGCTGTCGGAAGCGTGGACCACGTTCTTCATCATCTCGGTGCCGAAGTCGCCACGGATCGTGCCTTTTGGGGCTTTGCGTGAATCAGTTGGCCCGAGGAGTTCGCGAACGCGAGCGACCACGTTTTCACCTTGGAGCGCGAGGACGATCACTGGGCGTGAGCTCATAAAAGTCTCAATCTCAGGGTAAAAGGGCTTGTCGGCCACATGCGCATAGTGCTCGCGGAGCACGTGTGAGGAGAGGCGAATCATTTTGCTCCCAACCACGGAGAAGCCAGCGGCTTCGAAACGCGCGATGACGGTGCCCGCGAGCTTCTTTTCCATGCAATCAGGTTTTAGGATGATCAAAGTTTTCTGCATAAAGGCGAAAACCATAGAAGCGGTCCCCGTCTTGGGAAGCCTGATTTTCGAAATTGCCTGCACCAATCCGCGGCCCGGCCAATGATTGCGACCGGAAATCCCGCGCCTTATTTTGCAGGAGCAGCCATTGCGAGCGTCGTGCCGTGAAAAGCCGAAACCATATCAACACCCGCCGCAGCCTGCCCGTTGGAGTGCAGCGTGGCATAGACCACACCGAGAAGGTTTTGGTCATTAACCAAGGTCGAGTCGACTTCGCGATTGTTGTAGCCCTTGGCCACCCAGCCATTGCTGGCCGAAGCGACAAGACGGTGAGCCACCGTCTCGCCGAATCGGTTTTTATAAACCACCACCATGCCGACTGAAAGTTTTGCCGCCGCGATAGGCTTAACCACCAGCACTGCACCCTCGCCAAAATATGGCAGCATCGATTGACCGACCACCCGAACCACCTGCATATCAAGATTACGGGCGGCGAGTGTTTTGGCATCCGACACAGCGGTGCTCAAAGATTCTGCGGTCAATGGGCACTCGCGCAATGTCGCACCCGAAGCCACCCCAACGGCCCAAAATGCTGCAATCGTAAGCAGCAGGCGTTGTGTGAAGGTGGTCGTTTGCATGACCACAGAGTATCGTAATCCAGATGCATTTCCTATTGAGTGGAGCCCTCATTCTAGCCCCAGATCACTCTCGATTGAACATCACTTTGCACCCAAGTCGCATCAGGGGATTTCCCCTAGAACTAGTGAGTTTCACCCATGGCTGATCAGGAAATCAAAGATCAAGACCGACGCCAACGTGCCCCAACTTCTCCCGTGAGCACCCAAGGACTTAACCACGCTGCCGACTGCGCTCTCGACCCAAAACGTGGCGCAGTGCTGACTCAAGACGCTCATGGCGAAAAACATAGCCGGCAGCTTGGAGCCGTGTCGGCAACACCCGGGCACTCGCCAACAGCGTTTCATTGGCCATGCGACCAAATAAGATTTTTAACAGCCAACCGGGTAGCGGAAGGATGGCTGGTCTTCGCAACACTCGCCCAAGCGTCGAGGTAAACTCCGAGTTGCGCACTGGATTGGGGGCAACGGCGTTAATTGCCCCACGGCATCGCTGATCAAGCACCGCATGATAAATCGCCCCAACAAGATCATCACGGCTGATCCAGCTCATCCATTGCCTCCCATGCCCAAGATTGCCACCCAGTCCCCAACAAAATGCAGGCAACATTTTGCCCAAGGCCCCGCCATCAGGAGAAAGTACTATACCCGTTCGAAACAACGCCACGCGAATGCCTAGGTCATCAGCCTTCATTGCGGCACCTTCCCAGTGTCGGCATACGTCTGCCAAAAATCCCGAACCAGACGGGCACCCCTCATCCAAAACTTCATCCCCACCATCACCATAGTAGCCGGTTGCCGAGGCGCATATAAAGGCAAAGGGTCGCCGCCGAAGTTTTCCCAGAGCTGCAACCAACTGTGTAGTTCCGGCAACGCGACTGCGCATGATCTGTTCGCGTCTCCGCAGAGTCCATCGGCCAGCAGCAACGTTTTCTCCCGCCAGATGTATGACTACATCCACTCCAGAAATACGCCCCAAATCGAGCTCATCAGATTCATAATTCCAAAAAATTTCATCTCCATCTTCCGGCTGTCTCCTGACCAATAAAACCACCTGGTGACCCTGCGATCGCAAAAATGGAATCAATGCTTGCCCAACAAAGCCCCCTCCGCCGGTGACAAGAAATTTAAGCGGACGCACCGCGCCATATGCTCCCGATCTTTCCAGATCAGCTTGGGCGAGGCCATGTCGATAAACGAACATCCGATCCAATTGCCCGCGCACCCATTTTGCCCTAAGTCCACCAATCCCATACGGCAGCTCAAACTCGATCTCGTCAGTCAAACAGCTCTCGGCTGGCCCCAACCGATCCATCTTATGCCGGTGAATCCAAGATTGGAAAGGCCCTCTCAACATGACATCTGAAAATCCATGGTTTTCATGAAAGGACTCATGCTTCAGTTCCCATCTAAACTTAAGCGGGCCGATTCGCTGCGTTAGCTCTACGAGTGATTTCTCATTAGCACCTCGCGTTTTATTTCTCACGCTTACGCGCTCCCATGGCGGAATGAGTCGGTCAAGCACACCGGGCCGCATGTGCCAGCGATAGACTTCCTCAACTGGACGACCTATACGGCAGGATTTCTGGAACGATAATTTCATAAAAAAACGGCCCCGATTTGGGGCCGTCAGAAATGAAGCAGATGTCGGCGTCTTATTGGGCCGGAGCAGCAACGCGGAACGGGATAGTCACACGAGTCCGAACCGCTTGGCCTTTGATTGCACCTGGCTTGAAGCGCCACTTCGAAGCAGCGACCAAGCATGCTCGGCCAAGACCAGGAACTCCGGATGCATTCTCCACTTTGATGTCTTCCGGAACACCATCGCGATTCACGATCATGCTAATGTTAACGGTGAGGGAATTTAAAATCTCAATATTGGTAAGGTCAGGAGAAGCCAGTTCACCCATCGGAGTCGGACGCTCCTCTAGCTCGCTGGTTTTCATAATGCGGTCAGTCGGCTGAAGCGTACCACTGAGGGAGAGGCTCTTGCCTCCTTCGAGCACACCGCTGACAACAACATCGTCCATCAGCGGGAGTGAGAGTGTGTATTTAACATCACCAATGGCCACATTGTTTAGTGTTAACGGGGTAACACCCAAGGCTTGTCCGTCACGAGTGACGGTGGCACCAGCAGGCGAACTCTCAATGGTCACGGAGCCATTGGGGAATTCGGCGTGAGACTTAAAGACCCCACCTTTGGTCACAGTGATGGAATCGACATGATCAGGCCATCCGGCACGTGAGATCGTGACCTTGTACTTACCAAGGGGAATATCTTTGAGTGTCGCCGGAGTTTTGCCGCTGCGAACATCCTTCGGATTAACAAAAAGAGCGCCATCTGGGCGGATTTCATAAGTCTGTCCCTCAGGGTTACTGGTTAAGTCGATGGTTCCGACCTGACGATTCAGCTTTATGGTGCCGAGATCAACGGTGGCATTCGGCTTGATTTCAATCGTACGCGTTTCGCTGTCATATCCGGCCAGAGAAATCACGACGTTGTAAGTGCCTAAACGAAGGTCTTTCTTGTTAAGAGGCGAAGGCAATGGCGCAAGCTCACCAATAATGATCGAGGCACCGGCAGGCTCAGTAGCGACTACCAAGGCGCCACGGGCATTGAGGAGCTGCTCTTGGGTGGCAATGCTGGCCTGCTTGGCAGCTTCAATGCTTTCTTTCTCGGCTTTTTCCCGAGCGATACGCTCCTCTTCAATCTTGCGCTCTTGCTCTGCCTTCAACGCAGCCTGCTTAGCTTCAAACTCACGTTTTTGCTGGGCGAGCTTCTCCTCGTTTTCAGCCTTCAAGCGAAGTTCAGCGTCCTTTTGCTTTTGCTCTTGTTGACCTGAATACCAGAAAAATCCACCACCACCTATAGCAAGAAGAACGATAACTCCGATGATCATCGGCATATTGTTTTTCTTGGCTGGAAACGGTGCGGCTGTAGCTGGCTTTGCAGGAGATTTCGCAACTGCTGGAGCAGTCACTGGCGGAGTACCTGCTGGTTTGGCCGGGGTCTTGGGAGCAGTGGAAGCAGCTGGCTGTTTTGCCGCAACCGGAGCAGCTGGTTTCGCAACGGGTGCAGCAGGCTTTGCTGGCTCAGGAGCAACAGGAGCTTTCTTAGCTGCTTCGGGGGCGGCTGGTTTGGCGGGCGGAGGTGGAGTAATGACGACTGCAGGTTTAGCCGCGGGAGCAACCGGTTTCGAGGGCTCAGGCTTGGCTGGAGCTGGTGCCGCTTTGGGGGGCTCCACTTTTACCGGGGCTGGCTTCGGCGCTTCAACTTTTACTACTGGCGCAACAACTGGTGCTGGCGGTGGGTCCTCAAATAAAATAGCAGGGATAATCGGTGCCTGAGCGAAGGGTGTGCCTGACAGCACGGTGTGCCAAGGAGCGGCGGCTCCTGGGTTACGTGAGTCATATGCCGTCAATGCGCTCAGTGCAGCCAACACAGTGGGCGAAGTCATTTCCGCTGTCGCCGAAGCATCAATCTTTAAGCCTGCGCTCGTGGCCCATGCTGAAATATCAGGCGTATAAGCCTTCAGACCTAAACCTGCAGCAAGCTGTTGAGACAACCATGCCTGCTTCGCCAAAATACCACTGCAAACAAGATGGGTCGGGGCCAATGCACCTAAACTCGGCATAATGGATTTAATTCCATTCGCCAAGGGCTCTACGATCTTGGCGGAAGCCTCTGAAAAGTCATATGACTCGTTGAATAACAAGCGAGCTGCTGAGCCTCGGAATTTTAAGCCTAACGCACCTTGGGTCGATTCAGCCAATGCATCAAAGCCTACTGAAGCTGATCCAAGCCCGCTCACTCCTTGCGCAGTTAAAAGAACCAATGTCGTGCGGAGCTCTGCAATATCACAAAGCAAAATAGCAGTACCCTGAGGAGCACTCTTCAAAGAAGAAATCAACCCGCCGACTAAGGCCAATCCTGCTGATTCACAACGTAGTGGCTCAATAGCCCACTGTTTAATCTTATCCAGGAAATCAGTAACATTAGCTGCCGAAACGGCATTCAAGAGCCATGTCGCTCCGTTACTCGGGGCACGGCCATCCTTAGCTGTACACCAACTCCAGTTTGCAGGGAGATTCTCAGCCGAAAATTTTTCCTTGAGAAAACCCTCAACAGCTGCGGCATTCCCAATTTTCTGCGACTGCGTCTGATCGGCGAGATAAGCATCGCGCACCTTGGGCCGCAGAAGAACAATGGCCTTGCCCGATGCAGCACCGACTTTCACCTCGCTCAACGCACTCTCAACCGCAGCATTATCGCCCAGCCAAACCTCACGCAAAGCCTCCACCCGACGATTCTTATCGCCCAACTCAACACGGGCAATCAATAGATTGTGTTCTCCTATTTCGATAACGTAGCTTTTGGAATCTGTAGCACTCATTGATTTTGAGGTAAAAAAATATACTTATGGCGTTACTAGGCAAGAATCTCGGTTGAGGCGTAATCCCTCATCTTCCCCTGTAAAGGTTAAACTCATGTTGTCCGTAGTATAGCATGGAATTTGGCTTGAAAGTCAGATAAGGTAAACACACCAAATTTACACTAAAGTGACGGGAACCAATAAATTCTGTTCTTAACCCCCAACCATAACTCTCCACTGTTTCGCACAAACGTGAGCGCAAAAATTTTACTCATTCAGCATAGCCATCAGATGAATCAGGCCCATTCCTTGATCTTTGGTGGTGCCTATTTCCACGCCCTGTCACTTAAGGAATCAACACAGGTTCGTGAATACCTTCTACGTGAACACGTGGACATTATCCTCGCGGATTGCCGGGGAGCAGACTCCAGTGGACTGGATTTTGTAGAAAATCTCCGTAAAGCACAACCACGCGCCAAAGTCTTCCTCGTCGCAGATGCCCCTGACCTTCAAACAGTAATACGCGGCATCCGCTTGGGGATTAAGGACATTTTCCCCTCTCCAATTGATATCGATGAAGTAACTCGCCGAATCTCAGACTTCATCACCACACGAGACGGATCGTCTGAAGCCCTTCGCAATGCCGATTGGAGCACCCTAGAGGCATTTTTCTCCGGCAAGGATCTCACCCCTGCTGCACCCGAAGTATCCGCAAAGTCAGGCCCACCCAAAACCTCCCGCAAAGAAACCGCACGCAATCCTGTCGAAAACGACGCTATTCGCGAAGAGCTCGCCAAAGAACGTGAGGCATTAACTGCCGAGCGCTCCCGCCTCGCCGAAGAAACCAAAAAAATCGACGCACGGGCCGCCGCGCTTGCCGCCGACCGAAAAAAAGTCGCCGAAGGACTCTCCCGCGTAAGCGAAATTGAAGCTGCAGAAGCCAAGATTAAGGAACGCGAAAAAGCACTCGCCCAAGACAAAAAGCAGCTCGAATCCGATCAAGAAAAACTTGAGAGCGAGCTCACCACAGCCCGTCAGGATGCCGCTAGAAAAAAAGCCGACGAGGCTGCCATTGCTGCAGAGCGCCAACGCCTTGTTGCCGAAACAGCAAGGATCGCCGCAGAAGCAGCTGCTGTCGCACAAACGAAACTTGAAGTCGCAGACGCTGAAAAAAAACTCGCCGAGTTGAGAGAACAAGCTGCCGCACAAGAAGCCCAAGCCGCCGATATACGTAAAGAACGCAAAGCACTCCTCACTGAGCAGCGACAGCTCGCAGAGGAGCAACTTAACCTTACTCAAGCCCTCGAAGAGCTGGATTCAAAACGTAAAACTGACGCCGAAAGCCGAAAAAAAATCGCCATAGAACAACAACGTCTAGCTGAAGCCGAGGAAGCCCTCGCCACAGAGCGCTCAGCGTTCGATAAAAACCAGCAACGCCTGAACGCAGAAAAGTCGGATCTCGAACGCAAAACCGCCACGTTTGCTCAGCGAGAAGCCCAAATCAAAGCCGAGGAAGCCGCGGCTCAAGCGGCCCTTGCCAAGGCCAAACAAGACGCCACACGAATCGTATCCGACGCCAAGTTAGCCGCGGAAGCTGAACAAACAAAACTCTCCGAAGCTGAAAAGGCACTCTCCGAAGAACGTGCCAAACTGAAAAAAGTCGAGCAACGCCTCGCCATCGACACCGAAGAGGTCACCCAACAAACCAAGGCTCTCAGCGAAAAAGAAGCTCAACTCGCAGAACAAGAGTCCAAGATCAAAGCCTCACTAGAAAAAGCGCGGGCCGAGTCCAACGCCATCCTCGCCAAAGCCAAGGCAGACGCTGAAAAAGAAAGCGCCCGCCTCGCAGAAATACAAGCAGCCCTCGGGGCTGAGCGTGTAGCCCTTCAGCAAAGCGAACAGAAACTTTCCACCGATCAGGATAAGTTCAAAAAACAAACCAGCGTTTTTGCAGAACGTGAGGCTGAACTCGCCGAACGCGAAGCGGTGATGAAACAGCAGGAGAACAAGGCAAAAGCAGCTCTAGCCAAGGCAGAATCAGATGCCGCCGCTCTCCTTGAAAAAGCCAAGGTAGAAGCACAAGCCGAGCAGAAAAAAATCGCCGAAGCTCAAAACGAAATCAACCAAGCCAAGGCTGCTCTCAAAAAATCCGAACAAACCGTCTTCACTCAACGCGCCGAACTCGAAAGTCTCGAAGCATCCCTGATCAATCGCGAAGCTACCGTCAAAGCACAGGAGACCAAAACGGCATCCTTGCTGGAGAAAGCCCAGAAAGACGCACAAGCCATCCTCGCGAAAGCAAAGGCCGACACAGAAAAAGAACAGCAGAAACTAGCTGAAATCGAAGAGTCACTCCTCGCTGAACGGACAGCCATCAAGCAGACCGAACAACGTATTGCAGCAGAGCAAAACAAACTCACGAAACTGGCCGCCGAGGCCGAAGCTCGCGAAGAAGAGCTCAAGGCTATGGAGTTAAAATCCAAGGCCGCCCTGGAGAAAGCCAAAGCAGAAGCAGAGGCCATCATCGCAAAGGCAAAAGCGGCAGCTGAAAAAGAACAGCAAGCACTGATCGAGATGGAAGCCTCACTCACCAAAGAAAAAGAAGCGCTAAAGCTAGCCGAACAACACTACGCAAAAGAGCGCATCGAGCTGCAAAAACAAACAGATGCCATCGCCACCCGCGAAGCAGAGATTTTCAGCAGAGAGTCGACGGTCAAAAAGCTCGAAACCCAAAGTGCAGCAGCCCTGGAAAAAGCTCAAAAAGAAGCCGCCGCGATCATCGCCAAAGCCAAACAAGACGTCGAAAAAGAACAGGCCAAGCTCGCTGATCTTGAAACCACACTCGCCTCCGAACGCTCAGCGCTGAAGAAGAGCGAACAAAAGCTTCTGGCCCAGCAGTCTGAAATTGAAGAACACTACGCTAACCTCGAAGCCGAAAAGAAAAAAGCCGCCGCTGAAGCAGATGCGCTTAAGAAAAAACTGGAGCAAGATGCAAAAGTGGCACGAGACGCACTCGAAAAAGACAAAGCAACCTACGTCTCGGCTAAAGCAAAATTCGAAAAAGACAAACTGGCTGCTGAGGAGGAAATCGAAATTGCCCGCTCAAGCATTTCTCAAGCTGAACAAAAGAATAAAGCAGAGCTTGCCCGCATAACCGAGAATGAAGGCCGCCTCAAAAAACTCGAAGCTCAGATCAAGGCCGAGCAAATCAGCATGGAGAAACTTGGCGAGGAAGTGGAAGTCGCTCAGGCTAAACTCAAGGCTGACACCGCCAAGGCGTCGGAAGCGGCCAAGAACGTCGCCAAACGTGAAGCCGAACTTGCAGAGATGGAAACCAAGTTCCTCGCCGAGGAATCCCGTCTTAAAAAAGAAGCATCCAAACTCACCCAAGAGCGCAGCCTCTGGGAGGCGGAAGTCACGGCCTTTAACGAAGAGAAAAAGAAGTTCACCGACTCCACGGCTCAATTCGAAAAACGCCGCAAACAAGTCCTCGAACAAGCCAAAGCATTACTCGAACGAGATGCCGCCGGTTAAGTTGCTCAAAAATCAATGAGGTCAGTCATCGATGGATGCCCTTTGTATTAACGATCAACTTGGCATCAAATTCATCAAAAGGATCCAAGTCTCTCGTATGGCTTAAACGAGCTCGTTAATCCGCATGCTTAACTCCGGAATTTGGACTTAGTGATAGTCGCTGGAAAAGGTGAAGTGAAAGGATGTCGGAAAGCACAGACAACTGCTTGTTCACGCCGGCATCTTGTAGGTGGCCGCTTTACCTGTTGGAACCAGCCACGCCTCGGAGCCTTTTGCGAAACGCTGGTCAATTCTCGCCCAAGCTATGTTTTAGCCGCGGGCCAGAAGCTTTGATGGATCTATTGACCGCCTCGAGGAGTATCTCGGCTGTAAATGGCTTTTGAAGTACAAGCGCTAGAGCAAGAGTCCGCACCACTTCATCATCCATTCCGCCGGCAAATCCAGTCATCAAAATAATTGGCAAATCTGGTCGCTGCGCGCGGATCTCTTTTGCCAAGTCAGTCCCTTTCATTGCGGGCATGGTAAAATCCGTAAGCATCAAATCAAAACTAGCAGGCGATGCATTAAACATGGATAGCGCGGCCAATGGATGAGATGCCGCATCGACGCGATAGCCCGCTGATCGCAGCACTTTGGCTGCAACGTTGACTATGAATGACTCGTCGTCGACCAAGAGGATTCGTTCACCATTTCCATATATAGGCGTTTTAATCTCAGGAAGGGGAGTCGGTCGGCTCTCTTCTTGCACCAGTACTGGCAGGTATACCTGAAACATCGAGCCTTTGCCCTCGGCACTATAGGCAACAATAGCGCCGTTGTGTTGGCGGATGATGCCATGCACCACTGCCAACCCCAGCCCGGTTCCTTGCCCCGTGCCCTTCGTGGTAAAAAACGGCTCGAAAATACGGTCGAGGGTTTTTGCATCCATTCCGCATCCCGTATCGCTGACTTTTAGTCGTACAAAATCGCCGATACGTAACTGAGGCTTTTGAATCACCATATCCGCGTCGATTCTGATCGCATCAACACCGAGTTCGAGAATTCCTCCACGCTCCGACATTGCATGAGCTGCGTTCGTTGCAAGATTCATCACCACTTGGTGAATCTGAGTCGGATCCGCTGAGATTTGAGGTATGTTCTCCTCAATCACGACTTTGATTTCGATGGTCGTGGGTAAAGTTGGCCTGAGGAGCTTGAGGGCTTCATTGACAATCAGATTTAATAAAACCGCCGTGTATTCCTGCTCCTGCCGACGACTAAAGGTCAGGATTTGTTTAACCAAATCTTTGGCACGATGGGATGCAGCAAGAATCGAAGTGATGCCTTCTTTAGCTGCCTGATTATCGCCTAAATCCATCTCAACCAGCTGGGCATTTCCGATGACTGCGGTCAGTATGTTATTAAAATCGTGAGCAATGCCGCCAGCGAGCATACCAATTGCGTCCATTTTCTGCACTTGTCGCAACTGGGACTCTAGACGCTCTTGGGCTTGTGCGGCCTGAACCCGCTCGGTGACATCACGACCGATGCCAAGCATACCGCATATGCGTCCCGCCTTACGACGGGGCGAAACGGCAAACTCAAGTGACAGAACCTCGCGTGTCTTGGCATAAATTCTAAGCTGAAACCATGGCGGCGTTCCTCCTGCTAGAACTTCATCAAATCGTTGGCGGGCTATTTCACGATCCTCGTCATGAATCACCTCCTCAAATTTGATCCCCATCCAACTTGCCCGATCCCAGCCAGTGATTTGTTCGACCGCGTGATTTAAGCCTAGAATTTCACCATTTTCTGCGAGGGTAAAAATCGCATCCCGGGCCTGATCCACCATAGAGCGAAACCGTTCTTCACTCTCTCTTAATTCGTTTTCCGCCAGTCTAGCTTCCTCCGTTTCCAGCATCAGCACAATACGATCCGCAGATGAGACACCAAATGCCACTTCATCTGGATGCCAGAATCGTCGGCCAGCCACATGTTCAAAGCACAAAACCCCCACTACTTCACGACGCCACCGAATCGGTATATCGAGCAGTGCTCCGATACCGTTTGGCTTAAGATAACTCTCCGCAAACTCCGCGGTCCATCGATTCGAAATTGCATCCTCGGCCTCGATACATCGCATCGCTTCAATGGCCTTGAAGTACTCCGGGGCCTCCTGTGCGGTAAACCACTGCCCACTGGTATGTGCGTGCACGCCGAGGGTATATAAATCCCTCAGTTGAAGACTCTGACGGTCTTTGCTCATCAGCCATATTCCTACGCGCTCAACCGCCATCACCCGTGCGAGAATTTCCGTCATGGCGTTTAACTGCCCGGAAAGGTCTCCAAACAAATCGCGCTGAACCTTTGCCTGCTGCACCAACCCTATGTTTTGCCCTGCCAGCCGGGCCTTGGATTCAAGCAACACCGCATCACGCTCACTGATCACCGCGAGCATAGCGTTTAACGCCCGGGCCAATCCGCCAATCTCATCAGCACTCGAATCATCCACCCGCACAGAATAGTCCTTTTGTGAGGTCACTCGATCGGCTGTTTGCGCCAAGGCTACAATCGGCCGTGTGATCGTCCTGCGCAAAGTCACCGCCACGGCGATACCCAATGCAGTTAACGAAAGAAACGCCATTAAGAGTCCCGGGGTATACTCCCAAGCCCTCTCCGACCACGTCGGCCCTCTTCGCTGCACCCAAAGCTCCCCCAATACTTGACCACCCCCAGCAACTGGCACCGCGACACCAAAATGGTTGTCATGGTAACCCAGCCGTGCGGACTCCCGCCTTTCTGAAATCAAAATAGATGGGACCTTTTCTGCATGATAGGCGGCGAACAACTTGCCGTTCGCACGATAGATCGCCGCAGCCGTCATGTCTGGGTCATGCTCCAAGGCAGATAAAAAATGCTGGGCTGCGGCCGCATCATCAAACTCCATCGCCGAGACGATAAATTCCGCCAAAAAACGAGCCTTATCCTCTGTCTCCTTCTGCAGTCTGACCTGAAATGTAGCCAATTCATACAGGGCCATCCCAGCACCCGTCGAAACCA
>JACCDS010642547.1_pt1 | contig 15451 bp, 16 predicted proteins | sample 7446441 | NCBI WGS metagenome assembly JACCDS01 (sample SAMN15323445, study PRJNA562643) | freshwater metagenome | isolation source: river surface water | place: USA:Blue River Watershed | collected 2017-08-17
CAACTCGGCCTTCAGCACGGCCGCGATCTGGCGCAGGCAATCATCCCCGGCCAGGTGGCCGTCGTGGTCGTTGTAGGCTTTGAAGGAGTCGACGTCGAGCATGATCAGCGTCAGCGCCGAGCCATTGCGCTGCGCACGCCCCCATTCAACGGGCAGGCGCTCGTCAAACTGGCGGCGGTTGGACACGCCGGTCAGTCCGTCCAGAAAGGCCATGTCGCGCAAAACATCGGATTGAAACTTGAGCGTGAGGTGGGTTTTCACACGGGCTCGCACCACGCTGGGGTTGACCGGTTTGGGAATGAAATCGACCGCGCCAGCGTGCAGGCACTGGGTTTCGATTTCATCTCCCCCATGGGCCGTGACGAAGATGACCGGCATGGCAGCCGTTTCGGGGTTGCTTTTGAGTTGCTGCAACACCTCGAAGCCATCCATGTCGGGCATGACCACATCCAGCAGCACCAAGTCCGGGGTTTGCTCCCTGACCACCTTCAGCGCCTGCGCACCGGTGGTGGCAATGAACAGCTGGTGGTCGCCTGACAGCGCGCGGTACAGCACCTGCAGGTGAATGGGCTGGTCATCCACCACCAGCAAGCGTGCTTTGCGCGGTGTGGCGGCCAGGGGCAGCAGATCGCCATCCGCAGCTGACATGGACTGCGTGGACGCACGCTCTGGCGGAAGGGAGGGCGAAAAATCGTTCACAGTGTTCAGGTGTCGGCCAACAAGGTGTTCGCGGCGGTCAACGCTTGTTCAAAATCCATCATCTCCATGGCGGCATGCAGGGGCTGCCAGCGCGGGTCTGTGGCCAAGGTTGCATCTTGCAGCATTTCGTCATGCAACTCCAGTGCTTGCATATCGGAATCGGCCAACAAACGCACGAGTTGTTGCACCCTTGGCAACCAGTCCGCACGCCAGTCAACGGCTGGCTGAGCCACGGCCACCGCGGCTGCCGCCAAGTCCGCCAACGGCGCTGCACCTGGGTTGAGGCGCTGGTGCATGGCTTGCACGACACGGTTCAGGGCGGCCTCGCTGGCCACGACTTCCTGGCAAAGCTCGTCGAGCCATTCGGTGGTGGCGGGTAAGCCACTGGCCGACTGCTCCTTGACGGCACGCTCGGCGGCAGCCGCCAGCCCGGCCAGCTTGTGTGCCCCCACGGTACTGGAGGTGCCTTTGAGCGTGTGCAAGGTGGCGGCCAGCTCCTGTGCCGTGGCATGGGGCACCAAGTCGCGCAACCGCTGCGGTTGAAGCACCAAGTCTGTACAGAAATTGCGCACGATGCGCTGGTAGAACACCGGATCACCGCCCAGCCGGTGCAACGCGGCACTGACTTCCACCCGATCAGCATCGGGCCAAGGTTCGGTCCCCATGCTGGATTTAATGTTTTTTTGACCTTCTTCGCCTGATTCTATTGAATTGTTAGCTATTGTTTTATTCGTGCCGTTTGAGATCACGTCCACGGTCTGAGCGGCATCTGGCCCTGACAAGCTTGTGTGCTCTGGCGCCTCGGGGTCATACGGCTGGACGGCTTGCCCGGCCCAGCGCAACAGTGTGCGCACCAGGTGTTGCAGCTCGAAGGGTTTACCCACGTGGTCATTCATGCCTGCGCTCAAACAGGCTTCACGGTCACTGGCCATGGCGTTGGCGGTCATGGCGATGATGGGCAACTCGCGCAGGTGCAGCCGGTTGCGGATGGCGTGCGTGGCTTGCAAGCCATCCAGAACGGGCATCTGCATGTCCATCAGCACCAAGTCATAGGCCTGCGGTGAAGCGCGCAACAGGTCCACCGCCTCCTGCCCGTGCTGGGCGAGTTGGACCCAGGCGCCCTCGCGCACCAACAGCTCCTGGGCCACCTGCTGGTTGATGAGGTTGTCTTCCACCACCAGCAGGCGCATGCCATTGAGCAAGCGCATGCCATCCCGGGCTTCAGTCACAACCGGTGCCACACCCGATGCCACCGCCAAGGCTTCGGCCACCGCGTCGTACAGCATGGAGCCGGTCACGGGTTTGACCAAGAAGCCGTCAAGCACCTGTTGCTGGTGGGCGGGTGCTGCATGGAAGACATCACGGCCACTGGCGGTCACCATGATCATGATGGGCTTGTGGCCATCGCCGAACAAATGGGTCAGCTCACCTGCCAGTGTCAGGCCGTCCATGCCGGGCATGTCCCAATCCAGGAAAATCACGTCGAACCCGGTCGGCCCGTTTTGGAGATCTTGGGCCACCATGGCCAGGGCATCTTCCGGGCCCTCTGCCGCAAAGGCCTCCCAGCCCAAACCATGCAACATGCCGGTCATGATTTGCTGGGCAACCAGGTTGTCATCGATCACCAGCGCCTTCAGGTTATGCAGCGCACTGCGGTCTTTGGGCGCGAAATCTGCGGGCACATCGGTGGGGACGCGCAGCGGTATGCGGAAATAAAACGTGCTGCCTTCGCCCACGACGCTGCTGAGTTCCAGCTCCCCCCCCATGAGGCGCACCAGCCGCTGGCTGATGGCCAACCCCAGCCCTGTGCCACCATATTTGCGTGAGGTGGAGCTTTCAGCCTGCGTGAAACCGCTGAAAATCTTGGCCTGCGCCTCGGGTGCGATACCGATGCCGCTGTCGTGCACCTCAAACAACAAGGTGACCTGCTCGTGCGTCTCTTGTTCGCTGCGTGATTCCAAGTGCACGCGCAACAACACCTCGCCTTGTGCCGTGAACTTGATGGCATTGCCCCCCAGGTTGATGAGCACTTGCTGCAACCGCAAGGCATCGCCAATGAGGACTTTGGGAATGTCGTTGTCGATGTCGAACAGCAACTCCAGTTGCTTGGCCTTGGCGTTGCTGGAGTAGATGACGCTGAGATCCCGGATGAGTTTGTCGAAGCTGAAGGGCTCGGGGTCCAGCTCCATCTTGCCGGCCTCGACTTTCGAGAAATCCAGGATGTCGTTCAAGATGCCCAACAGGCTCCGGGCCGCGCTTTCGCTTTTCTCGGCATAGTCTTTCTGCCGCGCCGACAACGGTGTGGTCTGCAACAAATGCAGCATGCCCAGGATGGCGTTCATGGGCGTGCGGATTTCGTGGCTCATGTTGGCCACGAACTGGCTCTTGGAGCGCGATGCCGCTTCGGCCTCTTCGCGGGCACGCACCAGTTCAGTCACGTCAGCGCGGATGCCCACGTTGTAACCATCCGAGGTGCGTCGCTCGGTGATCTGCAAAATGGTCCCGTCGCACAGGACCCCTTGACCATCGAATCGGTCTGCACGGTGCTGACGGAGTCGGTTGGCCAGCCACGCCTCAGCCCCCTCTGGCGGCAACACAATGCCCTTGCGCTCAACTTGCAACCGCAGTATCTGTTCGAACGTGATACCCGGCACCAGCACGTCAACCAACACTGCGTGCATGCGACGGAACCGCTCGTTGACCAGCACCAACTCATCTTGTTCGTTGAACAGCACAAAACCGCTGTCCAGCGCTTCAATCGCACTTTTGAGCACCCGGTCGCTGCGGGCAGCAGCCACGCGTGCATTTTCAAGCTCTGACACATCGAAGCGCAAACCCACGTGCATGCCTTCGGGCGTGCGCCGCTCGACCACCCGCAGTGCCGTGCCGTCTTGCAGGGGAATCACGCGGTCGGTGGTGCCTGCACGGAACCCGGCCAAGCGCTGTTGCAGCCAGGTGCCGCGCTCCTGCTCGTCCAGGCGCATGGCCCCGGCATCCAACCCAGCTTGGATGAATGCTTCGAATGTGATGCCGATGCGCAGCACATCCGCCAGCGACCGGTGCATGGCAAAAAACCGGTCATTGGCCAGCACCAGACGTTCGTTGGCATCGAACACGGCCAACGCTGCACCCACCGATTCCAGTGCACTGGTCAGCAGGTGCTCCTTCTCTGTGGCCTCTTCCCTCGCACGGACCAATTCGCTGACATCCATGCGTGTGCCGGTCATCAGCACCGCGCGCCCGGTCGCATCCCGCTCGACCACGCGCCCCCGGTCTTGAACCCAAACGACGTGGCCGTCTTTGTGAATGGCCCGCACAGTGAGGTCGTGGTATTGCGCGTCTTGCCGCCAGTGCCGGAACAGGGCCTGCTGAGCACCGAGGAAGTCATCTGGATGCGTGGTTTTTGCCAACAACTCCCATGCCGATGTGCCCAACTCTTCTGGTGAATACCCCAGCATCTGGGCAAAGATGTCGTTGAACACACCTTGCCCCGTTTGAAGGTTCCACTCCCAGGTGCCCGCCCGCGTGCCTTCAATGATGTTGTTCAGTCTTTGCGCGTTGGCTTCTGCTGCAATTTGCGCTTGCTTGAGCCCCGTGATGTCGATGTGGGTGCCGTACATCAACAGGGGTTGGCCTTCAGGGGTGAAGGACACCACGCGCCCTCTGTCCTGCACCCAAACCCAGGATCCGTTGCGGTGCCGCATGCGAATGACGGATTCGTACCCGTCGGCCTCTCCTGCGAAATGCCTTTCGAGCGCAGCCTGGGATACCAAAAGATCCTCTGGGTGGCAAAAATGAGCCCAGGTGTCGATGGTGGTGGGTTGCAGCTCGGCCAAGGTGTAGCCCACCATCTCGGCCCAGATGTCGTTGAAAACCGTCTCACCCGTCTGCACGTGCCATTCCCACGTGGCGGCTCGGGTGCCATCAATGGTGCTTTGCAACTTGTGTCGACCGCGCTCCAGTTCGATTTCGCGCCGCTTGCGTTCGTCAATGTCTTGGAAGGTGCCATACACCCGTACGCATACGCCGCCTTCTAACTCAGGCACACCGATGCTGCGCACCCAGCAACGCTCTCCAATGTAGTTTTGCAGCTGCAGTTCAACATCCCAACCCTCGCCCTGCTCGCGTGCCTTGCGCAGTGCGCTGCGTGCCTGGTCACGCATGACGCCTTCCGGAAAGAAGGTCAGTACCGATCGACGGGTGACTTCGAACTCGGGCGGTACCTTGTATATCTCGCGGGTAACGGCTGACCAGAGCATCACATCGGCCTCAAGGTCAATCTCCCATGTGCCGATGCGCGCGGCCTGATTGGACAGGTCCAAGGCGCGCTGGGCTTTCAGCAATGCGTGCTGTGCCAGCTTGCGCTCGGTGATGTCTGTGCTGATGGACACCAAGCGCACCGCTTCACCCGTTTCGTCAACAAACGGCGCAAGCAGCGTATCAACCCAATACAACTTTCCCGATTTGGCCCGGTTGCACACCTCGCCATGCCAAGGTTTGCCAGACAGAACAGTGGCCCACATGTGCTGCCAGAATTCAGGCGCGTGCTGACCCGAATTCACTACGTTGTGTGGCCGTCCGATCAGCTCCTCCAGCGTGTAGCCGCTGATTTCGATGAAAGCATCGTTTGCGACCGTGATGATGCCCTTGGTGTCGGTCTGAGACACGATCGCGTGCAAACTGATGGTGCTCATCAAAGCGGCGGTTTCCCGAAGTGACGCCTCCAGGTTGTGCTGGGCACGTTTACGTTCTGTGATGTCTGCCTCCACCGACATGAAGCCGGTCAACACCCCTTTGTCGTTGTGCACAGGTATCAGCTCAACATCCAGCCAGTATTCACGACCGTCTTTGCCGACATTGAGCAGTTCAGCGCTGGCTGCACGTCCTTCTTGTTCAGCCAGTGCCAGTTCGTTGACCACATCAGGAGTGGCACCCGCACTTCCCAGCACCTCTGACGGGATACGCCCCTTTACATCCGCCAACGTGTACCCTGACATGTTGGTGAAAGCATCGTTCACCCAGGTGATACGCCCGGCAAGGTCGCGCATGATCACGGCGTTATGGGTTTTCTTGGCCACCAATGACAAGCGCTCCAGGTCTTCGGCCATGGCATCAACCTGTCGTTCGGCGCGGCTGCGCGCTCGCGCCAGCAAAAAGGCACCAAAAGCCAAACTGATGCTGATGATCGTCCCCGTCAACCCTGTCAACCAGGCTGTGCGACGGTCTATCTGAGCCTCAAACGTGGGCGTGCTACTGGTATATAGATCAAAGAATCGGTTACCCAGGAAATATTGGCCACGCTGCTCAATTTGTCTCTTGCCTCCCTCAGATGCCATGTTGCCCTGAATGCCATCGCGATGACCGTCGCGGTCATACAGCAACAAACCCAGACTTTCACCATCAGGCGATGGTGTCAGCGGATCGACCAGTTCAAAGTCTATGGTCACAGGCACACCTCGCAGCGCAGCCTCTACAAAGGCCTTGACAGTGAAACCCACCGCCACGTGGCCTTTGAGGAGGCGACTCCGGTCAGCCTGCAAATGTGGGACAGCACCTGAAGCGTAAATGGGCAGGAAGAAACCAAACGCTGGTTTTCTACCCGCGTCCATGTCTAAGTTGATCGGAGCAGTCAGCACGGCAGTGCCGGCACGGGCCGAGCGCTCCATGGCACTCAGCTTCTCAATGCCAGTGGAAATCTCCAGGCCCAAATTAGCTTTTGCCGCCGCTGGCTCGGAGTACTCGACGATGTAGTGGTCAAACTCCCGCGCGGTCGCCAATGGCTCCTTGGTATATCGAAACCGGTAGTGGGGAATCAGCGCTTGGTGAGAGGCAATGTAGGCTGGCACCTCTGCCGCGGGCACACGCACCACATAACTGATGGCATTGACGCTGGGATAGCGTGTGGTCAGCTCCAACGATTCGACAAACTGCCCAAACTCTTCGCGGTTCAGTTCATTGCTGGCAGCAAATCCACCTCGCACGGCCTGCAACAAGGTAACCAATTGCTCCAGATGCGCCTGTAGCGCCTGTTTGACACTGTCAACTTCTTTGTCAAACTGCAACTTTGCCTGAGCTTCTATACCCGCTTGAACGGCCTTGACAGCAAAGCCCGTGGCGGCAAGGCTGACAACCAACACGGCGCTTGCGACGAGTGCGGGCAACATGGACTTGATTGTGCGCATGGTTCAGGCGGGCTGTACCGCTGTGGCAATGAGGGCGGCGCGACACGTGGTCGGGGGGGTCAGCAATTGATACACCATGTCACCTGGATTCAGACCGCATTCGTGAAGCACTGCCGTGGCGGCAAGCAAATCTGCGCTGTCCTCGCAAGCTGGCATGGCTAAGAATTCAGCGTAAAACGCGATCCAGCTCGGCTTGTAAGACCTCTCGCACCAGGGGCTTGGGTACATAACCGTCTGCACCGTTGGCCAGCATCCGCGCACGGTCACTGGGTAAATCAAATGCAGTCACCATGATGACAGGCGTTTTGGGCTTGCCTGCCTTTTCACGCTTGCGCAATTCGGCCACGGTGCTCAGGCCGTCGAGCACAGGCATGGTGACGTCAAACAGGCAGATGTCAAAGGACTGGGCATCGAGCGCCTTGAGCGCTTTTTCGCCGTCTGTGACGAGCACGCCGCTGTGGCCCATGTCGCGTAGCACACGTGTGGCCACCCGCAGATTCACCGGGTTGTCATCTGCAACCAAGACACGCAATGGCCGAGTAGCTTGGGAAATGTTGTTCATGGATATGCCTGCTGCCCCTGAGAGATTTGACTGGACACTCTGCGATGCCCTCATCTGACCACCCACCACCAGCTGATCCGCACGCAATAACGTGCGCGCAGGTCAAACCACTGGCAGTAATATGGCTATTTTGCGCCCTTCTGATTTCAAGCCACACAGGCAAAGTGAACTTTATCCATTGAACTTGGTCTGCCCTTGCAGGACGCATGTGCATTTGACTTGCACGCATCAGATACACAGACCTGATGCAGTTACAAACAAGGCTGTTGCCGCTGCGTCTCAGTGCGTGGTCAAATCACCCTCTTCCTTCCAAGAACAGGGGGATACGAGCCGTGTGCCTTCGAGCGCATCTTCGTTTGACGATGCCACGGGTCATTTTCTTCTTTCTGATTGCTCATCATGTTCACCACTACCTCACGCCGTGCTCTGGTGCTTTTTGGTTCCCTTGCGCTGATGAGCGGTTTGGCTGGTTGCGCAAGCTCTGAGGCCGCACCACCGGTCAGCTACCTGTTGCTGGATGGCACCCAAATGACCACCGATGACTTCAAAGGCAAAGTCACTCTGGTGAATTTTTGGGCCACAACGTGCGTGAGCTGCGTCAAGGAAATGCCCGAACTGTCCGCTACTTATAGGAAATTCAAAGATCGAGGCTTTGAAACGCTGGCTGTGGCCATGAATTACGACCCACCTGCGTACGTGGCCAACTTTGCTCAAACACGTCAGTTGCCTTTCAAGGTCGCGCTGGACAACACCGGCGCAGCGGCCAAGGCTTGGGGCGAGGTCAAGCTGACACCCACCACGTTCATTGTGGACAAGAGAGGCCATATCGTGAAACGCTACGTCGGTGAACCCGACTTCACTGCCCTGCATCAGCTGCTAGACAAATTGTTGTCTGACTCCTGATTTTTGAGCCCACCCCATCTGGTATCGAGCACAGCTGCCCGGGTTCGCCCACCACTTGCTGGATACCGTGAAGCGGGCGCGTTGCATCTTGTGGCTATAGTTTGCATATGAGCGACGCCGTTGAGCCAAAAATTTCTGTGCGAGAGGTCCGCACATCTGATGAATTGACTGAAGCGATGAAGCTGGTCAACGCCTACGCACAGTCATTGAAACCATCCTATTGCATCCAGGACCTGTCCAATGAGCTTGCACAGCTTACGACGCGTTACGGCCCACCGTTTGGAGGTCTGCTGATCGCATACATCGGTGATGTGGCGGCGGGTTGCTGCGCGTTCAGACCTCTGCCTGAGACTGATCACGCAAATGCCTGTGAAATGAAGCGTCTTTATGTCAGTCCGGCTTACCGAAGCATGGGACTGGGGCACTTGTTGGTAGAGGCTGTGATGGATGCTGCACGCGTGGCGGGCTATTCATGCGTGTTACTGGATACATTGAGTGAAATGGAAGCAGCTCGTGCACTGTACGAAGAAATGGGGTTCGTGGAGGTAGCACCTTACGTACAAAGCCCCATTCCCGGCGCACACCATCTAAAGGTTGACCTTCAGTGACATGTCCCCGTTACGCCCCGCGACTGGCGTAACGAACGCCATGCATCAGCCCTGTGATGCTTGAGCGAGCATCGTTCTAGCGTCGCTGACCTCGAATTTGCCAGGACCTTCCACGTTCAAGGTGCTCACCACACCATTTCTGACCAGCATGGAATACCGGTTGCTACGCAGCCCCATGCCACGGGTTGTCAGGTCCAGCGTCAAGCCGGTCGCCTTGGCGAAATCGGCGGAACCGTCTGCCAGCATGCGAACCTTGCCCAAGGCACCCAACTCGCGCCCCCAAGCCCCCATCACGAAAGCGTCATTGACACTCACACACCAAATTTCGTCTACGCCCGCGTTTCGCAACGCATCCACCTGCTCAACGTAGCCAGGCACATGCTTGGCAGAACAGGTGGGTGTATAGGCACCAGGCAATGCAAACAAGGCAATCGTCTTGTCCGCGGCCGCCTTCGTCACATCGACTGGCACGGGTCCGATAGCGCAGCCCTCACCTTCGACTTCATTGAACTCCATCAATGTGAGCGCGGGCAATGTATCTCCGACCTTGATCATGGGAACTCCTGTGGATTGTGCGCCCCACAAGGCGCACTGTGTTTGAACAAAAAAAAAGCGACCGAATTGTCGGTCGCTTTCCTGATGCGTGCCGGGGGCACACGTAACAAGCTTACACAGCTGCAGCCTTTTCAACCAAGCGGGTCGCAACCCAGTTCTTGGTTTTGGACAGTGGACGGCTTTCGGTGATTTCAATCACGTCACCCATCTTGTAGGTATTGGCTTCGTCGTGTGCTTGGTACTTGCTGGACTTGACAACAATCTTGTCGTACAGCTCGTGCTTCACACGGCGCTCAACCAGAACCGTCACAGTCTTGGCACGTTTATCGCTGACCACCTTGCCAATCAAGGTGCGCTTGAGGGAGGGTTTGGCTTCCGTCATGGTCACTTCCTTAGTTGGCACGGTTCTTCTCGGCCAAGATGGTCTTGGTGCGAGCGATGGCACGGCGCGTGATGCGCAGCGTGTTGGTGTTGTTCAGTTGCTGCGTGGCTTTCTGCATGCGAAGACCAAAGTGCGCTTTTTGCAGCGACTTGATTTCAGCTTCCAGACCAGCAACGTCTTTTTGGCGCAGTTCAGCAGTTTTCATAGGTTATCTCCTGATCACTGACCCAATTGACGGGCAACAAACGTCGTACGCAGAGGCAGCTTGGCAGCGGCCAACTGGAACGCTTCACGGGCCAGTTGCTCTGGTACACCAACGATTTCGTAAAGCACCTTACCAGGCTGAATTTCAGCCACGTAGTACTCCACGCTACCTTTACCGTTACCCATACGGACTTCAGCAGGCTTGTTGGAAATCGGCTTGTCAGGGAACACGCGGATCCAGATACGGCCACCACGCTTGACGTGACGGGAAATCGCACGGCGAGCGGATTCAATCTGGCGCGCGGTCAGGCGACCACGATCGGTGGACTTCAGACCGAAGTCACCGAACGCCACGGTTGCACCACGGGTGGCAACACCCGTGTTACGGCCCTTTTGTTCCTTGCGGTACTTGCGGCGAGCAGGTTGCAGCATGTTTATTCTCCTTTGCCGTCCGCCGCTGCGGCGGGCGCGGCCTTACGTACGCGCTTAACGGCGGCATTTGCATTGGCACCAGCCTCTGCGGGTTTGTCACTGCCATCAGCGGGTGCACCGCTGCGACGGGGAGCACCGCGGCCAGGACGGTCGGAACCGGGACGGGCACCGTCACGGCGGGGACCACGTGGACGACGCTCTTCTTCTGGACGAGGTGTGCTGTCCAGAGATGGCACATCGTTACGACCCAGGGTATCACCCTTGTAGACCCACACTTTGACACCGATGATGCCGTAGGTGGCCTTGGCCTCAGACGTACCGTAGTCAATGTCAGCGCGCAGGGTGTGCAGGGGCACACGGCCTTCGCGATACCACTCCGTACGGGCAATCTCGATACCGTTCAAGCGACCGGCGGACATTATCTTGATACCTTGTGCGCCCATGCGCATCGCGTTCTGCATCGCACGTTTCATGGCGCGGCGGAACATGATGCGTTTTTCGAGCTGTTGGGTGATGCTGTCGGCAATCAGTTTGGCATCGATTTCGGGCTTGCGCACTTCTTCGATGTTGACGGCAACAGGCACGCCCAGCTTGGCAGCGAGGTCCTTCTTCAGCTTCTCGATGTCTTCACCTTTTTTACCGATCACGACACCAGGACGTGAGGAAAAAATGGTGATACGGGCGTTCTTGGCTGGACGCTCGATCAGGACGCGGGAAACCGAAGCATTCTTCAGCTTGGCTTTCAGATACTCGCGAACCTTGATGTCTTCGGCCAACATGCCGGCGAAATCACGGTTGCTGGCATACCAGCGACTGGTCCAATTACGGGAAACCGCCAGGCGGAAACCGGTAGGGTTGATTTTTTGACCCATGGTGCTCTACCCTCAGTTGCCAACTGTCACGTAAATGTGACAGGTGGGTTTGCTGATGCGGTTACCGCGGCCCTTGGCGCGAGCGGTGAAACGCTTGAGTGTGGTGCCTTGCTCGACATAGATGGTCTTGACCTTCAATTCGTCGATGTCAGCACCATCGTTGTGCTCGGCATTGGCGATGGCGGACTCAAGCGCCTTCTTCACAATGCCAGCGGCTTTTTTCTGCGTGAAAGTCAGGATGTTGAGAGCCTGGTCCACTTTCTTGCCGCGAATGAGATCGGCAACGAGGCGGCCTTTGTCAACAGACAGACGAACACCACGAACAATAGATTTTGTTTCCATGCTGTGTCCTTACTTCTTGGCTTTCTTGTCGGCTGGGTGACCCTTGAAGGTACGCGTCAGCGCGAACTCACCCAGCTTGTGACCCACCATCTGGTCGGTGATGTACACCGGCACATGCTGTTTGCCGTTGTGCACAGCAATGGTCAAACCGATGAAATCGGGGAGGATCATGGAGCGCCGAGACCAAGTCTTGACGGGCTTCTTGTCTTTGGTTGCAACAGCCTTCTCTACTTTGGCCATCAGGTGATGGTCAACGAAAGGGCCTTTTTTGAGTGAACGAGTCATTCCGTTACCCCTTTATTTCTTGCTCTTGCGACGCGAGACAATCATGCCTTGCGTACGGCGGTTGTTGCGGGTACGGTAGCCCTTGGTCAGGTTGCCCCATGGATCCACAGGTGCCATACCTTCGCCAGTACGACCTTCGCCACCACCGTGCGGGTGGTCAATTGGGTTCATGGCTGTACCACGCACGGTTGGGCGAATACCCAACCAGCGCTTGGCACCGGCCTTGCCCAACTGGCGCAGACTGTGTTCCTGGTTGGACACTTCGCCGATGGTGGCACGGCAATCCACGTGGATTTTGCGCACTTCACCGGAACGCATGCGAACCTGAGCGTAAACACCTTCACGGGCCATCAGCACAGCCGACGCACCAGCGGAGCGGGCAATCTGAGCGCCCTTGCCAATCTGCAATTCGATGCAATGGATCGTTGAACCCACTGGAATGTTGCGGATAGGCAGCGTGTTACCAACGCGAATCGGGGCTTCAGAGCCGCTCAACAGGGTTGCACCGACTTCAACGCCCCGGGGAGCGATGATGTAGCGACGCTCACCATCTGCGTAGCACAGCAGGGCAATGTGAGCCGTGCGGTTGGGATCGTACTCAACTCGCTCAACCTTGGCTGGAATGCCATCTTTGTTGCGACGGAAGTCAACCACGCGGTAGTGATGCTTGTGACCACCACCTTTGTGGCGAACCGTGATGTGACCGTTGTTGTTACGGCCAGCATTTTGCATTTGCGGCTCGAGCAGGGGCGCGTAGGCCTCACCTTTGTACAGGTGATCTCGGGTCACCTTCACCACAGCACGGCGGCCGGGTGAAGTGGGTTTCAACTTAACAACTGCCATGATTAAACAGCCTCCCCACCCAGATTCAGCTCTTGACCAGGCATCAAGGTCACAAAGGCCTTGCGCACGTGGTCGCGGCGGCCGATGGATTTGCCAAAACGCTTGGTTTTACCTTTTTGGTTCAGGACGGAAACGCCCTTGACCTGGACCTTGAACATCAGCTCCACGGCAGCCTTGATTTCAGGCTTGGTGGCATCGCGCAGGACCTTGAAGACGACAGCATTGCTCTTTTCGGCAACCATGGTGGCTTTTTCAGACACGACGGGCGCAACCAGAACTGCCATCAGACGACCTTCGTCGAATTGTGTGGTGCTCATGCGTACATCTCCTTCAGCTTGTCGATCGCAGCCTTGGTCACGATCACTTTCTTGTAGTGAACGAGAGAGACGGGATCGGCGTAGCGGGGCTCGACAACCAGCACATTGGGCAGGTTGCGTGAAGCCAAGTACAAGTTTTCATCAACCTCGTCTGCAATCAGCAACACTGATTTCAGATTCATGGCCTTGAATTTTTCAGCCAAGGGCTTGGTTTTTGGCGAATCCAATTTGATGGAATCGACCACAGCCAGACGACCTTCACGCACCAGTTGCGACAGGATGGAGGCCATGCCTGCACGGAACATCTTCTTGTTCAGCTTCTGGGTGAAATTCTCGTCAGGGCTGTTAGGAAACGTGCGACCGCCCCCACGCCACAGTGGAGAAGATGTCATACCGGCACGGGCGTTACCCGTACCCTTCTGACGGAAAGGCTTTTTGGTCGAGTGCTTGACCATTTCACGGTCTTTTTGAGCACGCGTACCCTGACGGGCATTGGCTTGGTAAGCGACAACCAGCTGATGAATCAGCGATTCGTTGTAGTCACGACCAAACACGGTATCGGGCACATCCACATTGGATGCCGCTTGCCCCTGTTCATTCAGGAGTTCGACTTGCATCAGTTAGCTCCTTTGGCAGGCTTGGCCTTGACAGCGGGACGCACGGTGACAAAACCACCATTGGAACCGGGCACAGCACCCTTGATCATCAGCAACTGGCGTGCTTCGTCCACGCGGACGATGTCCAGATTTTGCGTGGTGACCGTCTCATCGCCCAGATGACCGGACATCTTCTTGCCAGGGAACACGCGACCGGGGTCTTGTGCCATGGAAATGGAACCGGGCACATTGTGCGAACGGCTGTTACCGTGAGATGCACGCTGTGAGCTGAAGTTGTGACGCTTGATCGTGCCAGCAAAACCCTTACCGATGGAGGTGCCTTGCACGTCCACTTTCTGGCCTGCAGCGAACACGGCATTGGCAGCCACGACCGTACCTGCAGGGTACTGCGCAGCGACTTCTGCGGTCACGCGGAATTCTTTGAGGATTTCACCGGCCTCAACGCCAGCTTTTGCCAAATGGCCAGCTTCAGGCTTGGTCACACGCGAGGCGCGACGCTTGCCAAATGCCACCTGCACGGCATCGTAGCCATCATTGGCTTGGGTTTTGACCTGAGCAACACGGTTGTCAGACACATCCACCACCGTGACAGGGATCGCATCCCCATCATCAGTGAACAGACGCATCATGCCCACCTTGCGACCCAACAACCCGAGGGAGTTGCTAAGACTCATTGTTTTCTCCGTTCCCGACTTCAATTGGCCGGGGCTGATGTCATGCTGTTAACAGCACAAAAACAGGCCAACCAAGCTTTTCAGCCTGACTGACCCATGCTTATCACTTACATCCCGTATATAGGGAGCCAGCGATTCTAGCCCGACGCTTTAAAAAGCGCAAGGCCAGCATTCAAGTTTTTATTGCAGCTTGATTTCGACGTCGACGCCTGCGGGCAGGTCGAGTTTCATCAGCGCATCAACGGTCTTGTCAGTTGGATCGACAATGTCCATCAGACGTTGATGGGTGCGGATTTCAAATTGATCACGGCTCGTCTTGTTGACGTGAGGTGAACGCAGAATGTCGAAACGCTTCATGCGTGTAGGCAGGGGCACGGGGCCCTTGACAATCGCACCAGTGCGCTTGGCGGTGTCAACAATTTCAGCTGCAGACGTGTCGATCAATTTGTAATCGAATGCCTTCAGGCGAATGCGGATTTTTTGCTTTGTCATGAACTGTTCCTTGAGGTTCTAGCTTCTGGAGCGTTGAAAGTGCTGCGCCGTCAGGCGCAGCACCCTCGCGGAATCAGGCGATGATTTTGGCGACAACGCCGGCGCCAACGGTACGACCACCTTCACGAATGGCGAAGCGCAGGCCTTCTTCCATGGCGATCGGTGCGATCAGCTTGACGGTGATGGACACGTTGTCACCAGGCATGACCATTTCCTTGCCTTCGGGCAGCTCGATGGAGCCGGTCACGTCGGTGGTACGGAAATAGAACTGGGGACGGTAGTTGTTGAAGAAAGGCGTGTGACGGCCGCCTTCGTCTTTGCTCAGCACATAGACCTCACCCGTGAAATGGGTGTGGGGCTTGATGGAGCCGGGCTTGCACAGCACCTGGCCGCGCTCGACTTCTTCGCGCTTGGTGCCGCGCAGCAGGATGCCGACGTTGTCGCCCGCCTGGCCCTGGTCCAGCAGCTTGCGGAACATTTCC
>JACCDS010060800.1_pt1 | contig 15444 bp, 7 predicted proteins | sample 7446441 | NCBI WGS metagenome assembly JACCDS01 (sample SAMN15323445, study PRJNA562643) | freshwater metagenome | isolation source: river surface water | place: USA:Blue River Watershed | collected 2017-08-17
CCTGGAAGAAAACCAGCAAAAGGTTGACCGGCTGATTAAAGAGAATAAAGGAGCCGTTACCCGGGCGAGTAAAATCCCTTCCATTCATGATGGTTTTGAAACGGCAAAGACAAAAATGCCCATCAAGACCAAAGATTTCAGTGAATCAGAATTAGAGTTTTGGCAACAGTATGGCATCACCAATGATGTGCTCCAGAGATACAATGTTATTTCCATCCACACATTTCATGGAACCACCAAAGAGGGAAAAGACTACCTGCTACTCTCAAGTTCGCATGAACCCATCTTTGGCTACCAAGGTAGACGGCATACCAAGCTTTACATGCCCAATTCAAAACTTCGATTCCTTTATGCAGGTGAGATAACTGAGAACTACGTTTTCGGAATTGAGCAACTACCCGTTCGAGGAGACATCCTCTTCATTACTGGAGGAGAAAAAGATGTATTGAGCTTAGTCGCGCAAGGTTTCAACGCAATTTGCTTGAATAGCGAAACGGCACATATCCCCAAAAATCTACTGAGGGGTTTAAGCTACCGTTTCAAACACATAACCTTACTCTACGATGTAGATGAAACGGGATTGAAATCGATGGACAAACTCACGAGTGATCTTAAAAACTATTCACTCAAGAGCTTGAAGCTCCCATTAACGGGAGATAAATCACAAAAAGACATATCGGACTTTTTTAAGCTGGGTCATACAGCAGATGATTTGATGATGTTGTTTGTGGAAATGCTCGATCAAATCTATGAGGACACCCTATCAGTAATGCGTAGCTGTGAAATTGATTTTGACAAACCGCCAAAGGCACCGGAGCCAGTGATTACTATAAACGATGTTACCATTGGGTCTCCTGGAAACTTACTCTGTGTATCTGGATCAGAGGGGAGCGGAAAAACAAACTACCTGGGTGGAATTTTATCTGGAGCCATCAAGCCCACAGGCATCAACATTGACACACTAGGGACAGCCGTTCAGGAGAACGTAGACCAAAAGGCGGTTTTGCTGTATGATACTGAGCAGTCAGAGTATCAGCTATATAAAAACCTCACATATATCATGAAACGATCGACACTGGAAAGACCTCCGGCTTGGTTTAAGGCTTTTTGTCTAGTTGGTATTTCTAGGAATGAACGGATGAATCTCATTTTAGAATCAATGGATCGGTTTTATTACGAATATGGTGGGATTCACCTGATGGTGATTGATGGGATTGCCGATTTATTGGGCGGAGTTAATGATGAAGAAAGCTCCGTCAAGCTCATCGAAGAGCTGTTTCGTCTAGCTGCCATCTATAATACATGTATTGTTTGTGTACTTCATATGGCTCCTTCAGGAATGAAGCTCCGTGGACACCTTGGTTCTGAGGTACAGCGTAAAGCAGCAGGTATTATTCTGATTGAAAAGGATGATAATAACCGTTGCAGTGTTGTAAAAGCCTTGAAAGTGCGCGATGGATCTCCATTGGATGTGCCGATTATCCAATTTGGATGGGACAATCAGGAAGGAAGGCACGTTTTCATGGGCGAAAAGAGCAAAGAGGACTCTGAAACTCGAAAAAAGCATGATCTAGCTGAAGTTGCCCGCGAAATCTTTAGTAGAAAGTCCTCTTTAACCATGGCAGAATTGACCCATGCGATCATGGAAGCCATGGATATTAAAGACAGAATGGCCCGGAACTATATTAAATACATGAAAGACTACTCCATCATTGAGAAAAGTGCATTGAACGGCGCAGAATTTATTCTTCCCGACCTGCCTTTTTAAAGATATTTCTCTGGCTTTCCAGTGAAAGTGCCGGTTTCTCCCCCCATTTTCCGGCAAAAGTCCCGCGGATTTCCGTGGGACTTTATTTTTTACCTTGGTTTTACCACATTCTTCAAGTCTTTGACCTGAATTGACAGAAAACTTTCCCACATGTATAGACAAAAGTGAATATTTTTTAGTTTATTTGACCTCTAAAGGACAAGTATTAAACAGGTTTATACAATGATAGGTCAAAAATTAAGAGAGCTTCGCGAGTTAAAAGGCCTTGTTCAACGGCAAATTGCCGCAGAACTTGAAGTTGATACAGCTTACGTGAGTAAAATTGAAGGGAATGAAAAGCCTGTAAGTAGACAACATTTGAAAAAACTTTCCATTTTACTTGATATAAGCGAAGACGAACTTTTAAAACACTGGATAGCAGACAAGATATTCGATGTAGTTAAAAATGAGAAATTAGCGATAGAAGCTCTACAACTTGCAAAACAGTTTTATCTCGAACAAATTGAGATAAATAGAAAAGGAACAAAATAATGACTACGTTCGATTTAGATAATATTATTAACTCAAATGATAGGTACAAATTGTACAACCTTAGCTGTACCAACGTTACTTTAAAAGAGAGCATTGATTTACTTCAATTCAAAGGAATAAAAACAATAAATATTGGAAAAGAGTTGGGTTCATTTATTGATACGATAGAAGACTTTAGCTACTTGAATATTGATGTTTTCGATTTCTTGATTAAAACACTTGACAAATACAGAGCTAAAATCAATAATGCCGGAAATGACATTGTAGCTATTTATAATTTAGGAATCCTATTAGAGCCATCACTAGAATTAAACGCTGTTCAATTACTCAAGGAGTTTTCCAAGACGTCAGCACTTATTATCATTTGGGAAAACAACCCTGTAACACCAAATATGTTAAACTGGCCAACACAACAAAACAATTTTTTTCTTGACTTTACTGAAACACCTTTAAAAACAATGCATTATGCAATATAAGGAACTAATACAATTTGAACCTATAACATCAGTAGTTAAGCTGGTAAATGCTGGCGAGCAGTCTGTTGCAGAGAATTTGGTGAGAACATTTGTTTTCTCTAAAAAAATGCAAGAAGATCTTCGAGAGATAATAATAAAAAACCTTTCTACTGAACCGAATTATGAAACCAAAGGCATTCAAGTGGTAGGTAGTTATGGCACAGGTAAATCGCATTTAATGTCTTTAGTTTCAGCCCTTGCTGAAAATGAAAATTTGTTAAGCCAATTACAAAACGATGTTATAAAATCTGCCTTTAAAAATATTGCAGGTAAATACAAAGTGTTACGTTTTGAAATTGGAACTGACAAGCCACTTAAGGATATCGTATTTGCTCAGATAGAGCGTTATTTAAAAAAGGAAGGAATTGATTTCAAGTTTGATGACGATTCTCATTTCAGCTGGAAAGAACTAATTCAGCAGATGATGTCAGAATTTGAAGGAAAATTCCCCAAGCACCATTTCTTAATCGTCATAGATGAGCTTCTCGAATATTTAAAGGGACGAAGACCAGCTGAACTTAACAATGATTTGATGCTGCTTCGCCAGCTCGGAGAAGCATGTGATAATTCTCGATTTAAACTGATGTTTGGAGTTCAGGAATTGTTGTACCGTTCGCCAGAGTTCCAGTTCCAGGCTGATATGCTCAATAAAATTGAAGATCGCTATGCGGATCTTATAATAACTAAAGAAGATGTTTCTTTTGTTGTAAAGGAGCGTTTGCTAAAAAAAGACTTGCATCAAAAATCAAAAATCAGGGAGCATCTATTAAAGTTTTCGCACTTGTTTGAAGGAATAAACACTAACCTAAATGAGTTTATTGACCTATTCCCAGTGCATCCAAACTATGTAAGTTATTTCGAGAAAATAAAGCATGGCAAAAGCCAACGGGAAATTCTGAAAGTACTCTCTGTAAAGTTTGAAGATATATTGGAGAATGAAGTACCAATCAATAATCCTGGATTGATTACTTACGATACATACTGGCCTGATTTAGCTAGTAATCCTGCTATGTTGGCCATTCCTGATATTCGAATAGTTCGTGACAAAGTTGACATTATTTCAAGTAGGGTTGCAAATCACTTTTCAGGTGCAAGGTCCAACAGAAAAGACATAGCCCAAAGCATTGCTCAGGCTTTAGCAATTCGTATTCTATGTGATGATTTGGATAAGCGAAATGGTGCAAACGCAAACAGTTTAAAAGAAGATCTGTGTGTTACTATCCCTAATGTTGATGAACCGGAATTATTGTTAGCCACCATTGATAGTACAGCAAAACAACTGGTTACCGCAACCGCTGGTCAATATGTTGACCAAGACACCGTTAGTGCTGATTTTTATATACGAACAGAGGGCGGTATAAATATTCCGCAATTGATACGAGACTTTGCCGATGAAGTAATTAAGAAGGATACTGATCAGGCCGACCAATATTATTTCGACTTCTTGCAATTCGTTTTAGAAATTCAGCAGGACTCTTACCGTTCCGGTTTCAAAATTTGGCAACACTCACTGGAGTGGATTGATAAGAAAAGTTTCCGTTTAGGCTATGTCTTCTTTGGTAATCCCAACGAACGTAGCACTACCGAACCAATACAGCAGTATTACATTTTCTTCTGTCCGCTGTTCAATGGCATTAATCGGAATGATGAATCAGATGAAGTGTATTTTGATGTTGCCGGTTTGTCCGATGAGTTTAAGGACACCATCTGCCTGTATGGAGCAGCAAAGGCAAAACATGCCTCTGCACCTACCAATCAAAAACAACTATTCAGCAGCCAGATTGAGGAATATCAGCGCAAAGCCATCGCATTGTTCGACAAAGAATATGCGGATAAAACCAAAGTGATTTACAAAGGCGAAAGTAAAACATTGAAATCCTTCCCGCTGCCCGGTGAAGGTTCCACTAAGGAAATGATCTTCCGCAGCGTTGCAGCCAAAGTGCTCAACAAAGCGTTCAACGATAAGTTCCCACATTATCCAGCTTTTACCGATTTACAATTCCCATTGGCCAAAGACAACTATGCCGGCTCCATTACCGCTGCTTTGCGAAAAGTGACTAATCCAGGGCAACCAAATAGAAATGGGGAAGCAGTACTAAGTGGACTTGGCTTGTGGAGTGGCCAAACCATTGTGACCGATAATAGCAAGTATGCCGAGAGCATCAAAAAGAAAATGAAAGAAGCTGGTGAAGGTGCAGTTTTGAATAGGTCCGATATCATTTGGGCACATTATGCACCTGCCAATCTATGGTACTCGGTTGATTACAACATCGACTATCAATTGGAGTTCATCGTACTGGCAGCGCTGGCTTATAAAGGGGATATTGAAGTCAATTGGTCTGGAAGTAAAAACCTTTCAGCCACTAATATTGAAACAGTCCTAAGCCTTAGCGAAGAAGACTACTTTACATTCCAGCACATCAAACAACCACAAGGTATTCCGGTAAAGCACCTGAAAGCCTTGTTCACTTGTCTAGGCTTGCCTGATTACACTTCCGAATTAGAAAAGCCTGAAACCATCAGTAAGATTATCACCGAAGCAAAAACAAAAGCAGAGCGAGTGGTAAAAACCAAAGCACTGGTGGTACAGGGGTTAAAGTGCCGTAATGTGCCGCTATTGAGCGATGAAGACAGTGCCAAAATGAAAACCGAACTGGATACTCTGGGCACCATGCTCGATAGTATTCAGTCTTATAACTCATACGGAAAACTTAAGGCATTTAAATTCACTGAAGATGAACTGAACTCAGCCTTTAAAGCCTGGCCGCATTGCGACCTGGTAGATAAACTGAAAGATAAGGCTGAGAAGTTTGAACGACTGGTAGGTTATCTCTACACCGCACAATCGTATGTGGTGGAAGCAGAGAAACCACTGTATGATGAGATCAAAGCGGCTATCGACAGCCTTCCTGCGGTGGTGGCATCCTCAATAGATGCAGACATCAAAAAGTATGAAGCATTGCTTAATTCATTGATTGACCGCTATGCCGATTATTACCTGAACCAATACACCCGCTGCCGTCTGTCTAAGCAGGATGATTTAGCCAAAGTTCGTATTCTTGGAAGTGAGCAAAAACGCATATGCGATATCATCAAAGATGTGGAGATCATCACCGCTACAGAGTATCAAAACTGGATCAACAGCATCACTTCCCTTCGGGAAGCAGATGCTTCTTTAACTAAAGCCAAAGTTTTAGCTGAGCCTTACCATGATTTTAATCCACGTGAGTTTTACGGCAAGCCTGCATTCAACATCCATCAGCTCGAAGAACAGTTAGACAGCATATTGGACAAGTGGACCACTGCCATGCGGTCGGTATTTAAAGATCCATCCGTACAGGAGAACATGGATATTCTTAAAGCAGCCGACAGGCAATTGGTAGAAGATTTCAGAACTGGCAAAGTGGAGCTTACCGCTGATAATGCACCAAGACTAAGAAACCTGATAGCTCAATTTGCACAGGGCATTGACAAAGTAGAAATCACCATGGATGACCTCCGTAAGCAACTCAGCAAACCGCTTACGCCACAGGAAGCCATTGATACTCTCACGGGCTATATCGACAGCCTGTGTGCCGGAAAAGAAAGAAATAAGGTTCGTATCATCATTAAGTAAGAAACCATGAGTAAGCATGATAAAATCATTTGCCTCGGAAAAGAGTTTAACAGCGAGGACGAACGCAGAGAATACTTCAGAAATGAACTGCGGACAAAGCTGTCGGAACTGAAGAACATTGAAGGTTTCCCCATTGGAGAAGACGAAGATATCATTAACCTCAGTGACCCTCCATATTATACTGCCTGCCCAAATCCCTGGCTGAATGATTTTATTGCCGAATGGGAAAAGGAAAAGGAAAGTATGCCGGGCAGAAAAAATGACTTTCATGTAGATGAGCCTTATGCAAGTGACATAAGTGAAGGGAAAAATAATCCCATTTACAATGCTCATACTTATCATACAAAGGTTCCACATCCTGCGATAATGCGGTATTTGTTACATTTTACTGAACCTGGAGATATTATTTTGGATGGTTTCGCAGGAACTGGCATGACTGGTGTTGCAGCCCAAATGTGTGGACATCCAACTATTGAAACCAAATACATCATTGAAAACGAATTCAAGTCATTGGGCCTTAAAATACCAGTTTGGGGCACTCGAAAAGCAATTTGTGGTGATTTAAGTCCAGTTGCCAGTTTTATTGATTACAATTACAATTCACCTATTAACATTGAAGAATTTCAACTAGAAATAGATGATATTATTTCAGCTATTGAGGATGAATGCGGATGGATGTACCAAACTAAACATTCAGATGGAAAAGTTGGAAAAATAAATTTCACCGTATGGAGTGAAGTTTTTACTTGCCCAAATTGCAACTCTGAAATTGTATTCTATGATGTAGCAATTGACGAAAGCACTTCTTCTGTAAAAGATCAATTTATTTGCAATAATTGCAAGTCCATTCAAACTAAGAATTCAGTTGATAAAACTTTTGTAACTATTTATGATAAATCAATAAATGAAACTATCAGGCAAATAAAAACTGTTCCAGTTTTGATAAGTTACAGTATAGGAAGCAAAAAGTACACTAAAAGACCCGATAAAAATGATATAGAAGTTATAAGCAAGATAGAGGAATCTTCAATACCATATTGGTTCCCAAACGATAGAATGCCAGTGGGTGGGGAATCAAGAAGAAACGATGATGGCGGATTCACTCATGCACATCATTTCTACACTAAACGTAACCTCTGGCTTTTATCTGCTTTGCGAAATCGGATTGGTAGTTCCCTTCGCCATTTGCTTGTATTAAATTCAATATCACAAACATTATGCTCTAAACTAGTAAGGTATAACTTAGGAAATAGAGGCAACGGGACATTAAGTGGGACCCTCTATATGCCTTCATTAATTGCAGAGTCAAATGTTTTAAAAGTGTTTAATGGCAAATCTGACGATTTTAAAAAGGCCTATAATATTCTTGTTTCTCAGAATCTGATTTATACCAATTCTGCTACAAACATAAAAAGTTTAAATGACTGTTCTATTGATTACATATTTACTGACCCTCCGTTTGGAGCAAATATTATGTATTCAGAATTAAATTATTTGTGGGAAGTTTGGTTAAAAGTTAAAACAAATATTCATAAGGAAGCAATAGAGAACAAAGTATTGGGGAAGTCATTATTGGATTACCAAGACTTGATGGCAGAGTGTTTCTCTGAATATTATAGATTACTGAAACCTGGCAAATGGATGACCGTTGAATTCAGCAATACAAGTGCTGCGGTTTGGAACGGAATCCAAACTGCTTTGCAGAAGGCTGGTTTTATAATTGCAAATATTTCTGCATTAGATAAACAGCAAGGTAGTTTTAAAGCTGTAAATACTGTAACTGCTGTAAAACAAGATTTGGTAATTAGCTGCTATAAGCCAACATCAAATTTTGAAAGCAAATTCAAATCACAACATGGGGATGTTGCGGTATGGGATTTCGTATCGGAACATTTACATCACTTACCAACTCATATAAAGAGAAATAATAGCACAACCGCAATTGTCGAGAGAAGTGCAAAGATTATCTATGACCGTCTAATTTCTTTTTACCTATTAAGAGGTTTGCCAGTTCCTATTGATGCAAGAGATTTTCAAGAAGGTCTCAAACAAAAATTCATTGAAAGAGATGGAATGTATTTTACTTCAGAACAAGCAGCTGAATATGATGAAAAAAAAGCAAAGGCGCCACAGTTTGTGCAATTGTCACTAATAGTCACAAATGAATCGGATGCGATTGAATGGCTAAAAGACCGTTTGCGTAAGCAAGCTCAGAAATACCAAGACATTATGCCGGATTTCCGTATTGCTACTCAGTCGCTAAGGAAAGGTGATACTTTACCCGAGTTGCAGGATATCCTCAATGAAAACTTCATTCAAGAACCAGATGGCCGATGGCGCACACCAGATCCCAGCGAAGCCAAGGACCGGGAAGCATTGCGCACCAAAGTACTCCTAAAAGAGTTCAATGGCTATGTAACGGCCATCAATCAACCTAGGGCTAAAAAACTTAAGGAAGTGCGTGTAGAAGCCCTGCGTGCTGGTTTCAAAAACAGCTGGGAGCAAAAGGATTTCAAAACAATCGTCACACTTGGTGATATGATTCCGCAAAACATCCTGCTGGAAGATGAGCAATTGCTGATGTATTATGATATTGCAAAAGATAGAGTATAATGTTATACCAGGGAAAAGAAATAGAGATACTTTCCAGTAAGTCGGTATTTGGCAAACAAATAGCCGTGGTGAAGATATTGTCCACTGGCGAAGTAAAAACTGTTCCTTTTTCAGAATTGTCGGATGTAAAGAAAGTTCCCACTGATGCAGAGATTGCATTCAAAGCGATAGGAGCCAAAATAAAGAGTGAAGTTTTTAAGCAGGCAATGCTTGCTCCTATTGAAAGCAATATTGTGCCGCTTCCGCACCAGATATTGGCATTGGAGAAAGTGATGTCAGGCCAGTTCCTGCGTTTCCTGATTGCTGATGAAGTGGGAATGGGAAAAACCATTGAAACAGGTTTGGTTCTCAAAGAACTCAAGCTAAGAGGCATTGCTAAACGCACCTTAATTGTGGTTCCTAAATCAGCATTGGGTCAATGGCAGCAGGAAATGAAGAAGCATTTCAATGAGCTGTTTCACATTTACGATACTGATTACATCAATACGGTTAGCCGCACATTTGCAAGGCTGGAAGTTGATAATGAGATCAATATTTTCACCCAACATAACCAAATAATCGTTTCGATGGATGCATTAAAGCCTATTGAAACGAGGCAGGGTTGGAGCAAGCATAAGGTAGAGGAATACAACCGCTACCGTATCCAAAGTGTACTGGAAGCGGAGTTTGATTTGCTGGTGATAGATGAATGTCACAAAGTTGGCGGTAGCAGTACACAGGTAGGCCGCTTTCAAATGGCGGATGTATTGTGCAATGCCATTCCCAATGTGCTGTTGCTTTCAGCAACACCCCACAGAGGGAAAAGCGACCACTTCCGTAGGATACTTCAATTGCTGAATGCCGATGCGTTTGCAGGGGAAGGCATGCCAACAATACCGGAATTGGAGCCTTATGTGGTTCGTACAGAAAAAAGGCAGGCAATTGACTACAATGGTAAAACACTCTTCAACAAACGTCACACAAAGAAGATTGAAGTAGTATACAATGATGCGAACCACCGCAAGCAGAAAGCCTTGTACGATGCGGTTACCGAATACGTGGTGAGTGGTTTCAACCTGGCACAGCAAACCAAGAATACATCTTATGGCTTTGTCATGATTCTTTTCCAGCGAATGATGAGTAGTTCTACCCAGGCTATTCTGGATGCCATGCAGAAACGGGCCGAAAGGCTTTCAGGCGAAAGACAGGAGGTGAACAAGGAGAACATCATAAACAATATGGAAGAGTTTGGCTTTGAAGGGCAGATAGAATTGGATTTCGAGCAGAAGGTATTCTCATTGGTAGAAGAAGCACAGGCCAATTACGATACAGAACTGAGCATTCTGCAAGGATTGATTAGGGATGCTAAAGACTGTTTGGATACGGAAACAGATGCCAAAGTAGAGTTTCTGTTAAGCAGGCTGCAAGAACTGAAACGAGACGAGCAAAACCCTGATTTGAAGTTTCTCATTTTTACTGAGTTTACAAGTACGCAGTACATGCTCAAAAAGGTATTGGAAGAAAAAGGTGGCTACATCTGCGAGGCTATCAACGGATCTATGGACTTCGACCAACGTGTGAATGCACTCAAGCTTTTCAAAGAAGGTGCCCAAATATTAATTTGTACTGATGCAGCGGGTGAATCACTCAACATGCAGTTTGCCCACATCGTTATCAATTACGACATGCCCTGGAATCCTATGGTGGTGGAGCAAAGAATTGGCCGTGTAGATCGTATTGGACAAAGTTTTGAAGTACTTGCATTAAACATGATGCTCGATAATTCAGTAGATAAGCGAGTGTATGAAGTAGTTGAAACAAAACTCACCCAAATCATGAATGAATTGGGTATTGACAAGACCTCCGATGTTTTGGACAGCACCTTGGAAAGAGATCAACTTAACCATCTATATCTGACCTCATTACTGAATCCGTCAAAGTTTGAACAGGAAAGCAATAGCTGGCTGGATGAGATTAAAAGTAAGCTAAGAGAGTATAAAAGCACGGAAGGTGCATTGCCTACATTGGCATCCAAAGACATCAAGGCAGAGAAGGTTGATGCCATCAAGCATAGTCCTCTACCCAAGTGGCTGGAAGGTTTAACGAAGAATTACCTGCAAACGAAAGGTATTTCCTACCACAATTTAATCGATGGCATCCGATTCAAGTTCCCCGGACACAAAGAAGGAATTTACACTTTTAATATCAGGGAAAGCGTCAACAACCCCATTCCTGAGCCCATCTCATTGCAACATGAAATCATTCAATCGATTTTAAAAGAAGCCATCCCATATACCACTTCGCAGCAGGTGCCTAAAGTGATAATCAAACAGGGAAACACTACTGCCGGTTATTGGTCCTTATGGCACCTGGAAGTGAAAAACCAGTTTGTAACAAGCCAGGTCATTCAACCGATTTTCATATCAGCCGAGGGTGAAAACTTTTCAGCCTTTGCTCAAAGTGTGTGGGATAAATTGATTCAGGAGAACGACTACTTCGATTGTGTTGGTGCACTGTCTTTGGAAGAATCAAAAGCGGCATACGAAACGATTTCGGGAAAGGCAGAGGAGGTAATGCAACAAAAGTATGAAGAATTTGAGAGAAGCATTCTGCAGAATACCGGTAAGATCAAAGCCAACAAGGAAAAGTCATTTGAGTTTCAGGAAAAGCAGATGCAGCGCATCGGAATAGAAAACATTAAACAATCAAGATTAAACCGCTTGCACAAGGATCAAGAGCTATGGGTAGAAACCTTTGAGTCTGCCCGTCAAATTGTTCCCTCTTTGTCTTGCCTGCTTATGGTAAATATAGTGAATGAGTAATTGGGTCGACAAATACAAGAAATTGGTGATTTCAAGTCACAAACAGCACATCATTGTTGCTGATCAGGACAATCTTTTTGGTTATGCAGAGTTAAACAAGGCATTTGAGAATGATGGCTACACGATACTCGGTTGTAAAACAGATTTGGCTGTTCGATTGGTTATTGAGTTACAGGTTCGAGATTCCGATAAAAAGTATCTCATTATAGCACCGGCAACCTACAAACCATTGCCAGATATAGAGATGTTAGTGCATTTTCAACCAATCGGTTTATCTCAGCTTTTTCCAAACCTTGATGCTAAAGCCATAAAAGGTTTAAGCTTTAATGCCCTATGTTTACTGTCGAATATTAAGCCTTATGAAGTATTGAGTCATGACAGGACATTAAAATTCTTATTGGAGAACTTATACAATATAGATTTTGATACACTTACAAACAGCAAGGCTAAGGAAAGAATACTCAATGCACTCATTACCGTATTTCTGGAAAAGAACGGAATCAATGAGCCATTAAAGAAGTTCTTGGCGAACATCTCAATACCCTACTTCCCTGTATTAGTATCCAAAGGTTTGAATAATGCAAGCCTGGTACGTTTCATACAAGAGGAATGGGAAGTATATGTAAAGACAGGAAACGCAGCACTTGATTTTAATGAACCTTTACTGAATAAGAGCTTAGGATATCTGTTTGCATTTGAACATATAAAACCGATTCAGGTTGCCACAGAAGTATATGACAAGTTTTCCAAGCCACTAAAGATTGGAATTTATGTAGACGAAGTAGGCCACAATGATAATGAGCTTGAGGGTCTGATTGAATACCTAAAACAGCAGCTCGAAATCATTGAAGATATTGCTGATCAGTGGTTCAAAATCATACAGGTATTGTCCAATGCCAAGTTGAGATACCTGTCAACCGCTAATCAAGCATTGCAATTGGCTTATCAAAAGATTGAGAATGCGTTCAATAATCGCTTTCAGCGCTTTATTGATAATACTTACGGTAGTTTATTTTCCCTGAGTGGTGTGAGAAAGCCTGTTGTCGTTTCTCGTATACTCGAACATATCAATGCCAAGCCGGCAACAAAGCGGGCACTGTTGGTAATAGATGGGATGAACTACTGGCAATGGAATATTTTAGGAAAAGCGTTGACGGATGCAGACATCCGATATTCATCTAATGCATCCTTAGCCTTCATACCTACCATCACAGCTTGGTCAAGGCAGGCTATCTTCAAAGGAGATAAGCCGGACTTGTCAGCTGATAATGCCAAGGAAGCGAAACTGTTTGAAGAGTACTGGATCAAACAAAGTGTACCGGGATATCAGATAGCGTACAGGAAATTTAGCGTAAGTGAGCCATTGGTTTTAAATGAAATATCAGCAGATACAACAGTACTCGGGTTGGTCTGCAACGACCTGGATGAAATCATGCACGGTTCAATTTTGGGAAATAATCATCTCAAGATGTCAACCGAGCAGTGGATTAGTAAATCAAACATAGTCAAAATCATTTCAGCATTGCGGAGTAAAGGATTCCAGGTTCATATCACCGCGGATCATGGTAACGTTGAAGCAACCGGCATTAAGAATCTGACCATAAAAGACAAGGTAGGTGCATTGAGTCGTGGCAAGCGGCATCTTCATTTCACCAATGAAACCCTGCTTCAGAACTTTGTTGATTTGAATGCAACGGTTGAAGTGGGCAAAAAGGGTCTTTCTCTTTACCTAAAGAAAAAAGAGGCATTTACAACCGAAAACAGCCATGTAATAACCCATGGCGGTTCTCATATTTGGGAGGTAATAGTCCCATTCATCAGTATCAATGAGCAGTAAAGGAAAATATATTGGATTAAATCAACGAATACCATTTGATGTATTGGACTTCGCAATCCATTACTATTTGGAGGAAGGTGTAATTGATAAAGATTTCATTTTTCAACGGATGCAGGAGTTTACATCCGGAGCTAATCGTGCCAACAAAGCCACTACTTATGTGGTTCAAATCTTGTCAAGACAAAAGCAATTTTTGGAGCAGCTGAAAAAGGCTATCACTAGCACCTCTTATAATGCTATGAGGATTGATGATCGAAAAGCGTTTTGTTTATGCTTAATTAGCTTGACCTATCCAATTACATATGATTTATTAATTGCATTATCTCAAGGTTTCAAAGTACAAAGTCAGATTAACAAAAAGTTCATTAGTGAAAAGGTAATGTCAATCTATGGCAGTAATAGAACCGTGGATATTGCAATTGATGCATTGCTTCCGATGATAATTGAGTTAAACACAATAAAAAGAGTCAAGGTTAGTATCTACTCAATTGCAACAAAGCTGATGATTACAAATAAGTATGTTTCAGAACTGATAGTCTATACTGATATAAGATTATCAGGCTCGAAATCCCTTCTGATAGATGAATTGAGCTTTAAACCCTGGTATGCGTATTTTGACATATCAAGTGAATTGCCTTCTTCTTTCAGTGTTTTAATGTCCAAGAAAGATAGTGCGGTAGGAAAAGGTTATTTGACTATTAAGTAAATGAAATTTGGTTTCCGCATACCATCATTAACTAAACGAATCGCTGCCCGGACATCGGTTAAGCGGATAGTTCGACACAACTTGGGGTTTAAAGCACCTAGGGGATGGGGTTGGTTGACAAATCCGAAAAAGGCTGCATATAATCGTTTTTACAACAGGACAACAACTGGCTGCATGGTCACCTTGATATGGCTTTTGAGCATACCAATTCTTGGTATTTTCTTAATAATCAAATTATTTTAGAGATTCTTTTTTACTATACGGTTGATGTAGCGGAGAAATTCCTTAGATCCGACAACCTGTACATCCTCTAAAAATCCCAACACAAAGCGCCCTGGAGCTTGAAAGCTTTGAACCATTGCTTTGAAGTAGTAGCGATCAGTGTCCGGGATGTGTTTTACAAATGGAATGGACATCGGGTACTCTTCCTTCAAGACCAAATTAGCGCGCATACTCATCTGGATCTCGATTTCTTTATTCATGGACTTCCCTTGGAAGCCAAATATGTCCGGCTTATAGAATTCGTGTTGGGCTTCATAGACCATCGGTGAATCAAGTACCTCTACACTACCCATTCGCTCAATATTGAAGTATTTGTTTTGCTTTGTCTTTACTTCAAAGGCCGAAACGGATTCATAGTTGTCTGTAAAACACATGGGTTCTATAACCCTGTCAGTTACCGTTTGACTATTTGCGGAGGTATAGCTTTTTATCAATAGCTGCTTGCTTTCAATAATTGCAATTGAAATTTGCTCGACTATATGCCCAAGGTGGGCTTTAAACATCAAATTAGAGCTCACTTGTAACTCACTGGATTGATGGATTTTGCTCAACACACTTTCTGAAAGTGTATTGACCTTTCCGGTAGTTCTGATGAGTTTTTCTAAATAGTCTGATTCTTGTGGAGTAAAGGGCACAACATCTAGGTTCCCGCTGGATGATATCCAAATTCTGTTTCCATTATCCCTTTCCACTTTAAAGCCTAAATCTTTAAGCATATCAAGATAACGATAGACCGTTCGCTCTGATGTATCAAGGAATTGCATGATACTCTTGA
>JACCDS012127472.1_pt1 | contig 15444 bp, 15 predicted proteins | sample 7446441 | NCBI WGS metagenome assembly JACCDS01 (sample SAMN15323445, study PRJNA562643) | freshwater metagenome | isolation source: river surface water | place: USA:Blue River Watershed | collected 2017-08-17
CTCCGCTTCCATGGTCAAATCACTGGCCAGTTTGGTGGTGTATCTGCGGCATCAGGGCAAAAAAGGTGATTTGCTGATCATCGACGAACCCGAACTGAACTTGCATCCAGACAGCCAGCGCCGACTGGCACGGTTTTTTGTGGAACTGGTCAATGCCGGTGTCAATCTGATCATCAGCACCCATTCCGACTACATCATTCGCGAAATCAACAATGCCATCATGCTCAGTCAACCGGGTTTGGCGGGAATAAAGCAGCGCTACGGCTATCGGGACAGCGAATTAATCAACCCGGAACGGGTTTCCGTGGTGTTGTTCAGGGCAGATGCTAATCCAGAACCGATTGCGGTGGATGAGCGCGGCTTTGCCGTGGCCTCGATTGATGATGAAATCAACCAATTGAACCGGATTGCCAGCGAAATCATGCTGGAGTTGGAACCGTGATTACCGATTTAAAGCAAATGATTCAGCCTGCCTACCAGTGCGGGACGCTGATTGATCAGTTTTTGGTGCTGGAAGAGCAAGAAAATCTGTCCAAGCCCGGCACCTTGCCCGAAGTACGGCTGTTTTTGCGCGATGTGGCACAGTGTGCTGCCTACAAGTTTGATCAAATTGTGTCGATTGATCAAATCCAACATGAAACCTATGCGCCTTTTCTCACTGCAGAAAAAGGATTACGCAGCATGTGCGATTTTATTGTTTTTTACACATTGCGACGCGAACCCGAGGTATTGCATACCTGGCTGGTTAATTTGAAAAGCAGCCGCGTTGGCAATAGTGCGGCACAATTGCAGGCCGGTTATCATTTGGCGCAATTTTTGCGTGGCAAACTGGGCGACCACGCGGCGTCACCTTGGCGGCTTGGTCAGCTTGACTACGTGTTGTTTTCGCTGGTGCCGCAAAAAGCACAAACCGATAATCGGCTACCCGATCCGGCTGCAACGCACACCTCACCGGCGCAGCCCTACCATTTGAATCGGGCCAGATCGGTTAAGCTTGGCCCGCTTGTGGCTTGACGGGGTGTTGAAAGGTTCCTTCATGTTTCACACTTGAGGTCACAGATTGTGACCTCAAGATTTGCCACTCTTCGGCATCGAGTTGAAACATGAAATCGCTGGGGGATCGATCCGCATTGCGCTTGACCGCCTGTACCAATACTTTGGTTTGCACACCATAGAGTTCTGCCAAATCCGCATCAAGCAATACCTTGTGATTGCGCATCGTCACGATATGCTTGGTAATGGTTCCCGTTGCCAAGCTCTCGACTGGCGTGATGGTGGCTTTGCCGCTCATGTCTTCTCCTGCTTGCCGTGGTCGTGATCGCCTGTTCAATTCCCGGGCACTGCGGCGGTCGGGGGCTTGGGTTCTTGGTGGCGCAGATGCACCATCAGCGGCAATAATACCAGTGTCGGTAATTCCCGGTGTTGCCGAGTTGTCCGCGCCAGCCTGCTAGCCCTTGAAAACCAATGCTCCATTATTGTCGGCCAATGTACCCGGCTTTGACCCAACAACCCGATTTTGTTTTCGGGTTGGCGGTACTCGACCGGGCATGGCGTGTGCCGAATCACTTTCAGGATAACTTGGTATGCCGACAACACCGTCACGGCTGGCCAATTGGATTCCCGACACTTTTGTTGCGAGCAACAAATCGGTAATATCCACGTTCCGCAAATACTCGGCATCAGTCAGATTGCCTGCGCCAAGCAAACTGCCGCTCAGTGCGGTACCGGTAATGGTGGCGTTGGCAAAATTGGCATTTTCCAAATTGGAGCGCATGAAGAACGAATCGTGAATATGCGCACCGGTGAAAGCGCTTCGGCAAGCGGAAATGGGCGATGCTTGTACCTGATTCCAGTTCGAGCAATGTAACGAGGCATCGTTCATGCTGGCGTATTGCAGATAGGTCGAATCAAACCGTGTGGCTGAAAAATTGGCCCCATCAAAGCAACAATAGGCCAAATCTGCGGCACCGATAGCCAGGTTGGATAGATCAATGCCGCGCAAGTCGGCCATTTTGATGGTGCCATCGCCAAATTGTGCTTCAATGATGGGTAAATCAGTCGGCAATTCACCGCCACGGCCAAGGGCAGTGCGAATCTGTTCCTGGCGTTCAATCCATTCAGGCTGGGTTGCCCAGCGCGATTGTAGGGTTGAGTCTTGATTGGCCAGCAGCCGGATCAAAAAATAATTTAGCTGCGCCATACGTTCCCCCAATCCACCACAAAACCACGCCGACCCGCACGGACTGTACCGATGCGTGGCACAGCAGGAATGATCATAGCCACTTTGCTGACCTTGTGCAAGCACGCCGGACGAACTCGCTTGTAGCAAACCAGCGGCGCGCTATTGTGCTTTTAAGTGTGCGCTCCCAACCAATTTGAGGGGCACTCCCGTCATGGTGGGGGCCTTCAGGATGCGGCGTAGTTCCATGCTTTTGGTTGGGGAATGCCCGCCCAACGGACATCGGAAAATACCATGAAATCGCCACCGTGGCCGAATCTGGTACGCCAGATGCGGGAATGCACATTCTCAACCTCGACATTTCTCGCCCAACCGATGTTTGCACGCCATCTGCTCGAATGACCAAGTGGCTGCTTTTCATTACTCGTTCCTTACCTCATGTCGGGACATTCAGTATGACTTCCCTCGCCATTGTGGCCAAAACACCGCAATCACCCGCATGTAACCTGTTAAACCTATCAGGCCTACTACCAAGCCCGGATAATAGAGCTTCGCCAATTTATGGAAGGAGTCATCATGGCCACTTACGACATTGTACAAACGATAGAACTACTCAATTTTGCTGCCAACGGCATCTCTAGTTATGCCGATACACAAGCGAATTTGCAAAAATTCCTTGGCGCGTATCTGAACGGTGGCACCGACCCGCTCGGTGGCAGCTATCAGGGCTTTTTCCCGATCATGAACCAGTCGACCAACGGCGTGCCCGCGCTGGCCGGGGGAGACTGGCAGGTGGTGTGGGGCCCGGTGGTCTTGTCGAACAAGCCCGATGCCGCAGCCGAAGCGGTGAACGCGATGTATGTCGCGTATAGCGCCAATCTGGCCATGTATGTGGTGGCGATTGCCGCCACCAACCCGGCCTCGCTGTTTGACTGGCTTAAGGAAGATGCCGATGTGGCACCAAGCAAAATGGTGGCATGGCCACCAACGTTGCCCTATAGCGCTGGCCCGGCCCAATTGCCGGACAATAGCAAGCCGTATATTTCAGCGGGCACCACGATTGGCATCAGCAATTTGCTGACCCAAATGACCAGCAACGGTCAGTCGCTCCAGAAATTTCTGGCCGGCAAGGCCAACAGCAATGACACCCTGATTTTTACCGGCCACAGTCTGGCCGGGGCGCTCTCGCCGACCGTGGCCATGTTTTTGTATGGTGATCCGGCCTCAAGCGGCTGGAAAAACATTTACGTCCAGCCCTCGGCCGGTGCCTCGCCCGGCAATGCCGCGTTTGCCGATTTGTTCGCCAAGACTTACCCGGCTTTCACCGTGCCCAATTGCACCGGGCCGTGGGATACCTGGAATGTCGATTTTACCAACACGCAAGACGTGGTACCGCATGCGTGGAACCAGTTGAATCAGGTGGTGCTGGGCCGGGCCGGGTGGTTTGTGTGGAACACCATTTTCGGGGTGGCAACCGACGGTGCTGCCTTGTTCATGGATGGCGCGATCAAGCTGGCCGAACTGCATTCGGGCTTCCCGACCTATTATATGAACTTGCCACAGCAATTGCTCAGTACTGATTGGGGCACCTGGCAAAGTACCTTTAACACCACTACCAAGCAGTGGAGTTTTCCGGCCACTTGGCAAAGCGAAGCCGCCTTTACCAAGAACAACCCGATGGATCTCGAAGCCGTCGGTCAGGCGATTTTGGTGACCCATATCGATCAGTACCTGCGTTACTTTGGCGTGGTGCCGCCACCCAAAATGGCGACCAAGGTGCCCGCCAAGTCGTAACCGGCCAACCGTGGCACGGCGATCAGAATTATGTGCCTGCCTCTGTCTGACAAGGGCAGGGCATAATCGCCGTATAATGTCACGGTTCAATCCACGGAGCAAACCATGACCTACACCGCGCCAGACAATATCCTTGTGGTACTGCGCGACCTTGATTTTTCTCAAGCCTTGGCGCTCGATGATCCGCGCTATGTTCCTACGCAAGAAGCACGCGGCAGCGAACAAACCTTTCACCGGTTGGCTACCAAACTGGGTGTCGATTTGCAGCAGGATGCATTTTATCCCGCCACCTCGCGCCATATCCTGTTTTTTGGCCATATTGGCAGTGGCAAAACCACTGAACTGCGCCGCTATGGCCAACAATTGCAGGGGCCGGGCCGCTATCTGGTGGTGGAAGTGGATATCTCGAAAGAACTCGATCACCACAATTTGCAATATGCCGATACCCTGATGGCGATGGTGCAGGTGCTGCTGCTGCGGCTGCATCAGGCCGGGGTGTCGATGCCGCAGGAAAAACTTAAACCGCTGACCGACTGGTTCATGCAGCGCGTGCATGTGATGGAGTCAAGCAAGTCATCGCAGGCTGAGGTGGAGTCTGGCATCAAGGGCGGGCTTGACCTGCCATTTGTCGCCAGCCTGTTCTCGCGCTTTAGCGTCGCCTTCAAAACCAATGCCACGTACAAAGACGAAATGCGCAAGCAAATTCGCAACAGCTTTGCCGTATTTGCGCGTGAGTTTAACCAGTTGCTGGCTTTTGCTGAAGAGCGGCTGCAGCAGCAGGGCTTGGCCCAGCGCGTGCTGTTTTTGATCGACAACACCGACAAACTGAAAGATGAAGACAGCAAACGGTTTTTTGTTTATGACGTGGAACAGTTGCTGGCAATTGATGCCCACATCATTTATTCGGCACCGCTGGAATTGAAATATGAAGGCAAATTGACCGGAAAATTGAATCTGGATATCGTCTTGCCGATGATCAAGCTGCACCAGCGCGATGGCAGCCGCTGGGAACCGGGTTGGCAAGCCATGCGAGCCATGCTGCTGGCGCGCGCCAACCGCAGTTTGTTTGCCAGCGATGCCGAAGTGGAGCGGCTGGTCGAATATAGCGGTGGTCATCCGCGTGAGTTGATGATGCTCTTGCAATTGGCTTGCGAATATACGACATCACGCCAACTCGATGCCGTGGCAGTCGACAAAGCGATCAAACAGCGGGCATCGGATTATCGCCGGTTTTTAACCCCGCTCGATTACCAACTGCTGGCCCGGATTGACCGGCAAGCCATTCATGCTGGTAACGATAAAGACATTTGGCGCTTAATGTATCAACTGGCCTTGCTCGAATACAACGACGGTAGCTGGCGGCGCAGTCACCCGGTGGTGCGGCTACTGGAAGGCTATCAAAATGCTATGCAGTCCCCAGTTTAATAACCCTAGACTGATACCTGTGGCTGATACCCATGACCAATGATCTGGCTCATGATTCGTTTGACCCGGCCCGCCAATTTGCCGTGGCGGGTCTGGTGCCCGCACATGCCGAAGATTTGACCCGGCTGCTGAAATTATTGTGCTTTGGCAGTCAATTTCAAATTTTGCTGGCAGAAATCAATCATGGCGATTACCGCGCCGATCTTGTCAGCCGAATTGACCAATTTATCGCAACGCGTGGGCTAACGGTAGGGCACCTGCAGCTTGATGGCAGCCGTTATCCTGATATGGGGGCACTGGAGCAAGCACTAATCGGCATGGCACAATCTTGCAACCTGATCCATATCGAAGGTGGGGAATTTTGGTTTGATGTTCCACGGTTGGAAAAACTGAACATTCGGCGTGAAGCGATTGCCCAAGCGGCACCGGTGCGGTTGCTGTTTTGGCTTAATACTGAACCGATCCGGTTGTTGATTCAGCATGCGCCGGATTTTTGGGCTTGGCGCAGCGGGGTGTATTCGTTTTTGACTGCCGCCAAACCCGTTTTCATCGCAGGGCGGGAATTTTCCCCGAGAAGGGATAATCGCCGACTTGATGAGCGGCGTAGCCGGTTGCGGGTATTGCAGGATTCGCTTGCCCGAATGAGTGACAGGGACGGCGAGCTAAAATTTTCAGTTTTGGATGAAATTGCGGAATTGCTGTGTGACTTTGGTCGATTACAGGAAGCGCTACAGCTCCGTACCACCAAGCAATTGCCAATTGCGCTCGATAAAGCCGATCAGAATCAAATTGCCCGGGTCTATGCTGACATATCGTATATTTTACGGTTAAGTGGTGATCTGGCGCAGGCGATCGATGTATTGCGCGACAAAGTATTGCCAATTTATCAAAAAATTGGAAGTCACTGGGCAGTTGCTTACATTCAGGGGGTAATTGCCGCGCGGCTGATTGACCGGGAAGAATATGATGAAGCTTTGGTAATATTGCAAGGGAGTGTGCTGCCGGTATTTGAGGCTTGCGATGACAAGCGGGAAATGGCGATTGCGCTACGCCGGATCGCGGTTATTCATATCCGTCGCGGTGATTACGCCAGGGCCATGCGCATCCTGCAAACCAGAGTGTTGCCGGTTCTGCTTGAGTTGGATGATCGCTGGGCCATCGCAACCACAAAAAGAAGAATCGGACAGATATTGCATCTGCGTGCCGAATATCAGGAAGCCTTGCGGGTACTGGAGCAAGAGGTGTTGCCGATTTATGTGGAGTTGGGCATTGAATACGAAGTCGCCATCACGCAACATGCGCGTGCCCGTTGTTTGATTGGCCTGCAAAAGTTTCCAGAAGCACGTTCGTTGCTTGAAACAAGCGTTATTCCTAGCTATCAGCAATCGCATATGACTATCCAGCTTGAACAGGCACAACATGATTTGGCTGCGGTCAGGCGCTGGTTGGACCAAGACCGGGGATGAAACTGATATGCTCGCCACCCACACCATGTGCCGGGATGGCCGCCAAGGCGGTAGGAGTCGCAGACAGAGAACTGGCTTGCCCATTTTGCTGGCACCGCATGGCAATCCAATCTATAATTCTGGCGATGCCCCCGACAGGATATATTCATATGCGCCCTTCAATAGCCTTGGCACTTCACAGACCCGCCATCTTGCAGGTTGTTGCCGCGCATCGCGCAGGCAATGCACGGGTTTTTGGCTCGGTTCTGCATGGTTCGGATACTGAATTGAGTGATTTGGATCTTCTGGTTGACCCAACCCCTGAAACCACCCTGTTTGACATTGGTGCCATTCGGCACGAGTTACGGCAACTGTTGGGCGTTGCAGTCGATGTATTGACGCCGCAAGCACTACCGGACAAATTCCGTGAGCAGGTGCTGGCAGAAGCGGTAGCGGTATGACGCGCGATGCTCAGCGGTTGCACGATTATCTGGCACATATTGTGCAGGCAATAGCGCGTATTGCGCGCTACACGGCCAATATGGATTTGACCGGTTTCCAGGGCAATGAATTGGTACAGGATGCCGTGATTCGCAATCTTGAGATTGTCGGTGAAGCCAGCCGCAATATCCAACGTGATTACCCGGATTTTGCCACCGAACACCCGACATTGCCCCTGTCATTTGCTTATGAAATGCGCAATGCTTTGGCGCATGGCTATTTTAAGGTTGATCTAGCAATCGTCTGGCAAACCATCACCCGTGACTTGCCACGCCTACAAAAGCAAGTCCAGACGATCTTAGATCAACCCGCCCCCGATTAAGGTTCCCCATGTACCCACACCTAAGCCACGACGCCAGCCATTTGCCCGACCTGCTGCAACAAACCGCCCGCGCAGCAGGCCAAACCTTATCTAACATGGCCGAGCGCCCGGTTGCACTCACCCCAACCGCACCGCCATCGACCGCGCTACCCGAGCAAGGCAGCGGCGCACAAGCCGCACTGGACGAATTTTACCGACGCTGGGCACCCGGCTTTTCCGCTTCGGCAGGGCCGCGCTACCTCGGCTTTATCACGGGCGGCGCGACCCCGGCGGGCCTAATTGGCGACTGGATTACCGCCACCTTCGACCAAAACCCGACCTCCGGCCTTGATTCACTGGCCCCCGATCTGGAACGCGAAACCGTGGCCTGGCTGCGCGACCTGTTTGGCTTGAGCACCGCGCACAGCGGTGCCTTTGTCAGCGGGGCCACCATGTCCAATCTGGTCGGGCTGGCGCTGGGGCGCGAGTGGGTCGGCCAGCAATTGGGCATCAACATCGCCGAACAGGGGCTGGCGGCACTCGGGCCGCTCACGGTTTTGTCCGGCAGCCCGCATTCAAGCATTTACAAGGCCATGGCCGTGCTCGGCATCGGGCGGGCCGCCCTCTCCAAGGTGGCGCTGCAAGCCGGACGCGAAGCGGTGGATTTGGCCGCACTCGAAGCGGCCTTGTCGGCCCAAGGCGGGCGGCCCTGTATCGTAGTGGTCAACAGTGGCACGGTCAATACCGGCGATTTTGACGATTTGGCCGCGATTCTCGCCTTAAAACAGCGTTACCGGTTTTGGCTACATGTCGATGCCGCGTTCGGGGCCTTTGCCGCGCTGTTGCCAGAACACGCGCACAAGGTGGCCGGGCTGGATGGGGCCGATTCGATTTGCGTCGATTGCCACAAATGGCTGAATGTGCCGTATGACAGCGCACTGCAATTAACCCGCCACCCGGATTTACAGGTGCGCATCTTCCAAAACAGTGCCGCCTACCTCGGTCTGGCCACCTCCCAACCCGATTTTGTCCATCTCACCCCGGAAAACTCGCGCCGCCTGCGTGCGCTGGCCACCTGGTTTGCGCTGTACGCCTATGGCCGCGATGGGCAGCGCGATTTGGTGGCGCGCAATTTGGCCTGCGCCCACGCACTCGGGCAATGGCTGGCAACTGATGCACGTTTTGTCTTGCTGGCCCCGGTCAGCTTAAATATCGTCTGCTTTACTCTGGCCAAGGCGCAAGGCGTAGCCAGTGAAGCCGATATCAAAGCCTTTTTGACCCGGCTGCAAGCCACCGGTGCGGTATTTTTAACCCCGACCGTGCTGCATGGCCAATGGGCGATCCGGGCCGCGTTTTCCAACTGGCAAACCACGGCTGACGATGTAACCCGCATCAGTACCGCCCTGCAGGCAGCATGGATACAGCCGGACGCCTAAAGCCACAAAAGCCGCAGCCCGAACCACGGCAGGCCGGGCGAACGCTTATAATAGGGCTTTTCGCCCACTAGGATTTTCCATGACCATCCAGACTTCCATCGAAAACGGCATCTTGACGATTCAATTTGACCGTCCCGAGCGCAAAAACGCCATCACCGTCGATATGTACCAGCAAATGGCCGATGCCATCCAGGCCGCCGGGGAAGACACCAGCGTGCGCGCCATTCTGTTCACCGGCAAGCCTGAAGTATTTACGGCGGGCAATGATTTGGAAGATTTTTTGAAAGCCTCGGGCGACCCGCGGCCGCTCGAAGAGCGCTCGGTATACCGTTTCATGGTGGCGCTGGCCGGATGCAGTAAGCCAGTCGTGGCCGCCGTGGCGGGTGCCGCCGTCGGCATTGGCACCACCTTGCTGATGCATTGCGATTTGGTGTATGCCTCTGAAAACGCCAAGTTCTCGGTGCCGTTCGTGCCGCTTGGCGTATGCCCGGAATTCGGTTCTTCGCTGCTGTTGCCGCAAATTATGGGCTACCAGCGCGCCGCAGAAAAATTGTTGCTCGGTGAATCGTTTACCGCTCAGGAAGCCCTGGCCTGCGGCCTGATCTCGCGAATCTTACCGAACGACGAATTGCTGGCCTTCGCCAAAGCACAAGCGGCCAAGCTGGTGGCCCTGCCTGCTGCCTCGCTGCGCGCCACCAAGGGGTTGATGAAACAGACTCAGGCCGATCTGCTCAAATCGGTGATTACCGAAGAAAACAAGCTGTTCGGCGCGATGCTGGTGGCCCCCGAAGCGCGCGAAGCGTTTACCGCATTCTTTGCCAAGCGCAAGCCCGATTTTAGCCAGTTCAACTAAGCTGCTGCTGCTGCTGCTGCTGCTGCTGCTGCTGCCGCCGCCGCCGCCGCATTTAACGCGATATTTAACGCGATATTTACCTCTATCTTTACCGCAACACCCACATCCGCCCCCGGCAGCGTCCGGTGGCGGATCTGCCAACCCAATATCCGTGGAGTCAATCATGGAACATGCAGAACCCTATGTACTGCGGCAAGACCAAAACGGCGTTGCCACCTTGCTGCTGAACCGGCCCAGTCAGTTCAATGCCCTGTCCGCTGAAATGATGAGCGCGCTGCAAGCGCAATTGAGCGAGGTTGGGCGCGATCACTCGGTACAGGTGGTGGTATTGGCCGGGGCCGGCAAGGCTTTTTGTGCCGGGCACGACCTGAAACAAATGCTGGGCATGGGCGGCGATGAACAGCCGCAAGCGGCGTATCAGGCGCTGTTTGCCCAGTGCGCCAAACTGATGCTGCAAATCCAGCAATTGCGCCAGCCGGTGATTGCCCGCGTGCATGGCACGGCCACCGCTGCCGGTTGCCAACTGGTGGCGATGTGTGATCTGGCAGTTGCGTCCAGCCACGCCCGCTTTGCCGTCTCAGGCATTAATCTCGGCTTGTTTTGCGCCACTCCAGCGGTGGCCTTGTCACGCAATATCGGGCGCAAAGCGGCGCTGGAGATGTTGCTCACTGGCGAATTCATCGATGCCGCCAGCGCACTGGCCAAAGGGCTGGTCAACCGGGTGGTTGAACCGGAGGCGCTCGATGCCGAAATTGCCAAACTGTGCGCCGCAATTGGGGCCAAACCGGCGGGTGTGATTGCCAATGGCAAAGACCTGTTTTACCGGCAACTGGAAATGGGTATCGGCGCGGCCTATCAACTGGCCGGGCATTCGATGGCCTGCAATATGGCTGACCCGGTGGCGCAGGAAGGCGTGACAGCGTTCGTCGAAAAACGCCCGCCCAACTGGCGCAAGGCCGATTGAGCCGGAACCAACCGGCGCGGCAATCGTGTGGTAATTACACGGAAATCGCACGGAAATTGGGCGGAAATTGGGCAGAAATTGGGCGGTAATCGCGTGGTAATCGCGTGGTAATTGGGCAGGCAATTTTTCACCGGAGAGCATCACATGTCTTTTACCACCATGCTGGAACAGGCGGCACAGGGCGATCAAGTCACCATTTTGCCGGGCTGGGGTCAGGGGCGCGCCACTTTTGGTGGCGTGGTGGCAGCGCTAATGGCGCAGCACCTGCAATCCTACCTCGCCGATCCGGTGCCCTTGCGCAGCCTGACGATTTCCTTCATTGGCCCGGTGGTGCCCGGTACAGCCAGACTTGAATCGACCATCTTGCGGCGTGGCAAATCGGTCACACAGGCCAGCAGCACGCTGCTGCAAGAGGGCGCACCGATGGCACAAATGCTGGCCAGTTTTGGCGCGGCGCGAGCCTCGAAATTGGTGCTGACACCAGAGCCGATGACCGACTTTGGCCACCCCGAGGCCGGAATCGCGCTGCCCTATATTCCCGGCGTGGTGCCGGAATTTACCCAGGAACTGGATTTTCGCATCAACCGTGGCCATGTGCCATTTTCCGGCCAAAGCCACGGTGCACTGGCGGGCTGGATGCGCATGCGGCACAACCCGGAACTGGCGCAGCAGCCGTGCCGCTTGCCGCATTTACTGGCACTGGTCGATAGCTGGCCGCCCGCCGTGCTGCAAATGTGCCATGGCCCAACCCCGGCCAGCAGCCTGTGCTGGACGCTGGAACTGGTCGGCGATCCGACCACCGCCACCCCGTGCGACTGGTGGCAATATCAGGCCGAGGCCGAAGTGTGTATTGACGGCTATGCCCACATCGGGGCGAAGATTGCCAACCATGCCGGACAACTGGTGGCGATTAGCCGCCAGACCGTGACCGTGTTTGCCTGAAACCTGCGTCAGTCGGGCGTGGCCCGGGCGCTGGTTACGTTGCCAAGTTCAAGCGATCATACTCCACCCCTTCCGCCAGCAACTGCGCCCGAATCGCCTGCAAATCGGCCAGCCGCGCCGGGTCTGGCTGCGGATAAGCCATTTTTAGGCCGGACAGTGTCTCTTGCATGATGTGCGAGATGATCAGGCGCGCATTTTCCTTGTCGTCGGCTGGCACCACATACCACGGCGCATGAAGGCTGCTGGTGGCGGACAAACAGGCTTGATAGGCGGCCATGTATTGTGGCCAGAATTTGCGCTCGGCCATGTCGGCCTGACTAAATTTCCAATTCTTTTCCGGTCGCTCAATCCGCTCCAAAAAGCGCTTTCTCTGCTCTTCCTTGGACAGGTGCAAAAAGAACTTGATGATGCGCGTGCCGTTTTTGTGCAGGTGCCGTTCCAGACCACAAATCGAACGATAGCGCTCTTGCCAAAACGCCTGTTCATCGGCCAGATCAGTCAAGGTTTCATCGGGCAGGCGCTGGGCGCGCAAAATCTCGGGGTGAACCCGTGCCACCAGCACTTCTTCATAATAGGATCGGTTAAAGATGCCGATTTTGCCGCGTTCGGGCAAATTGCGCGTGGTACGCCATAAAAAATCGTGATCCAGTTCCACGGCACTCGGGTGCTTGAAGCTAAACACCTGACAACCCTGCGGATTAATGCCCGACATCACATGCCGAATCACCCCATCCTTGCCTGCAGCATCCATCGCCTGAAAAATCAACAGCACCGCGTAGCGGTTGGCCGCATACAGCAGCTTTTGCAGTTTGGCCAGTTGCGCTACCTGCGTCGCCAAAAGCTGTTGATATTGCGCCTTTGAATCATACACTGGCGCAATCTGGGTCGGCCATTGGTTCAAATCAACGGTTTGGCCCGCACCTACCTGGAAATCCCGGCTTTTGATTTTCATATGAACGCCTCTTTGCTCATAAACTTGCCACAATGTGAACCCGACCAGTCTTGAGCAGGCCGGATTTGCTGTTATATTACCGGGTGTTGGGTGCCGTATGCTGAATCGGTACGGAAAATAACCGTGATCACGCAAAGGAAAAAACATGAACATCTGGATTTCAGCTACGCGCCATCATGGCATCAGGCTGGCAATCGGCTGGCTCGCCTGTTTTGCCATGGCCATGGCCGCCAGCTCGGCACAGGCGGTGGCATTTATTGATGAGGTGTTAAGGATTGGATTGGAAGTGCCACAGGGCACCTCCGCCCAGCGCACCAGCAATGAACGTGGCAAGGCGATTGACTTGACCTTTCCCAATTCGGTGCGGCAGGAATTGATACGGCTACAGGTGGTACGGGCCAACAATGGTGGCTTTGGCGCACCGCTATCCGATGTCGCACTGAATATGCTGGGCGGTATTGGCCGTTCGCTGGGCAAGGAAACCAGCGTCATTCCACGCACCTTAATCTGGCGTAACGAAAAAGCCTTTGTCGTGAGCCATGGCGCGGTGGGTGACGGCAAGGCCAAAACCATGACCTCACTGTTGTTTTTGCTCGAATATGACGGTTGGCGCAAGGTGGTCACACTGCAGTTTTTGACCAAGGGCGCGCTAAGCGATGATGAAATCCGTGCCCGTTTGGCTGAAATGCGCTTTGAAGCGAATTTGCCCGAGGTGCCGCCGGTTGCCGGTGCTGCTGGTGCTACCCCTGCCGCCAGTGCTGTCCCTGCCGCTAGTGCGCCCGGCCCCGGCACTGGACAAAACAAGTAAAGCTAGCTTAGCTAGGTCATCCGCGCCCGCCGCCTTGCCAAATCGCCGATACGCTACAGTCCCGGCGCTGGCAGGTCGGGCTGCTCAAAGGCGTCGGTATAGCTTGGGTAAAACGAACAATACAGCACCACCGACATCACCATCATCATCGCCATAACCAAAATCATCAACAGGCCCGAATTGCGTAGCACCATGGCTGTGAACAATAAGACCAGCGTCGGCAAAACCAGGGTGAATGTTAACCAGGCCAGCGCAAAGCCGACAAATGCCAGCTTGTTGCGCCATACTGTGATGGCGCTGTAAAACAGGGCTTTTCCCAGTGGCATGCTGCGCCACATAATCAGCGGTGCGCAATACCAAAAAATCAGGGTGGCAGGCAAAAACGTCATTGTCGTCAGCAACGCGGTCGCCATGAGTTTGGCTTGGTCGGCGGTGTTTGGTTCGGCGCTTGGGCGCGACTGGCTGAAAAACTCGACCAAAAAGCCATGATCCACCATTTTCACAATCCCATATGCGAGCATGCCCGCCACCAGATACAACAGACCCAGCCGAAACAGGGTAGGAAAGGCAGGCGAGCGGAATGTGGCGAGCCAGATGTGCGGCTGCAACGGTTCATTGCGTTCAATCGTGGCGCAGGCCGACATCAACGTCATGGTGCAGGCCGGGGTCAAAATTAATGGCAGCACCTGACCTAGCAACGGCACCATGCTCAGCAACAGCAGCATGAACATGTTCAGCGCAAACAGTGTGGTCAACTGGGCCGGTTGGCGCAAAAACAGTCGCCAGCCACGGATGATCCAGTTCCAGCCGTTCATGAAAGTACCCGGCCCCATCAATACAACTCCGGCGCATGCTGGGCAATGCGCAGCCGCAAAATTCGCTCAAAATGACCCGGATCGTGCGGAATCAGCATTTCCGCTTCGCGCGGGCGATAAAAATCGTATAGGCGTGAAATCCAGAACCGCAGTGCCGCCGCGCGTAGCATGGCGGGCCAGGCTTGTTGTTCATCGCTGGTAAACGGGCGCACCCGGTGGTACGCCGCCAGCATGGCCCTAACCCGTGGCAAATCAAGCGCGCCAGTGTCGAGATTGATGCACCAGTCGTTCACCGTTACTGCCACATCAAACAGCCAGGTATCGATCCCGGCAAAATAAAAATCAAAGAACCCGGCCAGTTTTTCCCCGACAAACATCACATTGTTGCGAAACAAGTCCGCATGAATCGGGCCTTGCTGTAGCGTTTTATATAGCTCAGAACCAAAAAAAGCCTGCTGGAAATGCATTTCTGCCTGTAACAAATGCTGCTTGTCGCTATCGAGATACGGCAAGACCAGTGGCGTGGTCTGGTTCCACCAGTCCAGCGAGCGCAAATTCGGTTGGGACAGCGGGTAGTCACGCCCCGCCAAATGCATTTTGGCCAGCATATCGCCCACTTCGGCGCAATGTACCGGCTGCGGATGCATTTCCCACGCTCCATCGAGCTTGGTTACAATCGAGGCCGGTTTGCCGTGCAGGGCATTGATGATCTCACCGTTGTGGTTGGGAATCGGTTCCGGCACCAATACATTGCGCTGGGCCAGATGACGCATCAGGTACAAATAAAACGGCAATTGCTCAAAATTGAGATTTTCAAAAATCGTCAGCACATATTCGCCATGGCTGGTGGTAATGAAAAAATTGCTGTTTTCAATGCCCGAGGCAATACCCTTGATCGCCAGTGCCTGACCCAGCGGGAATTGCTTGATCCATTCGGTAAGGTCATTCATGCTGACCGGGGTAAACACTGCCATGGGAATTGTCGGGTAATTAAGTAAAAAGGCCCGGATCAAGCTATAGGCCCGGGGC
>JACCDS011414350.1_pt1 | contig 15441 bp, 12 predicted proteins | sample 7446441 | NCBI WGS metagenome assembly JACCDS01 (sample SAMN15323445, study PRJNA562643) | freshwater metagenome | isolation source: river surface water | place: USA:Blue River Watershed | collected 2017-08-17
TCTTGCTACAAAACTTTCATTCATAAGCTTACCGTTTGCCTTAGCAATTTCTCCCTCTAAACGAGCAATTTCTTTACCCAAACGTTCTTTTTCGGCGGCGACATCAATCTCAATTTTAAGCATCAATTTAAAATCACCAGCCAATGCCACAGGTGCATCAGCCTCAGGTAAATCTGTCACAATTTCAACTTCAGCGAGTTTCGCGAGTGCTTTTAAATGTGGCGCATAGGCTTGTAATTGAACTGCATCACCAGCGGCAATGAATGGCACTTTGGTCGCAGGTGAAATATTCATTTCACCTCGTAAACTACGGCAAGCATCAACACTCTCTTTTAATAATGCAACCCAAGCTTCTGCTTTTTCATCAATCTTTTCTAACTGCGCTTTTGGATAAGCTTCAAGCATAATGCTTGGGCCAGTTCTGCCACTCATCTTGCCAATCGTTTGCCAAATTTCCTCAGTAATAAATGGCATCACTGGATGAGCTAGACGCAAAATAGTTTCTAATACGCGAAGCAAAGTACGACGGGTTGCACGCTTCTCAGCATCGGAACCTTGCTGAATTTGCACCTTAGCAATTTCCAAATACCAATCGCAATACTCATCCCAAACAAACTTATAAATACTTTGCGCAACATTATCAAAACGGTAATCGGTAAAGCCTTTTTCGATATCAGCTTCAACGCGTTGCAATAGGCTCACAATCCAACGATCTGCTTGTGAGAAGGTCAGATAACCATCAGGCTGTGAACTGCATTGCTCTAAACCACAATCCTGACCTTCAGTATTCATCAAAACGAATCGTGTTGCATTCCACAATTTATTACAGAAGTTGCGATAGCCTTCACAACGTTGCATATCGAATTTGATATCACGACCAGGACTTGCAAGACTGGCGAAAGTAAATCGTAATGCATCAGTACCAAATGCAGAAATCCCTTCCGGAAACTCCTTGCGAGTTTTCTTTTCAATACTTTCAGCTTGCTTAGGATTCATTAATCCAGTTGTGCGTTTTTTCAATAAATCCTCAAGTGAAATGCCATCAATCAAATCTATTGGATCAAGCACATTACCTTTTGATTTAGACATCTTTTGGCCTTCCGCATCGCGGATTAAGCCATGAACGTAAACATCCTTAAACGGAATCTTGCCAGTGATATGTTTGGTCATCATGACCATACGTGCCACCCAGAAGAAAATAATATCGAAGCCTGTGACTAAGACAGATGATGGCAAATACTGATGCAATGCGATATTGGCAGCGTCTTTTTCTTCATCACCCGTCCAATCTAAAGTTGAAAATGGCCATAATGCAGATGAATACCATGTATCAAGCACATCATCATCACGTTTCAAATGACCTGTATATCCGTCTTCTGCTGCCAATAGTTTTGCTTCAGCTTCATCATGCGCAACATACACTTTTCCGTTATCACTATACCAAGCAGGAATTTGGTGGCCCCACCAAAGCTGACGAGAAATACACCAATCTTGAATATTATTGAGCCATTGGTTGTAAGTGTTCACCCAGTTTTCTGGATAAAACTTAATCTCACCTGAAGCCACAACATCCAATGCTTTTTGCGTGATGCTCTTACCATCCGCCGCTGGCTTACTCATGGCGACAAACCATTGGTCAGTCAGCATAGGTTCAATTACAACGCCAGTGCGGTCGCCGCGTGGCACCTTGAGTTTATGTTTATCAATCTTAACTAAATAGCCTTGCGCTTCTAAATCAGCAACGATTTGTTTACGTGCCGCAAAGCGCTCTAAACCTTGATATTGTTTAGGTGCGGCTTCATTCACAAATCCCTCAAGATTCAAAATACCAATCATCGGCAAACCATGACGCTGACCTACAGCATAGTCGTTAAAATCATGTGCTGGGGTTACTTTCACCACGCCCGTACCAAACTCACGATCCACATAATCATCACCGATAATAGGAATCTCGCGATCACACAAAGGCAATTTAACGTTCTTACCAATCAGATGTTGATAACGGTCATCTTCAGGATGCACCATCACGGCAACGTCACCCAACATGGTTTCCGGACGTGTGGTTGCAACTGTCAAATGCCCTGAACCATCAGCTAATGGATAATTAATATGCCACATTGAGCCGTCTTCTTCTTCAGAAATGACTTCTAAATCAGAAACGGCTGTACCAAGTTTTGGATCCCAGTTAACTAATCGTTTACCACGATAAATCAGACCTTCGTTATACAAGCGAACAAAGCTTTCAGTCACGACTTTGTTTAAGCCTGCGTCCATCGTGAAACGCTCACGTGACCAATCAGGTGAAGTCCCTAAACGACGCATTTGTTTAGTAATCGTACCGCCTGAATATTCTTTCCACTCCCACACTTTTTCTAAGAATTTTTCACGGCCTAAATCATGACGGCTAATGCCTTGTGCATCTAATTGACGTTCGACCACAATTTGAGTCGCAATCCCTGCATGGTCCGTACCTGGCTGCCATAAGGTGTTATCGCCACGCATACGATGATAGCGAGTCAAAGCATCCATGATGGTTTGATTAAAACCATGGCCCATGTGCAGAGTGCCTGTAACGTTTGGCGGTGGAAGCAAAATACAGAAATTATCTTGCTTAGTGGTGTCTAGCCCTGCCGCATAAAAACCTTTTCCCTCCCAAAAGTCATACCATTTGCTTTCAATGGTTTTAGGGTCAAAAGATTTAGCTAATGCGTTATCAGAAGCTTCGTTAATTTGTGTGGTTTTAGTGTCAGTATTCATGGCGCAATTTTAACATAAGCGCCTTAATTCTTAACTAAGAGTAAATGGGGATTGTTCAAACTTTAAGCGGTATGACAAACAGCACATTCCTGATCCTTACTCAATCTAATTGTGCGCCATTCCATATTAAGGGCATCTAACAACAATAAGCGGCCTTCCAAACTTTGACCTATACCCATTAATAACTTCATCGCCTCAGCAGCTTGCGTCGTTCCTATCATGCCAACTAGCGGTGAAAAAACACCATTCTCAGAACAGCGCATCTCAGCCTCCGAACCATCATCAGTAAACAAACAATGATAGCAAGGTGATACTTGATGACGAAAATCAAACACGGTCACCTGCCCCTCAAAACCAATCGCTGCGCCAGAGACTAAAGGTGTTTTGAGTTTAAAACATAGGCGATTAAGTGCATAACGCGTTGCAAAATTATCAGAACAGTCCAACACCACATCCGCTCCCGAAATCAATTGTTCGAAAGCTTGCTCAGTTGATTTTTCTTGAACGGTATGCACGACAACTTGAGGATTTATCGCATTTAAAGCACGCTGAGCAGAAACTGCTTTGTTGATACCGACAGACTGGGTGGTATGGATAATCTGACGCTGTAAATTTGTTAAATCAACTGTATCAAAATCACAAATAGTTAATTCACCGACACCACCAGCAGTCATATAAAGTGCAGCTGGCGAACCAAGGCCCCCAGCGCCCACAATAAGCGCTCGGCTTTTAGTCAATGACTCTTGGCCTTCATAGGCAATTTGCGGCAAAAGAATATGTCGGCTATATCGAAGTAGTTGGTTGTCGTTCATTTATGGGAGTTTACCAACACTCACCATTCTATTCATCAAAACATTACTAGAAATCCACATTAAAAGATCATCAAATCCATTTTCTGTAAAATCTCGAGAAACAAAAGTACTATCGAGATCTGAATTTTCCGACTCATCAGGATTAGCTGCTGGATTAATAGCAGCATTTCTTCCCTTTGAATAAACCACTAACGGTACGTTAGACGCTTCGACCCCCATACAATTGGAGTCTTTACAAACTCGAATCAAACCAACGCCAGAACCTATAGTTGATAATGTAAACGGGATTGTAAAAGCATTGTTGACGCGATATTGGTAATACCTTCCCCACGGATCTTTTGCAGGCACCCCCAAAGCCGACCAAGGGAGGCCACCTTCTGTTGCTGCGGTGTTAAGGCCAGAAGTACACAAATCAGCAACGCCATCTTGATTATTGTCAGGGCATGGAAATACCCCATTTGTCAGCACATAACCCATCAGCGCTTCTTTGATTGAGAACAAATCATCATTCGCTTTTTTAATCTTCATTTGTTCCATTTGCGCGGATGTTAATGTTAGAAAAGACCCCAAAATAAAACCAATAATTACAAGCACAATACTCATCTCAATTAATGTAAATCCTTGCGCTAATTTTTTTAATTCAATCATGGTGTCGGTACAACTTTCATGGAGCGATTGCCCAGTTTTAAATTGACTTCATTGCGTGCAGAATTCATTTGATAAGAAATAAATACAGGCCAGCCATTATCTTTCAACATCGTCTTAATATCAGAAACAAATGCCAAATCACGCCCGACGACACCTTCATACGAAGGATTTCCATTCAGGCTCATACTATCTGCCTGCCCATCGCCATTACTATCCGCGTAAGGATAAAAACCATTCTTCAAATAAAAGTCGACCAAACCTCCTTGACCGGCTGTACCTCTAATATCACCTAGAACCCTCATGCTTAACGCATTAAACAGATCATCTTTAGTTACAAATAACAACCGATCATTAAAATCCTCTTTCGCTTTCCCCATCAAAAAAGTAGGTACCCCGTTAACATTAGATAGATCAAGATACTGAGCAATGTCCGTTTGATTGATTCGCTTTTGTGAAGTCAAAGGCGAGCCAGCTGAAAACGTAATTGCCACCACTCGACTCGCTTGAGAATTAACACTCAAAGTAGCCGAAGTATTTAGATTAATTGGTTTAGATCTAAATCCTGACGAAATGGCATACCAGAGCTTATCTCCATTGCCATCTCGGATATCTCCAATACCTAATGTTTTCCAAGGCAGTCGGCCAATAGGATTTACTTCATTACAAGTCGCTCTAGAGTTTCCCTCATTAAATGTGCCAACCAAATTTACATCCTCAGGACATGGCAGCGTTCCTAGATTCTTATGCTTCACAGACCATCCGATGATGGCAAGTTTAGATTCATTCAACGCCTGCATTGTTTTTTGATTTTTTTCTAATTCTCGTTTATTAAAATCAAAACTAAGGAGCAAATAAGATGAGGCGCCAAACATTAGAACAACAAAAATAATCAGTAGAGACACTCCTGTTTGTTTTCTAAAATTAGCGCGCATCTTGAGCGTCCTGATTTCTTCTATATAGTTTTATATGCTCATTCTTTGGTTCTGCTGAAATAGTGGCCACCCCCAAATCCTTAACTCGATTCTCGTCTGGCAAATAACGTTGGCCAGCTTTTAAATTGAATTGCTGACCGTTTCCAGACAACTTCATCCGAACTTCATCAGCACCATCTAATTTATTTTTGCTTTTAAATTTGGCACTCAAATTTCCCACTTGCACATCAGCTGTTGATGAGTTTTCCTGAATGGCTTTATGGTTAACCCATACTGTATTTTTTCTACCATCACTTCGTTTCACATAACCTTGCATATGCACTTCGACAGGCAGAGGTATCGCTACATCTTGTTCCGGCTCCTTTTTAGCTTCTTGTGCTTGTAGCGCTAAAACGCTCGCCGTTTGCCTCAAGCCATCCAAGCGAGCTCGCTCGGCTGGTGTAGTGAATAGCCGTGCAGTTTCTAGCCAATCTTTAGTAGTATCTTTTTCGGCAGCATTTGCTAAATGAATCGCCATGAATAGCGTGTAAAAAAATATTCTTTTGATCACGGTGACACTCCAGGCTCATTTTTAGATGGCAAGACTTTAACAGCAGCAATCGGGTCATGAATCGTAATCCAATCTAGTTCACATTTCGCCTGCATATTTGGGGTTAAGCTAGCGCTAATTGTTGGATTGATCCGTTGAATTTCACAAAGTCGAATAATAAATGGTGCGCTTTGTTGATGACTGAGTGAATCTAGCAAAGTGATCAAATCGACTTCATGTAGCATCGCCAATTCGATTTTCATCACTGACCGCTGAAGCTTAAAAGGCCCAATATTCAAAGCAAAGTTCGGCACATAACTCTCTTGGGCGCCAACACTATATTTAATGCTAAAAAGTTTATTGTCCTTATGGATTGTTCTTAACTTATCAACCCAATCAATTCGGCGCTCTTCTCCGATTGCACCATCCGAAATTAATTGCTGATATTGTGGTAGAAATTTAATAATATTCGCTTTTTCATTTCCAGAATCCTGAAATCGCTGAGTAGCTTCAAGCAATAATTCTTTTTGTTTAGCCACTTGTTTAATAGTATTAATTTTTTGAGACTCCACCTTAAACAAAAGTAGAGATATGCTAACCATTGCAAATAAAAAGAATCCTATTGATAAGCGCAATTTTTTCAAATCTATTCGGATCAGCTTCATCTCAACGAGCCTCGCGATGCAGCATTAGTTTTAATGTAAATATAGCAACAGATTGTTTAGCCTCAACTTCATCAGTCGTGCTTCCTTCCAAGTTGGAATAAGAACTTACATTCACTGGCGCTTGGACTATCTCAACATAAGCTACGTTATCATCTGATCTTAATATTTCTGTGAGTTGATTCACCAAACTCAAAGCAGCGCGATAGTCCCCAGTGAATCTTTTAATTTCCCCCCCAAAAAATACTGTCTCATATAAATAACCAGAAGGAAGTGATGGTAAATTTTGTTCTTCTTTATTAACTTGGCTTCCTCTAGCCTGCGCCTCAATATCGCGCACATGCAAATCATCTGTCTGTAACCATTTAATAAGATTCACTTGTACATCCGGTGTTTTAATTAAAGCCTTACTCAAGACTTGCATCACACGAGTCGGCATCTTTTGATAAGACTTTAACGTACTGCCGATTTCAACTGCCCGCTGCAAATCATCACTAGGTAAAGGCGCATCAGGAAAATCTTTAGCCACTTTTTGATATTCGATTTCTTGATGATGTGTTTTAGCTTTCAGCGCCTCCAGCACCTGCTCCTGATTAAACACTTGCTTGAGATGAATCATCGCAAGCATAAGCCCAAATAAAAAAATCAAAAAAGAAAGAATATTCAACCATTGACGAGTAAGGTTAATTTGGTAGGAAGATAACAATGTTGATGGAGCCAAGCTTGGCAAACGAGTAGATTTTACAAGCACTGCCATATGTAACAATTCTGGCAACTCAACTAAATCTCGTGGAGCAATGCTAAGTTTTTTTAACAACGTACGAATGTCAACAAGCTTAAAATCTAAACCTACTTTGTTTTGCATCAGCAGCGAAAATTCATGATGAACTGAAGCAAGATTCGGCATTCGAATTTGAAGTTCTTCAACTTGATTAAAAAAACGCTGACTTAATAGATAGCGTTGTGTTTTTTCTATTTCTTCTGCATAAAAATAATCTAACGCATCAGCAGAAGTTTCTGTTGGAAATATTGCAAGCCGACTCATTCGCAACTCACCTTTAAACAAATAACTTTGCCTAAATCCTGCTGCAAGCTTTTCAACCAAAAGTAAATGTCTATATTTTATTTTTAAGGCTTTTACTAAATGCTGACTCACCATCGACAGTAAATAAACCCCAGCCAACGGGGCTTGCTGACCATCAATCACTTCCAACCACGGCTTTAAAAAGTCTGTTTGATTCAACCCTAAAAATAAGAATCGATCATCTTTACGCTTTTGTGAGGGCTGTCGATCTAAAAATAAAGCTGTTCTAAAGAGGCTGCCTCGATAGGTTTGACTGAGCTTACGCTCTATCAAATCCCTTCTATCTTTGCCGCGTGTATGTGGAAATATTTCTAGTCGATAATCCTCTTCGATCGCATCGACCAAGCAATCAATATTGGTGTTTGCATGTAATTGTATAAATACTTTAAATGCTTCTAAGTCTTCTGGATTGTTATGAAATATTTGGCAGTCTTTTAAACGACCCATATGCCAATATCCAGCAGTCAACTTTTCGCTAGAAACATATAAAACAATACGACTAAATATCATCATTTATAACTGCAAACTACTGTAAGAATCATAAACAGGGCCAAGCACGGAGATCATAATGAACGCCAAAATCAGCCCCAAAACCACTGTAAGTGAAGGCTCTAACATCTTCATCATGCTTTCTATAGATTCATTGACTTCGCGATCATAAAAATAACTAATTTTAAGTAAAGATTGATTTAATCCACCGCTGCTTTCACCTACCTTAATCATACGAACTACCAAGGGTGGGAAGAGGCCAACATGTTGGAAGCTGTCGCCCATGCTATCGCCCGCATTAATTCGGAATTGAACCTGCTGCAATGCTTTCACAATGACCTGATTGTTAGAGATCTCTTCACAAACCTTAATAGACTCTAAAACAGGAATTCCTGATTGATACATCAAGGCAAAATAACGCGCAAAACGTGCCAATATTATTTTCTTCATAATGGCTCCCGTGACGGGTGCTTTTAACTTAACATCGTCAAACCAAAAACGAAACGAGCTACTTCTTTTTAGTAGTAAAGGAAATATTAAAATGACTAATGATGGCAATAAGATTAGCACCCACCAGAAATTTACAAATACATCAGAAATTGCAATCAGAACTCTTGTTTGAAGTGGTAGTGCTTGACCCATATTGTTCAAAAAAGACACCATCTGCGGAACTAAATAAATCATTAAAAACGACACGGCACAAATAACAACACCAAGCACGAATAAAGGATATGCAATCAATTTTTTTGTTTGTGAAATTACTTCATCTTGCCATTTATAAGTCGAGGCTAACTGATCAAATACCACCGATAACTCACCTGTCTTTTCTCCGGCAGCAACTAAACTAACGAACACTTTATCGAATACATACTCATGAGAGGATAAAGCTTGCGACAGCATCTTTCCGCCTTCAATTTCAGAAACAACCGCAGCAATCACCTTTTGGAAATGCGGATTAGGATTGATATCACGCAAATCACTTAATCCTTCAATTAAAGAAACTCCTGCGCTCGTCAGCTGCTCCAGCTGAAAACAAAACATCATCAAATCTTTTGCATTCACTTTTTTAGAATTAAAAAATTGATGTTGCTTATCCGCCAAACGAAAGCTAATAAGTGTGAGCCCAGTTCTTTCTAAGCGAAGCTCCAAATCAATTTCATTGATAGCATCCAACTGCCCTGTTGAAATTTTTCCTAACTCATCCACCGCTTTGTAATTAAAATTTGGCATGGGCTATCTTGTCCGCAAGGTCAAGTCGATTACTCGCATCACTTCTACTAAACTAGTATGGCCTTCTATAACACGACGAATTCCATCATCAGCCAGAGTAGTTAATCCTTTATTTAATGCTAAGGTTTTCAACTCATCGATATGCGCACGCCGTGAAATTAACGCATCCATTTCATGATCTATACGAAGCAACTCCATTATCGCCATACGTCCACGATAGCCAGTTGTATTACACAAACTACAGCCCCTCGCCTTAAAAATTTTCAGTTGATTGCCATCACCCAAACCAAGCTGCTTAGACTCAAAATCATTAGGTAAATAAGCTTCTTTGCAATGCGGGCACAAAACACGCACCAATCTTTGTGCTACCACGCCAATAATATTGCCAGCCATAATGTCAGGCAGAATTCCAATATCTAATAGCCTTGGGAAAGCCCCTAAAGCAGAATTTGTATGTAAAGTACTAAACACTTGGTGTCCTGTCATTGCTGCTCTAAACGCCATCGTTGCCGTATCATGATCTCGGATTTCCCCAACTAATATAATGTCAGGATCTTGTCTCATAATTGAACGAATACCATTGGCAAAATCCACTTTGTTCACTTCAGCAACCGAAGTCTGCCGCATCAGATTAACTGGATATTCCACGGGGTCCTCTAAGGTCATAATGTTGACCGCCTCTGTGTTTTGATGCGACAACAAAGAATATAAAGTTGTTGTCTTTCCGCTCCCCGTTGGCCCGGTAACAATCAAAATCCCTTCAGGGCGTTGCATCATTAATTTCAGTTCATCTAATGCTTCTGATCTAAGCCCCATACGCTCTAAAGGAATGATCGATTTCTCTCTATCTAACACACGGAGAACAATGTTTTCCCCATGAATCGTTGGATGGCTAGAAACTCGAAAGTCGATGGGTCTACCTCCTAAATGAATCTGTAGTCGCCCATCTTGAGGTGCTCGAGTTTCAGCAATGTCCATTCCACTAATCACTTTTAAGCGCACAACAATTCCAGGCCAAAACGTTTTATGCAAACTTCGTATCTGTTGTAATACACCATCAATCCTGTAGCGGACACGCAAAAAAGCCTGCTCTGGCTCAAAGTGAATATCTGAGGCATTACGCTTAACCGCATCCATTAACAATGAACCAACCAAACGTACAATTGGCTGAGTATATTCATCGCCAGCTGCCTGTAAGCTCTGATAATCGATTTCGCCAGTTTCGATTTCTGACAAAATGCCATCAACCGATAACTCATAACCATAAAATTGATCGATGACTTCTTCTAACTGCGCTTCAGAAGCGAGTAAAGCCATAATCTCCACATGCCCACCTAGCATCGCCCGCAGCTGATCTAAAGCGACGACATTAAAAGTGTCTGCCATGGCCACTATTAAACGTAGATTTTGTGAATCGAATGAAATAGGGAGGACTTGATGACGCCGTGCAAAATCCTCAGGGACTTTTTTAATCGCATCACTATCCGCCACTACCTTACTTAAATCGATACTTTCTTGACCTAAATTACTCGCGACTAAATCACGAACAATAGATTCTGTAACAAAACCCAAACGCACAAAATGTCGACCGATTGGAATATTGTTTTGCTCTTGTTCCTTAAGTGCAATTAACAATTGGTCAGGCGTAATCAAACCCTGCTGAACCATCAACTCGCCGAGTCTAAGTTTCGATGTTTCTTTTTTTAAAATTGAAGTATTCATAAGTGTTACTGGCAACTATTCAAGTCTTTGCTCAGCCGCCTCACTAATCACTTTCTTTAACTGATTTTCCGGCAAATATTGTTTGAATGTTTCTAGCGCCTCACTGTTAAGTGAAGCGTTTTTAATAACAGTGGGGCGCAAGAAAATAACGAGTTCAGTTTTTTTATTAATGTCACTTTTTGCTTTGAATAAATTTCCTAGCTTTGGCAAAGACAGCAATCCTGGAACACCATTTTCTATCCTCGTAGAATCATCCTGCATCAAGCCACCGAGGATGACTGTGTTACCACTTCCCACTTGCAACATAGACTCCATTTCGCGCACTTGAATCTGTGGAATGCTACTTTCAATCTTCACGTCTTTACTATTAAGGCTTGGATTTGGATCTTGAATTGATCCAACCTTTCTTGCGATGGTTGGCCTGACATTAATAGTGACAGTATCGTTTTCATTAATTTGCGGTGTCACCGACATCCAAATGCCAATTGGAATCGTATGGGGTGTAGTAGTGAAGGTTGTAATGGCAGGATTATTACCTGTTGCGGCTACCGTATCAGCCGTAATAGTAAAATAAACGAGGTTATCCACTACTTTTAAAATGGCAGTTTGACTATTGAGTACCATCAATTTTGGACTGGATAATACTTTAGATGTCCCAAATGCTTGAAGCATTTTTATCGATGCCGCTAGATCCCCTAGATTTGAAGATTGATTGTAGCCAATTGCAACAGAAGGTCCCGTTGATAAACTTGCTCCTAATAATGACTGTTGAAAAGTAAAGCCATCTAATGTCCCATTTTTACCTAAGCGACTCCAATCTATACCAGCCTGAAACTCGTCGTTAAGCGCAATTTCAACAATTGACGCCTCAATCAATACCTGACGTTTTGCGCTGTTCTGAACCAGCTCAATAAAATCAGTAATTTTTTCATGTTGTTTTTGTGTGGCTCGAATACTTAAAATACCTGTTTCTTTGTTTGCAATAATTTTTGAAGCGAATAAAGTTTTATAAGACTTCAAACTTTTCTCACTTCCTTCTGAAACTGAAGCTAGCATTTTTTGAGGGCCTTCTGAGGTGGCGCCGTTTGTGCTGGATGTCGCAACGCCATTAGGTACGATTTTTTCTTTTGATCCGCCAACAGACAGAATACCAACACCTTTTCCCTCGCCGTCATACTCTGCCTGTAAACGAATATCTGAGTCCAATCGATTAATTAAAATTTGCTTATCTGTTTCTTGCAAAATATCTTCAATATTTTTTATCAATGTCTCCCAAAAATGATTATTAGAAACGGACACCACAGAAGTGGTGGAATTGTTCAAGTTACTTGCTGAACTGGCTGTCGAAGTTGTTGTTCTAGAAGAAGATGGTGCGGAAGCAAGCTGATTTGTTACCGAGATACCTCCTTTAGTATCTCGTTCCATATTCACGTAATTAATTTTGTAATTTCGCAAAATAGGATTGTCAGGCTCAATGACTAACACGCTATTCTCAACTCGATAAATCAAGTTCACCTGACGAGATAAGCGCTCTAGGATGGCTGGCAAAGTTTGATCAACCGCATTCAAAGTGACATTCCCACTTATGCTTGGACTGATATCAACATTCAATTTACTGTCACGTGCTAAGGCAAACAGAATTTCTTTTACCGGCACATCGTTTACCACGACGCTGTATGTCGGTTCTTTTAATTTAGATTTTGGTATCGGTAAATTAAAAATGGATGATTTTGGCTTAATAACCTCTAATGGCTGTTGAATGGTGGATACAATTTCATCATTATTTTTGATGTGTCCAGCAGATGGTTGGATTTTGCTTTGATGCTGACATCCCACTATCAATAAAAGCGCGAATGACGATAATAAATATATCGCCACCCTAGATTTTTTATTTGTTGGAATCAACAAATCGCCACCAATAGCGCGTGCTAGATTCATGTACATTTTTATTCCAATTGAAATGTTAAAAATGACAATTTTTTATCAAAAATCACATATAAAATATATATGTTAGTTATTGATTTAATTGAATAATTTAACATCACTATAGCGTTAAAAACGCTAAGCATCAATTAAATATCATGAACAGAAAAGAAGTGCTTATTCGAGACGATCGAATAAGTTTTTAAGATGAAACAAGGGAGCTAATGTGGGGAAAAAATAAGCGTTTAGCTTAATAACATACGCGTTAAGACAACAACAGAATCGGCCTGCATTTTTTCTAACACAATCCGCTTATGAAGTTTAATTGCATCGTAAGTAACGCCAAGATTTGCAGCAATACTTTTATTATCTAAACCCTGCACTAAATAATCACAGACTTGTTTTTGTCGATTAGTTAATGAGGCATATTTTTGCTTGGCGTCATTAACACTCGCATCATGTTTTGCTTTTTCTTCCTGCTGCTGCAAACCATGATCCACTGCATTCACAAGATCTTCGGCCTCAAAAGGCTTGAATAGAAAATCTACCGCGCCATTTTTCATACCACTTACAATCTCTTGCGGTAGCGACTCACCTGAAATAAAAATAATTGGCATATCAATACCAGCATCAAGCAATCGCCTTTGTACATCAATACCCGATTTCTCAGGCATACGCATATCAAGCAAAAGCACTGCCGGCACATTAAATGAAGCTTTATCAAAGAACTCTTCACTACAGCTGTAAAACTGAACATGATAGTCGTAGAAAGACAGCAAGCGCTTAATTGATTGCCCAACTGATAAATCATCATCTACAACATAAACATAACCGCGCATATTTATTCAATTCTTAAGATATTAATTACTGATTTTATAGGAAACCAAATTAGTAGGAAACCGCACACAAAACTTCGCTCCACCTGTTGCAATAGGCTCATGCCAAATAAGTCCATCATGTCGACCAATCACATATTTACACAACCACAGACCTAAACCCATTCCCGTATGTTTTGTATCAGCCAATAATTCAAATAATTGGGCTTCGTTTGCTTTAGATACCCCAGGCCCGTTATCTGAGACACAAATTTGAATCTGGTCATCCTTGCATTTCAGTTCAACAGTAATCTGTTTCTCACTTTGTGTAGAGTCGGACAAAGAGGTAATCGCGTTATTCAAGAGATTAAGAATAATTTGCAAAATTTCCTGTGGATAAATATTCGCAAACGCACTTGCTGGCAACTTCAACTCAACCGTAATCTTTTTAAGATTTAACTCTGATTTACCAATATCAAGAACAGACCTAATAATTTGCACCACATCAACACGCTCAAAATCTTGTGGGCGTTCAGAAAAAATAGCTCGTAAAGATTTCACTATATTCGATGCACGCTGATTATTTTTGAGAATCTCTTCTATTAACTCAGTTTGCATTTTTAGGTCAACAGCCTTACCTTGTACACTCACCAACTCCCTCAACAACTGGATATTCATCTGAATAACGGTTAATGGTTGGTTAATCTCATGTGCAATAGATGCCGATAGCGCACCAGTTGCTACCGTTTTATTGGCACGCAACAACTGGCCAACAAGCGCGTCACGTTCTTGCAATAAACCGGCAATTTCTTCTTTTTCTTTTGTCACAGAAGTGACCTTTAATCGACTTTCTTTTAATTGATCATGAGCTTTTTTCTCACTTTCCCATAGTTTTTGATAAAGGAAACTATTCACGACAATAAAGAAAATAAGATGCGCTCCGAAGGTCAACCAAAAACCTATCATGGACTCCGCAGAACCTTGGAGAATACTTTGCGTTTCTGGCTTTGCAGTTTCCATGATAATTTTGATCGCGAAAACAGCCATTCCAAACTGAATTACGGCTAAGGCCAAAATGAGTCTGAGTAAAGGTGACTTATCCTGACGAGCATTTTTTAATATTTCATAGAACTCAAGAACAGAAATAAGAAACATACAAATAGTGAAAAGCCAGACACGATAAATAAAACCATCAAAATGATGGAATAATATGAGATAAACTATTGCGTATAACAATGAAAATGCAAAAAAACATAGATGTAATTTTTTTGAAATACTGACACGCCAAGATCGAAATGTAAGCAACAAAAACGCGAATGAAATTATGTAAAGCGTATTAGGAACCACTAGGATCTTGTTTCCCAAATACGGTACGATTGCCCAGGTTAAAAATGCAAACGCCCTAGATACGAGGGCCATTGGCCAATACCAAGTAATATATTTGTTTCTTTCAATAGATGATGATTTAACTGTGCTTAAGTAAATACCAAATAAAAAAAGTGCAAATACAATAAAAAATAATTGGTTTAATTTTTCCATAACTCGTTGTTAACTCTCTTTTCCTTCTATAGGTTTCATAGCATCAAGTGCTTCTTTAATTTGCGCAATGTCCCACTCACAGCCACCACACCCAGAAAGCGCACCCGTTCTTCTAGAAACCGCTTCGGCGTCTAAGCCTTGCTGAAATAAGCTAATCACCTTGCCGCGTGTTGTACCGCTACAAGGACAAATTACTTCATCTGGAAAGTTAAGAACTTCAGCACTCATGAAAAGGTGTGCAATCCCAAATTGATATGTGACTATTATAGCTAGATGCTGTTATAGATAGGCGCAAAAAA
>JACCDS011099931.1_pt1 | contig 15439 bp, 12 predicted proteins | sample 7446441 | NCBI WGS metagenome assembly JACCDS01 (sample SAMN15323445, study PRJNA562643) | freshwater metagenome | isolation source: river surface water | place: USA:Blue River Watershed | collected 2017-08-17
CTCACCACTAAGCCCGCAAGGAGGTCGTTATGCTGAATCTGAAACATCATCCGCAACGCGACATGCTGGAAAAAGAACTGCAACAGCGTTTTTTTCCGGCACTTGCTGCGCCCTGTCGCATCAGCCACTGGATGCTGACGGTCGCGTCGGCTTCCCGCAGCAGCGAATTCAATTACTTACAGCAACTGGCGCATCAACACGGCGTGGCACTGCTCGAAGGCGATGTCGACCTGAATCTCGATCTGGGGGACATTCAGCTGCGCTGGGAACGGCACAGCGAATTTTCCACCTACAGCTTTATCAAGCAGGGTTCCAGCAGCGCTTTTGAAGATCCCCACAGTTTTTTACCAAGCCTCGACTGGTTTAATCCGCTGCCCGGTCAGCTGTTTCGCGTAGTGCAGCTGCAAATTCTGGCAAGTACACAAAGCCGCGAAGCGGGCGCTCTGCTTGCCAGTGAACAATGCCTGTCCAGTTTGTTGCTGGATGGCAAAGCGCGGGTCTGGACTGATTTTCGCAAACATCCGGAAGGCGCAGGCCGCATGGTGCTGCTGTGTCAGGGTTTATCCGGCGCTGCGCTGGGCCGGCTGGTGCAGCAGCTGTTTGACCTTGGTAATTACCGCAAACTCAGCCTGTTAGGCTGGCCGGTCAGCCGGCAGGCGCTGGCCCAACTGCATCAGCTCGAGCAGCAACTGTCCGATATCACCCAGCGTATTGAGCAACAGCAGGGTTCTGATGAGCAATTGCTCAGAGAGATCAGTCAGTTATCTGCTCACACTGAGCATCTGATCGCCAACAACAGTGCCCGGCTGGAAGCCAGCCAGGCTTATTATCAGCTGACGCTGGACCGGCTGCGGGCACTGAGGGAGCAACAGGTCGACGGCATGATGACGCTGCAGGATTTCTCGGAGCGGCGACTGACGCCGGCCTTTCGTACCGCCCAGTCGGTGCAAAGCCGCCAGCGCAGTTTGTCCAACCGGCTGGGCCGCTCCACCGAATTGCTGCGCACCCGTATCAATTTGCAGCTGGAGCGCCAGAACACCAGTCTGCTGGAGTCGATGAACAAGCGGGTGCAGCTGCAACTGAGCCTGCAACGCGCCGTCGAGCGTCTGTCGGTGGTCGCCATCAGCTATTACGCCGTGCAACTGGCCGACAAAGGCTTGTCAGCCCTGGCGTATTGGTGGCCAGCCTTGCCGGTCAGCCTGCTGAAAAGCCTGACCCTGCCCGCCGTAGTGCTGCTGGTCAGCTGGCTGTTGTGGCGGTTGCACCGCCATCATCCGGAACCCGGCTGAGCCAGAGCATCGTTTCGTTGAAGAAATGCACAGCAGCGCTGAAGGAAAATGACTCCAGCAAAGCGGCTCGGCGCAGCAATAGTGATGCTTGGGGCCTGTCAGCCTTTTTGGCCAAAACATAAGTCGCCGGCGTCGCCAAGGCCCGGCACTATGTAAGCCTGGTCATTGAGGTGATCATCGAGCGCCCCCAGCCAGAAATGGGCGCTTTGCCCGAGTTCCTGCTGCAGCAGAGCCAGCCCTTCCGGTGCCGCAATCGCCGCAGCGATATGCAGGCTGCGCGGTGTACCACTTTGGGCCAGCAGGCGCCAGACCTTCAACAGCGACGAACCGGTCGCCAGCATCGGGTCAATCAGCACCAGATCGCGGCCGTCAATCGACGGATTGGCGCTGTAGCCCAGAAAAATATCCTGTTCAAGGCCGGCCTGCTCACTTTGGCGATAAGCGCCGATAAAACCGCTGTCAGCCTGGTCAAAAATCTCGGTAAACCCCTGATAAAACGGCAACCCGGCGCGCATCACACAGACCAGCAGCGGCTGTTGATCCAAATCGGCCGCACCGGCCACGCCCAGCGAGGTATGCAACGGAAAACTCTGATAGGTCAGGGTTTTTGATAATTCATAACCCAACAACATGCCAAGACGTTGGAGGTTGTGGCGAAAACGCCAGCGGTCAAGCTGAATGTCGGGATCGCGCAACTGCGCGATGATGCTTTGCGCCACGGACAACTGTTGCGCCAGTTCAAATACCTGCATGTTCACTTCTCCGGAAAAGACCAGGCAGGCCCGGTCGGTAAAACCATCGCCCTGCCCTTGAAAAAATTGCCACGCACGCCCATCAATCAGCATCACAGATGCAAATCACTGGCGAGCCATAGACTTATGCTAACGGAATTCCTGCAAAACTACAGTCGGGACCTGCTGACTTTATTGCTCGGCCTTGCTGTTACAGCCGCGATTTTATATCCGGCCTGGCGTCGCAAGCAGCGCCAGCAACAACTCAGAGCCATCCCTTTCCCGGCGAAATGGCGCAAATTGCTGCAACAAAACTGGCCGCTGTATCGGGCGCTGCCGGCTGATTTACAACAGGAACTGCGCAAACAAGTGCAGCGATTTATTGGCGAGACTGAATTTGTCGGCTGCGCCGGTCTGACTGTGACAGAACCGATGAAAGTGATGATAGCCGCGCAGGCCAGCCTGCTGACACTCAAACTGCCAGTCAGCGACTATCCGGGCCTGCGTCAGGTGCTGGTGTATCCGGACGCGTTCGGCGTGACGGCCAATCACGCTGACACGGCCGGGGTGGTGCATGACCAGCTGCAATGGCGGGAAGGGGAATCCTGGCAGCAGGGACAGGTGGTATTGTCCTGGCGCCATACGCTGCAAGGCGCCGCCGTGGCCGATGATGGCCGCAATCTGGTGTTTCACGAATTTGCCCATCAGCTCGATGGCCAGACCGGTCAGGTCAATGGCAGTCCGGCGCTGCCATCCGGCCTGCAACCACGCTGGAGCGCCCAGATGCAGCAGGCTTTTGACGGCCTGCAGCAGGATCTTAAAGTGGGCGCAGCCCCCTGGATTGACCCTTACGCCGCCACCAACCCGGCCGAGTTTTTTGCCGTGCTGACCGAACTGTTTTTTGAAATGCCGGCTTATCTGGCCGAGCGTCAGCCCAATCTGTACCAACTGATGCAACAGTTTTATCAACTGGACCCGCAAAGCTGGCCGCTGCAACATCCGATGCTGCGCCACAGCGCAGGTTGAATGTCCGGCTATTTTATTCAGAACCGATTCAGACGCCCGTCGCCATATTGACTGCAACCGCTGTTACAGCAAATGCCCGGGAGGCTTTATGTTCAGACAATTGGCTTACGTATCCGCCACATTATTCAGTTTGTTCACCGCCGAGGCCGCACGCGCCTCCTCTGTCGAAGTCAGCTTACATGGCCAAATCCTGCCCGGTGTGCACGGTCATGTGCGGGTCGCCGACCCTTATCCGCGCTATGACCGCGTCATTGTGATTGAAGCACCATACCAGCACAGACGTGACTGGGCCCGTCATTGCCATCGTTATGGCGCTTGTGGGCAGCCGGTCCGTTTTGTTGAAGTGCGCGAATATGAAGAACAGCGGCATTGGCACAAACCGAAAAAACACCGCCACAAACACCACCATCATTGCCATCACTAATACCGTGTAACCGGGGCCAACAACAAGCGGGCTCCCACAGGAACAACAAATCTCAGCCCCCACAGCCATCCATTTGTTGAACGGATGGCTGCGCTGCTGGCCTGCGCCGGCGAAGTTGTTATAATCGCGGCCCCCGGAACTATGGATTACCAAAAAATGAACATTGCTAAAGATACCGTCGTCCAGTTGCACTACAAGCTGAGCGATGCCAACGGCCTGATCGAAAATTCAAACGACGGTCACCCACTGCTTTATCTGCACGGTCACCAGAACATGTTACCTGTCGTCGAGCAGGCGCTGGAAGGCAAAACCGCCGGTGACCAGCTGACGCTGGTGGTCGAACCTAAAGACGGTTATGGCGAGCGTAACGAAAATGCCATTCAAAGCATTCAGGTCAAGCATTTACAAGGCGCAAAAAAATGGGCACCGGGCATGACCGCCGTCGTCGAGACCGAACATGGACCACGCCAGGTCAAAATCGTCAAAGTGGGCATGTTTAAAGCCGAAGTCGACGTCAATCACCCGCTGGCCGGCAAAACGCTGACGTTCGAACTGAATGTTGTTGATGTCAGAGCCGCCAGTGCAGAAGAAATTGCCCATGGCCATGCCCATGGCGTCGGTGGCCATCACCACCACTAAGCTGCTAAAAAGCTGAACATCGGCAGCAGCTATGCTAGGCTGGTCGCATTGTGCGTCTGTCCGGTATCGTGATGAAACTGTTGCTGCCGTTACTTCTGCTGACGATTTTGTTGTTTGGCCTGAATCTGTGGTGGATTGACCAGCAACAAAACCAGATTGCCCGGCCGTCGCGCCATCAGAGCCAGAATAAAGCGTTACCACCGGCGGTGTTACCCCAACAGCCGCTGCAATCACAGTTAATCCCCAGTCAGCAATTCGCCATCCAGTGGGGTGCCAATCCGGAAGCGCCCTTTCATATCAGTCAGGGGCCGGACAAAGGCCGTGGTTTCTGTGATGTGTTGCTGGAACGGCTCAAAGTGTATCTGCCTGACGTGCGCCATCAATACATCCACGAGTCGCACAACCAAATCCGCCGGCGGATGGACGCCAAAGAACATGTTTGTTTCCCCTGCACGCTGTTCCAGCCGGCACTGGCGGAGAAAAATGGCCGGATTTTCAGTAAACCCACGCATTATTACGCACCGCACGGCGTTATCGCGACCCCCGCGATGGCCAGCCAAATTCGCCAGCGTTTTGGTAACCCGGTGAGTCTGTCCGCACTGCTGGCCAGCGAACTGCGGTTTAGTTATCAACCAGCACGCCGCTACGGCGAGTTGCAGGAGCAACTGGACCAATACAGCAAATCCAGTCGTGCTCCGGGCAGAGTTGACAGCGGGACCGACGTCAGCATGCTGCATTTTCAGATGCTCAACAGCGGGCAGCTGGACGCCACACTGGATTATCGTGCCAGCCTGAACTATTACCAGCAACATGCGCGCGAACCGCTTGAATTCCTGCCGATTGCCGGTCATCAACACTGGTTACCAGGCGCCATCAGTTGCCCGGACAGCAACTGGGGGCAACTGGCGGTGCTGCGCATCAATGCCGTGGTCGATAAAATCAGGCAAGACAAACAGTTTCAGCAAAATCTGCAGTTCTGGTTTAACCAGGAATTACCGCTTTACCCTGTTACCGAGCCATACGCAAAGGCACAGGTGCCTTGAAATTTCAGCTGCAAAAAAAGGCCCGGCAGGCTAGAATCTAGCGCTGTTTTTCAGCATCAGTAAATGGACCAGCCGTTGTCAGCGCAACTTCCAATCGAAAATCTGCAGTTTGATAACTATCGGGAAAAACCAACCCCGCAGCCCCCAGTGACACCAGAGCCCGCCGTCGCGCGACGTTCACTGGTGCCTGTGCTGCTGCTGTTACTTGTCGGTGCGGGTGCCGTGCTGGCCGCTTATGAGATGCATACGGCACACTACAGCGCCAAGCCCATCAGCGATTATGCCAAAACGCTGACTTACCAGTTGCAACAAGGTGAAGCACAGCGGGTGGTCTATCCGACCGCCGGTCCTTTTGATGAGCGCCACGGTTATACCAAACTGCCAGACTTGCTGGCCAGGCTGAAAGAGCGTGGTTTTAACGTTCAGGCGCAGGCTGAATTTTCGCCCGCCTTGCAGCAGTACACACAACAAGGGCTGTTCCCGCCTTATCGGGAAAAAGTGCAAAGCGGGCTTTATCTGGCCGATTGTCGCAATGAAACCATCTTCGATTTTAACTACCCGGCGCGGGTTTACCGTCACCCGCAGCAAATCCCGCCGCTGGTGGCTCATAGTCTGCTTTTTATCGAAAACCGTAACCTGCTGACCCTGCCCGCACAGGCCAACCCCGTGATGGACTGGCCCCGCTTCGTGATGGCTGCGGTCAGTCAGGTCGGCAAAGTGTTATCGATCGGCGGCCAGTCTGCCGGCGGCTCCACACTGGCGACCCAGATTGAAAAATTCCGCCATTCTCCGCTCGGTCTGACGCAAAATTTTCAGGACAAAGCCATTCAGATTATTTCCGGCACTGTGCGCGCTTATCAGTACGGGCCAGACACCCATGCTGTCAGAACCCGCATTGTGCAGGATTACCTGAACACTGTGCCTTTATCATCGGCACCGGGCCATGGTGAAGTCCACGGCGTGGGTGACGCGCTGCATGCCTGGTTCAGCTCGGATTTTGCGCGTGCCAATGACTTGCTCAGCCAGCCGGCCACAGCAGAAACAGCGGCAGAGCGCGCCCGCTATTTCCGCCAGATCCTGGCACTGATGATTGCACAGCGCCGACCTTCTTATTACTTGCTGCAAGGTCATGACGACCTCGAACAGCTGACCGACAGCCATATCCGGCTGTTGGCCCGCGCCGGTGTCATCGACAGCAGTCTGCGCGATTTGGCACTGAACGAAAAACTAACCTTTGTCCGGCTGCAGGCCAACAAATCCAAAGAAGAAGCCGACAGCCGCAAAGGCATCAACGCCGCCCGGCTGCGCCTTGGCAACCTGCTTAACCAAAGCATGTACGACCTGGACCGACTGGACTTAAACGCCCACAGCACTCTGCATGGCGACGTGCAGCAGAAGGTCAGTGCTTACCTGAAAAGCCTGGCCAATGCCCGCACAGCAGAGCAATACGGCCTGATTGGTCACCGGTTGTTGGCGGCCAGCGGCACCGCTGATGTGTTGTACAGCTTCACGCTGTTTGAAAAAACGCCGGACGGCAACCGGGTGCGCGTGCAGACCGACAGTACAGATCAGCCTTTTGATTTGAACGAACACAGCAAACTGGAGTTAGGCTCGACCGCCAAATTACGGGTGCTCGCGACCTATCTGGAAATCATCGCCGAGTTGCATCAGGCTTTTGTCGATGAGCTGCCGGACAATCTGCTGACCATGGATATTGCCGCCAACGACCACCTGACGCGCTGGGCCGCCAACTATATGGCCACGACGTTTGACCGCAGCCTGCCGTCCATGCTGGAAGCGGCGCTGGAGCGCACCTATTCGGCTTCACCGGCCGAACGTTTCTTCACCGGCGGCGGTCTGCAGGTGTTTAATAACTTCAACAAAGACGAAGATGGCAAAGTGCCGACGGTGCGCCAGTCCCTGCAACAATCGCATAACCTGCCGTTTGTCCGCTTGCTCAGAGACATCGTCAGCTATGCCAGCAGTTACCAGACACAAGGCAGCACCTCACTGTTACTGCGTGCGGATAACGACCCGAAACGGGAAGAATACCTGCGCCGCTTTGTCGACAAAGAAGGGTCTGAATTCCTGCGCCGCTTTTATCGCAAGTATCAGAACAAACCAATGCCGGAGCGGCTGGAAACCTTTTTTGATGGCCTGAAACAAACGCCGGACCGACTGGCGGCAGTGCATCGTTATTTGCTGCCTGATGCCAGCTTTACTGATTTTGCCGCCTTCCTGCGGGAGAAACTGCCGGAATCGACGGCGCTGACCAATAAAAAATTGCAGGACATGTACGCTCAGTATGGCCCTGGCAAATACAGCCTGCCGGATCAGGGTTACATCGCCGGCGCCCACCCGCTTGAACTCTGGGTGCTCAGTTATCTGAACAGTCATCCGCAGACCACACTCAAGGAAGTGATTGAACAAAGTGCCGAACAACGTCAGCAGGTCTATCGCTGGTTGTTCAAAACACCAAACCGCAATGCGCGTGATGCCCGCATCCGCATCATGCTGGAAGTTGAGGCCTTTACCGACATCCACCAGCGCTGGGCAAAACTGGGCTATCCGTTTGACCATCTGGTGCCTTCGCTCGGCACAGCTCTGGGCAGTTCGGGCGATCGCCCCGCGGCTTTGGCCGAACTGATGGGCATTATCCAGAACGATGGCATCCGGCTGCCGACTATCCGGCTGGACAGCCTGCATTTCGCTGCCAGGACACCTTATGAAGTGCAGCTCGGCTACAAAGCCGGCGCCGGCGAGCGCGTCATGCGGCCAGAAGTCGCCAGAGCACTGAAAAAGGCGCTGGGTCAGGTCGTCTCTGAAGGCACTGCACGCCGGCTTAATGGCAGCTTCAACAAAACAGATGGCACACCTTTGCTGATTGGTGGCAAAACAGGTACTGGTGACAACCGGGTGGCCACTCAGGTGATCCGCGGCAAAACTGTGGCGTCGACCGCCACCAGCCGCACTGCCACTTTTGTGTTCTATCTGGGGGATCACTATTTCGGCACGTTGACTGCCTTTGTCCCCGGTAAAGGCGCCGATGATTTCAGCTTCACCTCCGCCTTACCGCTGCAGGTGCTCAAAGGTATGGCGCCTATTTTGCGGCCTTATGCGGTGAAAAACAGCCCGATGTGTCAGCCGGCGCCTTAACGGCGCTGGTCGCAACTGCAAACCCCTTAGCCGCGACAGTGGCTGCTCAGGGTACTGCAGGCGCCTGCTTACTAAAACAAAGCTGCTCCGGGCTATGCCCTTTGCTTTGCAATTGACGCACAAGACCTGACTGGCGCGCCAGCCGCAGCGCCGCCAGATTATCCGGGTGAATACAGACATCAATACGCTGCAAACCGCAGCGAAACACTTGTTGCATTAAGCCCTGAAATACCGGTTGCGCCAGCCGCAGCCGCTGCCCTTCGCTGCTCAGCACAATACCAAGCTCCACGGCAGGCTCGGCCGGAACCGGCCAGTTCAGCGCCAGCAAGCCCAGCATCCGGCCAGCACCGAGCAAGCTCAGATAAGCTTTGCCGGCCGGCTGCAGATTAGCCGCCAGACAGCTTTGCAGCAGAGCCGTGGCCGAAGCCGTCTCCAGCACAGGCCCGATAAACTGCTGCACCCGCGCATCCTGATACAGACCGACAAAGCCGGTTTCATCGGCGCTCAACAAGGGCCGCACCTGCCACTGCGGGCAGCCAAAACTAAAATGGGCGGCATATAACGGCGTGCTTTTCATGAACGCTCTGCCAGCGCCGCCAGTTTCGCCAGCATCGGCTCGTTCGGTACGAGTGCCTGCGCAGGCGGTAGCACCAGCGTGGATTGCAGTGTCAGCCGGGCGACAGGCAAATCTGCCAGTGCCAGCCAGTCGATGCGGGGCTGCTGAAATGGCATGCTGGCCGCTTCGTACAAGATCACCTGATGATCCGGCGGATAGCTGGTCAGCAGCAGTTCCAGCAGTAACTGCTGCTCCTGCCGGCCGGTGTCAAAACGGGCAATACTGCGATCGCCCGCCAGTGCAATTTGCCACAGCACCAGATAAGCACTGGGGTCCAGCCGGCGCTGATAAAACATCAGCTGACTGGCTTCATAATACTGGCAGCCCACCCGGCCCGGATCTATCCCCAAATCGGCATACAGACAATCCGCCGCACTGATACCAGCCAGCATCAAGGCCTCAAAACCTTCCTCATGTGCCTGCCTGATGGCCTGATGCGGCGCGTAGGCAAACACGCCGGGATGACCATAAAAAGCACCAACCACCAGTTTGCCGGCGCGTACTTCGTCCAGCATCAGCGCCACCATCTGCTGATAGGTCTGATGACGTGACGTGCCGGCAGCATACAGCGGCGCGAAGCTGCGCAGCTTGGGATTGAGCTGTGCCAGCCATTGTTCGGTCAGGCCGTCGGTAACGGCGGCAAACACCACATCGGCTTGCCTGAGATAACTGGCGGCAACCGGTGTCAAATGTGCGCCCAGCGTCATTCCGGTCCCGGCAATCACCAATCTGCCTTTTTGCATTTGTTGCTCCTGTTGGTGGTGGCACAGCCGCTGCCTTCGGCTAATTCCTGCGTTGCAGATCAAGCTGCAGTAAAAGCACGAACAAGCCTCTTGTCCCAATTTACAAAGTGTAGGCGGTGCTCTAGTCTGAGCTGTAGGTTTGTGGTTTTTTTTGCAACAACGCTGTTTGTCAGCGGTGATGGCAAAGACGCCAAAGCAGTCTGCCTGTCAGGCCCTGATGTTGGGCCAAACCCCAGCGGGCCGGCACTGCGCTTGTTGCTGCTGGCCTGTCGTCAAAGATCCGGAAAAGGAATACGGTATGTCGAATCTGCTGCAGTTATTGGAACAGCTTGCCACCAGCACCGTCAGTCGTGATCAGCACTCAGCGCAGCTCAGTCTGCTGACGGAGCAGTATCAGCTCAGCGATGAGGTCAGCTCAGCGTTACAGCAGGCTGATTTGTCCCGGCTGGTTCAGCTCAGTGGCGCACCCGCGCGTGGTTGTTTTGTCATTGTCACCCCCGATGAGCCGGCGCCGCTGCCGGTGCCATCTCAGCAGTGCAATGCTGCACAGCAGTTCAGACACTGACAGTTTTTTATGCCGTTGTTGTCAGGTCGTACCCTGTTTTGTGCAATGCTCCTGTCTGGCACTGCGGCCCTTGCTGCCGTGTCAGACAGTCATCAGAGCCAACTCGACGCCTTGCTGGCTCAGGCGGATGAGCAGCGCAGTGCCGCGCCGCAGCGTTACCACGAGCTCATCAGTCAGCTGACGCTGGCCAAAGCCGAAATGACTGGCGCCCAGCGCAGCTACCTCGACTTTCTGCAAGCCTATCAACTGGCTTACAGCGGTAAACATCTGCAGGCGGAAATGCTGCTGAGCGAGCTCATCACCGTGCGCCATCCGGTGTTAATCCGTTTTCGCGCTGCTTATACACTGGCGAATATTCAGATGCTGCGGCGCCAGTTTGTCGATGCGTTTTCCAGCCTCAGTCAGGCCATGGCGCTGCTCAGTGACATTGACGATGCCAAATGGCGCAATCAGGGCCTGCTGAGCGCCGCCAACAGCTATGCGGCCGCCGGGCTTTATACCGAAAGTGTCGATTATCTGGAGCAATTGGACAGCAGTATTCTGTCTGGTCGCGACCGCTGCCTGAGCATGCATATCAGTCTGCAACAACGCCAACATCTGCAAAGGCCGTTACTGACCGCTGAAATGGATGAAGCCATCGATGTGTGCCGCCAGGCCGGTGAGCAAATGATGGCGCTGTGGGTGACGCTGCAAAAAGCGGCTTTATTGCGACAAAATGGTGAGGCGGCCGAGGCGCTGCAACTGACCGAACAATACAAAGCGGACATCATCGCCACCGGTTATCAGCCGCTGTTGCTGGACCTTTACCAGCTGAGTGCGCAGTTATCAGCCGACCTTGGCCAGCAGGCTGGTGCCAATGACGCGCTGGCCTTGCTGTTTGCCGCCGCCGAAAATCTGCCGTTCAGCACGGCACTGGTCAATGGCCTCAAACTCAAAGCCAGCCTGGCTGCCACCGCCGGGGACTATGCCGACGCCTACCAGTGGCACCAGCGTTACGCCGAAGCCGAACGCGCGATGCGGGATGAGCGGACTGCGCAGCTGGTTGCGTATCAGCTGGCCAAAGGGGAGCTGCTGAAAAAAAATCAGCAACTGGCGCTGATGAAAGAGGAATTCCGGGTGATTGAGCTCGAAAATCAGCTCAGGCAGCAACAAGCCAACCGGGACAGTCTCTACATCGGCTTACTGGCATTGGCCAGCCTGCTGCTGATTTACATTTCGGTGCGGCTGCTGCATCGCCATCGCTATTACAAACAAAATGCCGAACGCGACAAACTGACCGGCATTCACAACCGGCACTTTTTTGATATGCAGCTGCAAAAGCAGCTCAATCACTGTAAGCAGCAACACAAACCGCTCGGGGTTATCGTGTTTGACCTCGACCAGTTTAAACAAATTAATGACCAGTACGGCCATCTGATCGGCGATCAGGTGCTGCAGGCGACCGCCGATATCTGTCGCCATTTTATCCGCAGTCAGGATATTTTCGGCCGGATTGGCGGCGAGGAATTTGCCATCGCACTGCCGGATTGTCAGCCAGACAAAGTGCTGATGCTGGCAGAGATTTGCCGGGATGCGCTCGAGCAACTCGATTGCAGCCACATCGCCAGCGGCCTGCAACTGACCGCCAGTTTCGGTGTGTCGTACAGTCAAATCAGTGGGTATCGCGCCAGTGAAATGATGCGCCATGCCGACCAGGCCTTGTACCTGGCCAAATACAACGGCCGCAACCGGGTGGAAAGTTATGAACAACTACAGCCTGACAGCGCACAGAGCGGCGTTGGCCAGACCGCTGCGCCGCAGAGCCGGAGCTCGTCTGCTGCCAGCATTGAGCCGGCGGTTTCAGCTGAGTCTTAAGAACCCATCAGGCACCTGTTGTTGCAGAAACTGCTCTAGCTGTTCGTGGTTCAGCGGTTTGGCAAAATAATAACCCTGTCCGACGTCGCATTTGTGTTTACGCAGCAGCTGCAGCTGCGCCCGGTTTTCGACGCCCTCGGCAACCACTGTCAGCTCCAGCTTTTGTACCATGGCGATGGTGGAGACGATGATCTGGTAATCGGCATCGTTTTCCAGCATGCCAAACACAAACGACTTATCAATCTTGATAATGTCGACCGGCATCTGTTTGAGATAACTCAGGCTCGAATAACCGGTGCCAAAATCATCAATGGCAAAACAAAAACCCATGCCTTTGAGCTGACGCATGGCGCCCAGCGTGGTCTCAATGTTTTTCACCAAAGTCCGTTCGGTCAGTTCCAGCTCAAAGTGGTTGGCCGGCAAACCAAACTCATCCAGCAGCGCCTGCAGCACTGCCGGCAACTGCGGGTCAAGAAACTGGCCTGCGGACAAATTAATCGCCAGCCGGATATGGCGATATCCCTTTGCAATCAGTTCAGTGACCAGTTCAAAACTGCGGCGGAACACCCAGTAACCCAGTTCAATCATCTGCGGCGAGTTCTCCAGCACGCCGATAAATTCGTCCGGCGTCACCATGCCTCGTTGCGGATGCTGCCAGCGCAACAGGGCTTCAAAGCCAATCAGACGCCCACTGGCAAGCTCTATCTGCGGCTGCAATACCAGATAAAACTGCTGTAACCGGATAGCGTCTTTGATATCGCTTTCCAGCTGGATACGGCTGGATAAACGCAAATACATTTGCTGGTCGTAACCGGTATATGCAGCGCCGCCCTGCTCTTTGGCGTTATACATGGCGATATCGGCCTGACGGATCAAATCGTCCGGCACCGCCTGCGGGTCTGATGTGGTGGCCACACCAATACTGCCACTGACATAAAACAGCTGACCATTGAGTTCGACCGGCTGCTGAAAGGCCTGCAGGATCCGCTCGGCAACTTCGGCCGGCTGCCCGTCGGCTTGCACATCGGTCAGGACCAGCACAAATTCGTCGCCACCAAAGCGCGCCGCCAGATCAGAAGGTCGGATGCAGGCTTTAAGCCGGCTGGCGGCCTCCACCAGCAGCAAATCGCCGGCGGCATGGCCTTGGGTATCATTGACGATCTTAAAATCGTCCAGATCAAGGAACAGCACCGCGATACGCCCAGGGTGACGCTCCAGCGCTGCCAGATATTTTTTCAGTTGAAACAGCAACATATTGCGATTTGGCAGACCGGTCAGCAAATCATACATCGCGATGTTTTCCAGCTCGCGGGTGTTGTGTTCGATTTGCTGCTGCAGTTGTTCCAGTTCCAGACTGAGCTGGTTGGCCGACTTGCCAAGCACGTCCAGCTCGTCTTCAAACAACAACGGCGCTTTTTGGTTGTGACTGCGAAACTCGCTGAATTTACGCTGCGCCAGTAATGGCAAATGCTGCGCCATCTGCAATAAGCGCAGGCTAAGCCGCTGGGTGCTGAAATAAATCAGCACCGCCAGCGTGCAAAAACAAGCCAGCGCAAACAGCACCATCTGAAACTGATAATCCGCCTTAGTGCGAGCGAATTTGGTGATGTCGTCGACCAGCGCCAGATAATAATCCTGGCCATTGCCAACCAGTGGCAACAGGCTGATCAGAAAATGATCCTGGCCAATCAGCACAGGTAAACCCGTATCCATTGCGGCGCGCACGGTCGCATCGGCCGGTAACGCTGCAAAAACCGCATTCATCCGGCTGGCATTGGAAAGACTGAGCAGCTGCAGCGAACGCGCCGGTTTATCCAGCGCGCCTTCAATCCGCACAATGGCCACTTCAGAGCCGACACCTTGCTTGAGCGAAGCCAACACATCCAGCAAAGTGGTCGACAGCGCCGCCACCGCCACTTCCCCACTTTCATTCTGCACCGGGACCAGCACCAGCTTACTGCACTGGCTGGCGCAGACGATTTCACTGAAGGGCTGCAATTCCATCAGCACCTGCTGCACGGCCTGCCGTAAGCGTGGCGGCACCGTCGGGCTGGACGCATACAACAGCTCCCCCTGCTGGTCGAATAACCACTGATGCTCAACATTGAGGTGTAACGCGATGGTGTCGTAGTGACGGGCCAGTTCTTTGGCAAACAAGCTGAAATCGGCCTGAGTGCGAATGCCGGCCATGTCGGTGAAAGACTCCAGCCAGCTGCGCAGCTGATTTTCCAGCAACATATTCAGATGCTCGAATTGCTGCTGACGCAACTGCAGCTGCTTTTGTTGCTGCTGGCGGAAATCCTGCTCCATTTTCATCAGCGCAAAGCTGGTCAGGACCACTGACATCATCAGCAGCGCCGCCAGGGTCAGCGCCATGATTTTCCACGGCAAGCTCAAAAATGGACGCATAAAATCAGAACCAGTACATCAGTTGAACAGCCCACAGGTCGTGATAACGCTTGCGGTTGATGGCAACGGCCGGTACCACATTCGGGCCAAGCCGGCCAGTGCCGTCAGTCCAGTGGTATTCCAGTTGCAGTTTCAGCTGCGGCGCCAGCTCCTGGGTGACCCCGATGCCGGTATCGCGCTGAAAACCAAAATAAGACGGGACCAGGCCGCCGGATTGCAATGGCAGCAAGCTGCCATCTTTGTCGTCTTTATTCGCCACATGCCAGTCGTAACTCAGATAAAAACGGGTTTTGTCCGTCCAGTTGTAAGTCGCCAGCAGATAAGCCCCTTGGGCAAACTGGTCCTGCACAAACCCTGGCATCAAAAAGCCTTTACCGGCGACCCGCTCCTGCAGGATCTCACTGGACAACTCCCACAGCTCTGCGCTGTAGCGCCAGTTCAGCATGACCCGCTGCACGGTGAACTGGCCGTCGGCGAAATAATCAAGCTGCGCTCTTTGGTATTCAAAATCAGAGTCCAGTAACGAAATGCCCCACTGCATCTGGCTGTCCGCCGGACGGAAATACAAACTGAGCTGATGGACAAACTTTTGCTCTGTATGCCCCTGGATTTGGTCAGCCAGGATGCGCCGGCTCATCTCCCGGCTGACGGGCGTCGCGCCATAGCTCCAGAGCAATTCAAATTCTCCGCTGGCGGTATTGTTGGTCGATTGCAGCGCCAGCCCATCCGACCCCACCGCAATATCGCGAAAAGCATCAAAATACACCGATTGTGGCAACACAATCATCGGTCGGGTCAGCGCAACATCGCGGGTGCTTGAATACAACCAATGCATATTTTTGAAGCGACCGGCATAAAAATTCAGTTGCCAGTCCAGATTGTTGACCGCAGTCCAGTTCAGAAACAGATAATCAATGCGCCAGCCTTCGGCGTAACGGTTGCCA
>JACCDS011428115.1_pt1 | contig 15437 bp, 14 predicted proteins | sample 7446441 | NCBI WGS metagenome assembly JACCDS01 (sample SAMN15323445, study PRJNA562643) | freshwater metagenome | isolation source: river surface water | place: USA:Blue River Watershed | collected 2017-08-17
AGCTGCGGCTTTTTTGCGCTGATATTCGGCAGGTGCTCAGGACGCTGATCGTTGAAATATGTCGAGCACATGCCCCCATCGAGGTCGGTGCCGCATAAAAACTGAATTATTCAGGATGGACTACTTAATCTCGACAATGGCCGAACCCGCATCACGATTCCAACAACTATCGCACCACGCTTTGGGCGCGATCCAGAAATCAAGGGACTGGCAAGTCATAAGATCGGTGCAGTCGATCTTATGTCGGAATATCGTTTTTTTATGAATTTAGACATTAATGGCCCATTGGCACAGGGACGAATTGAATGTCCCAGCCATAAAATTAGCCAGCAGATAGGCGAGGCAAAGGTCACCGTTCAACTCGCACAAAATACCATGCTCGATCGGGATTTCGTCCTCACAATAGACGCTGACGATATTACGAGCACACTGGCTAGCCCGGATCCAGACGAAGGCACTTCATGTACCGTGTTGTCCAGTTTCATACCGCGTCTACTACAAGCCGAACAAGTTGATACACGACTTGACTTGAAAATTCTGATCGACTGCTCAGGTTCAATGGCGGGTGAGAGCATGCGACTGGCAAAAGAGGCGCTCACCACCATCATCCAACAGCTAAAGCCTACTGATAGCGTTTCGTACAGCCAGTTTGGGTCCGAGACTTTTCATGCAATCGACCACCTCGTTCCTGTCAGCAATCAAACCATCCAGAAGCTTCTTTCAGAGCTACGAACAACTAACGCCGATCTAGGTGGAACAGAGCTTGAAAATGCATTACGACAAGTGATCTCCATTCCCGACAGGGACAACAAACTTCCTGAATCCGCGAGCATCCTGCTGATCACTGACGGCGAAGTTTGGGAAATCGAGTCCATCGTTGCCACTGCACGTCATAAGGGGCACCAAGTATTTGTTATCGGCGTTGGCAATTCTCCTTCAGGGAGCCTTGTAGGAGAACTCGCGAAAGTTACAGGAGGCGCATTCGAGATGGCCGGCCCCGGGGAAAATATGGATGTTTCTGCGGCTCGGCTGATGGCAAAAATGCGCTCAATGCTCGACTTAGATATCAGCGTTACCCTCGACAATAAATCCGTAATTCTTCCGACAACTCGCCAGCGTATCGGTAATGGAGAAACGTTACATCTGTGGTACCAACTGGACTACCACCCTGCAAACCCTCCGAAAATTTTAATTACTGATCGACATACTGGACAGCAGCAAGTAGTGGAACCCTCCGATATTCAGTGGAATCCAGACGGTCGTATTGCAAGAATCGGCGCCTTCAAGCGATTAGCCGATATTGCCTCTAAACAAAAACGATGCGAAATTGCTTTGAAATATCAGTTGCTTACTGAACAAACCCATCTTTTTCTCGTCCATGAACGCGAAGCCGCTGACAAAGCGGCAGGAATGCCAGAACTACAGCATGTAAAAAATATGCTCGCAGCCGGCTGGGGAGGAACTGGGTCAGTGGCCACCAATACCAGTATGCGCAGCGTGCCGCTCTACAGACGCGGGTTGAGCAGTTTTGCTAGCACCTTTAGTTCAAACGGGTTTACCACAGCATATATACCGTCTGCAGAAATGCACGTGCACTACGATGACCAAGCTTTACCGCATTTCTATACAGATCTGGAAGATGTAATTTCGCATGCCGAAGAACTCGGTAATCCTTTAGCACAGTTGGCTGAGTGGATGGAAGAAGCGAAGGATGCTGAGGCACCTTTCATTGAATTGGCAGATATGATCGAGGGGCGACCATCGTCAATAGTTTTCTGGTATCTATTTTATAAGCTCAAAGAGCTAACGGGCGACAAAGAAACTGCTGTCATCTTGCTTCTGCGATGGCTGACCAATCAAACTCCAAAATTACTCATACTTTCCCAAAGATCGCTCGAATTGATTACGGACTCCGCGGCTAAGATGCCTCCTCGCATCACCAAAGCGGCAAACAAATTTCTCGATTACGAAGCAAGGAAATCCATCCAACTACTTAAGACAATAGGCGAAACCCTACTCCTCATTCCCATTCGATTGCTTCAACTAGGCAAGCGCTCTTTACGTACATCGAAACGCAACTGAACGGATTGCTAACAACTAGGTCGAGCCCTGCATAAGCCCCCTTGCAATTCATTCAAATATGCCAAGTCTTGAATACGAGGGGAGTATTAACCTAAATAATATTGTTCTTATCTTTCTCCATCAATTCGCTTTCAAGATTTATGAAATTTTTTATACGACACCACATTTGAATCTTTGAGGTACATTTTCAAATCATGCAGATTTGAATCTACCTTAAAGTCATAAAAGTATTTTTTGTAGTCCTCGATGGGGTAATTGCAGTAAACGCTTCAGATACCACATATATCCAGACGGTTTTAAAGACTACATGTATTTTTTCATATCAATATTATTATTATTATTTTCGCGCCGCTCAATTGGCGGATTTACATCCACAATATCTAAACAGTTAGATGTGCCCTTACTTAGAGTTTCAGGGATCTGAAATTTTAATACTGTAAAAGCCTGTGATTCCAATGTCTCAAAAAATTTAATTTTATAAACCGAAGATTTCATCTTTCGATCACATCCCGCACCTGAAAAATTAATTGCTATTTCATTTATTTTTTTGTTAGTTTTGTTTAGAAGAAAAATAAAAATTGCCCCATCCTCTCCCCACCATGTTTGGTTACGCTCTAATAAAGATGCACTTAGAGGATTGCTGAAAGAGTAAACAGGAACCTGAAGACTTTCAGCTTCGGTAATTAAAACACTTTTACCGATCTCCTTTCTTAAAAAAATAGTTCTATCTTTATAATTACCCTTAAGGCTCTCATAACTTTTTAGAAAATTTTCACGATCAAGATCTTGCGCTTGCCCCCAAGAAAAAGTTACATAATAAATACCAAGAAAAATAATGAGATTTTTCATGTTAACTTGCCTTTTTATTTGAGGCTAGCTTCACAAGCTTTTTTAGCTAAATTATATGCAGGCACAAATCCCCTTAATGAAAAATCAATATTCCAACTACGCTTAACTGCGCCATCCGCGATTGCTGGCACCCAAATAGAGAGCTTTCCCCCTTGAGAAGCTCGCAAAATTAAGTTTGCAGTTAATTCATTAAACGTAAAAAATGCAAATGGATCGTCTTTCTCCATTTCAGTCGAAACAATTTCCATATTTTCATCAAAGCCAGATACTTTATAAGCTAGAACTAAATTTCCGTTATCTAGGACCTTTCGATAGGCATCAAATTTTTTTATTAACTGTACTGGACTAGCAATACATTTAGGCTTAACAAAATCTAATGCCAAATTGGAGTCTGGATCTGTTGTTGAGTATGAGCCAATCCTAAACAATGCCCCCTTAGGTAGGGTGAAGCCAACCACTTGCCAATCGCCGATCTTTGTATCTACCTTAACTGTGTCAGTAGCGTCAGCTGCAAAAGCGGTTGAAAAAAAATAGCAAAAATTGAATCGATAGTATTTTGTTTAAAATTTCACCCATTTTCTAAAATTTTCATAAAAAATAAAAATTATTGACAGTCACAGTCAATTAAAAATAACTAATTAACAATAATTTTAATTATGGTTTTATTTTTACTTGATTTCTACACTTTGAATAAATTTATTGCATTCAGTCTCAATTGAAGAAAATTTCGAAGATAACTCATCCATTTCTGTTGTCGCACTTGTGGTAACACCACACCAAAATCCTAACCAGTTGCCATTTGCTAAGGCATTCACGATTCGAATCTTTTGCAATGAACTAATTACACCACTATGGTCGTACATAATCACATCTCCTTGAAAACCATCAAAATTCGATACTTTAAATTTTTTATAGCTGACAACTTTCCCAAAATTTCTTAGCGTCTTAATATATCCCTCCAGCTTCATTTTCCGCATCTGATCAAGTTGATTTTTTGGAATAGACAAGACTTGTATCGTCATGGTGGCTTTATGTTCTGGATACAGCTTTACAAATTTTTGAACTGTGTGAGGGGCTCTACTCTCTTCTTTTTGCCAACTACTTGGATAGTTAACTGATATATCAGCTCCGGCAGATTTTGGATGTAAATGGGTACTATAGGCAATATAGGTTTCAGAGTTAGCTCGATTGGCAAAAACAATTAACAAAATTAATAGATATTTTTTCATTTGCCGGGTATAAATTTATGAATTCCAATTTTTCTAAAAAAATCATTCTTCTTAATTAAATTTAAAAAAGTTAATTTATTTTTACGTCAATCAATAAAATATTTTTTATAACTAGTTTAACTTTCTAGCCTAAAACCCATACCAAAAACTGCTTGGCTTCATTGTCCCAGTATATATGCGCAGAATCTACCTCTCCATCACTTAAATTAAGACCTTTACATTGCTTCTTTCGCAAAACACCTGGCGGTAATTCACCGAAAATCTCTTCAAATTCTCTACGTTTTATATTTTCTACTTTTAATTCAGCTGTTTTAGGATTCCTTGCTTTTGCGGAAAATCGAAGCACCTCTGGTTGATTATTTAATCCATTAATAAAAACCAAAACAACGATATCTTTTTTGTTTACACCAAGAATCGCATTTTCTTTGTTTCCATTACATGTGAAATCCCCAGAAATAATATATTTTACTTTCCAGTTGACTCCTTTCACATATTTCTCTGCAGCTTTGCGAATTGACTCGTTATCCGCTTGTGCATACGCCGGCTCAATGAAACAAAGTATCAATCCACACAAATACATAAGTGACTTGCAACTTTTCATGAATCGCGAAAGAAAATTTTTCATGATTTCTGCCTCCATTATTAAATTTTTATTTTTTTTCACAAACCATCAAGGCAATTTTATGTAGCAAGTTTTTCTTATTGATTGGCTGGATATTGTCTTCGGCCACCTCTTCTTTTCTAAACTTTATTTCTTTTCCTTTTTTACCTTTTCCAAATTTTTCAGAATATTCAATGTTATCTCCCATAACAGCCGTCCAGTTCTTACAATCGATGATGAAAATAGATACAAATGATTTAAATGGATCATTATCATTAGTAAATTCACGCCAATCAGCGACATTCATAACCGTACGTACTGTTACGAACTGCCCTTCTCGTATCACAGATGATTCGCTGTAATACCCTTCATTTTTACTTGAGGTCCCTACATATATCCAATCATCTTTTGTTTTTTTGTTTTGACTATATGCATTAATTCCAAATAATAAAGTTATAGCAATGCCAATAGCGGCTAAAAATTTAGTAGCTAACGACATTCTGAATATATATATTTTCATTTCTTATCTCTTTTTGGATTTATTTTTTAAAATTTAGAGTCTGCTTTCGACAGCCCCGCCTCTCTCTTTGGGAAGTTTAGTCTGTACTTAATCACGCCTTTGATCAAAACAAGTTCCTGGATACAGGCCATTGCATCTTCAGCAAGGTCAGGCTTGCCGGCCTGATAGATGTCAGGTATCCGAATGGCTCCGCTATACCAATCCGCAAAAACCCGATCTGGCGATTCAGGAAATATGCTTTGCAAATTGGCCTTTGTACCATCGATTAAATTAGCTTCTAGTTGAACTAGGTAGAGACGATCCTCATCGATCTCCCAAACTCCTCGATAGCCTCGATTGAGCTCTACACCTCCTGCTTCGAATCCCGGATCTATGTCCATGAGCACAAAGTATGCAGATAGCGGTTCTGAGTCTATGCTGACTTCTCGCCCTTCGAAGTCAAGCAGTTCCTTATTTTGAGGCGTCATGACGTGTTCTTCTTTAAATAGTCGATACATCTAAGCTTCGTACATTGACCAAGCAGCCCTCCCTTGATCTACTCGATGACTGCTCCAGCAGCGCTCATTTCACCTTCGGGCCACAAAATCCGGTCGGACCAAATCCAGTCAGCAAGCGGATACTCATGATTTCTAAACCAAGGTTCTCGATCACGTAGTCTTTGAATGGGCATTGTTTTGATGCTGCCCATAAAGTTACCAAGTTTGGTCTGACTCACCATAACTGGCCTCGAGTAATCAAAATAGAGGGGAAATACGCACTACCCGACGCATTAATGAACGTTATACGAGTCGGCAGGCTCAAAGACTGAGCCTGGGAATTTGTTCACACATTTTTTTCTGATCTAGTGAGCCTCCCGATACCCGGAGGGGTCACAAGGGGCGGGGAAACGGGTATTGATGTCTGCGGGCTTGAGGACAAATGAAACTTGCCCTAATCGCGAGCCAAGTACATCAAGCTTGAGATGGCGGCTTCACAGCCTAGCGACTTTCCTGACTACGGGGCGCCGCCTATATGCCCGAATAGCATGTTACTGATCTGGACGATCGGAGGCAGAAAGATAGATCAAATCAGCTTTTATACTGCTGAAAAGCAGCTTCGTGCTCTTTACGCACCTTGTCGCGCAGGGATTTAGGAGACATAACTTCGACCGCAGCACCATGTTTGGCAATATCAAGCAGTAGTTCACGGTCGTCCGAATATGGAAACTCAAGCAGATAAGCGCCAGACTCGTCAAATGAAGCTTTCTGTTCAGGGTGCCAGAACTCAGCTGCAACCCAGCGAGCCCGCTCGGGGGAAAATTTAAGCTTAGCGATGTGTTTTGACTCGCCAGCGAAGATGCCGTAGCTGGTCGCAAGAAACTGGTCGAGGGATTTGATAGGCACCTCGATGGCTTTTTTGTTAACCAGATTGACCGAGCGGATTCCATCCAATGAAAATCCACGCAGCCCTTCTCGGAGATGGCACCAAGCATCCAGGTACCAATTATCGCGATAATGAATCAACCGCTGGGGAGAAATCTCCCGGACGGTGATTTCATTTCTCGCTCGGGCGTAGTATTGAATTTCTATCCGCTGACGTTTAAAAAGAGCAACGCCGACTTCAGAAAAAAAATAACTACCTTGAACACGACGGCCCATTTCAACCAGTTTGATGCGCTTACGGATTTCTTTTGATGAAGACTCCCCCTCACCAATGACAGCGTCTAGACGAGAAAGGAACGGTTGGATGTGCGGGCCGATGATGCTGCCTTGATCAAGATTCTCAAGCAGCTGCTGCATGGTGATAAGCGCAAAAATTTCTTGCTCGCTGAACCATAGTCCCGGAAGGGAAAATTTGTTCTTGCTGTTCGTTGTACTCTCGTAGCGATAACCCCGTAAATCAGCATCATAGAGAACAGGTGCATTAAACCGATCGCGCATATATTCGAGATCGCGCTTGAAAGTCGCTAGAGAGATTTCAAGAAGAGAGAGAAAATCGTCGCGGCTTACGATTTTTCGGTCTTGAAGAAGCTGATCGATTTTGTAGAAGCGTTCGAGTCGGTTCATTCGTTGTTTAATACATCGTATTTGCTATACCAAGCATACTGAATAGCCAGGTAATTGCTAACCCTAATGCCGCGCCTTGACCTGCTTTTCCGATGGGTTTTTGGCGGTCGGGAGTTGCGTCTTGATGACCAGCGCAGTCAACCAAGACTGCCTGCCAGGCGAGAGTCATCATTTCTCGCCCGGCAGACTTTGATATTTTTTAAAACACGCATCTGCAGCATCGCTTCACTGAACGCGTCCTATAGCTCGCAAATCTGCTTCTCATAGTATTCTTTGATATCGAGTGGTTTAGTGCGCAGCGCGCTCTCTATCCCTCTGTGTTCTTCTTCGATCCATTCCTCGATCTCGGACTGCGCCAGATCATACGTGCAGCTGGATTCAGCCTCCGTGGTCCGGCATTGCAAAATATCTAAAACCAGCTGTGCCTTGCGCTTGGCCGTCGAGCGCTTGAATTCTTCTTCCATCGTCGTGCTCATTTGCTCTACCTTGTCGGGTAGTGTCTGAGAAGATTTTTAGTGGGTAATTGCACGCCGGCGCAACTCCGAAAGCACGGTCGCATGCAGGTGCTCCCAGACCCCGACCTGCTGTCAGTCGGGCAAGCGCCGCTAGCACGTCATCCCGCAGCAGCCGAACTCGGTCGGCAGCATCTCCCAAGGGATGCCGCTCTTGAGCACGAGCAGGATGCCAGTGAGCGCCAGCCGATCGCCGACGGGTTTGCACCCCGGATGCTTGAACCCGCGCGGTGGCCGGGCAGGAAACAGTGGCGCGATCAGTGTCCACAAATCATCATCCAGCAAGGGCTTGGCCATGACGCTCTCGCAAAATCGAGAGAAAGTCCTGCATGACATAATGGTCCATCAAGTTAGAGCTTCTAAAAAATTTGTGCAATTCAGAGTTGTCACGTTTTGTTATGACGTGCTCCACTCTCCAAATAGGTATTGATTGACGAAGCAGAAATACATCGGCACAGAGGGTCATTTGAAAAACGGCCGCAGATCGAACAAGGAATATAATAAAGATGCTCCTCGACTTGGATTTCCGGGGGGCACTGCTCTACCCTAAAATAAAATGGGTTATCTCGGTAAAGCACCTCTCCCGGCACCAAGCTTAAGTCCTCGCGGGATGCAATGTTGGATCTGACAGCCAGCGATCCAGGCTCATGAGGTTCCGGCCTTCCGTCCATGTCCATCAGATTTGGACTCCCCCAAGGACTTCGCGCTCCAGGTGTTGCCAAAGCAAATTCGAGGTCGTAAACCTCGGCAGCAGCCCGTCCTTTCTGGTTCAAAGACCAAGCTGTTGCCGTCAACACTAAATTTTCATCAATGCTGACTTCTAAGGAAAGGCGTTCGCGAAAGGGGCTTGCCTTACTGTCTACCTTAACCAGCATGGTGCACAGAGGGCGGCGCTGGTCATTGTCGGGCACACGAGGGCCAGGCCGCCGCGGAGCGACCAAGCTGAATTTTCCGTATCCGTCGCTCGGGTCCGTGCAATACAAGTCGAAACGTTCGCGCCGCCTCTCTCGCTCGGCAGGCATTTCTGCGCCCGCAGGGATTAGTGAAATGTATGAATTTCTGGCGAGGGCGAGTTCGATATTTTTCGCCAAATGCAGCCGGGACTCATCATGCGCTACCCAGGCCGCTCCCTCCGCAATTGCCGACGCACTTTGCTTGGAGACGTGTACCCGTCCAGGGCCGAACAGTTCATCGAGCCGATTCTTCACCAGCGGCATATTAACCATACCGCCAGTCGCGAGGCAGAGCTCGACCGACGATGTGGAATATCCCTCGCGCTCAAGCAGCCGTTCGATTCGCGCGATTCCTTTTCTGACGAGGTGCCCAACGACCGCATAGAGATCATCTCGCGACAAATTTACCGACAGGACCTGATGCTCGTCATCTTGGTAATATGGATCGACGTCAATGTTCCATGTGGTTCGCTCGCTCAGTCGTATCTTAGCGTCCTCACATTGGTGCAACAGCCGCTTGCGAGCGTCCGGTAACACCTCGATATTGTCTCTCAGGTCTAGCTCCAACCGGGATCTTTTCTCCACCTCATTGCGCAACTCCTCGTCGAATACATCCCCACCTACTTCCTCTGTCCCATCATTGGCGATCTGGACCAACAGGCCGCCCAAGACGCGGCATAGCGTCAGATCCAATGTGCCGCCCCCCCAATCGAAGACCAGCAAGAGCTTCCCTTCATAGCGCCGAATAAGATCGGCGGTGTCTTGCGACGTGCGGAAATAGCCATACAAGGCAGCTAACGGTTCATGAACAAATTGCACTACGCTCATGCCCGCCTGCCGAAAAGCTTGCCGAAGGAGGGACCGGCGATGGCCATCCATGTTGACCGGAATCGTGGCGACGACGCGATCGAAGGACTTATCGCGGCCTGCATTCGTCTGGCGTGCATAATCGCGAACGTGCGTAAGGACGTATTCGACGATCTTTACGGGGTCCCTGCGCACTCCTTCGATTACTTGCTCTTCTCTGCCCAGCAGCGTCTTGGGTGATCTGACCACACTTCCGTGGACACCCAAGCCTGCTGAAGTCAACTTGTCACGCGCCTTGCGTCCCACCTCAACCTTGCCCCCTTCAAAACTGACCACGGAGGGGATAGGTCGATTATTGTCAAGAAACGTAATTACTTCATCTCCGTTGACCATCGAGATGAGGCTGTTGGTCGTTCCAAAATCAAATCCCACTACCGCCATGACCCGTCTCCTCAAGTTTTACTATTTCTTTCCGAAGCTCGTCGACCACATGCTCGGCTCGTTCTACCATCACCGTTAGCCGCGGCGGGTCTCTGTGTATCGCCGTTAATCCGACTTGCAACATTTCGATGCTTTCGGACAACCGGTTCACTATTCGTCCCTGTAACTGCTCTAACCGATGTCGAGCGTGGGTTGACTCAATCGCGTGTTTTCGCCTCAATTCAGCAATCTCGACCTCCTTGCTTTCTCTCAAGGATTCAAGCTCGGTCAACAATTGGTTCCGATGCTCTGCCAATTGGGCACAAGCAGTTTCCAATGAGGACACCCTGCTTTCCGACTCGAGCTGGAGCCTTTGTGCGACCTCTTTCTCAGCTCGCGCTTCGTTCGCTTGCTGGCGGAAGCGATGGCAAGCGAGGCCGACCCCGGCGATCTGTTCTATTTCGGTCAGCGCATGGAATCTTTCCGTGTCATCAGGCAATTTTCGGGTGGCGGGAAACCAAAGCCCATCGAACAGAAGGGCAACAAGTTCTTCAGTATTGAACCCACGATGGGTCGCAACCCAAGTCGCAAACAGTTGACAAGCATTACGCCTGAGATTTTGGAGATCCGACTCCTTCAGTGGTTTCGAATCGCTGATAGCCGGTATTACAAGATTATTTAGCCTTTCCAATGCCGCGGGCAGAGAAGGTCCTTCCGGGAGGTTAAATATCGCGGCTTGGATGGCCTTGTCATAAAATGCCGGATGCTCCTGAATGACTTGCTGAACGAACGAAGTGATCGATGCCCTAAGCTCGGGAAATCCGTTAATTTCACGCGCAAAAAGCAGAAGCTGCCTTGGCACCGCCAAAACCTTATCCGTAGCAGCCAATTGCAGAAGCCGCACGACAGCCGAATCATCCAAGCGAGGATTCTTAGCAACCTGCCTTTGAGCTTTCGGTTTTAGGGAAATCCGTTGTCCTTTCCGGCCGTAGGCATATTCGATGAATTGCTCGAGTGTCTCGATATCGCCCTTGGGTGCCTTCCCAGCGGGACGGCCTTTCGGGGCGCTTCCAATCGATTGCTCGCCAGCACGGGCATTCTCCGCCGTGCGAGCAAGCCCAGAGGCTGTAATCGATGCGATAACCTCTGTTGCCTCGCCTGCTTCAATTCGTCCTTCCGGTGTCTCGGGTGTCACTGCTGAACTCCCTGGATCGGCATTCCCCATTGGGGGTAGCGCAGGGCCGGGGGCGACATCCTCATTCGCGTGGTCTTTCTGATCGTTGCGGATATTCGGTACATCCGTTGAACGGACCTCGCCTGTTTTGAGATTGAATACCCGTCCATCTCGCTTCTTTGGTTCATCGCTCATGGTTTTACTAATCGCTCCATCATTGCTTCCATCCAGACGGCTGTTTCGTCCATCACTCCCAACTCCCTTGCCAGTTTTCTCGCTTGGGCATGCGATTCTTCATCATCACCTGCCGCGAGTGCCTCGCAAGCCAGAAGTATCCGCTTCAGGCGATCGTATCCGCCGGTCTTGCATTTGCGAACCCGCATCAACAGCTCTGCCGATTTCGTCATCAACGTCAACAACCCCAAGCCGGCATCTGTCAGGATTTCAACGGTACCTTGGTCCGTAAGCAAATTTTCGACTGTTCCGGAAGGCGAGTGCGGGAAGCCTTCATCAAAATTCCATGGAAATCCCTCAAGTAGTCTGCTGAATGCCCCAGCGACATTGCGCAAAACGCTATCGGAAGCCAATGCCTCAGCCACAGTGAATTGATTGAAATTAAACGCAATCAAGCTGCGAATGGCGCGTGAAAGTGGGCGGTCAATGCCGGATAGTTCGTCGACAGCCTGAAGATATCGCTCAACATACTGCTCGTATCTCAAGCCACTGTCCCGCAATCCTTCTTTCGCCATTACTCCGTAAAGGTACTGACAAATCCCGTCGCAATACGAATCAGCGCTCGGGAATGACTCGCAGTCGTTAATAAAAAGTGCTACGGAATCAAGGCTCAGAACTCGCCCCTCAGCAACACGCACCAGCGCACCCTCTACTCCCGCCAAATCCGAGTCTTCAGCGATACGGAAGTCGAGTTGGCATTGCGTCTGGGCACTTTCATTACGGAGTTCAAGCTTGACAAACGCTCTTTTTATTTCCGACAGTCGCATCCCCAATGTATTTATTTCTATTTTTTTTCCATTGAGTATGCATTCCTTTGTGTCTTCGAGCGAGACATGCCGAGCATCGAGGGCCGTCACGATTTTAATTAATGCCGACCCCTGCGGCTGCCCACCAATTAGCAACGTCGGTTGCCGAACCGGATGCTTTTCGAACCTGTGCTGCCGCAGCCCCTCAAGGTCTGGGTACGATTTCGCGCAGAGTTCACAGACGAACCGCTTTGGTGGAGGTGGACTGTAAACGCTCTCCCCGAGTCCAGTCGACTCGTGAAACTCCGCATACCCTGTGTGCCAAAAACCCATAGGTAAGATGTCCCCTTTTTGTGTAGCGCAGATTTTCCCAGCTCGAATATCCCAACAATCGATCATGTCGTCCGCTGGATACTTCACCAGCAGACCTTCAGATTAGATCCTAACGTCTGGCTCATCCGGTAAGCCCCCTGAAAAAGACAATTCGTCAAGATAGTACGGTAGTATTGGCAATTCTTGGCAATCAACGCACAGAATCGGCAAAGCAATGGCGGATCCAGATATCGAAATCATGACCTTGGATGAGGTCGCCCAATACCTGAAAGCCGGCAAGCGGACCGTCTACCGCCTCGCGGCCGAAGGCAAGCTTCCCGCTTTCAAGCTGGGCGGCACGTGGCGCTTCCGCCGCAGCGATCTGGATGAGTGGATTGCCGCCAATCTGACCAACAAGGATTCGGGGGCAAGCGACTGATGGAACTGATCGACAACATCAGCCGTTTGCTTGGCGACGATCTCAAGAAGTCCCTCCGGCCAGGCGCGCGCCTGAAAATCGCGGCCTCTTGCTTTTCGATGTACGCCTTCGAAGCGCTGAAAGCTGAGCTGGAAAAAATCGACGAGCTGGACTTCATCTTCACCTCGCCAACCTTTGTTGCCAACGAGGTCACCGACAAGATTCGCAAAGAGCGAAAGGAATTCTACATCCCCAAGCTCGACCGGGAGCGCAGCCTCTACGGGAGCGAGTTTGAAATCCAACTGCGCAACAAACTGACCCAGCGGGCGGTGGCCAAGGAGTGCGCAGAGTGGATACGGCGCAAGGCCAAATTCAAGAGCAACCGCACTAAAGCGCCGATGCAGCAGTTCGCCTGCGTGCAGGCTGGCGGCACCGACACGGCTTACATGCCCCTGCACGGGTTCACCGCTGTCGATCTCGGGTACCAGCAAGGCAATGCGGTTTCCAACCTCGTCAACAAGATGGACGAGGCACCCTTCGCTGCCACGTACCTGAGCCTATTCGATCAGATCTGGAACGACCCCGAAAAGTTGGAGGACGTGACAGCGCAGATTTGCGAGCACATCGCCTCGGTCTACCAAGAGAACTCACCCGAGAGCATCTATTTCTTGATGCTTTACAACATCTTTAACGAGTTCCTCGACGACATCGACGAAGACGTCCTGCCCAACGACCGCACCGGCTATCAGGACACGCTGATCTGGAACAAGCTCTTCAACTACCAGAGGGATGCTGCCACCGGGATCATCAACAAGCTGGAAACCTACAGCGGCTGCATCCTTGCCGACAGCGTCGGCTTGGGCAAGACCTTCACCGCACTGGCTGTCATCAAGTATTACGAACTGCGCAACCGGTCAGTGCTGGTGCTCTGCCCCAAGAAGCTGGCGGATAACTGGCTGAACTACAACCGCAACCTCAAGACCAACATCTTCGCCCGCGACCGGTTCAACTACGACGTCCTCTGCCACACGGATCTGTCCCGCACCAGCGGCGAGTCCTTCGGTACGCCGCTGAACCGGATCAACTGGGGCAACTACGACCTCGTGGTCATCGACGAGTCTCACAACTTCCGCAACAACGACGCCTATAAGGATAAGGAAACCCGCTATCAGAAGCTGATGCGCAAGGTGATCCAGGAAGGGGTCAAGACCAAGGTGCTGATGTTGTCGGCCACGCCAGTCAACAACCGCTTTACCGACTTGCGCAACCAACTGGCCCTGGCCTACGAAGGCGACTCCGAAAACCTCACAAAGAAGCTGCGCACAGACAGAAGCGTCGGGGAGATTTTCCGAGGCGCACAAGCAGCCTTCAATGCGTGGTCGAAGCTCCCCCCTGAAGAACGTACCGCGCGTGCGATCCTCGACTCACTGGACTTCGATTTCTTCGAGCTTCTCGACAGTGTCACCATCGCACGCTCGCGTAAGCACATCCAGACCTTCTACGACACCAAGGACATCGGTCAATTCCCGGAGCGCCGCAAACCGCTGTCCTTCCACTGCCCGCTGACCGAGCGGTCGGACGTGTTGGGCTTCAACGAAATTTTCGAGCAACTCTCCCTGCTCAAGCTGGCCGTATATGCGCCCATCAGCTACATCCTGCCCAGCCGTCTGAAGAAGTACGAGGAGATCTACGACACCAAGGTCGGCGGCAAGGGCACGCTGCGCCAAGCCGACCGTGAAAAGAGCCTGCAGGCCCTGATGACGGTCAACCTGCTCAAACGGCTTGAAAGTTCGGTGCATTCGTTCCGGCTAACGCTGCAATCGCTGCGTGCCAACAACGAAGCCACCCTCGCAAAGATCGCCGCGTTCAATCAATCCGGCGGCGCGGTGACGGTTGGCGACCTCACGGAAGTGCTGGAGGGGCTGGACGCAGAGGACGACGATCTTCCGATGCCCGGTGACGAGGGCGGCGAGATCGGCGGCAAGATCAAGATCAGCCTCGCCGACATGGACCTGCCCTCTTGGGAGAACGAGCTCAAGGTCGATATGCAGATCATCGATGGGCTGTTGGCCTCGATGAACAAGATCACGCCGCAGGACGACGCCAAGTTACAGCACCTCAAAGCGCAACTGCTCGGCAAGATCGAAAACCCGATCAACGCGGGCAACAGGAAGGTGCTGATCTTCACCGCCTTTGCCGACACCGCCGATTATCTGTATGCCAACCTTGCACCAGAACTGCTGGCCAAGCTCGCTATGCATACCGCGAAGGTCACCGGCAAGGGGGCGCCGCAGTCCACCATCAAGAGCAAAACTCAGAGGCGCAGCTATGACTTCCAGGAGCTGCTCACCCTGTTCTCCCCTCGCTCTAAAGAGAAGGCAGTGGTACTCCCAGACGAGCCGCACGAGGTGGATCTGCTGATCGGCACCGATTGCATCTCCGAAGGCCAGAACCTGCAGGACTGCGACTACCTGATCAACTACGACATCCACTGGAACCCAGTACGCATCATCCAGCGCTTTGGCCGGGTAGATC